>WUUC01170883.1_pt1 | contig 11921 bp, 12 predicted proteins | sample 6278441 | NCBI WGS metagenome assembly WUUC01 (sample SAMN13675441, study PRJNA597444) | soil metagenome | isolation source: soil | place: USA: Washington | collected 2017-10 | reverse complement strand
CTGGTGGTTGAACTGGAGCCTGTAAGTCGAGACGGGGATGCGCGCCTGCACGGTCTTTCGCTTTCCTAACCTTTGTTGTGCTCTGAACGTTGCAGACGATTCTAACCCTTCGCGTCTCGACGTACACGCCCCGAGCGCGTCGCCCCGTCCACCGACAGCGTTTCCGTTCTTAAAGGGATTGGCCATTCTAAAGGAAGGGCCGGGCGGCTTCCGTTCGCTAACGTACCCTGCCGCCGCGCGGCGCGGAGCCTGTACGTTATGGGACAGACCTCCGGCCGCGGGATTACATAAATTGCCGCCCAACTCAACCGCAAGATTTATCAACCGGGCGGGCCGAAATCAGAGAGGAGAACCAGCATGCCTGAGGGCGAGAGGACGAACGACGACGCGGCAGAGGCCGGCATCGGCAGCCGGAGCGGCGCCCGCATCGAAGGCGGGACGAATATGGAAGGCGGCGGGGCCGAGGCTTCCGGGGCAGAGCTGAGCGGCGCGGGCGACCCGGCTTCGGTCGGCGAGGGCGGCGAATCGCGCGGCGCCGGCGACGCGGGCGGCGAAGGCGCGGGCCGCAGCGGCGACTGGGACCCCGGCCAGGTCAGCGGCGGCGGCGAGCTTTACTGACCCACCGAAAGCATCTTCATCTTCAAGCAGGAGGGGGCCGACGCGCCGTCAACGCGTCGGCCCCCTCCTCCCATTTCGTCGAGTTTCCGGTTGCTCCTCAGAGGCGAAGTATTGCAGGCAGACTGTGTGTGTTAATGGCAACTTATTTCCTTACAACATTTTACAAATGCACATAGAGTATCATTGTATAAAAACCGATTGATTACTTTGAAACGCATCTTTATTGACTGAAAATAGGACTAACAATAGAGACCAATTACCGTGTCCTCCGATCAAATGCTTGAGTTCCAAACCACGCGAATATCGTATGATGCATCTACTCAGTGTCTGACCACGGGTATTCGATATGGCAAGTAAGACGAAAATACTATTTCTCGCCGCGAACGCGGTGGATACGGGCCGCCTACGTTTAGACGTAGAATTTCGCGAGATTGAGCAAAAGCTTCGCTCCTGTCCAAATGCAAATTCGATTGAATTGATTTCACAATGGGCGGTCAGGCCGCGCGACATCATGGAAATTTTGATGAGGCACGAGCCAACTGTGGTTCACTTCAGCGGTCACGCTGTAAATACAAACGAGATTATCTTTGAGGATGAGGATGGTAAGTCAAAGCCCGTCGAAGTTGCAGAACTGATTAACATGTTGTCAGTATTCCAAGATTCAATCCGCATGGTTGTCCTGAATGCGTGTTTCTCGAATGCGGAGCCGGCGAGTATCTCAAAAGATATTGACTATATCGTTGGTACGACTGCCGCCTTGGGGGATAAGGCCGCCATAAAATTTGCTGCTTCCTTCTACCAAGCTCTTGGCTTCGGCTACTCTGTCCAAACTTGCTTTAAACTCGCGAAATCACAAATCACAATAGAAGGCGTCCGTGGCGCTGACATTTTCAACCTCCTGATAAGAGAGGGTGTGGATGCCTCCGAACCGTTCATTAAACGAAGATCGAAAAGGGCAAAAGCACCAAAGAGAACTACCTCAGCAACGCCTCCGTCAACGGCTTTGTTCTCATTTCCTCCCAGTACTTTTGCTTATCGCTGTTGGGAACAGCCGGGCCGCGCAATCGCAAAGCATGTGCGAATAGCTCCCGTAGGTCACCGGCTGGAGCTAATCCTATGATAGCTGTGACAGCCTCGGCGATTGTTGTTTCGGGCGCTTTATTAGTGCAATTACGAACCCTAGTATCAGCCCGGATGAGCCTCCCCACCGGCAAAGTTAAGAGCAACCAAATGCCGATAAAGGTGAACATTTTGTGGGCTATAAACTTCATCCTTGTTGAAGAGTGACGAGGTAAGCGGAGTTTGCTAATCTTAGGCCCCAAGTTTCTTTGACATCTCAGGCGACAATGACCAGCACGGTTCTGACAACTCTTTTGAAGGAGTGATGTCAGTCGCCGCAAAACCCAAGAAGCGGGGAGTTGCGGCGGGAAACGAATTACACCGACATCTAACATCAAATGATATTAACACATCAAATGATGTTAAGGCCAAACCGGTAAACTTGCTTAGCGTGCTATCAGGAGGTAAATCCTGATGGGCACGAAAGGGCGACCGAAGCCGGCGCGTCTTGCCTCAAAGTTGCTGGAGATACGTACTAGACTGGGGTTATCTCAGAACGGGATGATCCGACGGATGGGTCTAGCTGCTAAGCTCGTGCAAGCAGAGGTCTCTGCTTATGAACATGGACTCCGCGAGCCACCGCTATATGTGCTTCTGCAATATGCCAGAGCCGCTAATATTCTTGTTGAGTGGTTAATTGATGATGAGATTGATTTGCCAGATATATTACCTGCAGATGTTCTGCCCGAATGGATTACGTCAGGGCGTGTATCAGCCAAGCCACTTGCTCGCAAACGGCGGTGAATTCAAGTAGATGCTCCAGTGAGATCAGCGCTAACACACTTATACAAAAGCGCCTGTCTTCTATTCCATCACCCCAGAGGGTATCCTCTAGGAAACCTTTCATTCAGAATAGGCATAAACTGATCAGATAAGTCCGTATGTGATTCTTGTATAATGCCGCCACCTACACAGACTTTTGAGAACCTCTGCGGCGTAAGGTGATTAACCAGATTGTTGAAATGCACGGTTTGTTCGTAGTAGTCCCGCCGCCGATATTTATCAAAGCTCCTTTACGTCCTATCTCAAAGGCGAAACCAAATTTTGCTTGCCTTAAAATTTGCCGAAGAGTTCTTCCCTAAAGAATAAAAAAGTTCTTGACACACTAACATTCCGAGCGTATAAATGAACTCATTGAGGTGGCTTACATGGAGCGAGAATTAAGTAATCTATCCAATTATCTCCCGGATTCGAATCTATTCAGTTCGATGAAGAGAGGACAGTCATTCATTGCTTTGCATACTCGGGACGCCACTGCCCCCGTTCTGCTAAAGCGTGTGGAACGAGCTGCGCTCATAAGTAACTCCATCTCACTAGACCTAAGGGGAGAAATCAGCCAATACGCAACGAGCGCACAAGCGTTGGATCTCCTGTTCACGGAACATGTAGTTATTAATCACATCAATCCGGCCAGAGTTTCTCACGGCCAAGAGCCAATAGAACTTCATTTCCTGCTTCCTGATGAACTAACGCCAAAGAAAGCCCCCGGCATTATTGATCTGGCACGACTCGGATTGCATAAGTACCTCCGGGGCCTTACGAGCAAGCAGAGGATTAAATTATTAGGCCTGGAAAGTTATCCATCTTCGGGCCGTAGCGAGAACTCGGTTGAGGAAGATATCGATGAAGTGGGGGAAGTCACTCTCCTCCCAATCATCCCTATTGAGGGAACACCCGGGACGGTTGAGCCGCTTGTAATCCAAGCGCGACAAAGGTTTGAGGAGCTCCTCAGGCAGGGGCTGCCGGGGATAGATAATAGCTACGCTCAACAAATCATCACCTTTGTAGAAGAGAGTGCGGCCAACGTGCGCGACCACTCGCGCGGCGTTCAGCAGACCAGTAAGGGCTTTATCGCTGCCAACCGTACTTGGCGCCGCTATCGAGACAGAATTCGTAAGCAATGGGTAGAAATTTATACGACTTACGTCTCGTGCTACGACTTCGGGTGTGGTGTCTTCGCAGCTCTGTCATCCGTACCCGAGTACGCTTCGGAATTCGCTTCATTTCCTGAATCAGAGCACGGCGTTATAGCTCTGCGGCTGGCGACACTGCCGAGCGTTACGAGCATTCCGAATGGTGTAGGGCGGGGGGCAGGGCTTCCCAGAATGGCTGATATCATTCGAAATCTACCGAATGCAAGTGCCGACTCAGACCTCACTTACCGTGGGAGTCTAAAGATCGTGAGCCACGGTGCTGTACTTAATTTTCTAACAACTACAGACCGTGTGAGCCACGACCGCATTTTGCCCGGCACTCAGCTTCAGCTCAGGTTTGAAGCCGTGCGGCGTACTGACAATCTAGGAGATTCATAAATGTCCACCGCGCTCCTGCAGCCGAAAATGGTTTCGCACCCGCACATATCAGGGTGGGGGTTAACGTCGCTTAGTATTATTGATTTAGTTGGAGGCCAACATTCACGGGCACCCGTTGATATTTCGCGAGAGAAGGCGTCGGAGGTCGGTCCGGCCGTTTATGCCGCCATTGACGAGATCGGCCTGCGTACTGTCGTCGGCCTTGATTTACGCGGCATTTCGTTGATGCCTAGTTTCCTTTGGCGTCAGCTCGGCCCGCTCCTTCACAATCGAGTACTCGAAAACTCCTTAGGCGCTGATAAGCGGGTCTTCTATTTGACCGGGGGCGATGAGGAATTACTTCGGAACCTCAGGTGGGCATTTCTAGATGCGTCCAAAGAGGTATCTACACGCGCCGGGAAGTTAATCGACAGGGCGGGGCTCGTACCTAAAGCACCGGGCGGATACTGCGGGGTTCTCCGCCAACCGTATGAAGAAGTTCTGGCCCTAGTAAATCAAAGGGGATCTATAACTAATGAAGAGGTCGTCGAAGAGGTGGGCCGGTATACCTTCAATAATGCCAATAATTACCTTACCGGCTTGGCCGAACTTGGTTTGATCCTCAGACAAGTAGCCCCCCGCCCTACTGGCGGGTACGTTTCGCGGGCCTATTCTATTAGCGTGCCGGAGGAACAAATAGATAATGCTGTCAACGCCCTTTGATCCTCATTTTCTCCACCAACGCAGCCGTCAGGAGGGACAGAGGCGTGTGAGGGAACGCCAAGTGGCGGCCGATAGAATCGGCAGGTCTGGAGTGCGCTTCTTCTCACTACCGGAGACGGAGTCCATATATGGGAAAGTCGTTCTGCTTGACGAGAGCGGATACCCGTTTGCGGTCACAAACCGTGCGGGAGAAGACACCGCGCTTGTATTGAGCCGGTGCTCTCACGTCGTTGCTTTCCCAGAAGGGGAACTCCACTACGGCCCGCGAGAGGACACCATCTTCTACCCCGGACCGTTAAGCCAGTTGATAGCAGACTTGAACAGCCTCTGCGCCTCCACATTTGGTAACAGGATGCCATATCGGCATGCCGATGTGCGCGGCTTCGGCGAGAAGGTTGACGCCCGGAAAATTTTGGAGCTGATCTCTAAAAATGGGATGTGGAATCAAGTCCGCACACTCTACACTTCAGGCGTTTTGGATCGGGGCGACATTGTACTACTCGATGGCTCACTAAACGTGGTAGCGACGCCCGAAGCCGCGACGGCAGATGAGATCGCCGGCGACCTGTATGAGTCGGGTGCTCTACTGGTAGGGCTCTCAAAAAGCTTTGCACCCAAGTGTGCCGACATTGTCGCCTTGGGCCGTATGCAGCACCCAGGGAAGGCGTTCATCTTCAGCATACCTGCCGAGAAGATACTCGACGCCCATACGGGTGCCGAAGAGCACGAGATGATTCTCACCCTCGGGAAAAAGGGTCGCACCCTCGGGTTGCAATTCGGCATTGCGTTCTCTACAGACCCGGAGGATTTGGAGTATCACGGCTTATACATCAGCTATTGGCATAACGAGACTCACCGGCTAGCAGTGGAAAGCGGTGAGGTAGTCAAGATTTATGAGGACAGGCCCCTGACGGATGATTTTGTAGAGACTGTACTCGTCCCCTTGGGCACGCGACTCGCGCAGTACGCCAAAGGTGTAGTCTGCCCCAACTATCCGTTACCGGCCGGGGCAGTTCACTCTCATGTACTTTTCACGGCGAAAGATCTAGATCAACTTGTCACGCCTTGTTTAGCAGGCATGCTCGCGGGTGGGGAGTCACTCCGTTATATAGAGTATGACAGCCGCCAGCCACACGACCCTGTTGATGTGATTCTGAACCGTTTCTACCGGAGGTGACATGTTACTGAACATCTTCCCTACCGAACCCGAACAAGACCGGTTAGGTCAAGTGATAGGCTCCGATGCACAAGGCCGTCTACACGCCGAGTTGCATCATGCAGTTGAGCCTCAGTTTCTTCAGTTTTTCGTTATTAACGATGACAGCCGCAGCGGGCGCATCCCACGCACCTACTTAAGCCAAGTCGTAGACATCCGTTACGCGCGTCAAGCTAGTAACGATTCGAATTTTGGTGTGTACATGCACCGGAGGAATCAGAATCCTGATGAGCCATTGTCTAATGACGATCAGGCTGTTATAGGGAAAAATATTGTGGTCCTTCGCCTACTGGGGGTAATCAAAGAACAAAATATTGTCGAGGCTTTTACACTGCCAGGTATCTTATCTTTCATTCGCCGTCCGACAGAAGAAGAATACGGGATTTTGGCGGCCAGCACTCTGGCAGTCGCCAACGAATAAGAGGGAGGCTCATATATGAAAGAAATCGCTGCTAGCGCCCCGACGGCTCATGAAATCAATTTACAGGTCGCACACTGGAGGATCAGGGTCGCGAGCGCCAAAACTGCGGATGCCTGCGCCGAGATTGGCGCTGAATTAAGCTTTGCACCTACGGCCGTACAAGAAAGTGTATGGCCGTTATTAGAGGCCAAAACCGAGGCACTTAAGTCATCAATGATCGGCAGTATCACCGGTGCAGAGCCGCACGCAGTTGGTCCAACCAGTAAGTTGGACTGGGTTCCAGGAACATTAGATTTGGTGCTGAGGGCCGCATCAAGCGTAGCCAGTGGTGAACCGGGCGCACTAGGACTTATCCCCTTAGGATGCATGCGGGACGGGGGAGAAGTCCTGTATAGCCATCGGGTAATTATCCACGACCAATTCAAGGGCAATCGCGCCGCGATGTATGCGCAGTCGGGAAAGGGTAAAACGAACCTAGTCAAAGTGGTCCTCTTCTGGATGACCTTCAATGACTCCTACGGCAAGTTAGTCTTCGACTATAAAGGGGAATACGTGCCTTGGACAAAAAATGAGCGGGGGGAGAATGTTCCAGGCCTCTGTGAGCACCCGCTGGCAAAAGAACGGATAGTCTTGTACACAACCAAGGAACGACACGTCGGAAATAGCGAGTTAAGCAGCAAAGTTAATGTGAGGCGGCTGAAAATCAACCTACAGTCCATCCTCCCCAGGGATTTTGCTCTGTTCTGGCCTAACTTAACAAAGGCCCAGCAAGAGTTGCTCTACACGTATGATGATGATCCTGGCATTTATGAAGTTATCCTGGGTGAAGAGGAAACGTGGCACAGGCTGGGAGCGTGGTTTGGCGAGGCAGCGGCGAAGGCCAAGGAGGAAGACGTTTCAGGTGAGTTGGAAGGCAAAGGCTCCTCGCTTGACGCGTCTGCGAAGCGTGTCGTACGTAACATCAAGAAGAAGCTGATGGGTGCGCAAAAGCGCTCGTACATTATAAACAATCCTGCCTACATTGACGTAGATACTGATGGCCAGCTAGTTCTGCATTCCCCCTTTAATCAGTCCTTCGTCGATGACCTTAAGGAGTCAATCCCACCTAAGCAGCGCCACTGGGACCCAGAAAAAAAGGTCTGGATGGTGGACGAGAAAAACCGCAAAATAGTAGAGGATTTGATTGTCAGGTATTTCGGCTCGGTGGGCGAAACAGACAGCCTAGGCCTGATTAGTCGGGACCTCGCCGCCGGAAAGCTCGTCGTGGTTGATTTCTCCGGCATACCATCAGAAGCCGACCGCGATCTGATTGCCACGCTCATCACCCGCCGCCAATTCGAGCATAACCTCGAGAGAATCGATTTGGATGAGGGGCCGGAAGGGAGGGTGCCATTCGTGGCCTTCTTCGAAGAGGCGCAGAACATTCTTGGCACTGACAAAATGGGTGACCATCGTAATGCGATCTTCGTCCGGACTTTCAAGGAGGGCCGCGCTCTATCCATCGGGACAACCAGCATTACGCAGCAGCCCAGCGCGCTTTCCAAAGACCTGACTAGTCAGATGTCTTACTACATTGTGCAGCACCTACGCTCGCGAGATGACATCCGCGACCTGGTGGCGATGGATCCCGCGCTGGAGGGTACTGAGTCTGACATTGCCCGTAGAGTGCCCGGTAACGCCCTCTACGTCGATAATGACAGGTCATTCCCCCTGCCCATTAAGATAGATAAGTTCGACAGGGGCTTCGTTGAGGCAGTGTGTCAGGCCTACGAAGAGCTAAGCTTCCATACGATATGAGAAGATCGCTCTAAGCGACGTTTTCTTCTCTGTTTGCGACAGGAAGCTCTTCCGAGGAGTTAATCATCAATGAGGTTCTCTGGACCTCTCTGACGCGCTGAAGAACATCTTGGTTCTCGATTCGCATTCTTAGCCACCGGTCGCGCCAATGCTCGATTAGACTATTTAGCGGCCTGTTGTGATAACGTGGGGTGACATTCTCCCCGCGCAAGAACTTACGAGCGTTCTCAGCATATTCGGAGACATAGATGATCTTAGGGTAGGAGTGTTGCAGCATCAGGTCTTCGTCCAATCCCAACTGCTGTAACGCACTCCGAACCGCACGTATCTTCCAGTTTGCGCCAGCGCCGAATTCGTGGCTGGGTTCAATACCCTGCCGCGCTAACATGTTTCTCATCAACTCGAAGGTCTCGAGGCTGAGGTGTACGGTGCCATAGCCGCGCGTGTGACCTACAGGCTTGAACAGGAGGTCGCCGTCGTAGCTGATTCTGTTGTACTGAGAAGAGTGGGCACCATACAAGCTGGTCGTTGCTAGCAATACCAGTTCGTCGGCGGACCTCTGGCGGGTTATGGTCTTCCGTCCGTGATACTTTTGCTTAAACATTCTCCGCACCTCGTTGCTCATCATCATGTAGCAGATGAGTTTGCCGCCGAGCAGGTGCGAGTAAGGAGGCACGGCACCGCAGACATACATGTCCATCATTGAGACGATACGTTCGGCGCGCATCTGTCGCATTGTTTCCCAGTGGTTCGGGGGAAGATTATCATCCTGATTCTCATCTTCCCCTTTCATCCATCCGATCCACTGGTCGCGCTCGGCTATCTGCATAATGCTGCTGCCTATGGCAGCTATGCCGATGATTGCCCCGTCGTGGCCCCGGTCGCGGATGAGGAAGCGCATGCGCCGCCCAACGTACTCTGAGTAGGGCGAACTCCACGAGTAGCGGAGGTAGCGGAAGATGGCCTGACTCTTTCTGTCCTCACAAACTTCAATCACCGGGTCTATGTTTTCCGGATTTATGTTCCTCCCGTCTATCAGGTGTTCGGTGATAACTCTGTGGTGCTTTTTGATCCATTTCCAATCTTTTTCGATAGCCTCTTGGCGGCGCGCCGCCATGGCCTCACGAAGAACCTGCTTTTCAAGAACGCGCGGGGACGAGAGTTGAATGGTCCTGGCTTTGGCGTCGATGCGTATTATCTGCCATTTCTGCCGCAGCACGTCCGCCAGTATGTGGTAGCACACGCGAAGCCGCTCGAAGTCGTCATGGCTGACAAGGCGCTTCTTTCGTAGGGCGACAGTTAATTTGGTCGCAGCTTTCTTAACCTCTTCAACTGCCTTTACGGAATTGTTGAGGAGCCGCCCGAGCACGCGAAGGGTTTGGGTCAACCGATAACGCCCGGATTGAGTTTGTACGGTGGGCTTGAAGAAAATTATTTCCGCCATCTGGGGGTGTAAGAACGCCGATATGCCTTAATCGGCGCACTTCCTCCTGTTTCGAACTGTACCGCGCCCTTACGGGCGCGAATTGTACACCGAAGTGCTTTAAACGCGAAGATTAATCATGGTTGGGGAGCTTTCCGGGAAAAGGTTCCCGGCGGCCCCCAGAACTGCTTACTACCCGTCGAGAGACAGAGACGGCAGTTGAGTGCGTAACTACAACGGAGGGCTTATGGGTAATGACAGACAAGAACTACCAGATAAAGTTCAGGTGGGCGAACAGGCCATCTCATTCTTGAATCAACACCCTTACGGTTTATTGTTCGCGGATGACGAGACGGCCGAGTATGAATTCATCTGGGCCAAAAGTCCTGAAGAACTCTTTAAGAAAGCCTACGAGATGGTAGAGGACGCCAGGCTGGCACACCTCGAGGATTACGGGGTTACAAAACTAGACAAGAAGAGTAGGGATGCTTTGGAGAGAGCGCGCACTCATTTTGAGATGTATGGGCTTACAGAGACTACACTGAGCCACTTGATGTCTATTGACCCGTATGGTGACCGGGCTGGTATTCCATGGTGGGGAAGCTTCGACCAGCTAAAAACATCAGATCATGGGTGGGCTATGCAGATGCGTAGTAGCTTTAGGAGAGGAGGGGACGAGACGCCGATACGTGCGGATGAGGCGGCAGATTTCGCCACCTACGTCACACGTGAGCCATTCATATTGTAGTCACACCTCAATTCAGGAACTTTGAGGTGACCTCTACTATGTCGTAATTAGCACGCCCCATGTGCTTATTAATCGGCAGATGGTGTTCTTAAATTAGGTGAATTTTACATACTCACGCCGTTATCGACTCTATCTACCAAGTACACTGTCTCTTACCGCGTAAAGATATTGGCACGAGTCTGAAGAACTTCATGGCCTCCTTTGACGGTCGGATGCAACGGACGCTTAAGCAGGCAAATGCCTGAAGAGCCAGTTGATGAAGAGAAGCATCTCGTAGCATTCCTCGGGCGACCGCTGATTTTCATCCCCGTGACTGAAGATGTTCCTGATACCCCGCATCAGACCCATCGTCATAAACATGTATCCCTCCTGAATCCCCTTCTCATTTTCCGTCGTCATGTTATTAAGGGCGATTACCGGGTTCGATAGGGAGAAAACCTTCGACATTAGCCCCTTGCCTATCTCTTGTAAGCCCGCCTTCTGTTGGACAGCAGCCTCGAAACGCTCCGCCGATTTGCGAACAGCTTCGTTAAAATGGCCGTTGCGGAAGAGATCCCGAGGTTCTGTCGCTACCTCGGCTACCAAGGGATGACTCTCCAAACGTCGCACCAGTTCTTTCGGGGGGACGCGGATTTCCGGGACAGTTTCATCCAATTCAATTTTCTGGAGTTCGCACCCTATATCCACTCCCAAGGCTTTTAGCGTTGAGGTCAGTAACTCCAGTTCTTCCCGTTTGAGAGGATCTCGCTTGTAACGACGGTATCCAACCGCAGCGGGTACGATCTTTCGGATGAGTGTGTAAGGCAGTTTTGGGTGGTAGCGAAATACCCTCTCCCAAGCGCACTGAAGCGCCTGTCTTTTGATCTCCCCTTCAAGGTAGTGCTCGATGTTACTTTGAGCGAAGATCGTACGGAAAGAGGTTGTGTTTTTTGAGCGTGCGTTTAATGGCAGGAAGGTAGAGAGGATATCGGTGAGTTGGCGTATAAGTTCGCGGCGGTCTGCTGTGATGCGACGTACAGCCATTCTCTCTACGAACAGTTTCTGACAGGACAAATATAGGAGAGAAATGGGACGGGCAGATAACCCCTCTCTCAGCCTTCTCAAAGGCAAAAGCAAGGGTTATCCCACACAATAGCTCCACAAGATCGCCAGAGGGCATTTGTAGCCTACCGGCGGCCTTGTTTCATGCTCCCCTTGACCGCGTGAGTTACACGCTAACGGTTAGACTACTTATCGGCGTAACTCACAGTCATCGTATTCCTCGGCATTCATCTCAGTATGAACGATTAATACCGAAGGACGCCCTTCTGAGGCTGACGATTAGTTGTTCTTGGTTTAGCTCAGTTACCGACTTTATTCCCGAGTTACCGACTTTATTCCCGAAGGACAATTTAAGCAACATTCTTGACTGATATTTTAGATACGCATCGGCATGACGATGTATTTGTAGATGTAGCCGTCGTCGGTGAGCGGGCGCAGCTCGGCCTGGGAGTTCCCGTCCTTGAACTCGAAGGCGATGGTGCCGCCGTTCATGACGTTGAGGAAGTCTTGGAGGTAGGAGGCGT
>WUUC01037641.1_pt1 | contig 11921 bp, 10 predicted proteins | sample 6278441 | NCBI WGS metagenome assembly WUUC01 (sample SAMN13675441, study PRJNA597444) | soil metagenome | isolation source: soil | place: USA: Washington | collected 2017-10 | reverse complement strand
TGGCGGTTTCCCCGTCGGCGGGGGCTGGGACCAGATCCGATTCCCGCGCGTCGACGATGGGAATGCCTACGCCCTCGAAGTCACCGGCGACAGTATGGAGCCGCTTTACCGGGACGGGGATATTCTCATCGTCTCCCCGAATTCGGCGCCGCGGAAAGGCGACCGCGTGGTCGTCCGCACGGCAAACGGCGAAGTGATGGCGAAGGTGCTGGTGCGGCGGACGGCAAAGACGGTCGAGCTCGCCTCGTTCAATCCGGCGCACCCGAACCTCGTCTTTGCCGTTGAGCGGGTAGAATGGCTCGCCCGTATTGTCTGGGCGAGCCAGTAGGTTGGGCGCCGTCCTGGCCTCAGAAAAGAGAAGCCCGGACTTGGGGAGCAAGGCCGGGCTTTAATTACGCGATGCTACTACTCGACGCAGCCGATGCGGGGTTTGGCAGAGGGGGCCTGCCGTGCGGCTGCGTTCTTGGCCAAACGCAGGCCGCCCGAAGCGGTTCCGTGCGCTTGTCTTTTTTCCGCCGCAAAATCTGAAGCTCTTAAGGTCCCGACCAAAGGGGCTTCCCATCAGGAGAAAACATGAAGAAACGAGTGCTCCTCGCGATAGTGTTTTACGTTGGGTTTGGGCTCTCAGGAACCGCCTTTGCCGCGGAGCCCCGAGCCGAAAAGCCGGTACCGGCCGCGGCTCCACAGAAATGCCTCATCGCCGAGGTGAACCCCGTAACGGGCAGCGTCTATTGCATCAAGCCGCTCGGGGCGCCGGTCGATCCGCCGCCCACGGCGGACGCGCCTTGCACGCAAGATCCGCGCATGAAAGGGCAATGGACCTGGGGTCCGAATTGCAAGCCTTGAGCGCCTAGGCGCCGCTTAGGAGACAAGCTCCCCGGCAAGTCCCCGCCGAATGAGCGCGCGAGTCTCGGCGACCCCGTAAAGCTCAACGAAGGAGCCGAAGCGCGGCCCTTGCGTCTGCCCGAGCAGGACCTCGTAAAGGGCGCCGAACCAATCGCGCAAGGGCTCGAAGCCGTGCTCTTTGCCGACGGCATAGACCTCGGCCTGTATCGGCTCGGCCGGCACGCCCTCGGGGAGATTCGCGAGCCGCTGATCGAGGTCGAGCAGGGCAGCGCGCTCTTTCTCGGTCGGCGCACGATAGCGTTTTGCCGGCTTCACGAAGTCATGGAAGTAGCGGATGGCATAACACACCAACGCGTCGAGGAGGGGATGCTTGTCCGCCGTCGCGTCCGGCGCATAACGGCGGATGAATCCCCATAACACCTCCTTGTCCTCGGAGTTTGATGCCGAGGCGAGATTGAGGAGAAGCGCAAAGCTAATGGGAAGCTCCGCTTCGGGCGGCTCACCGGAATGAACATGCCACACCGGATTTGACAGCTTCGCCTCGAGTTCTTCTTTGGGGAAGGCGGCGAGGTGCCCGATATATTCGTCCACCGCGCGCGGGATCACGTCGAAGTAAAGCCGCTTCGCCTTTTTGGGGCTTTGATACATGTAAAGGGCAAGGCTCTCCGGGCCCGCATAGGCAAGCCATTCCTCGATGGTCAGCCCGTTTCCGCGCGACTTCGAGATCTTCTCTCCCCTCTCGTCGAGGAACAGCTCGTAGATGAAACCCTCGGGCTGCTGCGCGCCGAGAATGCGGCAGATGTGCCCCGACAGGCGCACCGAATCGATCAGATCCTTGCCCGCCATCTCGTAATCGACGCCGAGCGCCGCCCAGCGCATCGCCCAATCCGCCTTCCATTGCAGCTTGCAATGGCCGCTCGTCACCGGAAGTTGAGTGAGCTTTCCCGTCTCCGGCTCCTTGTAGAAGATCGTGCCCGAGGAAAGATCGCGATCGATGATCGGCACCTGCAAAACGCGCCCTGTCACCGGCGAGAGCGGCAAGAAGGGGCTGTAGGTCGCGCGCCGCTCCGGGCCAAGCGTCGGCAAGATGACGTCGCGAATGGCGTCGTAGTGCTCGAGGACCTTGAGCAGCGTCTTGTCGAACCGCCCGCTCCGATAGCACTCCGTGGCGGACAGGAACTCGTAGTCGAAGCCGAAGGTGTCGAGGAATGCCTTTAGCCGTGCGTTGTTGTGCTGCCCGAAGCTCGGATGGTCTCCGAAGGGATCCGGGACCTGCGTCAGCGGCTTCCCGAGATGCTCGGCCACCATCTCCCGGTTCGGGATGTTGTCCGGCACCTTGCGCAGCCCGTCCATGTCATCCGAGAAGCAGATGAGCCGCGTCGGGATCCTGTCCTCGGTGAGGATGCGGAAGGCGTGGCGCACGAATGTCGTGCGCGCGACCTCCCCGAAGGTGCCGATATGCGGGAGACCACTCGGCCCATAGCCGGTCTCGAAGATGATCGCACCGGTTGGCTTCGGTATCCGTTTCAGGCGGCTTAGCACCTTGCGGGCCTCTTCGAAGGGCCAGGCCTTGCTCACATGCGCGTAAGCGAGCAGCTGCGCGTCGACTTCGAGCTTCTGCAGCCGTGCCTTTTCAGGCGCGCTGCCGCGGGCGGGCAGACTCGCGTCACCCTGCGCCTCGGGCTGGGCTTGGCCGGATGTTCTCGTCTTTGTGGTGGGGGCCTGCATGCAATTCTCGGCAAGGGATTCGCCGGACAATTTTCACAAAACGCTGCGCAGCGCCAGCTTTTCAACCACAATTTTCGCGAAGTTCTTGGCCGCCACTCGGTGCTTGCCGGTCCAACGGCAATTCTCTACGGTCGCGCGCATTGAAGTTCGAGGGAAGGTAAAGACGGATGCCGGTGCCGCTCAACCATCACGAAGCGCTGATCTATGTAATGGTCACCATCTCGGCGGTGGATCGCGCGATGACCGACGCCGAACTTGGCCGGATCGGCGAAATGGTGTCGCATCTGCCCGTCTTTGCCGAATACGACGAGGACAGGCTCGTGAAAACGGCTCAGGCCTGCGGCGAGATCCTCAGTGGCGATGGCGGGCTCCAAAAGGTGCTTTCGATCATTCGCGACTTCCTGCCGAAGAAACTGCACGAAACCGCTTATGCCGTGGCCCTCGAGGTCGCGGCCGCGGATCCGGAAGTGACGCCCGAAGAGGTGCGCTTCCTGGAGCTTCTCGCCGAGACGCTTAGCCTCGACGAACTGGCGCGCGCCGCCATCGAGCGCGGTGTCCGTGCCCGCAATATGGTCCTTTAGCCTCACGACGGAACGGATCGGCGAGTAAGGCCGTTTCTGTTACGCTCGAGCGAAGCCGAGCGCGATGAGGAGCGGTCAATGGCGATCTGGCCCCGTGAAGAGTCGCGGCCAAGCCGATATCTGAAGGACATCGACGATCTCCAGGATCAGCTCGACGGTCTCAGATCGTCGATCACCGACCTCACGGCTTCCTTCGGCAAGCTCGCCAATCGCCAATGGGACCGGACGCGCCACGCCGCCACCACGACGGCTGAAGAAGCCGAGGAACTGATGAAGGACAACCTCGCCGCGTCTCTCGTTCTTGCCCTCGGGCTCGGGATCGTTGTTGGCTATCTGGTACGCCGGAGCACAGAGTAAGTTCCGTCTCTCAACTCGGCTATCACCCCGTGCCCTGGAAAGCGTGGTGGTCCTATGCGGCCGGCGAAGACGCTCGCTGAACTTCCGGTTCCGCCCGGCACCCTGCCGATGGAAGCGAAGCTCGTAGAAGACCTTCCCGAGGGAGAGGGGCCTGGCAGTTCGAGCCGAAATGGGACGGTTTTCGGTGCCTCGCCTTTCGAGCCGGAAGCGAGATCGATCTCCAGGCGAAATCGGGAAAGCCGGTTGGCCGCTATTTCCCTGAGGCCGTGAGCCTCCTCAAAGAGCTTCCCCAGACTTGTTTCGTCCTCGATGGGGAGCTTGCGATCGTTACTGACGCCGCGTTCTCTTTCGATGCGCTCCTCGCCCGCATTCATCCTGCCGAGTCGCGCATCCAGCGCCTCGCGCAGGAGACGCCGGCGATCTTCATCCTGTTCGACATTCTCGTCGATGGTTCCGGCAGGAGCACCATCGATCTGCCCCTGAGGGAACGTCGCGAGGCGCTCGGAGCCTTCTTCACCGCAGCGGGCGGGGCATGCGAGGCTCACCCTTTCCCCCTATACCCATCACCGCGGACTCGCCGAGGCGTGGCTGGAAGAGAGAGGCGCGCTCGACGGGGTCATCGCCAAGCTGCGCGACGGCCCCTACATGCCTGGGGAGCGGGCGATGCTCAAAGTGAAGCTTCGGCGGACGGCCGATTGCGTCGTCGGCGGTTTCCGCTACCGGACAGGAACGCGCGAGGTCGGTTCATTGCTGCTTGGGCTCTACAATGCGGAAGGGAAGCTCGATCATGTCGGCTTCACGGCGACGATTTCCAATCGCGAACGTCCAGCGCTTACGAAAAATATGAAGGCGCTTGCCGGACTCTCCGGTTTCACTGGAAACGCTCCCGGCGGCCCGAGCCGCTGGAGCACCGAACGCACAAGCGAATGGGTTCCAGTGAAGCCGACGCTCGTGGTCGAAGTGGAATACGACCAGGTGACAGGGCAGCGTTTCCGGCACGGAACGCGGCTCATCCGCTTCCGCCCCGACAAGAGGCCGCGTACCTGCACGATGGAGCAGATTGCGCCGCCTGCGACCGTTGCTGATGTCGTGACGGAGATGCTGCGTCTTTAGGCCGGATTCCTAGAAAAATCCTGATACCCTGCGTGTGGCGAGACGCAGCTCCGGTTGCGAACGTCGCGCTGCGAGCACGCGTTCGCGCTTCCTCAAGCGTGAGGCATCCAGCAGCATCTGCGCCGCCCAGCGATAGACGTTGCGCTCGCGAATCAGCTCGCGCATGAGACGCATGCGCTCCCGCTGCTCGCGCTCCGGCATGGTAATGGCGCGCTGCAACGCGGCCGCCATGGCCGAGGTGTCGTAAGGATTGACGATCAGCGCTTCGGAGAGTTCGCGCGAGGCACCGGCAAAACTCGACAGGAGCAGGACACCCTGCTCGTCGTCGCGCGAGGCGACAAATTCCTTCGCCACGAGATTCATGCCGTCGTGCAGGCTGGACACGACGCAGGCGTCCGCCGCACGGAATAGCTCGTAGACCTCGTCCGGCGAATGGTGGCGAACGACAAGCAGGATTGGCCGATACTCCCCTTTCCCGTGCCGTTCGTTGATCTCGTTGGCAAGATCGAGGCCCTCGGTTTGAAGGTCGCTGTATTTCGACAACCGCGCGCGGGTCGGCGCAGCGGCCTGAATGAAGACGAGCTTGCCCCGCCAGCTCGGATTGCGCGTGAGGAGGTCGTCGACCGCGCGCATGCGATCGAGGATGCCCTTTGTGTAGTCGAACCTCTCGATCCCGGCGAGAAGGACGGTGTCCTCGGAAAGTCCGTAACGCTCCCGCACCCGTTTTCTGCACTCCTCAACCGGAGCCTGTGAGGCGAGCGCCGCCGGCGGCCATTCGATCGAGATGGGATAAGGCCGGACGAGGGCTTCGAGACCGCGCCTTGTTACCGAGACCCGCTCACGATCAATCCGGCTTTCGATAAAGCGATCCGCCGCTTCCAGAAAATTGTTGCAGTGGAATTGCGTGTGGAAGCCAAGAATGGTGCTGCCAAGCAGCCCGTCGATGATCTGCTCGCGCCATGGGCAGATGCTGAAAGTTTCGGAGTTCGGCCAGGGAATATGCCAAAAGGTGACGATCGTCGCCTTGGGCAGCCTGTCGCGGATCATGCGCGGCAGCAGCCCGAAATGATAATCCTGCACGAGGATCACCGGATCCTCCTGCGTCGCCTCCTTCACGACGGCGTCAGCGAAACGTTCGTTGATGATCGTGTAGTATTGCCAGTCTGACTCTCGGAACACCGGCCGGACGAAGGCGATGTGGCAGAGCGGCCAAAGTCCCTCATTGGCGAAGCCGTAATAGTAACCGTCCTGCTCCTCGTCGGTGAGCCAAATGCGCCGCATCGTGTAGGCCGGCGCTTCGGGTGGAACCGCGACGCGATCATTGCTATCGACTGTTTCGCGATCCGCCGTGCCGCTTCCATGCGCGATCCAGGTGCCACCGCAGGCGCGCATCACCGGTTCGACGGCGGCGACAAGACCGCTCGCCGGAATCTGAAGCTCGATCTCTCCGTCCTTGCGGTTGTGGATGTAGGGCTCGCGGTTCGAGACGACGAGCACTTGCGTTGCGGGCAGTTCCTCCTCGAGCAGCTGGCGCAAGGTCGATGGCGACCACTCGACCTTAATGCCGTCCGCATAGCGGCGCTCGACATTCACATCGCTGAGAAGCGACCGCAGCTCCCGATCGAAGAAGAGGTCCTCCTGGTTATTCGGGAGCGGCGGCGAACCGAGCTTCGCCTCCTCGATCTGTGTCCTGATCGCTCGGAGCCAGCCCCGCTGCAGGCCAAGCACAATGGCCGCCGAGAGCAGGCCCAATCCTGACGCGATTCCGATCAGCGCAATTCCCGAATAAACCTGCGCTTCGCGCGCCCGCTGATAGATGTAGGAGAAATCGTGCAGGAGGACGACATGTCCGCGCTTATCACCGGCCGTGATGGGAAAAACGCTGACAAGATAGCGCTTTCCATCGATCAGAACGTTGGCGAACGTCTCGGCCTTCTGCCTTGGCAGTTGCTGGCAATCGAGATCCTTGGGGACGATCGTCGTCGAGAATTGCAGCTTGCCTTCTTCGTCGCAGAATCCGACCGCGATTAGCTTGCCGTCCTCGGCAAGACGATCGAGATAGGGCACGATACGGGAGGTGCCGCCGGCGACGCTGATGGCGTTCGCCACGCGATCCTCGATCGAGCGGAAGACGAGACGCGATCTCAACTCGACATCGCGCCGAGCCCAGCCTTCGACAATGGCGGTCACGAGCGGCGTGACCGCTAAGAGAATGAGGATCACTGCCGTCAGGCCGACGGCCGCATATCTGATCAGCGGATGCCGGAGCGAGACGCGCATCACGTCGCCTCCCAAGCCTTAGACAGACGCATGGCCGCGAGAATCACGCCGACCATCGAATAGGTCTGCGGGAAGTTCCCCCAGAGCGCATTGTTTGCCGGGTCGAGGTCCTCCGAAAGGAGGCCGACATGGTTGCGGGAGGCGAGCACCGCTTCAAACAACTGCCGTGCCTCGCCAGGCCGGCCGATCGCTGCGAGGGCCTCTACATACCAGAGGGTGCAAAGAATGAAGGTCATGGAGGGTTCGCCGAAATCGTCAGCCTCGCTGTAACGCGACATATGGCCGCTACGGACGAGATGCCGCCCGAGGGTCTCTACGGTCGCGACGAAGCGAGGATCCATTGCATCGACGAGCCCGAGCCTCTGGAGCAGAAGCACGCTCGCATCCACGGCACTACCGTCCAAACTCTCAACGAAGGTGTTCCGTTCGGCATTCCATGCCCGCCTGAGGATGGTCTCGCGCAAACCATCGGCGGAGTGTTGCCAAACCGCCGCAACTTCTTCGAGGCCGAGGCGTTGGGCGATACGCGCGAGCCGGTTGCAGGCCGCCCAACAGAGGGCTGCCGAATAGGTGTGCACGCGCGCCCGGCCGCGATATTCCCAAATACCGGCATCGGGCTGCAGCGCGTTTGCGAGTGCAATCTTGCCGAGCGGTTCCAGCATTGCGAAGAGCGAAGCGTCGCCCTTCTGCGGAAGGCGCTCGTCGAAAAACATCAGCGACGCGGCGAGAATGACGCTGCCATAGACATCGTGCTGGACTTGATTGGCGGCGGCGTTGCCGATCCTCACGGGCCCGAAACCCTTGTAGCCCTGCAAGCTCTCGACAATCCGCTCATCGATCGGCTCGTCAGGGACGATCGAATAGACTGGCTTCAGGTTTTCGCCCCGCTCCATGGCGACGACATTCGTCACATATTCGATGAAGCGCTCGGTCGTGCGCGTGACGCCGAGGCGATTGAGCGCGTGGACGGTGAAATAGGCATCCCGCAGCCAGCAAAAGCGATAGTCCCAATTGCGTCCGCTGCCGGGAATTTCCGGGATCGAAGTCGTGAGCGCGGCGACAACGGCGCCGGTGTCCTCATAGCTGCAAAGCTTGAGCGTGATTGCAGCGCGGATCACCGCCTCCTGCCATTCGAACGGCACCGAAAGCTGAGCAACCCATTCGAGCCAGTAGTCCTTCGTGAGGTCGTGGAACTCACGGAAGATGCGTGCAGGCGAATCCGGCAGGCTCTCGTCAGGATGGATGATGAAGGTGGTCGGCCGGGACAGAACGAAGGCGCTCTCATTTGCGATGAGACTGTTCGGCCCGTCCGTCGTCAGCCGGATTGATCCGGCCTCCGTGACGTAGCGGATATGATTGGAGCCGGGAATGAGAGAGGCCTTGAACCGCCCATAATCCATGCGCGGCCGCATGCGCGGACGAATGCGGCACAAGCCCTCGATCCGGTCGACATGGCGGATGATCATCGGAGCCCGATACATGCGGCCGAACTGGCGGAAGCGGGGCGCAAAATCGGTGATTGAAAAAGCGGCGCCGGACGGCGCTCGATGAATGGTGCGGACGATTCCCGTATTGCGATCGTAGCTTTGCTCGGAGACCGCGCCCTCCTCCTCGAACTCAATTGAGAAAAAGCCGCTGTCCGGGTCTTCGCCGTCGAGGAGGGCGCAAAAGACAGGATCGCCGTCGATGCGCGGCCAGCACGTCCAAACGATGCGCCCTCGCTTGTCGAGAAGCGCGGCGACGTTGCAATTGCCGATGAGCGCAAGATCGAGCGACATCATGATCGAAGCTGCTCCGCAAGCCCACGCAGCCAATCACGCACCTCGCCGGGATATCGAAAATCGATGCCGTCCTGGAAGTGTTCACCGCCAACTTTCAATCCGAGGCCGCCCAGCCCAACCGCGGCGGCCAACGCCGTTTCGTCGGGCATGTCGTCCCCGATCATGAGCGGCACGCGACCACGAAAAGGCGGGAGCCGCATCATCTCGCGAAGTGCCGCGCCTTTTGTGGACCGAGCCGAGACAAGTTCCAAAACGCGGCGACCATGCGAAAGGACGAGACGGCTCGTATGCTGATCGAGAAGTCGGCGCAGCTCCGATTCGAGCAGCGGCTCGAGCTCCGGAACCGCGCGGTAGTGCACCGCGATCGACAACCCCTTGTCCTCGAACAAGACGCCTCGAAGGCCGCCGGCAAGCCGCTTGACATCTTTCTTCAACCGCTCCGGAACGAGATCGCCGGAGGAGGCAATAGTTGCGTCAGGCTCGAACCGTATTTCAGTGCCATGCACCCCCGCCGCGGGCAGTCGCAGCGGCGCCAGCAGCCGATCGACATCGGCGATTTTTCGCCCGGTGAGGATTGCGACAGCACCACCCAGTCGCGCCTGCACGTTCCGCAGAGTGTCGATGAGTTCCGGAGGCGTTGAAACCTCCCTCGGCGCGTCGGCAATATCGAGGATCGTTCCGTCGAGATCGAGAAACAAGGCGAGCCTTTTCGGCTCGTCGATGGTCGGAGTCAGTGCTCCATCCTTCACGATGTTCATCGCGGCGTGCAAATCCGATTGTCCCGGTTAGACTCGTGCGAAGCTATGCCCCGCCCATTTGCTCTTTATGTATCAACGTGCTCGGGGCCGATTCGATCCCGTTGCGTCAATTAGGTGCAGGGATCGAGACTGATTGGTGCGGTTCTCCAACAAAACTTGTTGGAGCTATTCGGGCGTGACGCTAACTGATCCTTGCGCCTGTCGGATGCACCATGATTGCACCTCTGTCGCCCTTCACGATCTCCTCGTCGGAGAGTCTGAAATTCTCCATGGCGACAGTATGATATCGGTCAAAATAGTCCTTGAGCGGCGTTTCTATCGAGCGATCGTAGTCAGGGCGCACGACGTGGGTTGCGCCCTGCACGACCTTCACCACTTTCCCGTTCCGAACGATCACTTCGCCATTCTTAAACACAAGCTCCGGCGTGGCGAACATCGCCTGCCGGTCCTTATCGTCGCGATAGACTGTGATGTCGGCGCAAGCGCCGGCGCCGAGATGGCCGCGATCTTTGAGCCCCAGACTGCGTGCGGGGCCGGCGCGCGTCATGATTGCGATCTCATCGAGCGTATATTCGCGGGAAAGCGATTTCAGCAAGCTCAAAGCCGCCGCTTCCGGATGAATCCTGGCGCACATTTCGTCGCGGAAGCCCTTATCCATCAGCAGTCGGATAAGGTGCGGATAGGTGTAAAAAGGCGCCCCGTTTGGATGATCTGTCGTGAGAAAAATGCGCCATGGGTCTTCGAACAAAAGGAACGTCTCGAGTCCGATGACCCATTGCAGCGCGTTGACAAAGCTTTTGTCGCGGTATCGCATCGGCACGACGCCGCACCCGGCATCGCATTCGATGTCCATCACCACCGGTTTCTTCGGATGGGCGCTGCGGGCAATCGCATATTGGCGCATGCTGTCGCCCGACGCGGTGCAGGTCTGACCGAACAGGACCTGGCCGACATCGATCGAAATATTGGGGCTTTTGTTGAGAAGCTCGGCGATCGGCGCCGCACCGGAAGAGAACTTCCAGTCGCCCTCGGTACCGTAACTGTGAAACTGAATGTGGGTAAGATGGATGGGAAGCCCTTCCGCGGCCCGAATCGTCGCCAGCGTGGTTTCCATATTTCCCGGCACGCCGAGATTGCAGCCATGGATGTGAAGGGGATGCGGAACGCCAAGCTCTTGAAGCGCACGGGCGAGTGTCAAGATGATCTGTCGCGGCGTGACGCGGTAGTAAGTGTGCTCCTCGTCCAGGTCTAGCTTGCGCTGATTGAACTTGAAGGCGCTGATGCCGCCCGGATTGACCACCTTGACGGCGATCGCTTGGGCTGCATGCATCGTCCAAGCCACATAGTCCTTGATGCGTTGAAAATCCTGCTTGGCCGCAAGCTGCCGCAGGAAAAAATCGTCGCTGCCGAGCATGGCGAAGGCGCCTTTGTCGACCATGGGCGTGTCGCCCATTTCCATATGCGCCTGTCTTGCATTGGCCGGGAGCATCGCGGGCTCGAAACACGCCGTGTATCCCATCTCTGCGTATCGATAGCCGGTAATCATGGTCGAAGGCACCGCATGTCCGGTCCCGGCGCGCGTCAGCTCGGTGCGCGCCACCGGATCCTTGATGTGGTCCTCCGGCAGGAGCATGCGGGCAATCGTCACCTTGCCGCCCCCGATATGGGTGTGCGGGTCTATGGCGCCCGCCATGACGATGCGCCCGTTGAGGTCGTAAACCTCCTGCACGCGAGCGTCCGGTGGTGGCGTCGGCACAATTCTCCCGTTTTCGATATAAATGTCGCGTCGCTCACCGCTCACGCCGTTGGCGGGATCGTAGATTCTGCCACCCGAGAGCTTGATCAGCATTTCATCTGCCCCAGTTCACAATGCGGCTTCGATCGAGACGAGAATCGAAGCGGCGGACGGCAGCGTAGAGCGCCCCAAATTCTTGAGAGGCAGAGACACGACATTATCGAGCCGGATCTGCCGTCCAGCATGGTCGATTCCCGGTGTGCCGATAGGAATCAGCACGTCCGGCTGCCGCGGTAGAGCAAGTCCGGGAGTACCGAGTACGATCGTTGGTAGATCGGTCTTGGGTGGCGCGAAATCGGGTGAGAAGGACGCAATCCAGACCAACAAGTCCCCTTCTCCATCGGCCAGCATCCGCTTGATTGCGTAGAGCTGGGGATCGTAGGCGGGCGCCCCTCGGGAATAGCTCACGCGCAGCGGATAGCCGCTTTGCCACGTGCTCACGGCCGCGGCCGTAATTGCCCCCTCGGCGCCGCCGAGGGCAAGCCCGGCAAATCTAGTTTTCTGGTTGAGGTCCTTGACGAGGCCAACGATCTGGTCAACCGCAAGCTCGGCGTGGGGAAAGTCCAGTATCGGCGGGCTCCAGACCACAACGCCGTATTTCGCGGCCAGGCAACGTTCGGCAAGACCGTCAATATCGGCCGCGGCAATCCCCTCGGCCCGCCATTCCCCGATGCCGAATCCT
>WUUC01065799.1_pt1 | contig 11923 bp, 10 predicted proteins | sample 6278441 | NCBI WGS metagenome assembly WUUC01 (sample SAMN13675441, study PRJNA597444) | soil metagenome | isolation source: soil | place: USA: Washington | collected 2017-10 | reverse complement strand
CGGCGGACGCCGAGATGGCCTATGATGTGGAGAGCTCGGACGGCTCGAAGAGTCGCCTTGGATGGCGGCCTTCCGCCGACAGTCCCTCGGTCATTGAGGCCTATGTTCAACGCCGCAACATTGCCGGCGACCTGATGAGCGAGACCGTGTTTCGGCCGGACGGCTCGCGCCTCGCTCATGCCTGGGATCTCACTGGAGCGATGAGCTGGTCGTCCTATGTGCAGGCCTACGATACACAAGCCAATCTCATCAGCCAGGTGTACACGAACCGCAACGGCAGCTTCACGAAGTGGGAGTGGGATCCAGAAGCGATCGATAGTCACAATTGGCGCATCCGCGAGACGACTTATGACAACCTCGCCGATTACGAGCTCGGTACCGCTTCACGGCAGTTCGAGACCATCGATGACGGTGAGCTTGGGCCGGTGGACTTCATCGAGAACCTGAGCGACCGCACCGGGCAGGTTTGGGATACCAAGGTCAAAGAACTCAACACAGCCATGCAGGTGCTCATCGAGACCATTGTGAACGATGACGAGTCCAGCATCATCAAGGGCTCGGACTACAACCAGGATAATCACAATTACCGCGACGGCGTGAATGCCGCGCAAGGGCCTGGACAGGAATGGATGGCCTTCGAGGAGCGCCGCAATACCAACGGCGTCAAGACTTGGGAAACCTACAAATATTATGGCGCGACCCCACAGCAGGAACGCACCGTCGAACGTGGCTGGGACTACAACGGGGAGGATTGGACCTCTTGCGAACTGACTATGGATTACCAGCTACGCCCGACCGTCCATGAGCAGTGGTTGGACAATGGTACCCGCACGGTCAAGGAGTGGAGCTACACCGGCCAAGGCTGGGACTGGCGCGAAACGCTCTATAGTGGCAACACAAGACTGACGGAAAAGGAGCATTACGAGGGGAGGAAGCAGATCTACCGTGAGTGGAATGGAGGCTCTGCCTTCGATGAGCGCGAGACCCACACCAATGTCAACGGCGCCGTGACTTATCAGCACGAAAAGCTCGGTAACCAGATGACGGTCCGCCTGTGGGATATCGATCAGGTTCAGCTTTGGGAGCGGCAGATCGCCGTCACGGTCAACGGCGCGACCAGCCGCATCGAGACGATATATTCCGATCACAAGACGGTCGAGATTTTCGATCTCACCGGCAACGAGACCTGGACTCGGCACGTGCAGGTGTGGCGTGGAGCAGACCTCCAGAACAAAGTCGAGGACAAGTTCTACAATGGCCAAACGCTGGTCAAGGAACTGGGTTGGGACTTTGGCGGCCAGTCCTGGGATGAGTTGGAGAAGCGTTACCACGATGGGGATGTCGTTTATGACAAGCTTATCAAGGATGATAAAACCTACACCCTCAACAAGCTCGATTACCAGGGAGAAGACTGGGATACGATCTCGATCAAGGGAAAGGTCATCCAAGGAGTAGAAAAGGAGTCTTGGAAAGAGACTCTCTACGATGACAGCCTGCGCATCATCGTAGAGAAGGACCTCGACAATGCCGACTGGGACACAAAGTTATGGAAGTCGCGCGAATATGGCGGCGTACGGCTGAATTTTGTCGAAGGCATTACTTTTGATGAGCCTTACACGAATAATGATGGGCGGACTTTCACCGATCACTACCATTTCAATGACCGTGCCGGTGTGAATTCCTGGAAAACGGCGGGAATCTTCTCGATGAATGGGGGGCAGAGTGGATGGAGCGGCTGGTATGAGCCCGACGATGGACCTTCCCGTCCTCAAGCATTCTCGCAGACTGCTGTCGATAGGCTCATGGCCTGGAAAGGTTTGCTTCTGACATTATAAGCCGCTGCATTGGCGGAGACATGCTAGAGAAGGGCGTCGCACACCGCGGTAGTGCGACCGCCCGGATGAATTCAACACGATTTTACGTAGATCGCTCTCACCGCCTAGAGCGGAACCGGCTTCATTCTGGCGGTGCGGTAATCGCGGATGCGGCGGAGGAGCCAGGCGGGGATGTTACTTTTTGCTCGCTGGCGGAGCCATTTGGCGATCGTATTCCGGTCGAAATCCGTGAAGACCAGCTCGCGGTAGCATTCCAGGGCCATGTCGGCCATCTGGCGCTTGTCCCAATGCGACCCGGCCTTCTTCTGACAGAACGCCGTCGAGTGGCAAATCCTTGTGATGTCAACGAGGCCCGCGGAGGCGTATTTGTCGAGAAGCAGCTTGGTGATGACATGTTTCAGATCGATGTAGGTCGATCCATCAGCTCGGCTCGAGAAGTGGGCTCTGCTGTCGTAATCGTCGATGACGATTGCGGCGTCATCGCTGAGGCTGTCCGCGAAGTTGATCAGGTCGCGATCGATGCGGCCGTCGGCATCGAGCACCAGGACGTCAATCCCTTCAAGGTTACGTTGCGCCGCGAAGTCAGAACTTGAACCCGCGAAGATCTGCACATGCTGGTCGATGCCCGCGGACCTGAAGTTGTTGCGAACGATCTCCAGGTTGTCGATGACGCCCCCATAGGCCGTACGGGAGGAGTATCGCCCCTCGAACCGGTCGACGGTGAAGACCTGCGGCTCCTTCCCGGCGGACAGCGCCCCGAGACAAAGCGCGATCGTTCCCGCTCCATGGGCGGTGCCGATCTCGACGATCGTCTCGCCGGATCCTTGAGCGGCCAAGTAAAAAAGCTCCTTGTAGACTTCGAAGGGCAGCATGCCATTGGCTTCGACCATCATCGATCGAAGCTGCTTGAGGTCCGTCATAGGCCTGTCTCCGTAGCCGGCGCCGGGCGCCTTCTCGTGCAAATTAGCAGATCGTCCTCGATGGCCCGGATGGCAACTAAGGCGGGTCCTCCCAATGTGTCGTCGAATGGGCGCCTGCGTCGTAAGGCGATCAGGTTGCGGGGTGGTTGCTCGGCGCTCACCATGAAAGTATTCCGTAGCCACGGCAGACATGTAGAAGTTATTTCTAAGATAAAAAAATATTCTCAGAATATAATCTTTTTGGCAATCAATTGTAGTCCGGAATAGAAGGCTCGATTGCGCTCAATCGAGGCTATCCATTAATGTCATCACAGGGGATTTGCTCAACTGGTGAAGTTCTCAAAGGGGCTTAGGCTCCTCAAGGCGCGTCACGTCGTGCTCCCCATGTGAAACCACTGGATCATCCTCACCGTAGGAGCAATCCGAATTGGATATGGAGAAGATCCTCTCAGGGGCAGGTTTCACATTCGCCAGAACGGCGCAGACGGATGGCGCTCAACGAACCTTGGGCCAGTGTTCTGATCCAGGCGGCTTGAGAACCGTTACTGTTCGGGATTTCGACGCTCTCGCTGCCCACATCCCAGCCTGGGATCGCCTGGCCTGGGAGGCTCCTCAGAAGATTCCCGTCATGCTGCCCGATTGGGTCGACGTCACTCTTCGCCACCGGCTTGGGCCCAAGGAGCGCTGGTTCTGCTGCTTTGCCTATGCGGGAGACAGGCTTGTCGGAGCGCTGCCCATCATCGCCGCCCCGCACCCCGTCCTGGGTCATCATCGGCCGCGTTTGCGAACCCTCTACGATGAGCACACGCCCTCCGGCGACTTCGTGCTGGCAGCGGATCAGGCCGGCGCGGCGCTCAGGGCTCTGCTGGCGGAGGTCGCTCGCGAAGCGCCGCGCCATCAGGAGCTGGAGCTCAAAGCCGTGCGACAGTGCTCTCCCGCCTGGATCGCCCTGCAGGATGAGCCCAAGGGATACCTTCTGCACCCTGAGCCGTGCTGGAAGAAGGCCTTCCTGGATGTACGGGGCGATGCCGACCGTTATTTTGCGGGTCTCGGAAAGATGCGGCGCAACCTGAGGCTCGGCCGCCAGAAGCTCGAAAAACAGGGAGCCGTCTCGGTCGAGCTGAGAAGAGGAGCGGAGGCAGGCGATGACTTCCTGGCCGAGTTCCTGGCGCTCGAAGCCTCCGGCTGGAAGGGCCGCATGGGCACGGCCATCCTCAACGATCCCGATCTGGTGGCCTTCTACACGCGCTTGGTCAGAAACTTCGCCGCGAAGGGCCGCCTGGAATGGCACGCGATCCGGGTCGAGGGCCGGCTTGTCGCAGCCCAACTGGGGATCCGCTGCGGAACGTCGCTCATGCTCCCCAAATATGCCTACAACGAAGACTTTGCCGATTGCTGGCCTGGCCATCTCCTGATCGAGGAGGTCATCCGGGATGCGTTCGCCCGCCCCGAGATAGCCGAACTCAACCCGATGAGCGACGGGAGCCAGCATCGCCTCTTCCATATGGCGCGCGATGAATACGCCAACGTGCGCTTGATCCGCCGGACTGTCGTGTCAGTCTCCCTTCGCCTTGTTCGCAGCACGGCGCGCTCCGTGTATCGGGATCATCTCCGCCCACGCGTCCATCCGGTCATGAAACAGCTCTCGGGCGCATTTCATCGCAGGCTGAAGCTCCGCAGGAGCGGGGAACCCGGCAAAGACCAGGGGCCGCTTCTGTCGCGATAGGCGGTAATCAGCTTCGCTGACCAGGAAGACAGGCGGAACAGTGGGTGGTCAGCTCTGATCGAGAACCGTCGTGTAGGGCGTCGCATCGATTGCCGCTGGTCCCATATAGGGATGACTGAGCGCCAGGATGAAGTAGAGCACCAGCCCCGTATAGGCTCCGTACATGGAGAGCATTGCAATGTGCAGGGCCGTGATCGGAAATATGAAGAACAGCCCGACCGTGATGGCAAATCCCGCCAGCGCCACCCACCAGAACAGGGTCGGCAGGCTCCTGTGAAAAAGCGACAGCCGGTTTCTGCGGTGCTCCTGGAGCGTGTCCATGTCCATGAGCATGCGGGTCCGCAGCGACTGCTGACGGGGCGTATCGGCCTGCAAGTCCAAGAGAGCAAGGTCCAGCGTATCGTAAGCGCGCTTCGCCTCCCTGCTGCCTCCCACGGGCGCCGCATTCTGCCATTCGTTTTGCAGAATGGCCTGCACATATGCAGCAAGTTCGTTGCGAAGCCTGTCCTCCTCTGGGCCGTTCCATTGGTCCAGGTGCAGCACCACGTGTTCAAGCGTCGTGACTTCCTTGGAAACCTCCTGCCGCAGTTCCGCATGGGTCGATTGCGCTTCTGCGAAGATGAGCGCGAGGATTAAGGCATGGAGCGCTCCGATGCGGACCGCAACGGTTTCGGCGACTTGGCTTGTCTTGTCCGTGACGCTGGTCGCCCAGAACCACCGCACCACCAGGAAGGGCACGAGCGCAAAGACGATCGCCGTGACAATCGCGATCGTGCTGCCCAGCCAGTCGGGAAGTTGCAGGATGGCCGTCACATCTGCCTCCAGATCGCTTCTCTCGCCGTCAGGCGCTGGACTTCGAAGGAGCGATCGGCGGCAAGCGCCTTGCGTTCACGAAGGCCGGTGCGTGTTTCTCGGCCCGATGCGGAGTTCGCCTGAGCCCAAGCGCGGGCGACCCCATAGGCCTGCGCATCATAGCCCGGTGCAAACGAGCGCCCATGCGAGCGTCGTGCAGTTCGGGCCCTTTAGGCGCGTGGCAATTGTACGGGTGGCGGGAGAGCGGTCCAGTACTCCAAAAGATCGCAGCCGGGATCCGGTCGGGCGACAGGCCGGCGGTCAGCGGACCTTTTGCTGGTTCGAGGCGCTGCGGAGGATTGCCGTCGCGGCCTCGTTCGCGGCTGTCCCTTGCAGGGCCGCTGTCGGGCGCTCGGCTTGCGCGGGCTTGAGCTTGGGCCGCTTGCAGGGGAGAGGGTCAAGGTGGCGCTTGCCGGTCTCGGACGAGACGCGCCAGACGCATCCTGTCTTCTGGTCAACGTGAAGGACGAATCCGCTACGGATCGTCTGGCGGACCAGAGCCTCGGTTTTGGAGGCCTGGCCCTTTCCGGTATTCGTCACGACCGGCGCGGCAAAAACGACGCCCGCTCCCGTCAGGAGCATGATCAAGGCGAGGCGAAGGGGGCGTGTCATGGCTTTTGCCTTTGAGCAATCAACGCCATGAACGTAGGGCAGGGCTTCGACCGGCGATGTATGGAAACGCACGTGGCCCGTCGGTCATCCGGAGAATATGCCCCTTAGCGATCCAAGCCGATCAGGGAATGGGGTTCACAGGGCCCTGGGCAACGACCATGAAGATGGCGGACAGCACGCTGATCAGAACCAGGACGCCGATCAGAAGCGTACTGACGGGAATGTGCCGGCTCATCCATGACAAGCGCATCGCTTCCTTGTGGTCTTGTCGTGCCTTTTCCTCATCGGGGGCGATTTGTTTCAGGAGGCTGTCAATATCGTCCAGCAGATCAACCAAATGTTGCGATTGCGTTCTCTGCCGCCATCGCTGGCGCTGATCCCCGGTCGTCTTGAGCCTGACCGTCCGAGCCTCCACATGCGCGGTCGCGTGCATCTCCCTGCGGATCGCCATGATTCCGAAAGCCATCAGGATCGGCACCAGCGTGATGAGCCCAAGGACGATCCAGTCTGCGGTTGAAAAGCCTGAGCCAAGAGTTTCCATGGTCCGCACTCCATAGAAAACCGTGAGTGGCGCTGTCGCACACCAGGTCGGAGCGGACGGCTGCGTCCAGGTTTGCAGCCGTCATATCCGGTGCCCGAATTCAGGCCGCCGCCCGGCCCTGCATCCGCTAATGCCTGCCGCCGCTCTCCATGCCCTGGAGGCTCTTCAGAGCTCTCTCGCAGCGCTCGACGGAGCTGGTGGCCCTGCGCTCGATCTCCTGGGCGTTATGGCAGGGATTCTCTACGTCCTGATGGCAGAATTGGCATTTCATCATGGCCTCCATCGCTCGTCGTCACAGAGGCCAACGTCGCGGCGGATTCAGGGTTCCGATGCCAACAAGTGATGAAACCGCTTTGATAGAGCGCTTATCCGAACAGGGAGTGCTCTTGGCGATAGGGCTTGAATCGTCAGCTGTTCAGAGCCTGTCCGGCGCTGGAGCGTTGGCTGGCGAGAGAGCCGAAAGGCTTGGGCTGTTGACGTAGGACGGCGAGGAAAGGCCGTATTGAAGCGCCCATATGCATAAGCCGATGCCGATGGCCACCGCCACCCAGTTGAGGATCTGGCCCGACAGCTTTTTGACGGAAGCGGCCCCTGTTGGGTTCGGCGTGTGCTGCGGCGGGAGATCTACTGGCATGACGATGACAAGAGCCTGACAAGCTGCGTTGCGGATGAAGACAAACAAACGGATTCGTTTTACCTCGCGACGGCATCGTATTCATGGGCCGGCATGAGTTTCGCCCGCTTTTGTGCGCGGCAGCGGAAACAAATCTATAGCAGAAGTGGCGCCGTATCACTATTGAATAAATCAGAAATATTTGGAACGCCGTGCGTTCGGAAAGCAAAAGGCCTGGCGCGCCCAAGCGAGGTCCCCGCCTCGGTCTACAGGATTTTCCGTCGCATTAGGCTTTTCGCCCGATAGGGCCCATACTCGCAACCGGAGCGGCCGCCGAGCTCCTTTCAGGAGTTCTTCGATGCAAGCTTTGACTATTCCGGCCGTGCTCGGTCTTTTGATGCTGTCGCAGGCTGCGGCCGCGCAGGAAAGCTCGGCCGCGAAAAGCCGCGTTCCCGAAACCTCGGCGGCCCAAACCTATACGGCGGAAGAATCCGCTGCTCTGTCGCGGGCCGCCCGTGAGAAAACCGAGGCTCAGGAGCGCGTCCGGGACCGCCGGATGAAAAGCATCGCGAAGGGCATCTGCACTGGTTGCTGATGATCGTTCAGACTTGAGTGAGCGCCTGTTTCAGATCCGCCAGCAGGTCATCCTGGTGCTCGAGGCCGACGGAAAACCGCACAAGCCCGTCTGAGATCCCCATCTCGGCCCGGATTTCGGGCGAAAACCGCTGGTGGGTCGTCGTTGCCGGATGGGTGACGAGGCTTTTCGCATCGCCCAGATTGTTCGAGATCCGGATGAGCTTGAGGGCGTTCATGAACCGGAATGCTTCTTCTCGACCCCCTTGGACCACGAGAGCAATCATCGTCGAGCCGCCGCTCATCTGGCGCCTGATGAGATCCGCCTGCGGATGGTCGGGGCGACCGGGATAGGTGAGACGCTTGAGCTTCGGGTGATCGTGGAGCTGGTCTGCGAGGAAGCCGGCGGTTTGCGTCTGGCGCTCCACCCGCAACGGGAGAGTCTCAAGGCCCTTCAGAAGCACCCAGGCGTTGAAGGGGGACATGGAAGGGCCAACCATGCGCAGGAACTGCTGCACCTTGGTCTCGATGAATTCGGCCGAGGCAAGGATCACGCCGCCCAGACATCGGCCCTGGCCGTCGATGTGCTTGGTGGCCGAATAGACCACGCAATCGGCGCCCAGCTCGAGCGGCTTCTGCCAGAGCGGGGTTGCGAACACATTGTCCACCGTGAGCGTCGCGCCAGCCGCATGAGCGATCTCGGCAACGCCCGCGATATCGATGATCTCCAGGCTGGGATTGGAGGGCGTTTCCAACAGGAACGCTTTCGTCTCCGGCCTGACGGCCTGACGCCATTCGTCGAGGTTCGGGCCGTCCACCAGGGTGCAGCCGACTCCGAAGCGGGGCAGGAGGTCTTCGACGATCCAGCGGCAGGATCCGAAGAGCGCCCGGGCTGCTACCACGTGATCTCCGGCTTGCACCTGTCCCATCATGGCGGCCGTGACAGCCGCCATGCCGGTGGCTGTCGCGGCGGCGGCTTCCGCCCCTTCGAGCGACGCCATCCGCTGCTCGAAATTGGTGATCGTCGGGTTCGCGTAGCGCGTATAGCTGTAGCCGGCTTCCTCGTTCAGGAAGCGCTTTTCAGCGACCTCGGCGCGTTCGTAGATAAAACCCTGAGTGAGAAACAGCGCCTCGGACGTCTCGCCAAAAGGCGTACGCTCGTGGCCCTCGTGAACCAGGCGGGTTTCAAGGTGGTATGCGGCACAAGAAGAATTCGTCATGATCCAAGTTTAGGGTTGTTCTATATAAAGAACAAATGTTTTTTGCGGCGGAATACCTGCTGCGGTGAGCAGCTTTGAGCCCCGCAGCAGACGAAAAAGGCTTCGGCCTTTTTATCAATTGCCGATGGCGACGCCCTCACGGCGGCTGTCCGCGCCGCCGACGAAACCCGCCGGGGTGGCGACGATGGCCTGGATGCCGGAATTCTGGTCGATCAGCTTGACCTCATGGCCTTTCGCCTCAAGGGCGGGCTTCCAAGCCTCCGCTTCCGTTCCGGCTTCCAGTTCGGTCGGGCCGTTGCGGCTGCCGAAATTGGGAAGGTCGACGGCCACCTGAGGGTCGAGTTTCCAGTCCAGAATCCCCACGAGGGTTTTCACCACGTAGTTGATGATGAGGCTGCCGCCTGGCGATCCCACAAGAGCGTAAAGCTTGTTGCTGCTGTCGAGCACGATCGTCGGCGCCATGGAGCTGCGGGGCCGTTTGCCGCCTTCGACCCGGTTCGCCACGGGCTTGCCGTCCTCTGTCGCCGCGAAGGAGAAATCCGTCAGCTCGTTGTTGAGCAGGAAGCCGCTCTTTGTCATGAGCCTTGCGCCGAACCCGTCCTCGATGGTTGTCGTCATGGAAACGGCGCTGCCGTTCCGGTCGACGACGGAGATGTGGCTCGTGCCGTTTTCGACGCCTTCCGATGCTCCCCAGAGAAACGTCTTCTGGAACGGCGGGTCGCCGGGCTGCGCCTTGCCCATCGATTTGTTGGGATCCACCAGCGCCGCGCGGCTTTTCAGATAGCCGGGATCGGTCAGTCCCCGCACGGGCACGCTCACGAAAGCCGGGTCCGCCACAAAGAGGCCTCGGTCCGCATAGGCCAAGCGTCCGGCCTCCGCGACCCAGTGCGCCGCCTCCGGCCCTGGCTTGAGGGCCGCCATATCCTGCGTTTCAAGCGTGCTCATGATCTGCTGCACGGCAAGCTGTCCGGAGCTTGGGGGCCCCATGCCGCAAATGCGGTAGGTCCGGTAGGAACCGCAGACCGGGTCCCGCTCCACGACCTTGTAGACCTTGAGATCGTCCAGGGTCATGTCGCCCGGGTTGGTGGGATGTCCGGTCACGGTTGTGACGATGTCCTGGGCGATGTCGCCCGTATAGAAGGCGTCGGCGCCTTTGTCCGCGATGGTGCGCAGGGTCTGGGCGAAAGCCGGGTTCTTGAGTACCGTCCCCACCGCCTTCGGCTTGCCGTCAGCCTCGTAGAAATAAGCGCGCGCCACGGGATCGTTCTGGAGGAACTTTTCCTGCGTCAGCTGGCCGTTGAGGCGCGGCGAGATCGTAAAGCCGTTCTCCGCAAGGCGGATGGCCGGTTCCATCACGTCCTTCCAGGCCAGCTTGCCCCAGTTCTTATGGGCCGTTTCGAGAAGGCGGACCGTTCCCGGAACGCCGACGGAACGTCCGCCGACCACCGCATCGTAGAACTTCATCGGCTTGCCGTCCGGTCCGAGAAAGCGTTCAGGCTTGGCTGCTGCCGGAGCTTTCTCGCGTCCATCCAGGGTGGTCATGGTCTGTCCGTCCCAGAAAACCATGAAGGCTCCGCCACCAATCCCGGAGCTTTGCGGTTCGACCAGATTGAGAACCAGCTGCACGGCGATTGCCGCGTCAACCGCGCTCCCGCCTGCTGCGAGGATCTGTCGTCCCGCCTCCGCGGCCAGGGGATTCGCAGCCGCGACCATGTCCTTCGTGGCTGTTCCGGCCGATTTCGCCGTGCGGCCTGTCGGCACTTCGGGAGCAGGCGCGAGAGCCTGCGCGAAGGCTGAGCCCGGGAGGGCTGCAGAAGCCACAAAGCTAAGCCCTGCAAGGCTTCGCAAGAATGTTCCTCGGTCGATCATGGGCGTGCCTCCTCAGATCTTCGCCCGGCGCGAAGCGGGCCGCAATGGACATTAACAAAGCTAGCTTCGTGCGCGCCACCCTCAATCCTTGCACCCTGGACGATACAAGAACACACTGCTGCCTTGGTGTTTCGGTACCACTCGATTCGCGGCGGCGAAGATCTGAGGAGGGAGACATGTACGCTTACAATGTGTTTCGGAGTACAGGCCCGGATGGGCTTTCATGCGCCGTACCTGAGGAGCGTTCAGTTCCCGCATTCGTCACGAGCCCCCTCTGGCAGTTCGAAGGACGCGTCGAAGGCGCGGAAGCACCGCTTGGATTCGACGGCAGAGCCGCCATGGCGGGCGTTCGCTTCAATGGCTTTTATCTTTTCGCCAGTTTCGAGAGCACGTCCTCCAACGAGTAAGCCTTCAACGAACGATTTCGAGGAATGCCGAGGGGCAGACGCTGCTCGGCATGCCCAATGATCGCACGCCTATTTCCTGAACGGCCTTGATCTCCCGCGACGCTTCGAGCATCGAACCCGAAAAGTGCGAGCCACTTTTGGGATCGGTCCGATGCCGTCTTTTCGAAGCGGCGCATGATTCTGACGGAAAACCGGGTCCACTTTTCTGCGCGATGCGCTAGTCTTTGTCTGACTGACCCCTTCCGACGGCGCTTCGCCTCTTCCCGTTTCAAGACGTGCACCCCTCATTAGCCCTTATCTGGACGATCACGGCCGCCACCACCCTGTTGCAGGGGGCGAATGGTCTGCTTCAAGCCCTGATGCCTCTGCGCATGCAGGCGGACGGTCTTTCGATTTCATCGATCGGCGCCGTGGCCGCAGCCTATGGGCTGGGTTTCTCCGTGGGGTGCTTCCTTGCGCCTGCCTTCATCCGGCATGTGGGCCATATCCGCGCCTTCGCAAGCTTGGCGGCGGTCGCGACGGTCGTCGTCCTGGCAATGACCCAGGCCCATTCCACTCTCGCCTGGGTGCTCTTGCGTGGCCTCACGGGAATGGCGTTCGCCTGTGTCTTCACGGTGACCGATGGCTGGATCAGCGCCCGCGCCGTTTCAAGCCACCGTGGGCGTATCCTTTCAGTCTATATGATCTGCACCAAGATCGCCCTGATGATCTCGCCCCTGGGCATCGGCCTCGGCAGCATCCGGGCTGATGGACTG
>WUUC01191717.1_pt1 | contig 11926 bp, 11 predicted proteins | sample 6278441 | NCBI WGS metagenome assembly WUUC01 (sample SAMN13675441, study PRJNA597444) | soil metagenome | isolation source: soil | place: USA: Washington | collected 2017-10 | reverse complement strand
GCACTGCAAGACGAAACAGAATAGACCTTCTGGCAGAGAAGTCTTTTGATGAAATCCTCGCTCCGTTTCGTCGCAATGTCGAAGATAGTGGGATGAGTGATGAAGAACTAGATGGTCTCTTTACTAAAACGCGGGGAGAGGCTTCTCGCGCTAGGAAAGAGAGGACGCGAGGGTGACGGACTTGCCCCGTGTCGTTTTCGATTGCAATGTCCTCTTACAAGCCGCCGCGCGGGAAAAGAGCGTCGCCGCCAAGTGTTTAAATCTAGCGGAAAGCAGTCTCATCCAAATTTGCCTTAGTCGGGAAGTCCTCGCTGAAGCGGAAGACGTATTAAACCGCCCGGAGATACGCGCGCACTTTCCAGACCTCAGCGATGAGATCGTCGTCGCGTTCCTCAAACGCTTGCAGAAACTCTCCCTGCTCATCCGACCCGTTCCTAAGAAATTCAGCTATGCTCGTGACGAAGACGACGAGCCTTACATCAACTTGGCTGTCGAGGCCGGTGCTGACTTCATCATCAGCCGTGATAGAGACCTGTTGGATTTAATGACAGGTCACACCGATGAGTGTAAAGAGTTTCGTCAGCGATTCAGACCGCTCAGGGTTATTGAGCCGACCGAATTTCTGAGATTGATAGAGGAGAGGGAAGCTGGATAGATATTCAGGTAATATCTATGTGTAATCAAAATGATATTACCTTAGTCGGCGTGATGAAGGCGCAGTCTCCCACACGGGCTGACTGCGAGATCGGCGATTTTAAGAGAATCGCTAATAGTACTCTAGTTTCGCCTTTTGCTATCATTTAGATAACAAAGATATATCTCCGTAATATCAGATTCCGTTCATTGATTAGTATTAAGATTTAACCCATTAGGGGTCTGTTTGTAATTTCTTCCGGTACGGTAAAGCCAAAGAATAGGTAGAAAAGCGAGATTCAAAGTGACGCTCGACGAGCAAACATCTCGAATATTGCGCCAATACGTGTATGACGTTCGTGCCCTCCCGAACGAATCGGCAAAGACACATCGGTTTTCGGCACTCATAGCCGAAATGTTCCCCGGCACGACAGCACCTACAGAGTTCACAGCGGGCGTTGAAAAGTTCGTCCGCATTGATACTGGAACAGGAAGTAAGCGGGGACGCATAGATGCTTATTACGGAAACGCTGTAATCGAGTTTGAGAAGTCACTAAAAGCGACGGGAGATGATGCCGAGCGCCAGCTTAGAGAGTACACAGCCGGTGTGTGGAAAAAAGAGGGAAGGAGGCAACTGGTTTGCGTAGCCTCTGACGGTATCCTATGGAAAACGTACCGCCCGCGCCCCGTCTCTGAGAAGAAGACTACTTACACGCCGAAAGACGTAGTGCTTGAGCCTCTTCGGACGATTGAAGTCAAGGAAGAGACTCTAGGGGATTTTTGGATTTGGCTGACAAGTCTTCTCTTCAGGCCCGCGCGCACCGATCCGTCCGCCGAACGTTTCAGGGTGGACTTCGGAGCTACCAGCCCGGCTTTCGCCGACGCGATGGATGCCCTCAGTAAAGCTTGGGTGGTGGTCAGTAAATCCCCTGAGCCTCGGCTGGCGTTCGACACGTGGCAACGTTACCTGACGGTCACGTATGGACATCTTGGCACAACAGAGAAGGGAACTGATCCGGCGTCCGAGCTGGTTCAGCTCTTCCTTAAACACACGTACCTTGCGAGTGTTGCAAGGCTCCTCATCTGGGCCTCGATCTCTAAAGGGAAAGTCACGGGTAGCCTCCGCCAAGCCGCAAGCGATATTCTCTCTGGCCGCTTCTTCCAAGCGCAGAATATCGCCAACATGGTGGATGATGACTTTTTCCAATGGGTTAGAGGAGAAAAGGCCGAGGAGTTGTTGGCCCCCGTGTGGGAGCGGACACTCGATCAAATGCTCACCTATGATCTGTCTCGGCTTAGTCAGGATGTCTTAAAGGGAGTCTATCAAGAGCTTGTTGATCCGAAAGACCGGCATGATTTAGGGGAGTATTATACGCCTGAGTGGTTGTCTGAAAGAGTCGTTTCTGAGCTTTTACCCTCCAGTGGTTTTGTCAGTGTTCTCGACCCTTCATGCGGTTCGGGGAGTTTCCTGCGCGCGACCATCGCGCACCTGCTCAAGGCCAATAAAGGAGGCGGGGAGGCTACGCGCCTGCGCGCCATCCTCGATAATGTCGCTGGCATAGACATTCACCCTCTAGCGGTTATCATCGCAAAGGCGACGTACCTTCTCGCGATTAGCCCTCTCGTAAAAGCTACGAAGCGCCCCATTCATATCCCGGTGTACCTTGCCGACGCGCTTTTCCTTCCGCGCGAAGTCTCTCAAATGAGCTTTGGCGAAGTTCCGAGCTATGAAATTCGCTTCGGCGGAAATCGACGCGTCCCAATCCCGGAAGATTTTATTAAGACGCCTGATCTCTTTGATGAAGGTGTGGCCGCCGCCTCGAAGCTTGCCGTTGATCATGCGGCAAAGGGTAAGGAAAGTGAAAAGACTCTTCGAGCATACCTCAAGAGAGCCATGCCTAACCTCTTCGAGAGGGAAGACCCCGACTCGATAGTAGAGGCACTTTGGAAGTTCACGGCGGAGCTAAGCGACCTTATTAAGAATCATCAAAACTCGATCTGGGCTTTCATCGTCCGAAACAGTTACCGCCCTGCGATGTTCAAAGGACGCTTTGATTACATAGTTGGTAATCCTCCTTGGCTCTCCTACCGCTATATTGCCGATCCTGAATATCAAGAGGAGGTAAAAAAGCGGGCTGTTGCCGATTATGCAATTGCTCCGAAGTCTCACACGCTCTTCACACAAATGGAGCTTGCAACGATCTTCTTAGTCCACACCCTAAGCACTTTTGGTCGCCCCGGCGCGCGAATCGGGTTTGTTATTCCTAGAAGCGTCCTCTCCGCTGATCAACATGAGAACTTGAGATTACGAAAGTACAAAGCACCAATGCGTGTAGATGAGTATTGGGACTTACTCGGCGTGAGGCCATTATTTAACGTACCTACATGCGTCGTCTTCGCAACGAAGGGTGAGCGCCCGATGCCCGCGACTACTTACACTATTCCTGCTCTTGAGTGGCGCGGGCAGCTCCCGGCGCGTGATATTTCTTGGGAGGATGCTGATGGATATTTGGAGAGTAAAGCGGTGACTGCCCGGCTGATATACTTGGGTGCTCGCTCTGCATTCTCAACACAGAAGGGGAGAACCTTCCCTAACAAGCCAAGCCGTTACGCTAAAGGTTTCCATCAAGGTGCAACCATCCTGCCTCGAAATTTTTTCTTCGTTCGTATTCCTGACCTTAATGGAAAGGTTGACCCTGAGCGCCTTTACTGGGCGGAAACTGATCCTGAGCAGGCTGAAGGGGCAAAGCCTCCTTATCAAGATGTGTACATTAGCGGCCATGTGGAAGGGAACTTCATCTACTCGACTGCTTTATCCAAGCATCTCTTGCCATTTGTGCTGCTGAAGCCGCCTGCAATCGTTCTGCCGATCATGGAGAAAAATGGTGGGATCGAAATCAGCACGGCAAAAGAGTTGCGGGAAGAAGGATATCGTGAATTTGCAACGTGGATGGAGCAAGTAGAAGCCACTTGGAGCATAAAACGAAAGGGGAAAGCTGAAAAGCAATCTGTTTACGATTGGCTCGATTACAGCGGGAAACTCACCTCACAGAACCTTAAATCTCGCTATCTCGTCCTTTACAACGCTGCCGGCACAAACCTTTCGGCGGCATCCGTTGATCGTGAGGCTTTAGAAGAACCTTTTCTTGTGGAGCACAAACTTTATTGGGGAGCGTTCGACACCAGCGACGAGGCTGATTTTGTGACAGCCATTCTTAACGCCGACGTGGTGAATGAAGAGATAAAGCCTTTCCAGTCTCACGGACTGTTAGGGGAGCGGGATATTGAAAAGAAGGTTCTTGAGCTTCCTATCCCCATCTTTGATTCTCGGCTTCCTCAGCATAAATTACTTTCCGATCTAGGAAAGAGAGCAGCTAAAGAAGCGGCCAGTTATGTAGCCTCAACCATGCTGCCAATGTCATTAGGTAGGCAGCGCGCCTTAGTTCGTAAGGCTGTTTCAGAAACCCTTTCAGAGATAAATGGTTTGGTTGCTAAGTTATTTAGTTAGCTGCGGCATTAGCACTCTCACATCAACGAACACGTGGGTTTTCCGGTAGTGTCCTAAGTTTGAAATCTAGCCTTGCGTGAAATCTGAGAGAAAGGGAAAGTACAATGATTCAGAACTTCATTGTGTACAGCAAAGAGGGGTCAGCTTTTGACGTGAAGATGGCGCGCTTTGAAGTACAAGACGATAAGATCGTGCTTGTGGACGAAATGGGGAAAGCATCAAGCGAGGGCTTCCTTTCGTTCGATGCTATTGCGGCCATCGTCCCGCTGACACAAAAGGATAAAAACACGCTCTGCTTCAACGTTCACCTTAAGGGCAAAGGGCAGGTCGCCAAAGTCCACGCAGGCGCGTTTGACATGTCCGACGGCAAGAACGTCAAGTTCGTGTATCGCCAATACGACATGATGGGGAAAGTGGCTAACGAGTGGCCTGTCGAGAATATCTATGTTGCGCTCTCGGAAGTCGTGGGAATCATCCCTGACGATGGAATTAAGTACAGAGAGCGATGATGGCGCGCAATTACTTCGGTTGCATTACGTATGTAGGGTTATAAGGGCAACAAAAAGGAGGGTAGCTAATTATGAGTGGAAATCCAGAACTCAGCTTATTTGTCGTTGAGTACAGCCTGAGCCAGCGAGCCTTTAACGTCGCTACGCTTGAGGACATAATACGGACTAATATTCGGATGATTGTGCAACATCACAGGTCAAACGATTATTTAGTTGTAGGCGTCGCGAGAACGCACAGCGAGGCGAACGACATCGTGAATCTCTTCAGGAGCTATCTTGAAAAAGGAGAATGGCCTGAGATTCTTTACTTCGACGAGTAGGAAAAAGGTGAAGCGGTAATTAGTTTGACGCGGCAGGCTGCGCCGCCCTCAGAGCGCGAGAAGGGAGACAGTACGTGATCAAGAGTAAGCAAGATATAGATTTCAAACTAGGACACTATCGGATTTCCGCTTGTGTATGAGTCCTCTTAAAAAGGCTCTTCATCTTGTGATTCCTTAAGCACTTCGCTCACAGTGCGTAAGACTAACTGATCATTTAGGGCTGCCTTTGCGTTTTTCTCAATATACCTAACCCTAGGACTGTCACGGAAAATATCTCTGGACTCTCCAATAGCCTTAGCGTTAGGTGAAACAATAACTATTTTCAATTTTCCGTTAGTACGAAAGCCTTGATAAATTATTTCGTTTAAATATTGATCCCCGAAGCTATAGCCTATTACTACTAAGACAGGCGTTTTTAACGCGCTCTGTGAGAAGTGGTAGGCTAAGCTTAGAAATGGCTCACGGGAAGAAAGCTTATGAGCAGTACCGAAAATTAATAGAGGGCGAAGATTATCAGGGAAGCTCTCTGCATTTGTATTTCTTGGAAACTTAAATGATCCTACGCCAAAAGCATTAGGGTCTTCAAACCAATCTAGAGACCCGTGCATTTTAAAAAGTCTTATTGGCTGATTGCTTTGAAATAACTCTGGATGCCAGCCTTCCTCGTTGAAGCCGTTTACAAAATCCCGTTGAATGATTTCTTTCAGAGCTGTTTCAATACAAAGATCATAATTGAGTGAGAAGATATCTACTCCTACATCTTCACGCGCGAAATCAGCGAGGCGGGCTAAGTACGCAATACACTCCTCATCTTGAAAAGTCAGCCATGCTTCTAATTGTGAGTAAATGAAATCAATGAACTGAGACAGTATATTTGGGTTTTGTGATTCAAGTTCGACAATCCGCTGATGCCAGCCAGACATATAGGGGGCGAGTGGATTTTTCAGCCGGGCTTGTAGCTCCAAAGCTGCAACAGCAAGTTGCTCAATGTTGATCGGAGTATCAGGATCGCGATTAAGAACACCTTCTTGAAAGCGGATACCTCCGTTTAGAAAACGAAAAGTTGCAAGCTGTAGCTTGGCTAGTGAAATCGCGTCTGTATCTTCACTTGAACTATTGCTGATAGACGCCAGTTTTTCTTTTAATCTTTCAGCGAGGCCGACAGAGAGCGGTAGGCCAGCCTCATAAACTAACCCGGCTCCTACCAAAAGAGTTACTCTGGTTTTGATCTCGGTCATAGAAACCACATTCGCTCTTCTAGAACCTTCTTTGCTTCTGCTTTGTAGAGGTTATTTACTTGGTTAGCTGGCACATGGCTCAAGATATTCGCTATTAAGCTACTATAGAGAATGCTAATAGGGCGCGACTTTGCATTAAATCCCCGCCAATTTACTTGGCTCAGATCATAAATCTGACGTAGCGCCTCTGTTGTAAATTGCGATGATACCTTCGGGTACTGGGGCCTCACTCTTAGTGCTGAAGGTAGTCGGGAACGCCACGAAAGTTTTTCCTCTCTACCTTCGGTGTACAAGAGGAAATCTTTATCTCCTACTTGTATTACAGTACCTCTCGGTGGAATTCCGGTAGAAAAGCTTTCATCAACTGCAAAGAATTGCGCCTCATCAGTGATCTTTACTACTGTGACTTTCGGGAAGTATTTTGCTCCTCGCTCCCTAACAGCATCTTCTATCGCTGTTGTTTCATCGCGTCCCATTTCTTTAGGTACGTGCAAGGTGAGGGAAGATACATTTTCGCTGAATTGCTCTGCTCGGCTTAGAGAAGTACTTACAACACTTCGGAGAGTTTTTAGATAATCATCTCGGTTTTGTGCACACTCAGCTATTGATGTGAATTTGAATACACCTCTTGCTGAGAAGCATGTCGTAAATCCGATATACCTTGTACGTAAGCGCGTTTGTGGGTCGTATAGATGAGCACTACCTACGCCGATAACTAAATCTTCCTCTGCGCTCTCCCCACTAACAACCCAAGGGATTCCACCAAGCTTTACAAATGCGCCAAGCGCAATATTGGCAACTGACCATTCAAGTTTCGGGGCGTCGTCTATCAGCTCTAGTGTTACATCCTGAGAAAGTATACCTTCCTGAAGTAACAAAGCTTTACATAAGTAATATGGAGTATCTTGCTCCCATTTAGATGTTCGCGGATGTAGAACAAAAAACATATCCGGGCGTTTGCTTTGTTTCTGCACCCAAGATAAAACCGCATCAGCATAAATTCTTGCCGTTTCTTTAGGATTACCCCGCCTTTGAATGGAGAAGCCTGTAACCGGAAATACCTGCTCTTTATGCAGAGGAAATCGGAAAGCATTCTCAACTCCTCGAAAGTATCCAAGCCCGTTTCTTAGAGCTAGAAATAGCCGGTTTGCCTGTTCTCGATATTCTGTAGGAAACACAAAGCCGAAGGTTGGCGGGCTTTCATTTACAGGCTGCTGATAAGGCCCTAGCTCTTGGAGACCCCGAAATCTATCCGGGCGACAGATATTGTCTCTGAAGGCGAATGTTACAGGGGGAAGTGAAAATGCTCTAAACATTCATTTCACCTCAACACGCAAAGGTGAAAGCCCTAAACTAATAGAGCCGGCGCGGAAACAGCTAAGCGGCAAAACTAGCTGCTCTTTGAGGCCGCTACCAAGTAACTTTCTAATTGCCTGTAAACGATCCTTTAATACAGAAGAATTGCGTCGTCCAGAATGATTAAGCGCAAATTCAAGCTCTTGAATTTTGTGCCAGATTGATTGATTAGGGTTCCTCATTCCTGCCTTGCTCTCATACTCACGAATTACTGCCGGGCTACCTTCTAAAAAAAGCGATGACAGTGAGACGCTTCGCAACTCTCCATCTTTGCAATTAACAATCGCCTTATCTTGAGTCTCAAGCGTATGTAGATGTCCAAGGTATCTATAACGGAAAGGGCGAAGGTCTAAAGGCACTTCATTATGTGGGATATCCGGCTTATAGAGAACAGGCATCCCTCGTGCAATGTCCCGCAGCATTGGATTCAATAAACTGTCATTAAAAAGTACTGTTACCTTCCACTGTACAGAGAGAACAAAGTTGTAAGGTAAATCGTTGAATGGGCGTTTAACCTGAAATTCAATACCATTGAAGATATCAACGAGTCCCTTAGAGAAGGCAGGTGCTTTCATAACAGCTTTTGTCGTAGATTTATCCCTTGAGATTCTTATTCCTCTCGCGATTAAATGATCTGCAATCGCGCGGTCAATAAGTTTAGCTCCAAGGGTATAGAACTCTCCTACATCAAAAGTGCTAAACTCAGCGTCTTGAGGTTCTTCAGGGCCATTCAATAGAATTACTTGAACCTTGCCATCCCCTAAGTCATGGCGCTGTGCCAAAAATCCAGCATATTGATTTTGTAGTCCGGTCGTGGCATCTGTATTCGAGGAATATTCAACAGAGACAAAATCAAATGTAGTTGGGGATATCTCAACTGGAAAACAATTTAGAACCAAATTAGATGAGGTCATATGTTTTCTCGCAGACAAACCATGAAGGCAGAACTACGGTTATTATACGCATAAACCTATCAATTTATAGTGTAACTCGCTGCTCACTGTCGGGACTCTTTAAATCACAATCCGCTCGATCTCATCAAGGCTGATTGCATCGCTCGTCCGGTCGTAAAGCTTAGTTGTCCTCGGCGACTCGTGCGCCGCGATCTGCTGCGCGTGCTCTATAGTCCCGCCGTTTCTCAGGTACTCGGTGATCCCGGTCGCCCTGAATGTGTGGCACGCGATCTCCGATGAGATTCCTGCACCTTCCGCCCGTCGCTGAATCATTTTGTAAGCATCAAAGCGGCTCATCGCTCGCGTCGTAAGCTCACGGCTCCTGCCCCGCGTCGAGCGAAACAGCGGCTTATTCTTATCCTCGGCAAGGCCGCCGGCTTCGATATATTCATCAAGATAACTCTCTGCCGTGTGGTGCGCCGGCACTTCATGGAACTTTCCGCCTTTCTCATGCAGACGTATCCAGAAGCGTTTTCCATTGGGGTAGTAATCCCTAACCTTCATATTCACGATGGCAGAGACACGGGCGAAGCTATAAACCATTGTCCCGATTAACGCGCGGTCACGCAGGCCAACCACATGCGAGATGTCTATGCTGTCAAGGAGCTTCCGCGTCTCCTGCGCCGAAAGCACCGGCGTCTTGCCCTTCTTAATGCTATAGCGAGGGCCTCTGACAGACGCGGCTGGATTGAATGGCACAACCTGCCCCGTCACAAGCCAGTCAAACAGCATTCGGATGGCCGCTAGATGCTGCTTGACAGTCTGCGGCGCTCGCTCCTGAGTCAATCGCTCGATGTAGGCCGCGACAAGCATCGGTTCGATCTGTTGAAGGGAAGTGCCGCGTTCTTCGCACCATACGAGAAATGGGCTGATAGCACGCATGTATGAAAGCCGCGTGTTCCTATTTCTGATGTTAGCGGTGAAGAATTCCAAGAAGCGGTTAGCGGCCTTCGTCCCTTCGCGCGTGATTAGCACCGGGAGCTGTATGCCGGAGTTGGTTCTAGGGGAAAGTGCGGTAGTGTTCATGGGTATAACTCGTTAATCAGATTGGCACATGCGCGCAGGTAAATTATTTCCTGACCTGAAATGGTCAGGCTCCCATGCGCCAAGTCGTTTCTGCGGTTGGTGACGGCCTTTGATAGAGTAATGTTAGGTGCTAACTCGCGGCCCGGAAAGACCCTATCCAGCAGCTTCTTGAAGACAGTGTCATAATCACCCGTCTTCGCCCTGACGGCCATCTCAAGCGACGCGAAAGCCTGCAACGCGGCAACTGCATTGAACGAGTAGACGAACCACGCGTAGAGGATTAGATTTTTAGCGGTCTCGAAGTGGCTCCGCACGGGCGCGGGTACGTTATCGCTGAGACGGACTTCCTCAACCAGTGAGTAGATAGTCTCAATGCCTATCTCCGTGACTACGCCGGTAGCCGTATCAATGTTGACGCGGTTCTGGTATCGCTCATCGGGTTGGCATACCTCCTCAAGTCTCTTTAATCTTTCCATGCGCAGATCAAGTTCCTCTTATTGGTGGCTCTTTTGGGGAAGCTTCGGGTGCTGCTTGATGGTTTCTCAGGTCGGTTCTCACGATCTCTAAATAGGTCAATGAAAGTAAGTTCAGACCCACGAAATAGACAAGAACCCCTATAAACCTATCTAAAGCTACATAACAAACATAAACTGTTGCGCTTGCTGCTAGGGGGAGTATAAGAGTTATTAAGAAGGGTTTTATCCGTGCCCATTGAGCACGCGTGTTCTCGCGCTTTGAAAGAGTTATCCGACAGAGAAAAGCTATGGGGACGATCCAGAAAAGGTTGCTTAATAAGAATAGTTCGTCTTTGAACCAGAAAGTATTGAAAGAAAAATCAATAATGATGATGAGCGCAAGTGTTATCGAGAGAAGGAACAGAAATGTATTTACTTTCTTTACCCCCATGCCCTTGTGCCTCACAGCAGAGTATAAAACTGCCAGAAGAGTTAAGATAGCTAGCACTAGGGATAGAATATAAGTGTAGCGCCCCAAGTTATTGATACTATTCTGCCAATAAAGCCCTCCCCATTTCGTATTAACTACGGTGCTAATCCACCAGCCACCCTTTGGTTCATGCAATAATCTATCTTCTATCTCTTGTAATGATTTATCTACAGTCTCTGGCGGGAAGCTAGGCTCTTTCACCAATCTCTCTAATAAATCTAAGGAAGCGTCTTGTTGTTTGATTACCCAAAACTTACCTCCGGGTTCTTGCAATAATCTATATCCCGGTAATCGTGTGATTTGACCATTTTGATCGCACGAAGCTGAAGTAGATAGAAAGAGCGATAAGATAACCAGTAGCGACCCTGTGGGGAGCGAAATCTTCGGTTTCAATCGTGAGATGAGATTTCGAGCTAAAGCTTGTAATTTCCTCCAACTCTTGATGACAAAATTTGGTTCGGCAGTCCATCCAGTTAAAGCCGCGGCTTGTTTATCGAGGGAAGCAGCTATGTAGTAATAGTAGCTTACGCCATAAAAGCTCGCTGTTAAGAGCATAAGGAGATATTGGACTGTGTTTGTAAAACTCAGCCCCAATAGAACCACTTCTGCATCATCAAGAGCGACTATCATATAGGAGAACAAAAACACGGTAATTACCAAATATATCGTCAGTTCAAGTTGAGACGGACTCTTAGCGTATGAAGTCTCCATTCCTAGGCGTTCGGAGAACGTTAGCCGGTCGAATTTAGCCGTCTCGGTATTGTCAGAAAGCAGCGCGGCGGCTATTACTGAGACCGTTTTTTGCTTCTTTCGTAGAATTTGAATATAGATGACCGCGATCAAAACAATGAAGGGAATGCTATATATCCATACTCGGAGATCAAACTTTAAATTTGATCCAAGGATTGAAGGGTTTATGGAAAAAGACTCTTTTAGAAGTGCGTCGTATTTAAGTTGTATCTCCCGCTGCTTCTTACTAGAGGTAAGCCATAAATCCCTTAAACGTTCTTCTTCCTTTTTTTCTTTTTCGCGATCAGCATCGGGCGGAAGATTTTTTAATTCGGCGAGTTTGATTTTATAAAAGTCCCAGTTGAATTCTGCTGCTCGCTCGGCTGCATCACGTTCACGCTTAAGTTCACGCACATCTACCTTTTCAAGCGCATTAGTGATTGTGAATGTAACTACAGTTAATGCACTTATCAAGATGATGCTAAGACGTGTTATCCGTGAACTAAGCTGCTGGCTTTCGGCTCGCAAAGTCTCCATATCTTTTGTGTTCGTCGCCATACCTCTTTAAGTAAACAATATAACTCAAGCTTGCACTATCGAGATGAAGTCTCGCCACTCACGAAGGATTATGCCACATAAAGGACGTTATGTTGCACAAACGTCTGAGGAATTGAAACAGAGATCAATTGGTTTTACAGCAGACAGGACT
>WUUC01050672.1_pt1 | contig 11926 bp, 10 predicted proteins | sample 6278441 | NCBI WGS metagenome assembly WUUC01 (sample SAMN13675441, study PRJNA597444) | soil metagenome | isolation source: soil | place: USA: Washington | collected 2017-10 | reverse complement strand
TCGCGCACGGCTCGTGGATATCTCGATGCGGTTCGGCGCGACTCAGGCCCTGCGTGGGGTGTCGCTTGACGTGAAGAGAGGTGAGGTCCACGGGCTCGTCGGCGAGAACGGTGCCGGCAAGAGCACGCTCGTGAAGATCCTGGCCGGGATTCACCAGCCCGACGCCGGGACCGTCCAGATCGATGGGCAGCCGACCGTCATCCAGGGGCCAGCCCACGCTCGGTCGCTCGGGATCGCGGTCGTCCACCAGGAGCCGCGACTGTTCCCTGACCTGAGCGTCGCGGAGAACGTCTTCCTTGGCCATGCGCCCAGTGGCCCGCTGGGCACGGTCGACTGGGGCTCCACCTACCGGGCCGCTCGCACGCTGTTCAAGGAGTTGGACGTCAAGTTCGACGTCCGTGCGCCCGTCCGCGGGCTGTCGATGGCGGACCAGCAGCTCATCGAGATCGCGAAGGCGCTGTCGGTCGATGCGGGTGTGCTGATCCTTGACGAGCCGACGGCGTCCCTGTCGGCCCATGAGGTAGAGCGACTGTTCGCGATCGTCCGCGGCCTCCGTGATCGGGGGGTTGCCGTTCTCTTCGTCAGCCATCGCCTGGGCGAAGTATTCGACCTGTGCGACACCGCCACCGTCCTGCGGGATGGCAAGCATGTGATCACGACCGCCACCCGGGACCTGACAACTGCCGACCTGATCCGCCACATGGTCGGTCGCGCGGTGTCGCTCTTCCCTCGGGTGGAAACGGCGATCGGGGACGTGCTCCTCGAGGTCAACCGGCTCTCGCGCACGGGTGAATTCCATGACGTGACGTTCTCGGTTCGGGCGGGCGAGATCGTCGGGATGGCCGGCCTCGTGGGCGCTGGGCGCACGGAGGTGGCGAAGGTCCTGTTCGGCATCGACCAGCGAGATTCGGGCGATATCTCGATTGCCGGCAAGCTGGTGCGATTTGCGAGCCCGTCGGACGCCATGCATTCCGGCGTCGCTTACCTGCCCGAGGACCGGCACCAGGAGGGCCTCGTGCTCGACTTCTCGATCGCCGAGAACGTCACGCTGCCGATTCTGCCGCGCTTGTTTCCTCGGCTGCTGCTACGCAGATCGGCGGAACTGGCGGTCGCACGCGACGTGACCGAGCAGCTCCGGGTGCGGATGACCGGCGTGGAGCAGCTCGTCGGCGCGCTCTCGGGCGGTAACCAACAGAAGGTCGTGCTCAGCAAGTGGCTCGCCTCCAGGCCGGCCGTCCTCATCCTCGACGAGCCGACCCGCGGGATCGACATCGGGTCCAAGGTCGAGGTCCACCGGATCATCTCGGAGCTCGCTGCCTCCGGCCTCGCGATCCTCCTCATCTCCAGCGATTTGCCCGAGATCCTGGCGATGTCGGACCGCATCCTCGTCATGCACGAAGGCCGGATCACCGCCGAGATCCCACGAGAACGAGCCACAGAGGAAGGCGTGATGTACGCCGCCACTGGCAACGTCTTCGCCGAGCCGGAGCGCGCCGTACCAACCGGGAAGTCCAGTGGCTGAGCCCGTCGTCGCGACCGTGCGCGCGGGCGGGGCGCCGCAGGGCTCGATCGTCGGCGCCATTGCGCGGCAGCGCGAGCTGAGCCTGATCGCCGTCATGCTCGTGCTAGGAGCGATCGTCGCGATCGCCGCTCCCCAGTTCCTCACCGCGAGCAACCTCAGCCAGGTTGCCGTCCTCGCCTCGATCACGGCAGTGGCGGCTGTCGGCCAGGCGCTCGTGGTGATCACCCGCAATATCGACCTTTCGGTCGAAGCCGTGATGGGCCTCGTCGCGTACTGCGTCGCGGTCACCCTCGAGTCCCACGCGTTGAGCGGGCCGCAGGCGATCCTGCTCGGGCTCGCGATCGGCACCGGGCTGGGGATCGTCAACGGGATCCTCGTGACGGTCCTCAAGGTCCCGTCGATCGTGGCCACCCTCGGGACGCTAAGCATCTTTCGGGGCATCGACTACCTGATCGCCGGCAGCCACCAGGTGCAACTGGCGGGCCTGCCGGAGGGCTTCACGGATGCGGCCAGGGACACGGTTGTCGGGATCCCGATCTTCGTTGTCGTGGCGGGCGTGACGGTCCTCATCGGTGCCGCTGCGCTGCGCTGGACAACATTCGGGCGGCAGGTCTATGCGGTCGGCAGCAATCCCGAGGCTGCCGCCATCCTCGGCATCCCGGCCCGCCTCGTCGTCTTCGTGGCCTATACAGTGTGCGGCCTGCTGGCCGGGCTCGCCGGAGTCATGTGGGTGATGGAGTTCGGCACCATCAGCGGGACGTCGGCCACCGGTGTCGTGCTGGCCGTGGTCGCGGCGGTCGTCGTCGGGGGCGTGAACATCTTTGGCGGCAGCGGGACGGTCGTCGGCGCGGCGATCGGCGCCTACTTCCTCGGTTTCGTCGCCAACGCCCTGATCCTCGTCGGTCTGTCGCAGTTCTGGCTTCAGGCCATCTACGGCGTCGTGATTCTCGTCGCCGTCAGCGCCGATGCCGTGATCACCCGCCAGATCCAGCGGCTGGCAGCGGCGAGGCGCGTCCGATGACGGCCTCAATCGCCCCCGCTGTGGGCGGCTGGGATCGCCTTCGCCCGCTGCTGCGCTGGGAGACCCTTCTCCTCGTCGTCCTGATCGCCCTGATCGTGGTCGGCTCGCGCCTGTCCCCGTTCTTCCTGACCGCGGGCAACTTTGCGAACCTCCTCGCCGCGCTGATGGAGGTCGCCATCATGGCGCTTGCGATGACCCTGGTGATCATCGCCGGCGAGATCGACCTATCGGTCGAGTCGATGGCCGGGCTCTCGTGCGCCGTCCTGGGGTTGCTGTGGGCCGCCGGCATCCCGATCTGGATCGGCGTGATCCTCGTCATCGGCCTCGGCGCCGTCGGCGGGCTGGTGAACGGCCTCCTCGTCGCACGCGGCGGACTGCCGTCGCTCGTTGTCACGCTGGGCACGTTGGCTCTCTTCCGTGGCCTCGCCCTGATCGTCCTCGGGCCGCGTGGCGTCAGCAACTTCCCCCCGGAGTTCACGGCCCTCGGTTTCGGCCACGTGCCGGGGACGCTGATCCCGTGGCCGTTCGTGATCTTCCTGGCCCTGGCCATCATCCTTGGAATCATCCTTCACAAGACGTGGCTTGGACGCCAGGTCTTTGCTGTCGGCAAGAGCACGGGCGCGGCCCGTTTCTCGGGTGTCCGGGTCCAGCGGCTGCGAATCAGCCTGTTCGTGCTCGCCGGCGTCATCGCCGCGCTAGCCGGTGTGATCCTGACATCGCGATTGTCGAGCGCGCGGGCCGATGCGGGCCAGGGAATGACGCTCACCGTGGTGACGGTTGTGCTCCTCGGCGGCGTCAACATCTTCGGCGGCCGCGGCACCATCCCGGGCGTCGTACTCGCCGTGCTCGTGGTCGCGGTGATGCAGAACGCCCTGCGACTCGCCAGCGTGACGGTCGAGGTTCAGAGCATCGCCCTCGGGCTGTTGCTGATCCTCTCCGTCGTCATCCCTTCCTTCGCTCACCGGGCCAAGTCGGCCGTCGATCGTGTCAACCGTGGTCGGCCGCCGCCGACGGGCGCGATCGATCGTGGTGAGCAAACCCACGTATAGCAGGTGGAGGAGAGAGCCTTGAAACCCACACCGTTCGGGCGGCTGACGGCCCTGGCCGGGATCGCCGTCCTCGCATTCTCGGCGTGCGCGACATCCGGCGGGACAGCAGCCCCGTCCGGAGCCGCGTCCGCAGCGCCGTCCACGCCGGCATCCGGCGAGCCCTCGGCTCCCCCGAGCGCGGCGGGTCCGATCGAGGTCGGTTACCTGCCGAAGGACATCGTCAACCAGTATTTCGCCGCCGCGAAAACGGGCATCGACAAGGCAGCTGGCGAGCTCGGCGGCACGGTCACCCAGGTCGGCCCGAACGAAGCACGGGCGGACCTCCAGATCCCGTTCATCACGGACCTCACGACCCAGGGCGTCGACGCGATCATCATCTCGGCTGACGGCAAGGACGAGGTCGCGCCAGCCCTGAAGGCTGCCATGGACGCCGGTATCAAGGTGGTGGGGTTCGACTCGAGCCCTGCGGTCGGCGCTTACCACGTCTTCGTCAACCAGGCCGACTTCAGCGGCGTCGGCACGAGCCTCGTCGAGTGGGCGTGTGAGATCGCGCCCGACTGCGCCGGCGAGATCGCCATTCTTTCGGCGGCCGCGACGGCGACGAACCAGAACACCTGGATCGACGGGATGAAGACGACCCTCGGCGATTCCAAGTACGCCGGTCTCAAGCTCGTGGACACGGTCTACGGCGATGACGACGCGACGAAGAGCACCCAGCAGGCCCAGGCCTTGCTGACCAAGTACCCGAACCTCAAGGTCATCGTCGCTCCGACCACGGTCGGCGTCCTCGCGGCTGCGCAGGTCGTCAGCCAGGCCGGCAAATCTGACTCGGTCAAAGTGACCGGGCTCGGCTTCCCGAACCAGATGAGGCCCTTCGTCAAGGACGGCACGTCACCGGTCTTCGGCCTGTGGAGCGTCCCCGACCTTGGCTACCTGTCCTACGTCGTCGCGGACAAGCTCATCAAGGGTGAGATCACCGGAGCCGAGGGCGAGACCTTCTCGGTGCCGGGCCTCAACAACGATCAGCCGTACACGATCGAGGCCGACAGCATCGTGACCCTCGGACCGGCGTTCCGGTTCGACGAAACGAACGTCGACCAGTTCGACTTCTGAGCGCACCGCTCCGAGGCGATCAAGGCCCCGGGAGCCGATGCTTCCGGGGCCTCCCATCACGAGGATGGTGGACATGCAACGAGTCGGGTTCGCCATGCGCCTCCTGCCAGGTGCCGAGGCAGAGTACCGACGACGCCACGCCGCGGTCTGGCCCGAGATGCTCGACGCGTTGCGCGCCGCCGGCGCGCACGACTATTCGATCTTTCTGCGCGACGACGACCTGTTCGGCTATCTCGTGGTTGACGACTTCGATCGGTTCCGCGCGGTCATGGGTGCCTCACCCGTCAATGCCCGGTGGCAAGCGGAGATGGCGGAGCTGATCGATCCGCTGACGGACCCGGCGACCGGCTTCCACCAGCGACTCGATGAGGTGTTCCACCTCGACTGAGACCGTCCTTGTCGTTCCCAGGACGGCCGAGCGTCAAACGCGGTGGACGACTACGCCGGCATCCTCGAGCGCCTGCGCTCCCTCCGGCGGCGGATCGGCGAGATAGGCCAGATGGACTTTGCTGGCGTGGGCGATCACGTGCAGGCCTCGCTCATCGAACTTCTGTCCCGCTGCGACCAGAACGACCGTGCGTGCTCGTTCGACCATCGCCCGCTTCACTTCGGCCTCGAGGGGATCAGGATCGGTGAGGAAGCCGCCGCGCTCGATGCCCTTGACCGAGAAGACGAGTCGGTCGACGAACACGTCACGGATCGCATGGACCGTCGCGGATCCCACGAACGATCGGGTGAGCTTGCGCAGGCCACCAGCTACTTCAGGGCAATGCCCATCCGAAGCGTCCTCGAGTTCGCGGCCTCGGCGGGCGGACCCGACCCCGAGGCGAGGCTCGCGCAGTTGATGGACGCCGCGAGAACCGCGGACCCCGCGACGGAAAGTCCCCCCGAACTCGCTCCCACAGGGCGCTTTTCCTCCTCGGAGCGATGAGGCCAGCTCGCGACGAGACGAGGCCGCCGGGCGCGGCCCGCGCTAGGAGTTCGAGATGGCCCTCCAATCCCTGAGTCGGGCCGCGAGCAGCTCGACGCGCGATTGCGCATCGCCGCCGTCGATGATGCGCATGTCGTTCGGATCGGCGCGCAGGTAGATGCCGGATGTCCGCTCGCGGAGCGTGGGATCGGCGTCGGACCGCGTCGTCCAGTAGCCGGCCGCGCGATCGGCGTCCTCAAGGCGGATTTCGCCAGTGCCCTCGAGCTGCGGCGCGTTCGGATGCCGCGGCCGCTCGCCATTCCAGAAGTAGAAGACGGTGAGCGGGTCGCGATGCTCCTTCGAGGCCACACTCCAGTACCGAGACGAGAGGGTGCCGTCTTCCTGCCAGCCTCGGCCTGCAATTTCGAGTCCTCCGTCCCGATCGCGGGAAATCCTCAGTAGGCTGATCGCCGATGGCTCGCGCTCGGTGCGCAGCGTGAGGGAATGCTGCCACCAGTAGCCCTCGAGCCGGGTCAGTCGCCCTTCTTGCTCGATCGCCTTCCGAAGCTTCTGGTTGACCGTGCGCATGTCGACGGCCGTCAGGGCTTCGGGGTATCGGACCGCCGTCATGCCCAGGAGATCGGTGGGTAGCTTCGCACCCTTGGCGTGCAGGATGAACGTGCGCCGCATCCCCAGCGCGCCTCCGAAGAGGCCGGCCTCGAAGACGACGTTGTCCCGCGGGGACGCCTGACCCGCGGCGGTGGTGTCCGACGGGCTGCTGGTCCAGTCATCCTGTGCAAAGACGAATGCCGCGAAATCAACCTCGCGGGTGAGTTCGACCAGGCGGTCGAGCGTCGAGACACCGGGGTTGAAGACCGTGGTCCACGGCTCGACGTCCGCGACCTCTGAAAGTCCGCGCGTCAGCGACTGCACCAGCTTCGCCTGCTTTCCCGACGAGCCGAGGAAGATGCGGGGCTTCATACGCGTGGAGATTAGAACGTCGTCTGGAGGGTCGCCACGCGCGACGCCAGGGCGAAGCCGGAGGGGCCGCAAAGCACGACCTCTCGTCTTCCACCTCTTGAGCCCGCCGGCCAGCGACGGCGTTCTCAACAACGAATCGTGGATCATGTAGCAGGCCGGAGCAGACCCCCTCCGGTCGGGCGCGGCGTCGGCTCTCCCGGGACACCCGCGGCGGAAAGCCACATCGGACAACCAGGTACAAGACGCGGCGCCCGGCGAAACGTAGGGTTGGCAGCCGTACGCCCGCGCAGGCGCCCGGCGGGTCAGACACATGTGAACTCGGCTGCGTCATGGGAGCGCTGGCGGACTGCGCGTGCGGGCGGGGCAGTGGTCCTTGCTCGGTCGCCCGCCGACGTAGCCGCTCTCGAGACCGCCGTCGAGCGTGGTAGGAGTGAAGCATGGCCACGTATGCGCTCATCCCGGGCGGCGGCGGCGATCCCTGGGAGTGGCACCGGCTCGCGCCAGAACTCGAGGCCCGGGGTCACGAGGCCCTCGCGATCCGGCTGCCATCCGATGACGACACGGCTGGCTGGGCCGAATATGCCGATGCGGTCGTCGACGCACTTGGCGATCGGCGTGACATCGTCGTTGTCGCCGAGTCGATGGGCGCCTTCACCGCGCCGATCGTCTGTACGCGGCGGCCGGTCGACTTGATCGTCCTCCTGAACGCGATGATCCCGGTCCCCGGCGAGACCTTTAACGCCTGGTGGTCGAACACCGACTCCGCAAGCGCCCGGCGCGAATATCACGCCAGCATCGGTCTGGAGCCCACGGAGGCTGATGACGCGGTCATCTACTACCACGATCTGCCCATCGCGCTCAACGCCGAGGCGCAGGCCCGGACATGGCAGGACCAGTCGATGACGCCGCTGGAGCAGCCCTGGCCGCTGCCAGCATGGCCGGACGTCCCTACCCGGGTCCTCGCCGGACGCGACGATCGAATGTTCCCGCTCGAGTTTCAGCGCCGGATCGCTCGCGAGCGTCTGGGCCTCGAGGTCGACGAGATCGAGGGCGGTCACATGGTCGCGATGAGCAACCCGCGCGCCCTGGCCGACCGCCTGGAGGCCTACCGCGTCGAGGCGCAACGCGAGCGGCGCTGATCGTCGTCCGCCGCCCACGGTTCCGGCCTGGATGTCGAGGGCTAGATGCGCCGCGACTACCAGCCCGCGTACCCGGCGAGCGCCTCGGCCGGGACCCGGCCCGCCTCGACGTCGTCGAGCGCCCGGTCGAGGATGGCGACGCCCTCTTCGGCCTCGGCATCGGTCAGGCACAGCGGCGGCGTGATCTCGAGGACATTCGACTCCATGCCGACATAGAACACCGCCAGGCCGAGTTCGGCGGCGCGGAAGCAGACCATGGCCGTCTCGCGCGCGGCGGGGCTCTTCGCTTCGCGGTCCGCCACCAGCTCCACGCCGACGACCAGACCCCGTCCGCGGACGTCGCCGATCAGTCCGTGGCGTTCGGCAAGGCCACGCAGTCCGGCCATGAGTCGATCGCCGACCATCCTGGCATTGTCGCGAAGGCCGTCGGCCTCGATCACGTCGATCGCAGCCAGGCCCGCAGCGCAGGAGATCGCGTTGCCGGCATTCGTGAACAGGGCGATCGCGGGCTCGACGTCGAGGATCTCCGCCGGGCCGATCACGGCTGAGAGCGGCAGGCCCCCGCCGAGTGCCTTCCCGAGCACCACCAGGTCCGGCGTCACGCCGGCCGCCTGGTGCGCGAACCAGTCGCCAGTCCGGCCAAGCCCCACCTTGACCTCGTCGACGACCAGCAGGATGCCCACGCGGCGGCAGATGGCCTCGAGTCCTTGCAAGAATGTCGGCGACGGAGCAAGGATCCCGCCGTCGGACTGGATGGGCTCGACGAGGATCGCGGCGGTCTCTGCGGCCGGGCAGGTCGTGACCAGCAGCTCTTCCACGGCCGACAGGCAGCCGGCCTCGTCCTGGGCGGGGTCCGGGCCGAACGACGGCCGGTAGGCGTTCGGAAACGGGGCCTTCGTCGCCGTTCCGGAGTCCGCGTAGCGGGCCTGGGCGGTGTGACCGCTGAGCGCGGCTGAACCGTCGGTGGCGCCGTGATAGGCACCGAGGAACGTCAGAATCCGCGGCCGGCCGGTGGCGCGCCGGACGAGCCGGGCCATGGCCTCGTTCGCATCCGAGCCGGAATGGCCGAACCACACCTTGGCGGGCTCGCGAATCGGTGCCATGGCGACGAGCCGATCGGCGAGGTCGACGGCCGGCTCCACGACGGCCGAGACGAGACCGGCGTACGTTCCTCGCTCGAGCTGGGCTTCGATCGCCGCGCGCACTCGCTGGTCGCCGTAGCCGGCGTTCGTGACGGCCCAGCCAGCGGTGAAGTCGAGCCATGACCGGCCCTCGGCATCGACGAGACGAGCACCGGAGCCGCCGACCGGCGCGAACGGAAAGAACCGGATCTTGGCCGCGTCGGCGACGAGCCGGCGATCGCGTTCGACGAGATCGGCGACGGCGCCGGGAGCTCGATCGATCGTCACCTCAGCGGCCTGGCTCCCACTGCCAGTCGTCAGGGTCGGGACTGCCGTTGTCCCACGGCCCGACCGCGAGTCCGAGGTTCTCGACGGCCCGCATTCCCTCTGCAAGTCGCGCGGCAGGAAGCACGAGGAGCAGCCCGCCGCCACGTCCGTCTTGGCGGACGAGGCCCTGCCGAATCAGCTCTGCCGGCTGGGGCTGGTAACCGTCGAACCCGCGTTCCTTGTAGGTGTCGAACAGCATCAACCAGCGCTCGCCCCACGGCCGCCGCCACATCCCGGCCAGCCCGACGAAGTGCCCCACGTGCCAGTCGTCCCGGGCAAGACGCTTGATCGCGTCAGGCGATCGGAGGGCCTCCGCGGTGTAGCCCGGATGGTTCGGCTTCAGGAGATGGTCCACCTCGTAGTTGAAGACGACGTGGAGGTCCCAGTCGTCGAGCTGTTCGGCCAGCAGATCGAACAGCGCCTCCCAGCGGTCGGTGGTGAGCTGGACGTCGCCGTCGCCTGTGCCACCCCGGCGACCGGGGATCGGGACCGTGCCGAGCGCCCCGTCCGTGCCCACGGCGATGGCCCGGGCAACGCCCATCGGGCTCGTGCCGGTGGCCACCGGGTCGTCCGAGGCGCGGACCGGGTAGCGGTACCAGACCTTGCGGAAGTGCTCGAGCGCCGTCGCCTCGCTCAGTTCGCCGCTCCGGACACGAGCCGCGACCGCCTCGGAAGGTTGGACCTCGTAGTCCTCGATCACGACGCCGGCGAGGTGCGCGAGTGCATCCTCATCGCGCAGGTCCAGCTCGCCTCGTCGGGCGAAGCCGAGCGGCTCCAGGAGGTAGCTCAGGGCATAGGCGCCGCAGGTCGCCGGGCGCTGGTCGGTCAGCGCGTCGAAGCGGGCGGCCATGGCGTCGACTCGGCCGACCAGCGCGATCTGTTCGCCCGGGAAGATCCGGGCCAGCCTGTCGCGCACGGAGGCTGGAACGGCGTCAGCCCGCGTGTCTGCCGGCATCACAGTGGCTCCAGGTAGGTCTGGCGTTCCCATTCGGTCACCTCCGTCGCCGGTTCGACGGCCCCGGCCTCGTCGGCGCAGGCGAGCTCGTATCGTTTCACGGCCCTGTAATGTTCGTCGATCGTCGGTCCGAGCATCGTCCGCAGCACCTCATCCTCATCGAGCGCGTCGAGGGCCTCGCGGAGCGAGGTCGGGAGGCGGGCGGCGCCCCGGCTCGCCGCGTCCGCGTCGGTCATGTGGCCGACATCACCCTCGACGGCCGGTGGGGGCTCCAGCCCTCCGCTGATCCCGTCGACGATCGCCGCGAGCAGGCCCGCGAGGTGGAGGTACGGGCTGGCGGAGGCGTCGCCCGCGCGGTATTCGAGCCGGCGCGCTGCACCGCGGCCCGGGATCCTGACCAATGCGGCCCGGTTGCCGGCCGCCCAGCAGACGTGGGCCGGAGCCCAGGAACCGGGCAGCAACCGCTTGTAGGAATTGGCCGTCGGCGCGCCCAGTGCTGCCTGGGCCCGGCCGTGCGCAAGCAGGCCCGCAATCGCCGCCCGGCCGACGTCGCTGAGCCCCGAATCGTGGGCGCGATCCGCCGTCGCGTCCGCGTCGTCCGACAGGTGCCACAGGCTGATGTGGACGTGGAGCCCGTTGCCCGGCAGGTCGGCGAACGGCTTGGGCATGAATGTCGCAACGAGACCGTCGTCGCGGGCGAGCGCCTTGATAGCCTGACGAGAGAGCGCGAACCGGTCGGCCGCGGTGATCGGATCGGCCGGCAGCAGGCTCAGCTCGAACTGGCCGTTGCCGTATTCCCGCGCGAACTGGTGGACGGGGATGCCCATCCCGGCCAGCGCGTCGAGCAGCCGTACGCTCCAGGGCCAGCGGGCCTCGAGCTCGTCGACGGTGAACATTCTGCCCCGGTCGCCCGGGACCCAGCCATCGTCCGTGGGCCGGACGATCGTGAACTCGGTCTCGAATGCGACGCGCGCCTCGAGGCCGACCTCGGCAAGAGCCCTCACCTGGGACCGCAACTGCCCGCGCGGGTCACCGTCCCACGGCAGGCCCGCGTCATCCACGAGATCCGTCAGGACCTGGGCGACGCGCTGCCGATACGGGACCGGCACGAGGGTCCCTGGGTCGGGTCGTGCGATGAAGTCGCCGGAGTCGGCGGCGAAGCCCGGGTCCGGGATGAGGTGGTCGTTGATCGCGATGTTCCAGTTGGCCTTCGCCCACGTGACCCCGTGCTCGACGGCATCGATGAGCCGGTCCCGCGTTACGGCCTTCGCCCGTCCCAATCCCGAGTAGTCGTGGTAGACGAGCCACAGGAAGTCCGCATCGAGCTCGTCGAGTCTCGCCAGCACGTCGACCCGACCGCTCATCCAGGCTCCTCGGTCGTGCCCGATGTCGCGGGCAGGGGTGCCCGCTTCGCTTTCGACAGGATTTCCCGCTCCTCGAAGAGGCCACCGGGGCGGATGGCGAGGATCGCGATGAGCACGACTGCCAGGACGATCTCGGTCAAACCGACGACCTGAAACGGCGCGAACTGGATGTTCAACTCGTTCTCGACCGAGCGCAGGCCCTGGAACGCGGCGGTCACGACCACGGTGCCGACGACCGCCCCTGAGACCGTCCGCGGGCCACCGACGATGAGCATCGTCAGCACAACGAATGTCTCGGTCAGGTAGAAGGCCCGCGGCGTGAACGAGGTGATGAAATGGGCCCAGAGGCCGCCAGCGAAGCCTGCGACGAAGGCACTGATCGTGAAGGCGATCCAGCGCAGCCGGACGATGTCGATCCCCACCG
>WUUC01119329.1_pt1 | contig 11927 bp, 12 predicted proteins | sample 6278441 | NCBI WGS metagenome assembly WUUC01 (sample SAMN13675441, study PRJNA597444) | soil metagenome | isolation source: soil | place: USA: Washington | collected 2017-10 | reverse complement strand
CGTTGGCCTCGATCGGATCCACCATCGGCTTCTTGCGGTAACGCGTCAGCACGAACAGCAGCAATCCGAGGACAGCTCCGCCAGTTATGGGTGCGAGAAACAGAAGGGTCCAGTCTGCTGCCGCTATGGACGACAGTCGCACTCCATCGTCCAGCTGGAATATGCTTCGATGCATCGCCTGCGAGATCAGGCTCATGCCGGTTACGACGCACCCGGAAACGACACCAACCACTGCGGCAGCGAATATGAGACCGAGTTCACTGCTGCGGGCGAACGCCCTCAGACGGGATGGCTCAAGAAATATCGAAAAGACACCAAGGCGGCGTATTATGAATTTGCGGGACATGCTGCACTGGTCTTGCGGGATTGCTTGATGCAGCAAGAGTTATACGCATCGGCGCATGCCGTCAAAATCCTATGACGTTCGCCGGGAAACTTTCGTTTGATCTGACCGGGATTTCACCACAGGTAGCCCCCGACCTGAGCCGCCAGGATAAGCCATCCGAAAAAGACAGCGATCGAGATCGATACGGCCAGTTTGCTCGGGCGGCCTTCGGGATCGTCATCGAAGTCAATTTGCATCGGATCAACTCCCTCGAATGATCTGACGTCGTGCCCCCGAAGGGGCGCCACCAACAGGACTTAAACAAGGTCATTAAGACTTTATCCGAATGCGTTCAATGGTGTGTCTGGCGGTGGACAGTAACGCCGGGGCCCGGGCCACAATCCGATTAGAGATCGCCGCCTTTAGCGATCTTCTTTCGGTATTCCGGGACGGGCAGCCCGCCCCAACCCCAATTCTCCAGTTCAACCTCCTCGATGACCACGAAGGTAGACGCAAGAGGCTTGTTGAGGACGTCAAGCAGCAACTGGCTGACCCCCGCGATCAAGGATGCTTTCTCCTCGCGGGTCGCGCGATCGCGGCCCGAACCAGACCCTTCCCGTGTTATTTGTATCGTGACGATTGGCATTGGATATCTCCTTAATGTCCTGCGCTCTGGCCGCCGTCTACATGCAGGATCTCGCCCGTGACAAACGGTGCGGACTCCAGATAGAGGACTGCTTCGACGACGTCGCGAATGTTCCCCATTCGCTTGACCGGGTGAATTCCTGAGAGAAACGCGTGCGTCTCGACAGGATGCATCGGGGTACTGATCACGCCGGGCGAGACGGCGTTTACACGTATTCCCCGCGTCGCATACTCAATGGCGAGAGACTTGGTTGCCGAGTTGATGCCGCCCTTGGTCAGATTGGCGAGTACCGAGGGAAGACCATCAATAGGCTGATCGGTCAAGCTCGTGGTGATGCTGACAATGTGTCCCGAGCCTTGCTTGAGCATCTCGGGTACGACGCGTTGCGTGATGTAGAAGAAGCCTGCGACGTTTGTCGCAATCTTCGACGCGAAGTCCTCGACGGTGTACTCGGTGAAGGGCTTGGCGATGAAAATACCCGCATTGTTGACTAGCGTGTCGATCCGGCCATAGCGCGCTATTGTCTCGCGCACGATGCGTCCCGCCGTTTCGGGGTCGCTGATATCGCCTGCAATAGAGATGATATCGTCGTCGGCACCGGGCTTTATCGACCGCGAGGTTGCTACAACCCGGTAGCCGCGCTCGCGGTATGCCCCTACCAGTCCGGCACCAATTCCTTGCGATCCGCCGGTGATGATCGCGACTTTGCGTTCGTTATTCATAACAGACACTCCATGATATCCAAGGGCGAGCGGAATTGCTGCCGATGTTCAGCACCAAGGCGGGCATGACCCTGCCTTCACGGTATTCAATGAATTTTTCTGCCCCGGCCGAACTTCCCGTTCAGCGCCTTTGACGTTTGATCCGGCGAGCTTTCAGGATGGCAATTCCTCGCCGGAATGTTCGCGGACAATGTATTCGGCATACCAATCAGGCCAGTTCTCGTCATGCTGACCGCCAGCGCGCTTCTCGTGCTCGCCGTGTGCCGCCGCAGCACGGCGCAATGCCGATGCAAGCTCACTCGATGATTTGAACGCGGTGCTGCCGGGATCTACACGACCGGGCAACCTGGTGGTCACTTCCTGCAGGAGCCAGCTATTGTTGTCCGGATCGGTGAAGGAGGCGTAAGACGCGTAACTGCGCCGCTGCGGATCGGGACCCTCGACCTTGTCTGGCCCATCTCCGGGATGAAACACTTCACTAACGTTCACGCCACGCTCGACGAGCTCCGCGCGCGCCGCATCGATGTCCGATACCACGAGGAAGAGGTTCGGCTGGACACCAAGATGTATCGAGCAAGGCGAGCCCGGGGGTGTAAGCTGGACGGCGCGGGACCCGTCGCCCCGGACGAAATCGGCATCCAACCTCCAACCCAGGCTCTCATAAAAACGCTTGGACCGATCGACATCCGAAACGGGGATAACGGCCACTTCGAGTTTCAGATCTACTTGTGCATGCCTCATGATAACTCTCCTTCATGCTGGACGAACTCAAGTCCGGTTGCGGATTCTTTTCGGGCCAAACAGATTGCTTTGGGAGATCGTCATATTCGCAATGAGGACGGCCCCGACACCATGATCCTAGGCGCCGGTGGTCGTGCAGTCGACTTAAGCAATGTTGGGGAACCTGAAATTTCCTGAAAAGCCGCGGCGGCTCACCTGAGGCAACATGCGATCATGTTTGCAAGGAGCCAACCTTCAGCACGGACCTGAGATGTCCGGTTGCAACTGCCTTGGCAAGCTCAGCGCAGGTTGGAATTTCCAGGCGCCGCCTTGCGCGCCTTGGGCGGAACCAACCGGCCCCGATTGGCGCGCCATCCGCGCACGAACTCCTCGATATAGGGCAACAGTTCGAAGAGCACGATGACAACCATGACCGAGGCAATGTAAGCAACGGGCAGCGGTTCCGGCTTCCAGACCAGATTGAACCGAGCAGTCTCGGGTCCCAGGCCGAACAGGGCAAGGAACTGGTTCCAGTGCAGGGACACGATACACAGGATCCCCATGAGCGGAATCATTTCCAAAAAGCTGTGCACGTGTTGTTCCAGAGGCGTCACCGTCCTCGCACTTGTCGCGTACCTGACGTCCCACATGGCCGTCGCTTCGTGAACGAAGAAAGCGATGATCATCACGGAGATGATCAAAGCGTTCACCTCGAGAAACATCGCGGCAAGCAGCGGGACCCCGACCTCCGCGAACATCAATAGGTGGATCAGTGATTCCTTGGCTCCGGTGGTGGTTTCGATATGGGAGGCACGATGGCATAGCCAATCCGCGAAACCGGCAGCCAGCCAGACCGGCAGAATAAAATACATGAGGATGAGAACTGTCGGATCTGACAACATGGATTTTCCCGGAGCGGATCAGGGGGTTCGTTCTTTTATATAAAGGCCAGCTTCCTGCGTGGCAGCCACGAATGCTCTGCGCGCCGCCTCCACGCTCTGCCTGCCATCGAGCGCCTCCAGGCATGCCCGTTCTGCAGCATTGAACTTTCCGGCTTTGTCGCGCGGCCAATGACGCCGCATAAACTCCAGCGCATCTTCCACCGAAGCAACCGTCAAGATACGGCCGGCGTTGGCTGTGTCGACATTCACATGCTGGAACACGCGTTTGGGCATGAACAGGGAACGCAACCCACCGCTGTATGTTCCAAGGTGCGAATTCCTGGAGGACCGCACCGTTTCGATGGAGAAACAAGCCCTCCGAAGGCGGGTTACCGGGTTGAAATCCAAGAATTTGCCTGCGCAGCCGACTTCAGCTGCGCAGGCTCCATGAAATCCGCTTAAAGCGGACGGTACATTCTGGCGCGATCACGTTCGCGTACTATTTCTTCCTCGGTAAGATCGGGGCTATCCGCATCGAAGCGTTCCCAACCTTCCTCTCGATACATTGCCCGGCGTGTATCTATATCAACCGGCCGTTTTTCGTTGAGAATTGAGCGGGCGAGGTCGGCTTGATCGTTATCCACTCGCGCCGAGACCAGCGTACTGCCCCGGCGAACGCCTTCCGCATAAACATGGGCTTCATCTTCATCCACTCCGGCATTCGTCAGAGAGCCGATAAGCCCACCGGCAGCACCGCCTGCCACTGCACCTGCCGCAGCACCGGCCGCAGTCGCTGCGAGCCAACCGGCGGCAACGACCGGACCTATACCCGGGATCGCAAGCATGCCGAGACCTGCCAAGAGGCCTCCCGTTCCGCCGACAACAGCGCCGATACCTGCACCCGCGGCGGCTCCTTCACCGGCATTGCTCTCGGTTTCAACACCGTCATGGTCTCGCCCAACGATACTGATATCCGATGAGGATATCCCGGCATCCTCCAGAGCGGTCACGGCTGCACGTGCGTCAGAATAGTCGTCGTAAAGTCCAGTAATCGTTTGCATTGTCAAACCTCCAATTTTTATTGTTCTTTATTTCGCCGCTTCCGTGATGTTTCCCTGGTAGTCCAACTTCACCTCGAACGACTTCCCGGACTTCATCGCTGTACCGGTCCAGATGCCGTCCTCACCCTTGGTGAGAGCCGAGACATCGGTGTAGCCCTTCGCCTCGATCCGTTCTTTGGCCTGTGCCTCGGTAAAGCTATTGGCGCCTGCTACCGGAGCGGCGGGATTTTGGGTATCAGGGGTGGCAACCGCCGGGGTTTGGGGATCGGTGGACGGCTTCGCCGCTTCCTGTGCATGTGCCGTGGCGATCACGCTCGAGGCAGCAAGAGCAAATAGTAGACGTTTCATTTAGTGTTCTCCCAAGCAGGATTTTCTGTTGCTCAACGGGAGATCAACCCATTCGGCACGATTAAGGTTCCGGAGGCGAAGCAAAAGACCTGAACGTCAGGCAGAGGATTTTGTACGCGCGCGAGGGCTTCCCGCCTCGTGCGGAGATATGGTGGCCGGACGCCAAACTTTTGTCAGTTCAGCGCGAAGGTAGACGCGGTTATCTCGTCGGCTTACAATTCTGGAATGGGAGCCATGACAGCGGGCCGCAACTCGTGATGCAGGTCAAAGCCGCTTTTCTTCGACGTAGATACCGGCCTCTTTGACAGCCTCGATGAAGGCATCCCTGCACTCCGTGCAAGTGATCTTGCCGTCCAGTGCGTCCAAGCAAGCTTGTTTCGCAAGTTTGAACTTCTCACCCTGCCCAGGCCAACGTTCGATCAGCCACAACGCAGCTTCACCGACAGACTCGACCTTCTTTGTATTGCCCGCTTCGTCTGTCATTACGGTCACATGCGGAAAAGGAAGGTTTTTGCGCGTGTCAGGCGAACCTGGGTCAATAGCTGCAATCGTTTCCGTACTCATGCTGTACATCCTTCTTACGGGACTTCTGACAATCTTCAGTTTGTCACTTCGAGCCTGAACACCAAGTGAACAGCATCAAAGGTCGCGATCGGCGTCACGGACTTGATCCAGGCGTTGGCGCAAACGAAATGCTACGATCCGTGCGTACGCAAGTCATTCACCAGAACACTGGGGCGAATCATCGATTCTTCAGGCGCAGCTCACGAGGGGTAGGATGATTTCGATCACCAGCCCTTCCGCGTTCCAGACGCGTTGCAGCTCGCCCTGAAGTTGCTTTTCAATGATGGCACCGACCATGATCGTGCCAAATCCAGGCCTGCGATCAGTGGAAGGGGCGGGTCCGCCGACTTCTTCCCACAGAAGTTTGAAGCCGTTTCGTGCCGGAACACCGTGCCATCGAATCCGCAGCTGGCCTGAATGACTACTCAAAGAACCATGCACAGCCGCATTGACAGCCAATTCATGAAACACCAGGGCGAGGGGCTGAACAACAGGAGCCGGAACCAGAATGTCCGGACCCTCCAAGGTGACTTGATCCACGTCAAAGGGTTTTACTTGCCGGCTGATAATCTCAGAGAGCGCCACCTCCCGCCAGCCTGTTTCCGCAAGCAGGGCATGGGCAAACGAGAGTGCCTGGACGCGCCGCTGTACCGAGGCGGCATAAAGTGCCGCGTCATCCGACTTACTCAAGCGGACAATGCCGTCGACAATGGCGAGTACATTCCTGGCCCTGTGATCGACCTCCTTGAGCAACCGGTGTTCCGCCGCCTCAAGCTCTTGGACCTTGCGGTATTCGGTAACGTCGATCTGCGAGCCAAAATAGTATTGCAGTTGACCATCATCGTCATAGATGGGGCTGAGATGAAGCTGATTCCAAAAGCTCGAGCCGTCCTTGCGGTAGTTCAAGAGCTCTATATCCAATTCGCGTTCCGCTCTCAGGGTGGCGCGAATCTGAGCGATGGCTGCGGGTGAAGTACCCTTGCCCTGAAGAATTCGGCAATTCTGTCCCAGAATTTCGTCTGCGTTATATCCTGTCAGCGCGAGGAAGGAGTGATTGGCCAATACGATGGGATGATCCGGCTCGCGGGCATCCGTTATAACCAGCGGCATTCTCGTCCGCTCAAATGCGGCCGCCGCGAGTTCCTTTCGATCCAGGAAGCCTTGTTGGGAAGACGCGGCGGGATCATCTCCGTGTAGCTTTGGCGATGGGCGCTTACTGTCTGACATTGAACTCTCTCGAACTGGCGTTGGTCAGGATGAACGCTTCTGAACCGCAGATAGTTTCAGCCTACGAAGGTTGATAGTTGGCATCGAGAAAAGATCGCGGCTCGCGCGCGGAAATCATCGGATTGCGTTGATTCAAATTGGTGAGTTGTCTAGCCTTGGGCGCTGTGGAGCGGGGTTCAATCGACACAATCCAAGGCGGATGGGAGCAATCATGAGAAAGCTATTCCTGATGATAGGCCTGGTCATATTGTCGGGATGCGCGTCGAACGGAAGTCCGACCCCGCTGATCTTTTGCGATCGCCCTGCTGACATCGATGCTCGCGTGTTCACCAATTGCACGCCTAGAGTGGATGACAAGGTCTAGTAGCGGCCTGACATTGTTCGAGCACGGTCGGGAAATGTAGCTGATCGCCTGGGCCCGAACTTTGCCTCTCATTACCCGCATTCAAGCTTGAAACGGCCATTCTTCCACTTCCGCGCGAGTCCATTCGCTACGCGCAAGCAACATTGAACTTGACGCCTGTCATGCGCCTCACAGAGCGGCTTCGAGGTGCGTCCAAAACGCTGTTGGTCTCTTGCAACCGAAATATCTTGCAACGGGCGCGGGAACCAATTGACAGAACCTATGTTTGGACGACGAAACGCCAGATTAAGTCTTCTCTATTCTTCGTTTCAAGTGTGACGCGCGGCGGAAAGCTTCGCCGGCGCAAAGGAATATTCGTGCGACTTCGGAAGGAGTTCCGCTGACGCAGCAACCGAGAGCTAATTTGGGCAGCGCCTGAACAGGAGTATTGTCAACACATGCGTATAACATTCGACCATGGCGCGCTGAAGGAAGCGGCATCCTCTGAATTTCTCTTCTGTTTTTCACATTTGCGATGGAATTTTGTATATCAGCGACCGCAGCATCTCATAAGTAGAGCCGCACGTTCTCGTACCGTCTACTTTATGGAAGAGCCGCAGTTCAGCGAAGCAATCGTGCCGCATCTGGAAACCCAGACCACCCCGGAGGGCGTGACCGTGCTTGTTCCGAAGTTGCCGCTTGGTGCGAGCGACATGGATATCATCAAAATGCAGCGTTCCCTGCTGGATGAACTTCTGGCAAGCTTGCCCTCTGGTCGGATGATCCTTTGGTACTACACACCCATGGCGCTGCCGTTCAGCCGCCACATCAGCGCCGATCTTTGTGTCTATGACAACATGGATGAACTGTCGGCTTTTCGGGGCGCGTCATCGCAAATTATAGAGCTCGAGCGTGAATTGTTTCGCCGGGCGGGTGTCGTTTTTACAGGCGGACAGTCCTTGTACGAATCCAAGAGGGAACGTCATGCGAATATCCACTGCTTCCCCAGCAGTATAGATGCGGTGCATTTCGCAAGAGCACGCTCATGCGCTGACACCCGGCAGTCCGATCTGCTGACCCGCCTGGGATTTTTTGGCGTCATCGACGAAAGGATGAATCTCGAGCTCATTGCTGAAGCCGCGGACTTGCGGCCGCAGTGGCAGTTCATGATGGTCGGGCCCGTCGTCAAGATTGACCCACAGTCTCTACCGCAACGCCCAAATGTGCATTGGTTGGGCGAAATGAATTATGCTGGTTTGCCGGAGTTCCTGGCGGGCGTCGACATCGGTATCATGCCTTTTGCTCTCAATGAATCGACACGGTTCATCAGCCCCACCAAGACGCCGGAGTTCTTGGCGGCAGGGCTGCCCGTAATATCGACCAGGATCAACGATGTCGTTCGCCCCTATGGCGAGATGGGCCTGGTGGAGATCGTCGAGAACGCCCGCGAATTGGTAGATCGCGCCGAGATGCTGTTAACCGGGCAAAAAGAAGACCGGCTGCAGAAGGTTGATGCATTTCTCTCTACGATGTCCTGGGATAACACATGGCGCGATATGAACGCGCTGATGCAGCAGGCAATGAAACGTTCGGTACGTCCGTCGCGAAAGCTTGGAATTGCCCGGCGTGCATCATTCGACTGGCTCATTGTAGGAGCTGGCTTTGCGGGCAGTTGCCTTGCCGAGAGGTTGGCAAGCCAGCGTGGGGACAAGGTCCTGCTTATCGACAAACGACCGCACATAGCCGGCAACGCTTATGATCGCTACGACACGGCAGGATTGCTCATTCATCAATACGGGCCGCATATTTTCCACACCAACTCGCAACAGGTGTTCAATTATCTTTCCCTGTTTACGCAGTGGCGGCCATACGAGCACAGGGTGCTTGCCGAAGTCGACAAAATGCTGCTGCCGATCCCTATCAACCTTGACACGATCAACAGGCTCTACGGCCTTGATCTGTCATCGGAAGAAGTCGAGGCCTGGCTGCAGGCGCGGGCCGAGCCAGTAGCGAATGTCAGGACATCGGAAGACGTGGTTGTCAACAGAGTTGGCCGCGAACTATATGAGAAGTTCTTTCGCGGCTACACCCGCAAACAGTGGGGTGTGGATCCGAGCGAACTGGATAAATCCGTGACTGCCCGGGTTCCGACAAGAACCAATCGGGACGATCGTTATTTCGAAGACAAGTTCCAGTTCATGCCCGCGGGTGGTTACACGCGCATGTTCGAGCGTATGCTCGACCATCCGAAAATCAAGATCATGTTGCAGACGAATTTCAGGGAGATCGAAGGGAAGATCAGGTATCGCAGGCTCATTTATACGGGCCCCATCGATGAATACTATGATTTTCGTTTTGGCAGGCTGCCCTATCGTTCGCTCCGTTTTGAGCACCTCACGCTCGACGAAGAATGGCATCAACCGGTTGCTGTCATCAATTACCCAATGGAACACAACTTCACGCGTGTGACGGAATACAAGCACCTAACCGGACAGGTCAGTCCCCGCACCAGCTTGACCTACGAGTATCCATCTGATGTAGGCGATCCCTATTATCCAGTGCCAAGGCCAGAAAATGCCGAACTGTACAAGAAATACGAGGCGCTTGCCCGCGCAGACACAAGTGTACGCTTCGTCGGCCGTCTCGCAACTTATCGCTACTATAATATGGATCAGGTCGTGGGCCAGGCTCTGGCAACGTTTCGCCGTATCGATGCAGAAATTCCAAGGACGAGCATGCAAAGCCGAGACCGCCCAACCGAGATTGTATCAGAATTGCATGCGGTGTGACGATGCCGATCGAACTCGCTGACAGGCCGCAGCTTTGGGGCGGGGTGGAATGCAGCATAGTGCGTATCCGCAACCGCTGGCGGGACCAATCGGTGGAAACAGGCCACCGGGAGAGACTGGACGATCTGGAATCCATTTCCAGATTGGGCATTGAGACTTTGCGATACCCAGTCTTGTGGGAAAGCGTGGCACCGCGGACGCCCCAGGACATGGACTTCGGCTGGCATGATGGGCGGCTGCATAAACTCAGGCAGCTTCGAATAGAGCCGATAGCGGGACTGGTACATCATGGGAGCGGGCCGCGCTACACCAACCTGCTCGATCCAGCCTTTCCAGATTTGCTGGCGGCTTACGCAGGCGAGGTGGCAGCGCGTTATCCCTGGATCAACCGGTTCACCCCCATCAACGAACCATTGACGACGGCTAGGTTCAGCTGCCTATACGGACACTGGTATCCGCACCGTCGCTCGACGGGCGATTTCGCAAGAGCTTTGATCAACCAATGCCGCGGGATCGTCCTTGCGATGCGTGCCATCCGCGCGATCAATCCCGATGCAACACTTGTGCAAACCGAGGACCTCGGAAAGGCATTCAGCACGCCGCTTCTGCGGTATCAGGCAGACTATGAAAATGAACGGCGATGGCTGACATTCGATCTACTGCTGGGCCAGGTAGACAGGACGCATCCCTGGTACAAGGTTTTCCTTGACCATGGCATCGCTGAAAAGGAACTCCTGTTCTTTGTCGACGAACCGTGTGCACCCGAAATACTGGGTATCAATCATTATCTGACAAGTGAGCGTTTCCTCGAACACAGGCGCGCCAATCGCCCGCCGGGTCATCGCATGAGTGGGAACGGGCGGCACCGGTATGCGGATCTTGAGGCCGTCCGCACGTCGCTGCCCTCCGGCTCGACTGGCCCCGAAGCTCGTTTGCGTGAAGTGTGGGCGCGCTATCAACGGCCAACTGCCATCACGGAGACCCATCATGGATCAACGCGCGATGAACAGTTGCGATGGCTCGCGGAGATGTGGAACGCGGCGACAGCACTTCGCGCCGAAGGCAAAGACATACGGGCCGTTTCCGTCTGGGCACTTTTCGGAGTGATGGACTGGAACAGCCTTCTGGTAAGGCGCAACGGCTGCTATGAGGCTGGCGCCTTCGATATCCGTTCACCGATCCCCCGGCTGACTGCGGTGGGACATTCGGTAAGAAAGATTGCTGCGGAAGGCTCCTTTGATCATCCGGTTCTGGATACGCCTGGGTGGTGGCATAGTGAGCACCGATTCTATGCGCCTCGCAACTTGGGAGCCGCAAGCAAGGTAGCGTCGCCCCGCTCGATTGTTGTGGTTGGCGCCTCCGGCAGGGTCGCCGATGCGTTCAGGGAAACCGCAAATCTTCGTGGGTTGGCGCATACTGTCATACCTGGCCCACTGGCGGGCAAAGATCTGGAGCGTCACCTCGATGGAAACCAGGCTTGGGCGATCGTCGACCTTAGCGGACTGACACAGCCTTCGGCTGACAGCCCGGGTAGTCCAAATCGCGCTGAGGCCGGGCAGGGTCTGCTACAGCTCAGCTTCGCGCAGGACAAGGAATTTCCGGCAGGCCCTCACTGCGTGCGGATACAAACTGGCCGGTTATTCGGTCCTTGGGAACGCGAAAATTTTATCGTGCGTGTGCTGAAGGAGCTAACCGCCGGCCGTCAAATCGCGCTGAGCCCTGCAAATATGGTCTCCGCCACTTACATTCCAGACCTGTTCAATGCGGCGCTTGATCTCCTGATCGACGGCGCACGTGGTGCTTGGTGCCTTGTCAACTCCAACGACCTTTCCTGGTTTGACTTTGGTCAGATCATTGCAAGAAGTGCGGGTTTGGATCCCGCTCTCGTCAGGCCGGAACTCGCAGCAGTGCCGGAAGATCGCGATCATGGACAACCGGAATGCGCGCTCATGCCAACTTTGACGAATGCGCTTTGGCGCTTCCTCCGGGATAGCGAAGTCACGTGGCGGCCATCACAACTGGCAGCGGAATAAACTCTCGGGAGCGGAGCGGCGCGATGCTGTTCGATTTTCACCAATGCTTACCTCAAGAGCCGATCAGGGCCGCAGCTCTGGTTTACCCGAACAAGCAGAAACGGCTGCCCAACGCTGGACGGAGGGAAATTGACGAACGCTGTTTTTAAAAGTTTTTTCCTCGCTGGCTTCGAGTGCTCGACGCACCGCCGGCCGGACGGCAGACGGCTGGACCTGCTCGCGGCAACAGACCACTACCGTAGGGCTGAGACTGATTATCGCCAGCTTG
>WUUC01234406.1_pt1 | contig 11928 bp, 10 predicted proteins | sample 6278441 | NCBI WGS metagenome assembly WUUC01 (sample SAMN13675441, study PRJNA597444) | soil metagenome | isolation source: soil | place: USA: Washington | collected 2017-10 | reverse complement strand
CAGCGCATGGCTCGTGCTCTTCGCACTCGTGCTGCTCGTGCGTGCCTTCTTGGCGCGTACCTTGCACACGCACGCCAGCGGAGGACGCATCGATGAATGCAGAGCTAATCAAGCCAAACATGCCGGTCGTGTGTGGCATGGATGCAAACGCCCAATTCGCTACGGTCGATCACGTGGAAGGCGATCGCATCAAGACGAAGCGCGACAGAACGGGTGAGCACCACTACATCCCGATCAGCTGGGCCAAGACCCTCGTCGCAGGCAAGGTGCAAGTGGACCGCTCCGCCATGGACGTGATGGCGGCATGGAGCACGACAGACCGTTAGGCACGCTCTCACGCACGCTCGAATGCCTCGCACACTCGTGCGTGTGCGAGGCATGTCGGCGCCTTATGCAGGGGCTGGATGCGGGCGTAGACTTCGGCCGTGGCCACTCCCGCCGACAGCGATCCGCGCGCCACAGAGCGCGAGCAGACCGACGACAGTCTGCGCGCCGAGCGAGAGAGGGCGGATGAGGCGCTTGCAGAGCAGCTCGCCGCCAGCAGCGAGGCGGCAGACGCGATGATCGCGCGTGCGCGGGTGCGAGCGGATGACGTGCTCGCGGCGACCCGCGCGAAGAATGATCAGAAGGCGCAGCGGTCCGCGCCCGACTCCGTCGTTCCGACGCTGCTCAAGAAGGAGCGTCAGCAAGAGGATCGAATCATCGAGGCCGAGCGCGCCGTCGCGGACGAGGTCGTTCGCGTGGAGCGCGCTCAGCACATCGCGCTGCTCGAGAGCGAGCGTGGCGAGACCGACAAAGACCTCTTGAGCGAGCGAGCTCTCGCCGACGACGCGGTTGCGACGCGCGATGAGTTCCTAGGCGTCGTCAGCCACGACCTGCGCAACTTGCTCAACACGATGATCCTCGGCGCGCGGCTCATCGATGAAGCCGTGTTGGACGACGACCACGTGGAGGCGGTTCGCAAGAACGCGCAGCGCATTGCGCGTGCGGGCACCCGGATGGACCGGTTGATCGGCGACTTGCTCGACGTCTCGAGCATCGACGCCGGCGCGCTCGCGGTGGTGCGTCAGCCCGCAGACGTGGCCGAGGTCGTGAATCAGGCGGTGCAGACCTTCGAGGCGTACGCCTCGGCCAACAAGATCTCGCTGGTAGCGGAGGTGGTCCCGTCGGCGTCGGTTTCCGTCTTTGATCACGCGCGCGTCTTGCAAGTGCTCGTCAACCTCCTAGGCAACGCGATCAAGTTCACGCAAGCCCACGGCAAGGTGGTCGTTCGCGCTGAGCGCGTCGGCGAAGCGCTGCAGATCAGCGTGAGCGACACCGGCGCGGGCATCCCTGCCGACAAGCTCGATGCGATCTTCGGCCGCTTCGTGCAGGTCGCTACCGAAGACCGACGCGGCGTGGGTCTGGGCCTCTATATCTCCAAGTGCATCGTGCAGGGGCACGGCGGACGCATCTGGGCCGAGAGCACGCTTGGAGAGGGCAGCACGTTCTTCTTGACGCTGCCGGACGAGCACGCTGGGGTGAGCCAGCGGCCGGCCCTCGGGGTCTGAGCGCCCTTCCCGTTCGACCCAAGCAAGAGAGCCCGCTCGGCTCGACGGGATGTCGAACGCGAGCGGGCTCGCACGAACGATCAAACGCGCGACTTGGGCTCAGTTATCCAGCCAAGCGCGGCCCGCGCCGAGACCGGACGCGGAGCACGCCGGAGTGGTCGACTGATTCGCCAAGCCGCCCACCGTGATGCCGCTGCGCCACGGGCCGAGGAGCTGGAGCCCGCTAAAGCAAAGCGCCTCTGCGCGGTGCCTCGTGAAGGTCGTCACGTTGGCGCTGATCACGCTGTTGGAGGGCGCGAGCGGGGCACCCACGGCGTATACGGCCGCTTCGCCATTCAAGCTGAACACGTACTGCTGCGTCGGCGACGGGAACTGCCAGGGTGAGGGGGTTTCGACCGCAAACGCGACCGAACCCATACCAACCATACCGATTGCAAGAACTGTTAACAGGATCCGTTTCATGGTCTCTCCTAGGGTTGCGCAGCTGGGGTTAACAACGTGCGTACTGCGAGTGCTCAGCCTGACGCGTGCGACTTTGCGAACATGCTGAGAGTCATTTTTGAGCGACGGGCTGGGCGACGGCGCGCAGCTCGAGCGCGTCGATGTGACCGCCGGGCGCGAGCTCGCGTTCGACCGTGATCGACTCGTCGCTCACCTGGGCGGTGATCTGGATCTTGCCCGCCGCGATGTCAGGCACAGACCAATGGCCCTCGGTTTGCGGACCAAACTCGGCGAACAGGTGCTGCTTGGCCTCTTGGTTCACGATCATGATTCTGAAGCTGCGAGCGGGGTCGCCAGTGCTCGTGAGCATCCGCCCCGAGACATGGCCTGGCGCGCGAAGCGTGAGCTCTACCCGGCCACCGACTACGACTCCGTCGACCCGCGTGTGCCCCGCTTTTCTGTGCTCGGCGAGGATCGTGCTGCTGCCCGGCTCGAGCAGCCCCTCGATTGCGAAGCGACCCTCCGCGTCGGTAAGCGCTCGCGGCTCTTCGAACGGCGGAAGCGTGGCGCGCATTCGATCGTCCTCTGCGCTCGGCGGCAACGCCGTGACCCACGCGTCCTGCACCGCAGCGCCACGGGCGTCGACTACGCGTCCGGTGATGCGCCCGCCGTGGCCCCCGTACGTCGCCTCGATCTTCGTGACCTCGCCGGAGCGAACCTGCAGCCAGCCTTCGGCATCCGGCAGGAGCAGCAGAGGATTCACGTGGTCGCGGACCTCGACCTGGTACTCGCCCGCGCGCAGCGGGCCGATGACGTACACGCCATCGCCGCGCCGCTCGGCGACCTCGGGCGGATGTCCCTCCTTCGACTTCGATGAGATGCCAAGGCCGTCTTGAACAAGCCCCGATCGATCGCGGACGACGACCTCGATCGTGCCGGCCGGCCGCGTCACGAGCTCGAGCTCGAGCGGACCGCGCCGGGTCGCGATTGTGATGTCCTGTGGATCGGCGAGCTCGGGCGCGATGAGCTGATACGCACCGTCGATCACGCCGATGAATTCGGCGTCGCCGACTCGATCCGATTGCACCATTCGCGCTGCGGTCGCGGGCGCGCTCGAGCCGTCCTTGCCCGCGACTGGAATCAGCTCGACCCACGCGCGCACGACGGGCACGCCCTCTGGCGTCCGCACGTGAACCGTCACGCGCACGCCCGGCTCGAACGACCACGACAAGCCAGTCAGCTCCGTGTCGGCGACGACCAGCGGCGCGCCCGATTTCGTGCCGTATCCATCGCATGTCGCGAGCGTCTGGTAGCGGCCCGGCGGCACCGCATCGAGCTCCACCGCGCCCGTGAGATCGGTGACTGCGCTGAGCCTCGGCAGCTGTTCGCCCGGCTCCGGCACGAGCTCGGCGGTGCCCGAGACACAAGGCGTCTCGCCTACGCGGATGGCGCCCGCGACGCGCGTGCCTGCTGTCACCGGGACGACCAGGTTGGCAGCGACGTCGCTGACCTCGACGCTGACCATGCCCGAGACGCGACCTCGATAGCCGCGGCCCCAAGCCTCGATCGAGTACGCGCCCGGACGCAGACCCTTGAGCGCGAATGCGCCCTCGTGATCGGAGGTCGCGATCGCGTACGAGCCGAGGCTGCGCGCGTGAACCTCGACTCCAGCGACCGGCACACGATCCGGATGTGAGAGCACGAAGCCGGAGATGCTCGCTTCGGGCGTGAGCACGACGTGTAGCCCCCGCGCGGGCGCGATGCCGGGCTGGCGAGTGACGGAGTAGCCCTCGGCGTATCCGACGACGGTGACGACGCCCGCCGGCACGGACATGGCGAACGCTCCATCGTCGTTCGTCACCACCATCTGGCTCAGCATCCGGCTCGGGGCCAAGCCTTCGAGCGCGAAATGGGCGAGCACCGTCGCGCCGGCCACGGTGCCGCCGCTCGCATCGGAGACGACGCCCGAGATCTGCGCGCCGCCTGGCTCGAGCACGATGTCCTGGCCGGCGAGCTCGCGATCGCTCAGCTGCAGCGGTTGCGCAGCCGCGGCTGCCCCCGGCTGATAGCCATCCGCAGTCGCCGACACGAAGTAGCTGCGTTCGGGAAGCTCGCGCAGCGCGTAACGTCCATCGGCTTCGGTGCGCACGCACGAAGCTTCGTTGCGCACTCGAATCAAATCACAAGCGGCGCAGACCGCACACACGCTCGCGCCGGTCAACGGCTCGCCCGAGATCGTGCGCACTCGCCCTGAGATGCTCGCGATGTTGCTCGCAGACGGCCCGACACGCGTCGGCGCGCGCACCGCGCTCTCAGTCGCAGCCTGCTCGGCCTTCGCGGCAATGGCGGCGCCGTTCGCATCGCGCCGTGCGCTCCACAAGAGCAGGAGCGCAAGCAGCAGCGCTCCTCCTACTATCGCGGCGATTCGTGCTTTGCTCATTGCACCGCCTAATACAGTTTTCGATCGCAACCCTTATGAGATCTGGTCGCGATTACCTATGGGCGTGCGGACTCTAGGTTTGGCTTAACAACGCTGTCAACGAGTGAGATCTAACCGCCATTATTGGCGGTTATCTCCGCTCTGGCACGTTCATGTCACGGAGTTACCGGGGTTCATGGGTACGCTATGGGCACGGCGTTGTTGCGTGTGATCAGGATCGCTATTCACCGCCGAATATATGGTTTGAATTGGGCGAGAGACTCGAGCCGCAATGCTCAAAGTCCACCAGCCGCCTGCGCTAGGGAAGCGGCAGCGCGCGATCACGATTTTGCCGTGGAGTGCGCCAACCGCCATTTATGACGGCGTTGTGGAACCCGTGATCGGCTTCATGAGCACGTCGCGGTTACCGTGAACGCTGCGCGTGCACGCGCGCGGCTGTCTCTACGGCTTGTCGATCAGCATCCGCCAACCACCATCGCGCTGTTGGCGCATGACCACCGTGCTGCGGCCCGTCTGGCGAATCGCTTCGCCGTCGGGCGCGCGCGCGGTCAACGTCCAGTCGTTGCTGGCGAGCGCGGTGCCATCGACCACACGAAGGGCTCGGGTGCTCGACGGCGCTGCGCTGCGTAGGTTCCGCGGCACGACGTGCGTGCGATCATGTACCTTCGACGCCGCATGCGCGCGCTGGGGTTCTCGTGTTCGCTGGCGATCGTGCTCAGCGCGTTCATGCCCGCGCGGGGACAAGCGCAGGCGCGCGGCCCGGCGCTCAACTGGACGCGGCAGCCCGGCGCCGAGGCCTGCATCGGCTCGGTCGAGCTCGGCGCGCGCATCGAAGAGCGGCTCAAGAAGCGCGTGTTCGTGGCGGCGCCGGACGCGATCGTCGCAGTGGAAGGCTACGTCGCGCCCGATCCCACGACGCGCGGCTTTCGCGCGAGCATCGCGCTGAGCGATGGGGAGGGCGCGCTCTACGGCAGCCGCGAGCTGAGTGTCGAGGGCAACTGCAGGGCGCTCGACGAAGGCTTGGTGTTCGTGATCGCGGTGTCGCTGCGGCCGCAAGGCAGCAGCGCGGGCATCGCGTTGCCCGAGCTCGTCGCGCGGGAGCTCGATGCGTTGTTCGGCGCGGAGCCCACCGAGCCCGAGGCGGCGGCGTTCCCCGTAGCGCCGAGCACTGCGCCTGCCGAGCGCACGGCTCCCGCGGTTGAAGCCAAGCCACCCGCGCCTGCGAGCGCGCAGCGCGCGGCGACGAAAGGCGATGACTGGGCGCTGGCCCTCGAAGCGGTCGGCATCGCGCAGTCGGGCCTGCAGCCGGTCGGCACCTTCGGCGGTGGCCTCGGACTGCGCGCGCGCTTGGGCAGCGCCGGAACGCTGGGCGTGAGCGGTGCGCTCGGTGTCGCGACCAAGACTCGCGTCGATGGTGAGCTGCGCAGTCGAGCCGCGTTCACCAACCGGCTGCTCACGCTTGGCTACTGCACGCCTGCGGTCCTCGAGGGCGGCGCGCTCGAGGCCATGCCGTGCGCGCACGTGCGCGTCGGCGAAGCGAGCGCCTTGGGCGAGACCTTCCTCGACGACAACAATCAGGAGCACACGCGCTGGCTGCTCGCGCTGGGCTTGGCGGCTCGAGCGCAGTGGGCGGTCTCGGCGCGCTTGGCGCTCGGCCTCAGTGTCGGGCTCGAGCTGCGCGCTTTGCGCCCCGCTTTCGCGTACGTGTCGCAAGCCGGGGCGAATGAAGAGCTGTACACGGCGAGCCTCGTGGGCGCTGCCGCTGAGCTTTCTGTCGTATTCGTGCTTTTTTGAGGCGCACCCTCACAAACGAGGCAGGCAGCAACTACTCACGCTTCGTCGGGCCTTTGCCCGAGCCCAAGCGCCTACATGACGCCGTCTACCCGCGCCCCTGCGCCTAACGCCTCCACGCTGAACGCGGCGCAGCTCGCGCTGCCGCAGGCGCCGAGCTTCGAAGCCGTGTTTCGCGAGATGGCGCCGTACGTGCTGCGCGTCTTGCCCCGCATGGGCGTGCGCCCCGCCGACGTGGACGACGTGGCGCAAGAGGTGTTCCTTGCAGTGCACCAGGGCCTGCCGACGTTCGAGCAACGCTCGCAGCTGCGCACCTGGGTCTACGGCATTTGCATCCGCACCTGCAGCAACTACCGAAGGCGCGCGCACCGGCGGCACGAGCGCGCGATCGAGCCACCGGTGCAGCACACGAGCCCGTCCGAAGGTCCGGAGCGAAGGGCGCATGCGCGGCGCGCGCTCGAGGCGCTCGACGTCGCGCTCGAGGGGCTGCCGCTGCAACAGCGATCGGTGTTCGTTCTACATGAGGTCGAAGGCCTCGACATGCGCGAGGTCGCGGCCGCGCTCGCGTGCTCGAAGTTCACGGCGTACGCGCGCTTGTACGCCGCGCGGCGACACATCACGCGCGCTCTGCACGAGCACGAGCCACGAGGCGAGCGATGAACAAACCGACACGCATGATCGATGCAGCCGAGCCGCGCGCGCTGCGCGACGCTCTACAAGAGGCGCGCGAGGGTCTGGGCGGCAGCGAGGACGTCGCGCGCTTGCGGCTCAAGCTCGGCGCGTTGCCCGAGGTGACTGCCAGCGCGAGCGTATCGACAGGGGCTGCGATGCACACGGCCGGGTGGGTACGCGTCGTCTTGCATGCGTGCGTAATCACCGCTGCCGGCGGCGCGCTCGTCGTGGGATGGCGGGCGCTGCAGGCTAGCGAAGCGCCGGTGCGAGAGGCTTCGCGCCCGCTAGTGCTCGAAGCGCAGCAAGGCGCCAAGGCCGCGCCGGCGTTCGCAGCAGAAGCACCCGCACCCGCGGTGTCCGAAGCCGTCGCGCCCGCGCCCAAGCTCGAGCCACGCGCGCGTCGTGCGGCGCCGCGCGACAAGCCTGCGGCGCCAACCGAAGCGGTGGCTACACCGAGCGGCGTCTCGGAGCTCGCGTTGTTGCGCGACGCGCAGGACAAGCTCGAGCGCAGCCCGCAGCGCGCGCTCGCGCTGCTCGATCAGCACGCGAGTGAGCATCCCAGCGGCAACTTCGCGCTCGAGCGCGAGAGCCTGGCCATCGATGCATTGCGCAAGCTTGGCCGCGAGCGCGCGGCGCGTGAGCGCGCGCAGCGCTTCGTCGAGAGCTTTCCGAATGCTCCGCAAGCGCGCTCGATGCGCGTTTGGCTCGATGAAAATGCGAACCCGGATCACAAAGACGGCCCCCTAGCACTACCTATGCGATAGGAGGCTCTCACTATGAAATCTATGTATAAGCTCGGCGCCATCTGGGGCGTGATCGCCGCGGCAGGCTGTGCTCAAGATCCGGTCGTCGTGGCGAGCAACGAGAACCCGCTCGAGATCAACAAGGTCGACATCCTGCTCGTCGTCGACAACTCGGGCTCGGCGCGAGGCTTGGAGGCCGCGCTACCTGAGCTCTTGGATGAGCTGATTGCAGGCTCGGAAGAGCCGGGCCATGAACGACCGAAGCTCACCGACTTGCACCTTGCGGTGGTGAGCACGGACATGGGCCTTCATGGAATCGAGTCTGTGCCGTCGTGCCAAGGCAGCGGAGACGACGGCATTTTCATCGCGCCGAGCCAGGAACAGCTCGAGGAGTGCTCCGAAGCGAGCGCGATCCTCGCTTACGAAGAGGGCGTCGCGACTGCGTCGACGACCGAGACCTTGGAGTGCTTGCCCATGCTCGGCATCCAGGGTTGCGGCTTCGAGCAGCCGCTCGAAGCGATGCTCAAGTCGATGTGGCCGGGCAGCGACGACAGCATCGAGTTCCTCGATGGCACGGGCCACGGCGAGGACGCGAACGAAGGCTTTTTGCGCGAGGACTCGCTGCTCGTCGTGATCATCGCGACCGACGAAGACGATTGCTCGCTGTCTGATCCGAGCATCTTGGACCCGAGAAATGCCGAGCCGGGCGGCCTCAACACGCGCTGCGCGATGGCGGACGACGAGGCTTTCGAGGTCGAGCGCTACGTCGATGGTCTTCGCAGCTTGCGCGACGGAGACGCCCCCGTGCTGTTTGTCGTCGTCGGCGGCATCCCGCCCGAGCTCGTTAACGCAGAGGCGCAAGGTGAGATCGATTTTGAAGATCCGAGCTCGGTCGACGCCTACTACGACAACGTGCTCGATGCGCCGGCCATGCAGGTCGCGATCAGCGACCAGGGCACCATCGAGGGTACCGACGATGACCTCGTGCCCTCGTGCACCGATGCCGACGGAGAGGACGCTTACCCGCCGCGTCGCTTGGTCGAGGTTGCCAAGAGCTTCGGCAGCGCCGGTGTGCTGGGCAGCCTCTGTGCGGAAGACTACGCCGAGACGATCGGTGCTGTGATTCGCGCGACCGCCGAGCGGCTCTAACCAGCGCGGCTCAAGCGTCGGGCGGCGCGCGATGCGGCCCGCGAGCGAAATGCTCGCGGGCCGTTCATTTTTTTGTCGGGCGTGCGCGCACTCGCGCGCTCTGCATCAGCCCCGAACTGTGGTGCCCGAAGATGCAGCGTCGAAGAGCGTGAAATTGCGTCAGCGCTCGGTCTGAGCCGCGCACGCGCATAGCGAGATCAGCCGCATGCATTGCAGCGCGCGCGCTCGACGCATGCATGCAGCCACCAACGTCTGCGTGACGATCGTGTGCACGCTGCTGCGCGACGTGAGGTTGGTTGCTGCACGCGCACGCACCGCAGGCGGGCATGTGTGGCGTTTGCACGCGTTGCGCCGCTGAATTTCCAGTGAATGGTTACGCCTCGCCAAGGAGGCCTTTAGTGAGTCAAGTCCGCGATGCCAGCCATAAACGCCAACACAAAACGCATCCGCGCAGCGCGCTTCAACGCGCTCTCCTACCGCTCGCGATCACGTGCTGGATGCTCGCAGGTTGCCCTGTCTACGAAGCGACCAAGCCGCGTGTGGAGGATGGCGTCGGCGGACGCACTGACGGTGCAGGTGGCAGCAGCGGCGGCGGGGCGAGCGGGGCAAGTGGCGCGAGCGGAGCCGGAAGCACCGGTGGCACGAGCGGCGCGGGCAGTCGTGGTGGCACGGGCGGCGTCGGCGGGGCCGGCAGCACCGGTGGCACGAGCGGTGTCGGCAGCGCGGGTGGTACCGGCGGACGCGGCGGCACGAGCGGCGCTGGCAGCACGGGCGGCACGAGCGGTGTCGGGAGCACGGGCGGCACGAGCGGCGTCGGAAGCACAGGCGGTGTCGGCGGAGCGAGCGGAGCGAGCGGTGCGAGTGGCGGCGGCTCGGCCGGCGCAGGCTCAACCGTTTGGCGTCCCTTCAGCGACGACAGCCCGTGGAACACGCTCATCGCCGAGGGCGCAGAGCTCGAGCCCGACAGCGCGGCGTTGATCGCAGACCTCGCGAGCAGCTCTCCTTACGGAAGTCGCATCGACGTGAACCTCGAGCAGTTCTCGGTGCCGATGTTCCTCGCCAACGCGAGCACGCCGCGCGCGCTCGTGCGCTGCCGCGTCGGAGGCTTCGGCTTCGCCGGCAACGACGGGATCATGACCACCGCGATGGTGCCGATGCCCACCGACGCGCTGCCCGACGCGGCGAGCGATCACCACCTCTTGATCGTCGATCAAGCGACCAACACCGAGTGGGGCCTGTGGAACGCGGCGAAGAACGGCGCCGAGTGGTCGTGCGGTACGGGCGCGAGCATGGACCTGAGCGGCAACGGCGTGCGCCCGAGCGCGGTCGGCAACCGCACTTGGTACACCTCGCACGGCCCGCGTGCGTGCGGCTTTGCGCTTTCAGCTGGCTTGATCACGCGCGAAGCGATCGAAGCGGGCGAGATCGACCACGCGCTCGTGATCGCATACCCGCACATCCGCGCGGGTCTCTACACCTCGCCGGCGAGCACGGCGCAAGCGCGCAAGGGCGATCAATCGATCCAAACGCGCGGCATTCCGTGCGGCGGGCGCGTGCAGCTCGACCCGAGCGTCGACGTCGACAGCCTCGGCCTCTCGGACGCTGGGCGCACGATCGCGATTGCCCTGCAGCGCTACGGCGCGTTCGTCGGCGACTTCTCGGGCGGCATCAGCGTGTACGCCGAGAACTCGGCGGACGCGAAGGCCGACTGGCAGGGCGTGTTGAACGGCAGCGCACTCGCAGGTCTCGATCTCTCGGACCTGCGCGTGCTCAAGCTCGGAACGCTGTACGACAACGGCAACGGCAACTGACGCTCATCACGTCAGCGCGCCTTACTTCGCCGGAGCGTGCGTGCCCTCGGCGGCGGCGGCTTGCTTTGCAGCAGCCGTCGTCGCCGCGGCCTGCGCCATCCAACTGCGCAGCTTCTCGATATCGCGCGGGACGCTGCGCGAAGCGACGAACATGCAGGCTGCGAGCAAGAGGTTCAGCACCGGCACGATGTACATCGCAGAACGCAGGCCGATGCCCTTGAACGGCTCGAGCGCGGGGCCCGCGGTGGCGGTGACGCCGGCGGCGAGCGCGGCCGCCTGCGTGTAGTGGTCGCTCATCTGGCCCAGCACGATCGGGCCGAGCGAAGCGCCCAGCAGGTACATCGCGCAGAAGTACGTGGCCATCGCGATGCCGCGCAGCGAGGGCTCGACCAGATCTTGAATCGTCGAATAGGTGGTCGAGTAGTAGACGTACATGGCCGCGACGCCGAGGGCCATCGGTACGGAGAAGCCCATCGGGTTGCCGGGCCCAGCGTCGACCGCGAAGTACGTGAGCGGCGCGGCGACGAAGAACATCACCGCGGAGAGCAGCATGCGGCCGCCCGGCCAGCGCCTGGTGAGGTAGTCGGCGAGCATGCCGCCGAAGATGAGGCCCGGGATGCCGGAGAAGCCGTAGACCACCATCGAGTAGTAGCCGGCCTCTGCGATGTCGACCTGGTGGTAGCGGATCATGAGCGGCGCGATGAACGAGCCGATCGCGTACATGTTGAAGTTGTGCAGCGCGCCCGAGATCACGATCGGCCACATGCTCGGGATCGAGAGCACGAGCTTGATCGGGGAGCCCTCGCGCTTGATCGCGCCGACGTCGTGCACCTCGGTGGCGCCGCGCTTGGGCTCGTCCATCCACAGGTGGGCTGCGATCGCGCACAGAAAGCCCGGGATCGCAGCGAGGTAGAAGGCCATCTGCCAGCCGTAGACCTTCGCGATGTAACCGCCGACCAAGAAGCTGAGCGCGATGCCGATCGGCAAGCCGAGCATGAACACCGACAAGGCGTTGCTGCGCTTGTGCGCCGGGAACATGTCGCCGATCAGCGATGAAGCCGCGGGCGCGCACGACGCTTCACCCAAGCCGACGCCGAGGCGCACCACGAACAGCTGCGCGAAGCTCGTGCACATGCCCGAGGCCGCGGTCAGCAAGCTCCACACGGTGACGCCCACGCTCAGGATCTTCACGCGGCTGAACTTGTCGGCGAGCCCGCCGAGCGGCAGGCCGACGATGGCGTAGATCAACGTGAACGCAGTTCCGAGCGTGCCGAGCGCGGTATCGCTCAGCTGCCATTCCTTGCGGATCTGCTCTCCGACCGCGCCGAGAA
>WUUC01127052.1_pt1 | contig 11928 bp, 8 predicted proteins | sample 6278441 | NCBI WGS metagenome assembly WUUC01 (sample SAMN13675441, study PRJNA597444) | soil metagenome | isolation source: soil | place: USA: Washington | collected 2017-10 | reverse complement strand
TTGCCGGGCCGGTGAACGAGATCTGGTCGATGATCAGCGGCCGGTATCGGGTCCCCTCGGAACGGAGGGAGGCATGATTTCGCGGCGGCGCTTCATCGTCACCGGCGCGTCCGGATTGATGCTCGCCGGTTGCGACAAGCTCGACCGCGATCCGCAGTTCAAGGGTCTGCTGCGCTCCGCCGAGAAGCTGACGATGAGCAGCCAGCGGCTGATCGGCGGACGCGACGCCCTCGCCCGCGAGTTCAGCGAAGCCGACATGTCGCCGATCTTCCGCTCGAATGGAACGAGCAAGCCGGACACGCCCGACTATGCCAGCCATCTGTCGGAGAACTTCGCCAACTGGCGCTTGGCCGTCGATGGCCTGGTCGACCGGCCCTTGTCGATCCCGCTCCATACGCTGCGCTCGCTTCCGTATCGCACGCAGATTACGCGTCACGACTGCGTCGAGGGATGGAGCGCGATCGGCAAGTGGCACGGCCCGCCGCTGTCGACGATCCTCGATGCGGCGGGCCTGAGCACCCGCGCGAAATATATCGTGTTCCACTGCGCCGACCGCTTCGGGACCTGGCCTTATTACGAGAGCATCGACCTCATCGACGCCTTCCATCCGCAGACGATCCTCGCCTGGGGCATGAACAATCGCCTGCTGCCCGTGCCCAATGGCGCGCCGCTGCGCCTGCGCGTGGAGCGTCAGCTCGGCTACAAGCACGCCAAATATATCGAGCGCATCCAGGCGGTCGAAAGCCTGGCCGAGGTGTACCGCGGCAAGGGCGGCTATTGGGAGGATAGCACCGACTATCAGTGGTACGCGGGGACCTAGCCCCCAGTGACGCTCATGTGCCGCGCGACGGCAGGCGCCGCGGCTTCAATGCGAAACCGGTGCCGTTCGGGCTTGCCGGCGAGCAATTCATCAAGCGCCTGATCGACGGCTTCCGCGCCGCCCGACCGCAAAAGGTCGCGAAGCTCGACTCTCTGGTCATGGCCCAAGCAGCCGTAGACGGTGCCCGTCGCAGTGATGCGAATCCGGTTGCAGCCGTCGCAGAAGTTGTTGGTCAACGGCGTGATCAAGCCGAGCCGAACGCCGAGACCATCGACTTCGAAATAGCGCGCCGGCCCTCCTGTGCGCGCTAGAGAGGGGATCAGCCGGAACTCGCGTTCGAGCCGCCCGCGAACTTCGCTCAGCGGCAGGTAATGCGCGGTCCGGTCCTCCTCGACCTCGCCTAGCGGCATGGTTTCGATCAGCGTCAGATCAAAGCCTCGTTCGCCGCACCAGCGCAGCATCGGCGCGAACTCGTCCTCATTGATACGCTTCAAGGCGACCATGTTGATCTTGACCTTGAGCCCCGCGTCCGCGGCGGCCTCTATGCCGCGAAGCACCTGGGCCAGGTCGCCGCGCCGAGTGATGTGGCGGAACCGCCCGGCCTCGCGGCTGTCGAGGCTGACATTGATGCGCCTTATGCCGGCATCGCGGAGCAAGCCGGCGAAGCGCTCGAGCTGGGTGCCATTGGTGGTCATCGTCAGCTCGCCGAGACCATTGTCGATGCGGCGTCCGAGCTCGGTGACGAGCTGCCCAATCCCCTTGCGCACCAGCGGCTCGCCGCCCGTTAGGCGAATGCGCTTCACTCCGCGCGCAATAAGCACGTCGGCGAGCTCGATGATCTCGTCGAGGCTGAGCACGTTGCTGCGTGAAGCGAACCTCATCGTCTCGGCCATGCAGTAACGGCAGCGCAAATCGCACCGGTCCGTCACCGAGATGCGCACATAGCTGATCCGCCGGCCAAAGCCGTCGATCATGGGCCTCGAAGGGATCGTCGTTGTGCTCACGGCCAGACAGTGCGCTCCGCGCCTGTCTACTCTGGCCACGTTCCCAACACGAGCACTAATGCGGCGACGATCGTGCCGATGAGCGCGAGAATCGCGACTGCCTTCAGGATCTCCTGGCGCCTACGCTGCCGCCGGCGCCGCGAGCTCTTTTCCCGGAAGTGGAGTTCCCAGTCGTCCATCAAGCGCTAGCGCTTGAACAGCCGCAACTCGCTTTATCGAGTAGACGCAGACTCATTTGCTCACTCGCGGAAGCCCAGCGTGTCTTTCAACCGCCGCCCAAGAGGCTGCAGTGTCATTAAATTGTTGTCAACTCGATAGTAGTTAACGATGGCCGAGCCGATTGGCGGCCAGGGCGGCAAATGTGGGGAGGTGCCGACGATCGCCGTTCCCGACGAACTCGCCGGTACTTTAGATTCTCACGTCAAGCGCGCGGGCGCACCGTCAGCTTTTCGATGCGCTTCTCGTTGATCGTGCTCCTGACGATCCGATGCACGTAGATCCCTGGCGTGTGGACGCAGTCCGGAGGGATATCCCCCGTTTCGACCAGCTCCTCGACTTCGGCCACCGTCGTCTCGGCCGCGGTGGCCATGACGGGATTGAAGTTGCGCGCAGTCTTGCGGAACTGGAGGTTGCCGTGCGGGTCCGCTCGCCAGGCCTTGATAATTGCGAGGTCCGCACGCAGCCACGTCTCGCGGACATAGACCTGGCCGTCAAAAGATTCCTGCGGCTTGCCCTCGGCCACGATCGTGCCGACGCCGGTGCGGGTGAAGAAGGCCGGGATGCCCGCGCCGCCGGCCCGGATCCGCTCGGCCAGCGTGCCCTGCGGGTTGAACTCGAGCTCCAGCTCCCCGGCGAGATATTGCTGCTCGAACAGCCTGTTCTCACCGACGTAGGAGGAGATCATCTTGCGGATCTGCCGCGTCTCGAGCAGCTGCCACAGACCGAAGCCGTCCGCCCCGGCGTTGTTGGAAATGACGGTGAGGTCCTTGACGCCGGCTGCCTTGATCTCCGGGATCAGGCTCTCGGGATTTCCGACGAGGCCGAAGCCGCCGGACATGATGGTCATTCCGTCGCGCAGCAGGCCGTGCAGCGCCGCGCGGGGCGAGTCGTAGATTTTGTTCATGAGCCGCCGAAGATCGTCCGGCTTTGCTCGCGCATGAACTGGGGCACGTACCAGCTGCCGAGGCCGCCTTTGCCGGTGGCCCCCGAACCCTTCCACCCGCAGAAGGTCTGGTAGCCCGGCCATGCGCCGGTCGTCGCGCCGGCCGCCCGGTTGGCGTAGAGCACGCCCGCCTCGATCGTGCCCAGGAAACGGTCGAGCTCGGCCTGGTCTTGCGTAAAGATGCCCGCCGTGAGGCCGAAAGCGCTGCGGTTGGCGTCGGCGATTGCGTCGTCGAGGTCGTCGAACGGAAGCACGCTGAGGAACGGGAGGAACAGCTCGTCCCGATTGATGCGGTGATCAGGCGACAGCCCGCGGACAATCGTCGGCGCAACGTAGGGACCGCGGTCGAATAACCCGCCGGTGAGTTGCTTCCCTCCCGCGATAATATTGCCGACCGTCGTCGCATCCTTCGCGGCGGTCGTGAATCGACCCAGCGCTTCCTCGTCGATCACAGGTCCCATGAAGACATCCCGGCGACGCGGATCGCCGACGACGAATTTCGAGGTGGTTTCGAGCAGGGCGTTGAGGAAGTCGTCGAATACATTTCGCGCGACATAGGCTTTGGAAGCGGCGCTGCACTTCTGGCCGGACAGCCCGAAGGCCGAGCGTGCGACGCCGGAAGCGGCGACCGCCACGTCCGCGCTCCCGGTGACTAAGGCCGGGTTCTTTCCGCCCATCTCCGCCAGCACCGGCCGCATCGCCTGGGACGCCGCAGCATGCCGCAGGATCGTCATTCCCACGGCATTCGATCCGGTGAACGCGAAACCGTCGACGCGCGGATGATGCACCAGCGCTTCGCCCGTCTCGCGGGCGCCGAAGACGAGGTTCAGCACGCCGCTCGGCAGCCCCCCTTCGACCAGCGCCTCGACAACCAGGCGGCCGGTGAGGCCGGCCGAGTCACTCGGCTTGAAGACGACCGTGTTCCCGGCAACGAGGGCCGCCGACATCATCCCGACCGCGAGCGCGACGGGGAAGTTGAACGGGGCGATGACTCCGAAGACGCCGTAGGGACGCAGCACCACGTTGCACTGTTCTGCCGACGCCGCGCCGCCCAACGTCTCCCTGAAGCCGTCGCTGCGCTCTATCTCCGCGCAATAGTGGCGGATGAGGTCGATCGCTTCCTCGACCTCACCGATCGCTTCCAGTCGCGACTTGCCCACCTCGATCAGGCAGGCGATCGCAATATCCCACTTGCGCTCCTCGAGGACGTCGGCCCCGGCACGCAGAATGGCGACACGTCGCTCCCAGCCCATGTCGCGCCAGGCCGGGAAGGCAGCGCGTGCTGCCTCTACGGCTTCGTTCACGACGGCGGCATTCGCCTGCGGAAACTCGCCGAGCAGGATTTGGCGATCGATCGGACTATGCGCCTCGACCACCTGCCCTTCGGTCCGGTCGCGGCCGCCGATGAATGCAGGCCGTGTCTTGCCTAGCAGCCTCCCCTCCGCGTCGGGGATGATCGTGTCCAGATAAGCGTGCACCCCCGAGAAATCCTCACCGATGTTGGAGTAAGTGACGCGCGGCAGGTTCTTCATGGGCGGGGCTCCTCGAGCCGGTTGTAGCGCTTCAGGATGGCGCGAAGCTCGTCATGGGGAATCGCGAAGAAGCGCACGCCATTGATTCCCGTCATCGTCCGCGCCGCGACTAGCGCATTCACGATGGCCTCTTCGGTCGCCTGCGTTGCGGCTTCGAAGAGCGGGTCGATGCCGGCATTCCCAAGCGGTGCGATGGCGCTCGGTTTGTTCTGTTCGGCGTGATTCACCTCGGCAGCCGCAGTCGAAAAGCTGACGATGAGGTCGCCCGACTGATTGCCGGAATAGGAGCCGAGGCGAGCCAGCCCCATCGCCGCGCGCCGCGCGACGCGGTTCAGCTGCAACGGCGTCAGCGGCGCGTCGGTGCCGACGACGATGATGATCGATCCCTGATCCGGCGGGGCGTCGCCCCGGGAGCCGTCCGCCGTGCATGGCTTCCATTGACCGGCGCTTTTGGCGAGCTTCGGATCGAAGCAGGGGAGCCAGCGCTTCGCCAAGGCCTGCCCCACCGGCGCGCCGGCGATGCGCAGCACCTTGCGGTCACCGGTATTGCACTGGACTAGCACGCCGACAGTATAGCGCTTTCCCTCCATCGACACGACGCGCGAGGCGGTGCCGATTCCGCCCTTGAAGCCGAAGCAGACCATGCCGGTGCCGCCGCCGACATTGCCTTCCTCGACCGGTCCGGATCTCGCGCTGTCCAGCGCTGCTTCCGCCGTTTCGGGCGTCACGTGGAAGCCTTCGATGTCGCTGAGATAGCCGCTCCAGGTTTCGGCCACGACCGGCCAGGTCGCGGTTCCGAAGCGTTTGGAGGTCCATCGCTGAATGCCCGCATAGACTTGACCGACCGCGTTCGTGTCGCTGATGCCGATCGGCCCCTGCACGACCCCGAAATCCTCGAGATAGGCGCGACCGGCCATTTCGCCATTGCCGTTGAGGTCGAAGAAGCCGCCGTAGACGGGCCGCGGATCGGCCTTGCCGCGCGGGAAGATCGCCGTGACGCCGGTTCGCACGGGACCGACGCCAACCTTCAGTGGGCCATCGCCCGCGATTAGCGTCTTTTGGCCGACCTCGACGCCCGAAATATCTGCGATCGCATTGAGCGGACCCGGCATGCCTTCGAACGGAATGCCGAGATCGCGAGCCCGTCCGTGCGCCTGCGTCGCCAGCAACGCGAGGACGACCAGTGCCGCTCTCACAGCGTGGCTTTCACCCGGCCGGATTCGATCATCGGCAGCTCGCGCGGGGTCAGCCCTTCCGGCTCTTCGTCGAGCTCGCGGGCCCATTTATGGCCCGAGTAGACCGCCTGCTGGATCGTGCTCGGCGCCCAACAATCTCCGATCCGCGTGATGGTCGCGATGCCAGCATCGGCCCAGCGATCGCGCATCTGGTCGAGCTCGGCGTAGAGCCCGTCAAGCGGCAGCCGGGCGGTGACTGTGACCAGGGAGGCGGCGGGACGCTCAACTTCGGTTCCGGTCAGCACGCTGGTCAGCCGCACCTTGCCATCGCCGAACGCAGTGACGCTGCTGTACGGCAGCACCTCGATCCCCATGCGCGCGATGCGCTTCGCGATCGGCACCGCTTCGAGCGTGTTGACCGTCCATGCCGACACTATCGCCGCGGGAGTGGCGATCATGACCTCGTGCCCTGCGTACCGGCAAAGTTCGGCCACCACTCCACCCAAATAGTAATGATCGTCGTCCCAGATAATCACCGGCCCGGCCTCCGGATCGCGGCCGGACATGACGTCGTCGGGCGTGTAGATCGCCGAACCGTCGAAACCCGGGATCGGGAAACCGGAATCCCGCCCGACGCCGTCACGCCGCCACACGGCCCCGGTGGCGATCGCCACATGCCGCGCCCCGAACTCCAGCACATGCTCCGCCTCGAGCTCGCTGCCGGGATAGATTGAAACGTTGGGCATGCGTTCGAGCTGCCCGACGCGCCAATCGCGGACGCGCGCCCATTCGGAGAGGCCCGGAAGACGGCTCTCGCGGGTGACGCGGCCGCCAAGCTCGGCAGTCGCTTCGGCGAGATGCACCTCAAACCCGCGCCGCGCGGCGGCGAGTGCGGCTTCGAGTCCGGCCGGACCCGCCCCGACCACCAGCACGGTCCCCTCGCTCTTCTTCGGCGGGATAATCTCCGGGTGCCACCCCCGCCGCCATTCCTCGCCCATCGTCGGGTTCTGCGTGCAGCGCAGGTTCGTCGACGTGTAGTCGCTCGACACGCACATGTTGCAGCCGATGCACTCGCGGATGTCGTCGATGCGGCCTTCCTCGATCTTCTTCGGCAGGAAGGGATCGGCGATCGACGGCCGCGCGGCGCCGATAAAGTCCATGATGCCGCGCTTGATTTGCGACACCATCGTGTCGGGCGAGGTGAAGCGGCCGACGCCGACGACGGGCTTGCTCGTCACCTGTTTGACGAAGCTCGTATATTCCTCCTGGAAGCCTTCCTTCGCGAAGCGCGAGGTCTGGCTGTCGTTGGGCCAGGTCGAGATGTTGATGTCCCACAGGTCCGGCAGTTCGGCGAGCATTTCCACGACATCGCGCGCCTCGCCGTCGTGCGTCAGCCCGACCTTTCCGATCAGCTCGTCCACGGCAAAGCGCACCGCGACCGCGCAGCGGTCGCCCACCGCGTCCTTGGTGTCCTCGATCAGCTCGCGCAGCAGCCTGGCGCGGTTTTCCAGGCTGCCGCCATATTCGTCGAGGCGGTCGTTCTTGCGCCGCTCGAGGAACTGCTGCGCGATCGAAAGGTCGTGACTGGCGTAGACATAGACGATGTCGAAGTCGGCCTTCTTCGCGCGGATCGCCGCATCGCGATGCCATTGGCGCAGGTTGCGGATGTCCTGCTTGTCCATTGCCCGCGCCTGGACCGGCGAATAATAAATGATCGGCCGGTGCGAAGGCGCGAGCGGCGCCATGCGAGTGCCCCAGTTCGCGGCCGAGGCGCCATGATGCATGATCTCGATGGCCGCGAGCGCGCCATGCTCGTGCACCGCGTCGGCAATCAGCGCGATCGCGGGGATGTCGCGGTCGTCCCACAAGCGGCCCTCGTGGAACGGCTCGCAGTCGGCGCTCGGATGAATCTCCGTCTCCTCCGTCGCGACGACCGCCCAGCCGCCTTCCGCCTTGATCGCGCGCAGCCGCGCGAGCGTTTCCGGTTGCGTCCAACCGATGCCGGTGCAGTGCGGCACCTGATAGAAGCGATTGCGCGCCGTCACCGGTCCAATGCGGACCGGTTCGAACAAAATGTCGTAGCGCGGGTCGCGGGTCATGACGGCAGCACCGCGTCCATCGTCTCGGCTAGCAGGTCGACGATCATCTCCAGCTCGTCATCGGTCACATTGTACGGCGGCGCCAGCAGGATGTGATCACCGCGCCGCCCGTCGACGGTGCCCCCGCTCGGATAAATCAGTAAGCCACGTTCGACGGCGTCGGCCTTGGCGCGCTGGTGGATCGCGAGCTCTGGATCGAACGGCGCCTTGGTCGAACGGTCGGCCACCAGTTCAATCGCCAAGAGTAGCCCGCGGCCCCGGATGTCGCCGACATTGGGATGATCGCCAAAGCATTTGGTCAGAAGCGCCATCAAACGCGCGCCCGCTTCCTCGACGCGTCCGAGAAGCCTTTCATTCCGGATCACGCGCTGCACGGCGAGTGCCGCAGCGCAGCCCACTGGATGCGCATTGTAGGTCTGTCCGTGCTTGAGAGCGGCCGAACCGCGCGCGACAGCATCGTACACGCCGCTCGTGCACACCACTGCTCCGATCGGTTGATAGCCGCCGCCGAGACCCTTTCCCAGTGTCGCAATGTCGGGGATCACGCCGTCTTGCTCGCACGAGAGAAACGTGCCGGTCCTGCCGGAACCGCACATCACCTCGTCAAGAATCAGGAGAACGCCGTGGCGATCGCAAATTTCGCGGACCCGTCTTAGATATCCGGGCACCGGCGGCACAGCTCCGGCGGTCGCTCCGACGACGGTCTCGGCCACGAACGCGATCACCGTTTCCGGGCCGAGCCGCAGGATTTCCTGCTCGAGCGCATCTGCTGCCCTGCGGCCGTATTCTTCCGCGCTCTCCTCCGGCTCCGCAAGACGATATTCGAAGCAGGGATCGACCAGCGCGACGTCGATCAGCAGCGGCTCGTACGGCGCGCGGCGCCAGGCGCTCCCGCCGGCGGCGAGCGCCCCCAGCGTGTTGCCGTGATAGCTGAGCCGCCGCGCAATCACATGCGTTCGACCTGTGTCGCCACGTTCGAGGTGATATTGCCGCGCAAGCTTCAGCGCGGCTTCGATCGCTTCCGAACCGCTGCTCGTGTACCAGACGCGATCGAGCCCACCCGGCGACATTTCGGCGATGAGCGTCGCCAGCTCTTCCGCCGCTTCACTGGTGAAGAAGCTCGTGTGCACATATTCGAGGCGCGCCGCCTGCTCGGCTAGCGCAGCGACGACCGCGGGATGCCCGTGCCCGAGGCACGAAACGGCCGCTCCACCGCACGCGTCGATGTAGCGCCGACCGTCGGCATCGATCAGGAAAATGCCCTCGCCGCGAACCGCGAGGGGCAGGCGCGCCGACGTGGATCGGTGGAAGACGTGCGCCGCGCTCATTACGACACACTAACGTCCGCCACGGCGGCTTCAACGCTGGCGCTGTTTTTCCTGAGATAACCGCCGTACGCTCCGTGAGTCGGGGAGGGGACATGAGAGCGGCAGGTATCCTTCTTGCAGCAGCGGCACTGGCAATCGCCGCGCCGGCATCCGCCGAGCTCGACCTCAGGCGCGCGGAGGTCAGCCATCTGCCGAACGGCCTCACCGTCATCATGCTCGAGGACCGCAGCTTTCCGCTGGTCAGCGTGCAGATGCTGTACAAGAGCGGCTCCGCCGCCGAGGTGACCGGCAAGACCGGCCTCGCCCATTTCCTCGAGCATCTCGCTTTTCGCGCCAGCCGGAACTTCCCCAACGCCCTCGCTACCGAGCTCATCTACGATTCCGGCGGCGAGTGGCACGGCTACACCGCGATGGACCAGACCACCTATTTCGCGACCATGCCCAAGGATGGGCTCGACCTGCTGCTGAGGATCGAGGCCGACCGGATGGCGCGCACCGTCATCGACCCCGCTTCGATCGAAGCGGAGAAGGGCGCGGTCATCACCGAATTGCATGGCTACGAGAACGATCCGGCGTCCGTGCTGCAGGAGGCGGTGACGAGGACCGCCCTCCAGGCGCATCCTTACGGCAGCCCGATGGCGGGCTACGTGAGCGACGTCTCGCGGCTGACCGTCGATGACGCCCGCGCTTATTACGCGAGCCACTATGCTCCGGGGAATGCGGTCCTGACGATCGTCGGCGACTTCAATCCGACAGAGGCCAAGTCGCTCGTCGCCAGAACCTTCGCCGACGTGCCGCCGAGGGCGGTGGCGCAGCCGAGCCTCACGTCCGAGTTGCCGCAAAGCGGCGAACGGCGAACGCGTCTGACGGGCCCCGTCGACGCCCGATATTTCCAGCTCGCTTTCCCGGCCCCCGCAGCATCGAACGCCGACTTCCCCGCCTTCCTCGTCCTTCAGCAGATTCTCTCCGGCGGCTCCGGCCTGAACCTTCGCCAGAGCGATTGGACGGGCACGCAGGCGGAGAAGGGGTCACTGCTCTCCGGCGCAACCGGAGATATCGCGACGTGGCTCCCCCCGACACGCGATCCGTTTCTCTTCATCATCAGCGGCTCGATTGCAGCCAATGCTGACCCGAGCGGTCTCGAGCGCGACGTCGCGCGGCGGATCGCCGTCCTCCGGGATCGACCGATACCCGAGCCGCGCCTTGCCCAAGCGAAGGCGACTGTCACCCGCGCCGTCGCCGAGGATGTCCTGACCACCGAGGATGCCGGGCATCAGCTCGCCTTCTTCGAAGGCATTGGGGCGCTCGACATGCTGCTCGACATGCCGCGGCGGATCGCCGGCGTGACCGGAGCCGACGTCCAGCGCGTCGCCCGCACTTACCTGCTGCCGGACAGGCTGACCGTCGGCTGGATGGTTCCGGGAGAAACCCCAGCCGCGCGGCCCGGTGCCGGCAATCCCCTCCCAGCCGCCGATCGCCCTGGAACTGCGCCCCGATCGGACGCAGCAGGCCAGCCCCAGCTTCGAACTCTCGCGCGTGGACTGCCGGCAATGGTCCAGCGGAACCCGCTTTCCGACACGGTGACGGTCGAGCTGCTGATGTCCGCGCCGACCGAGGGTGGCGCGCATCCGGAAGACTTGCCGGGCCTCGACACGGTGATCCGCTCGGGTGCTCGGGATGGTCTGGCGGCCATGGTAACCCAAGCGGTGGTCGTGGCTCGCCAGGGACCGGCAGCCGCCGAGACGCGGAGCCAGGACCCGGAAAGGCGCCTGCAGCAGCTCATCGCGGCGCAGATGGACATGCGCGCGAACGCCGTCCCAAGACCTTTGGCGGTAATCGTCAGCGGCAACGTCGAGCCAGCAAGAGCCTTCGGTCTTCTCGATGAGCAACTCGGTCAAACGACACCGGACAAGCTGACCGCAATCGCTTCGCGCCTTCGACCTGACGGGCCGACGATCGTTCGCGAGCGGATCCCCAAGCCGCTCTCGCAAGGCGCCATCGGCTATGTCGTCGAGGCAGCGCCGCCGGGAACGCGCGAAGCGCTCGCCTGGCGCATGCTGCTTTACATCCTGACGCACGATTATTCTGGCCGGCTCGGCCGCTCGGCGATCGGCGAGAAGGGCATCGTCTATCACATCTACAGCGCCCTCCGGACCGACGGCCGCCGTTCCTGGGTGACGATCTCTACCGGCGTGGACCCCGACAAGGCGGACGCGATGGAGGCGGAGCTTCGAGCGCAGCTTGCCCGGCTGGTCAGCGAGCCGCCCACGACCTCCGAAGTCGAGGCGGCTCGCAATCATCTGCTCGGCCGCGATCTGACCGCGGCACAGAGCAACGAGGAGCTCGCCGCCAAGCTCGCGCGCGATTTCGTCGAAACCGGCGGCGTCCGATCGCACGAGCAGCTGCGGGCCCAGCTACAAACCATTGTGCCTGCCGATCTGGCTAGTGCTGCGCGGTCGTTCGGCAACGGCACGATCCTGCGCGTGGATGTTGGCAAAGAGCCATGACGCGCATGATCCGACGCACGGCGGCATTGGCGGTGTCGCTGATCGGCCTTGCTGCCGCGCGCGAGCCGGTGCTCAAGCAGGTCGACCTGCCGCACAGCTATTACTGGCGCGAGCTTTATATTCCGCAGCTGACGACCGGCCCCTCGAGCGTGAGCTTCACCCCCGACAGCAAGACGCTCGTCTACAGCATGGGCGGGTCGCTCTGGCGACAGGCGATCGGCTCCGACGAAGCGCTCGAGCTGACGCACGCGCACGGCGCCTACGACTATCAGCCGGACGTTGCCGCCGACGGGAATAGCGT
>WUUC01105222.1_pt1 | contig 11928 bp, 6 predicted proteins | sample 6278441 | NCBI WGS metagenome assembly WUUC01 (sample SAMN13675441, study PRJNA597444) | soil metagenome | isolation source: soil | place: USA: Washington | collected 2017-10 | reverse complement strand
GTGGGTAATTGCCGTCGCCACCATGATTGTTGGCACGGTACTCGGCGTCGCGCAAACCAGCCTCAAGCGTATGCTTGCGTATTCGAGCATCGCCCACGGTGGCTATTTGCTCGTCGGCATGGTGGCCGGCAACGACGTCGGTAAGGCGGCGATTTTGTTTTACCTCGCTGCCTACGCCCTTACCAATCTTGGCGCGTTCGGCGTCATTGCGCTGCTCGGCTCGCGCGAACGCGATAACGACGACCTGCGGGATTATGCCGGGTTGTGGTACTCGCACCCCGGTTTGGCCACATTGATGACGATTTTTCTGCTTTCGCTCGGTGGGTTTCCGCCGACAGCAGGATTCTTTGCCAAGTGGTACGTCTTCAGCGCCGCGGTTGGTTCGGGTTATTACTGGCTCGCCATTATCGGCGTGCTGTCGAGCGTCATCTCAGTCTTCTTCTATCTGCGTGTCGTGGTGATGATGTACATGTCCGAACGCGACGCGCGTCCGGTGCCGGCGCCAGTCACGCGTATCGCCATGGCCGGCCTGGCCATTGCAGTGGCCGGCGTCCTGTACCTTGGCATTCTGCCGACGCAGCTGATCGACCTCGCGCAAGCCTCAGTCGACACGATCTTCTGATCGTGGATGGTCAACCTCCTCGAAGCCCTCTACGTCGTCACCGCCCTCGCATTCCTCTGTGCGATCCTCGCGTCGCTAAGTGGTCGAGCGCGTCCAGCGCGGCTACTGTTCATGGCCACGGTGGTGTGCGCCATGCTGGCGCTTGCGTTGTACTGGTATCTGGGGCAAAGACCGTGAACGGTGCGATGCGAATCTGGCGTTCTGCGGCTTGCGATCTGAATCTGGCGATCGGGTGATCTTGTGATCTCTTGATCTATCGATCTCTCGATCTCTTGATCTCGACGCTCCACCAGTCATCGGATCGCAGCACACCAGATCGTCAGATTCAGATCGCTAGGTCACGAGATCGAAGATCGCTAGATTCAGTTCGCGAGGTCACGAGATCGAAGATCGCTAGATTCGCCGATCCCGTTTTCATTCCGCCCGCAACGCTTCCATCGGCGCGATTCGCGTGCCGCGCCGAGCCGGGACATACGACGCGACGGTAGCCACGACTATGAGAACGATCGCGGTGACCGCAAAGGTCAGCGGATCCAACGGTGCCGTGTCGTAGAGCAGCGTTTCGAGCCATCGAGTCAGGCCACCCGCCGCCAGCAGGCCAATGGCGACGCCAATCGCGACGAGCCGTAATGCCTGGCCGAGGACCAGTCGGAACACGGATTCGGACGTCGCGCCGAGCGCCATGCGCACGCCAATCTCCTGGGTGCGCTGCGAGACGGCGTATGCCATTACGCCGTACACGCCGACCCCGGCGAGGACGAGGGCCATCAGCGCGAATACCGAGAGCAGCACCGACACTGTGCGCGGACGCGCCAGCGTCGCATCTACAACATCCTGCAACGTGCGCACATCCGCCACTGGCAATTCGGCGTCGACGGCGTGTACCGCGGCCGCGACGCTCTTCGAGAGCGACAGCGGCTCCATGTCGGACCGTACCAGAAAGGTCAGGATCCCGATGGGCAATTGCGGATGCGGGAGGTAGACGGCCGCCCGTGTCTCACTGTCGAGTGTTGACATCTTGATGTCGCCAACGACGCCGATGATGGCGACGTTCATCCCGGCCGCAGGTCCGATCGAGACGTGGAGCCGCATAGCGAGCGGGTTCTCACCTGGAAATTGGCGTCGTACCAACGATTCGCTTACGACGGCCACAAGTGGCGCAGAGGCTGCGTCGGCCGCGGTGAAATCGCGACCGGCCAAAAACGGGATGCCCATGGTGCGAAAGAATCCCGGTGTGACTGGCCTGACTTCAGTCGTAGGCGCTTCTCCCGCGGCTGGCGCTGGACGATCGGCACGATAGAAGCTAGTACCGATCCCCGGCCCCGCCATTGGCAAAAAGGTGACGGCGGCGGCGCTTTGCACGCCTGGCACCGCTGCGAGCCTGCCGGTGACGTTCCTGACGAATGCCGATGTACTTGGTTCGTCGGGGTAACGTGCGACCGGTAACTGGACGCGCGCGGTCAATACGCCTTCGGCGCGAAATCCGGGACTGATATTTTGCAGTCGTACAAAGCTGCGAATCAGCAACCCGGCCCCCGCCAGCAGCACCAACGACAGCGCTACTTCGGCGACGACGAGCATTCCGAGGACGCGGCGAGATCGTGGTCCCGCGCCGTGCCGGCCGCCTTCGCGTAACGCATCGTTCGCGGTGCTCGTCGCAATCAACGCCGGCACCAGCCCGAATAACAACCCGGTGGCGAGCGCGACCAAAATGGTAAACAGCAGCACCGGCATATCGAGCGCGACTTGATCGAGGCGCGGCACGGGAATGCGATCGGCAACAAGCGCGAGCAACCCGCGATGGAACGCCACTGCCAGCGCCAGGCCAGCGAGGCCGCCTGCCAGTGACAGCAACAGACTTTCAGTCAACATCTGAGCGACAAGGCGCCCGCGCTTCGCGCCGAGGGCAGTCCGTAGCCCCAACTCGCGCTGCCGGACCGTACTTCGCGCTAACAGCAGGTTGGCGACATTGACGCACGCGATCAGGAGCACGAGCGTGACCGCACCCCCCAACACGAGCAGTGCCGGACGAATCTGATCCACCATTTGCTCGTGTACTGGCACGAGGGTCACCGACCATCCGCTGTTGCGCGCCGGACTTTCTTTTTCAAGTTGCGCGGCAATCGTCGTCATGTCCGCCGTTGCCTGCTCCAGCGTGACGCCGTCGCGCAGACGCGCGACGCCATGTGACGAGCCGCGTCCAGGCGATGCGCGCAATCGTTCCACCGTCCACCCGTAGGTGATGTAGAAGTTGGCCTTCTGGCCGATCACCGTGAACCCCGGTGGCATCACGCCGATCACGGTGCGGGGCCGGCCGTTAGCGGTAATCGTCGATCCAAGGACGTCGCTGCGACCGCCGAGTCGTGTTTGCCAGAACTCGTGGCTGAGCACGATCACGCCGTCATTGCCTTCCCGATCTTCGTCGGCAGTGAATGTGCGTCCCATCGCAGCCTGCACGCCGAGGGCGGAAAACACGGCAGATGACGTTACCAACCCCGGAACTTCTTCGGGCTGACCGTCCAGCACCATGTTGATCCGCGCCGGACCGGCCATACCGAGATATTCGAACGATCGATTTCGTTCGCCCCAGGCCACGAAGTTGGCTGATGCGATGACGTTGCGCGGCCGATTCCGGCGCAGATTGTTTTCCCAGACGATGATGACGCGGTCCGGATCCGTGTAGGGGAGCGGCTTCAACATCACGCCGCGGACCACGCTGAAGATGGCCGAGGTCGCGCCAATCCCCAGCGCCAGCGCAATGACGGCCGGGACGGTAAAGCGCGGCGCACGCATGAACGAACGGATGGCGAAACGAAGATCTTGGAGCAGGTTGCCTTGCATGGTTGTCTTAGATGATTGGAAAACGTCGGCGGTTGGCAGTCTCTGCTAAAAAATCAGCAGATGCAAGCGGGAAGCGGCACAGAACTGCTTTTGGAGCGTAGACAGCATATCGAGCACGGTGCCCGCGCCTCGAGTAAGACCAAAGCCATCCGCAGATGTCACAGATGGCGCAGATGTGTCGCCGGACGCTTGAAACGTCGCGAGCCGCACCGGCGGCCGGAGGCCGCCGGTTGGCAAGACCAAGGCGAGGTCAAAAGAAAGCGCGTCCGTATCGCTCCACGCGTTTTCTTTTGCCCTCGCCTTGGTCTTGCAAGCGGGCTGCGCCCGCTGCGGCTCGGGCATATCTGAGTTATCTGTCCGGCATCTGTGGATTCTCCGAGCAAGCATATCGCGGCCTACCCGGGGCATACCGCCGGTTGCGGCTGGCGCTTTTAGGCGGAGGGTCGCTCGTTTGGCGGGTAAAATTCGCGAGAACAAACGTCTAACTCTCGAGGAGGGACTCAATGCAGAACTGGCGTGTTTTTGTGTTTGGAGTAGCGTGCTTCACGTTTGGGGTCGTGGCGCAGTCGGGAATTGCCCAGAAGGGGCGGCCCGTCTTCGGCGTGGATATCTATCAAGGGAAGGATGCCAAGGCGGCAGCCACGGCGCTGCTCGACGGCGCGTTGCAGTTGGCCGAGGATGGCAGCTGGGAGCGTATTGCCGTGGGGCGTGCATGGTACCTGGGTGGTGACAAGGCGAAGGGCCAGCAGATTTTCGACTCCGTGACCGGCGGCAAAAAGGCCGAGGGCAGCGACTGGTTCAGAGTCGGCCGCGTCTACGTTGAAGCTGGCGAATGGGACAAAGCACAAACCGCGTTCGATCGCGCGTTGGCGATTGATACGGACGATGACACCGGCATGATCGAGTACGCGGGGTTTGCGCTTCTGAACAAGGACCGCGCCAAGGCCGAAGCGATCTTCACGAAAGTGTTCACCCGGAAGCCACGCGAATTCTGGCATTGGGTCAATGCCGGCGGAGCGTACTTAGGTGTGAAGCCACAATAACCGCCCGACCATTGCGGGCTACCGACCGAATGCCGGGTTGCAGGGTCTAACCCTGTAACCCGAACGCGCGTGACCTGGGTAAATCGAATCATGAGAACCTTGACCCTGTTCGTCGTCAACGCTGCGTTAGTTTCAGTACTCGTCGCGAGCACCGCGCAACGTTCGGGCGCCACCAGCGAGCCGCGGCCGGCTGGTAACGCTGACACGATCCCCACGTCGAGCAACTCGGTGGATCCCGCCGTTCAAAAACCGGCGCAACCTGCACAGTCGCCTAAGCAGAAGCAGCTGTCGCCGTTTGCATCCGAGCAAGAACTGCGGGTGTTCTTACAGGCGGTCGCCGAACAACAGCGTGAATGGCGGCGACGTAATCCCCCTCGGCCGATGTCCGCGGCGGCGGCGCCATCGGCATCGCCATCGCCAGCCGGTGTGGCCGGCGCCACCGCCTCGTCGTTCGACAGCGCCGCATCGATCACGAATGTGCAGCACGCCGGCGTGGACGAAGGCGGAATCGTCAAGGTCCATGGCAATCATCTCGTCGTGTTACGACGCGGACGCCTCTTCACCGTCGCAATTGGCGGCAGTGCGCTGCAACCAGTGTCAGCGATTGACGCGTTTGCCCCCGATATCAATCCGATGGCCACGTACTACGACGAAATGCTCGTCGCCGGGGATACGGTCGTGGTAATCGGCTACAGCTATCAGCGTGGCGGTACGGAGATTGGCTTGTTCGATATCGATCGTGACGGCCAACTGCGCTATCGATCGACGTACCACTTGCGATCGAATGACTACTACTCGTCACGCAACTACTCCAGCCGGCTAATCGGCACCACGCTCGTCTTCTACACGCCGTTATATATGTGGATTGACGGCGACCCCTTGCAGTCGCTGCCGGCGCTGCGCAAGTGGCGCTCCGGCGCCACGCTCAAGGACTTTCAACGCATCGCCAGCGCCACGCGCGTGTATCGGCCGGCGCGCCCGCTCAACGAAACCGGTCAAATCGCACTGCACACCATCACGAGTTGCGACTTGACGCGTCAGGAACTCGAATGCGAGGCCACGGTTGTTGCGGGCTCGCCAGGGCGCGTGTTCTATGTGTCGCCGCAATCGGTGTATGTGTGGACCAGCGAGCGGATGCGTCTCGGCAACGATCCGCGTCAAGAGTCGCTGGTGTATCGCATGCCGCTCGATGGCAGCGCGCCGAGCGCGATCGGCGCCGCCGGAAGTCCTGTCGATCAGTTTTCGTTGCTGGAGAGTGCCGATGGACATCTCAACGTCCTCGTGCGATCAGAGGCCGCCGGCGACGGCATGTGGGCGCCCGAAGTCGCAGACGGGGACGTAGCGCTGTTGCGTCTGCCGCTTGATGCCTTCGCGGATGGATCGACGGCCGCGCCCTGGTCCAGCTACCGCGCGTTGCCCACGCCCAAGGGCTACGCGTTTCATAACCGTTTCGTCGGCAACCATCTGCTCTATGGCATTGGCAGCGGGTGGGGCCGACCCGAGGACGACAGGAGTTCGCGTCTCTACGCGGTGCGCTTTGCAGGCGGAGAGGTGTTCGAGCTGCCGCTTCCTCACGGCGTCGATCGCATCGAAGTGCTCGGCCCGGACGCAGTGGTCGTCGGCGCGAACCGCGACGATCTGCATTTCACGCCGGTGCGTCTCGGCGCGAAAGTGGAGACGGTCCCCGGTTATGTCCGCAAAGGCGCATCGCAAGGAGAGCTTCGCAGCCACGGCTTCTTCTACAAGCCCGACACGGCAGGCAGCGGCCTTCTCGGGCTGCCGATTAGTCGGCCATCCCGTCCGGGCTACCAGCATCTGTTCCAGAACTCGGCGGGCATCCTGTTTTTGCGCAATGACGCATTACGCTTCACCGAAGTCGGCGAACTGGACGCACAAGCGGCGCGTGCAGTAGACGACAAATGCCGGGCGTCGTGCGTCGATTGGTACGGCAACGCGCGGCCACTCTTTATCGGGTCCCGCGTTTTTGCGCTTCTCGGTTACGAAGTGGTCGAAGGGACCCTCGCCGACGGCCGCCTGCGCGAGATGCGCCGCGTCAGTTACGCGCCATCGCTGCAGTAGACGCACCTTTTAGCCAACTCGCGGCCCGCCTGTAGAATGCATCCTGCACCATCACGCAGGAGCGCCCGGTCCCATGAAGAAGCTCATACTCGTTGTCGCCCTCACCTGTGTTGCGACTGCGCCTCAGGCCATTCAAAACGCCGACGTTGCTCGATGGCAGCGGCAGGCACAGAACGTCACGATCATTCGTGACGACTGGGGCATCCCGCATGTCTACGGCAAAAGCGACGCCGACGCCGTATTTGGCGTGATGTACGCGCAGGCCGAAGACGATTTCAATCGCGTCGAGACTAACTATCTCAACTCGATGGGACGGCTCGCGGAAGCGGAAGGGGCCTCGGCAATCTATCGCGACCTGCGGATGAAGCTGTTCATCGATCCAGCGGATATGCGCGCGCAATACGACAAGAGCCCGGCTTGGCTGAAGACGCTAATGGACGCGTACGCCGATGGCCTGAACTATTACCTGCACACACATCCAACGGTCACGCCGCGCGTAATCAAACGCTTCGAGCCGTGGATGGCACTCAGCTTCAGTGAAGGCAGCATCGGCGGTGATATTGAGCGCGTCAACCTGGCGCAACTGGAGGCGTTTTACGGTAAGGGCCCGCGCACGACGGCCCCCGACGGCCCACTGCGCGACCTCGAGCCGCGCGGGTCGAACGGCATCGCGATCGCGCCATCGAACACGGTGGCCAAGAAAGCGCTGCTGCTGATCAATCCGCACACCTCGTTCTTCTTCCGCGCAGAGGCCAAGATGGTGAGCGAGGAAGGCCTTAACGCGTACGGCGCGCTGACATGGGGACAGTTCTTCATCTACCAGGGCTTCAACGATCGCACCGGCTGGATGCATACATCGAGCGGCGTGGACAACATCGACGAATACCTCGAAACCATCGTCAAGAAGGGCGACCGCTTCTATTACAAGTACGGCAACGAAGAGAGGCCGTTGTCGTCGGCCAGGATCGTCGTGCCGTACAAAGACGGTGCGACGATGGCGCAGAAGGAATTCACTGTTTACCGCACCCATCACGGCCCCATTGTGCGTGAGGCGAACGGCAGATGGGTGAGCATCAGATTGATGCAGGAGCCGCTGAAGGCGCTGACGCAGTCGTATTCGCGGACCAAGGCGCGCAACTACAAAGAGTTCCGGCAGTCGATGGAGTTGCACACCAACTCGTCGAACAACACGATTTACGCCGATGCCGATGGCACGATTGCCTATTTCCACTCCAACTTCATCCCCAAGCGCCATCCCAAGTTTGATTGGAGCCAACCCGTGGATGGCAGTGATCCGGCAACGGAGTGGAACGGCGTGCTGTCGATTGATGAAACGCCAGGTTTACGCAACCCGGCGAGCGGGTGGTTGTACAACACCAACAACCATCCATGGACGGCCGCCGGCGCCAACAGTCCGAAGAAGACCGACTATCCGTCTTACGTCGATCGCAACGGCGAGAACGCGCGCGGCATCCATGCCATCAAGGTGTTGCAGGACAAAAAGGACTTCACCCTGGACTCGCTGATCGCGGCGGCATACGACAGCTACCTGCCGCTTTTTGCCGAGCAGATTCCGGCGCTGCTGAAAGCCTTCGACGCGCTCCCGGCAAGCGATCCTGCGCGCACGAAGGTCATCGAGCAAATTGCGCTGCTTCGCGGTTGGGACTATCGCTGGGCAGTCAATTCCGTGCCGACGTCGCTTGCCGTTTATTGGGGCGAGGAAATCGGCCGGCGTGTGGCCGACGAAGCGCGCAAGGCGGGCAAGTCCGCTGACCAGTTCATTCTGAGTGGCGCGACGCCCGCACAGATGGTTGCGGCGCTGTCGGTGGCCTCTGACCGACTGGCGGCGGACTTTGGTTCGTGGAAGACGCCGTGGGGCGATATCAACCGCTATCAGCGCCTCACTGGCGACATCGTCCAGCCGTTCAATGACGCCGGTCCGAGCATCCCCGTCGGCTTCACCTCCGCCCGCTGGGGATCGCTCGCTTCGTTCGGCGCGCGAACGTATCCGGGAACCAAGAAGATGTACGGCACCAGCGGCAATAGCTTCGTCGCTGCCGTGGAATTCGGCGATCGCGTGCGCGCCAAGGCGATTACCGCGGGAGGCCAGAGCGGCGATCCCAAGTCGAAGCACTTCAACGATCAAGCCGTTCGTTATGCGACTGGCGACTTGCGCGACGTGTATTTCTACCGCGATCAGCTCAAGGGTCATATCGAGCGCGAGTATCGACCGGGGCAGTAGCGATTTACGCGATTCGCTCCGGCTCCATCACGCGCTCGACGACGCGTCCGTCCACGAGGCTGACGTAATACACCTTGGCGTCCGCCCGGGTCGCGACGACGCGTTTGACCGCGTTGTCTTCGAAGTAGATTCCTGCGTCGTTGTCGCACGCGTACCCGGGTTTCATCTGTCCCGACGCGATCAGCTTCTGATAGAGCGGGCGGCGATTCGCTTCGCGATCGTAGTGCGGCGAATGACTGCCTTTCAAAAACCCGAGGCATTGCACAGTCGAGAGCTCCTTGGGCCGTGAGTCCGTCGTTCCCTCCTCAAACCAGCACAGCGATCCGGCGCTGGCGCCGCCGAGGACGATTCCGCGATCCCACGCCTGTTTGAGGATGACGTCGATGCCTTGCGCTTTCCAGATGGCTTGCTGGTTGAGCGTATTGCCGCCGGACGCCACGATGGCGTCCATCGAGAGCAACACTTCCTCCCAGCTCTTGGTCTGCCGCGTGCTCGCGATGAAGCTTTCCTGTACGAATGGCTCAACTTCCAATGGGGCGCAACTGCGAAACCAACTGATGATTCCGCTTGGGCTGTCAGCCGACGCAGTTGGCAGGTAGCACACGCGCGGCCGCTTTTTGCCGGTGAGCGAGGCCATGTAGCGAATGAAAGCCTCGCCGAACCCGCCGCCGGCGATGAGAATCTTGCGCATGACTGCCGCCGCCGGTGGCTGACCGTCCTGACCATTCGCATTCAATTCGGGTGTGGCCGAGAACAGCCGCGTCGCACTGGCGGCAACGGATCCGAGGGCCGACGTGACCAGAAACTCTCTGCGCTTCATGATGTGTGCTCCTAAACGCCACCGCGGCGGACGCCGCGTAGTGTAATCGCCGCGGGACCTGGGAGGCGAATCGATCCGCGGAGCGCTTGCTGCCGAACGCAGGCCGCATACTGCCGACCGTGGTTAAAAACCGTCCGCGGAATAGCGGAATAGGCGGAATAGCGGAACTTGAACGGGTCAAAGATAACCCGCGGAGTTAGCGGAACACGCGGAACTGACATGGCGGGGTGCCCGATGTCCGGCCGCAAAGCGGCCGGACGGTCGCATCGAAACGCGGTCAGAGATAAGAGCATGAGCACATCGCCAGCTCTTATCTCTGACCGTCTTTCGACGCGACAAGGCGCGGCTACGTCGCGCCCATCGGGCATGCCTGGTTGCAACGCAATTCGAGAGACAGATCGCCGTCCGCGCCGTCAATGGCTCAACGTTTCAACGATTACATGCGTCGCTCACCAGCGCGCGGACGAACGGTGGCTTGCCTTCTCCCGAGGAGCCCGCCCGCGCGCAGTGAGCCGAGTGTCCCGGGGCCGATGCGCTGACGTCGGCATGCGCGATAGAATCCGCGCACTATCACCGATCAACCAACGACGGCCACGTGCCTCAATTGCGACGCGGTACTGTCGGGGCCTTTCTGCGCGGCCTGTGGCCAGCGGGCCGTCGATACCAACCTCACCCTGCGTGAGTTCGTGTATGACACGACGCACGAACTGACGCAGTGGGACGGCAAAGTGGCGGCAACGCTACGGACGTTGTTTACGCGGCCGGGCGAGCTGACCCTCGACTTTCTCGCGGGTCGCCGCGCGCGATGGTTATTGCCGTTGCGCCTCTATTTGCTGTGTAGCGTGGCGTTCTTCGTGACCGGTCCGCTGGTCGATGCGCTCGACAACGAGCCCGATGAGGACCTCGTACGGGTCACGATCGCCAACCCTGACGGCACGAAGACGACCACCCTCACTCCAGAACAGCGCCAGGAATTGGAGCAGGGATTGCCCGCCCGCGTTTTTGGCATCGAGCGCCTGGAACGCGCGAACCCGGAACATTTCAGCAGCGTGGCCCGCACGACGTACCCGCGCGCGATGTTTGTCATCCTCCCATTTTTTGCACTGCTCACCAATGTCCTGTGGCGTGGCAAGGCCCCTCGTTATCCGGCGCATCTCTATGCCGCGTTGCATCTGCACGCGGCGTGGTTTGGCGTGATGACAGTCGCCGCGGTTGCCGCCTTGGCCCCCTGGGTCGTGCTGCAGGGCGTCATTGAAGTGTCCGCGCTCATCTACGCCATGTGGTACGGAGTCGTCGCGGCCAGACGCATCTTTGCCGACTCGTGGCCCAAGACGATTGCCAAATCCGCGGCAGTCGCGGTCGTGTATGGCTCCGTCCTGCTGGCGGTCAGCCTGCTCATGGTCGCCTACGCCCTGCTGACGTTGTAGGATCGCGGCGGCTGCTTAAATCGTCAAAGGATCACCCATGCGCTATGCACTCCTCGTCGGCATATTCTTCTCGGCCGCGCTGTTGGCGCAATCCTCAACCACCGCCAATGCCGACGCATTGCTGGAAGCGGCGCGCACGGGCGATCGCGCTCGCGTCGTGGCGCTGCTCGACAGTGGTGTCAGCGTCAACGCGCAATCGCGCTACGGCGTGAACGCGGTTGGATTTGCCGCCGATCGCGGTCATTTTGAGATCGTGCGCCTGCTCGTCGAGCGCGGCGCGGACGTCAACGTCGCGGATTCGTTTTACGGGTCACGACCGATTGATTTCGCGCTGCGCGGCGGTCATCTCGACATCGCCCTCTACCTAATCGAGCGCGGATCGCAGGGCGCGGTCAGCGTGTTGAACGCCGGCATCCGGCGTAAAGACATCAGCTTGGTAAAGGCGGCCTTGGCCACTGGACAGGCCGACGGCATGGCTCTCGCCTCAGCCAAGGCGCTGGCCGCGCAGTCTGGTGACGCTGCCATTGCTGCGTTGGTCGAAGCCGCTGCCGCCGAGAAGCCGGCAGTCCTGCCCCCCGTGATCTCAGTTAGTGGCACGCTCCTCCGCTCATACGAAGGCAAATATCAAAACGCGACGACGGGCGCGGCGGTGATCGTGACGTTCGATGGCCGCTCCCTGACGATGACGGCGGACGGGCAGAGTGCGTTGCAGTTGCAGCCGATCGAGGCGCGGCGATTTCGCGCCGAGAACGCTCCCGAAGTAACGGTGACGTTTGCTGGCCGCGGCGGCATTATCGAGCGTTTGTCTGTCGCGCGCGGCAGCGCCTCGGTCCGTTACGAGCGCGAAGGATTCG
>WUUC01047526.1_pt1 | contig 11928 bp, 12 predicted proteins | sample 6278441 | NCBI WGS metagenome assembly WUUC01 (sample SAMN13675441, study PRJNA597444) | soil metagenome | isolation source: soil | place: USA: Washington | collected 2017-10 | reverse complement strand
GACTTGGCTGCTTTCACGGAGCAGCCAGCTACAACAGAACAGGCAGCCACACAGGAACCTGCTCGTTAAGTGCGTCTCCATCGGCCAACTTTACAAGGCGTGTCTCTCCTGACTCAAGAGTGCTTATTACTTCCGTTTGAAGAGTAGAAGTCAGATGCGGCACCGCCCAATCCTCAACAACTCTTAATTGAGGTCCAGCTGACTGCGCCCTGAGTAGCATGGTTATTAGACACAGGAGTAGGGGGGCACATACGAGATTCATTGAGCGACGTGAGGGATGAAGGTTAGGCATTCTAAAGCTCTCTTTTGTGTAGCAGCCACAAGATTGTGAGACACCAGCTTCGCCATCTTGATGAGTTCCATCTTTGCAACACCACAATTTTTGCAACATCTATGAAGCAGGCAGTTGTGTCAAGTGCTATTTCAAACACACCTCATTCGTCTCGGCACAAGTCCGCAGATGAACTACAAAGTGTGTTGATCCGCTGCGCATGAGACCGCACCTTTATAGTTGTCGAATGTTCCTCGTTCGATCCAAAGCCGAGCTGCGATCAATCATCTATCCGTGCACTTACTCGCCCATGAGGTTTGCTTCGCTCTCCCGCCAACAGAGCGGGAGGCCGGCTGCCCAATCACTAACCCCAGGCATGAAAGCCTATGTTGCAAGCCGGGCAAGCCGCGCTTCGACACCTCGGCTCAGGAACTCCGCGTAATCTATCTTGTCTCGCAAAAGGATGTAGCCGCGAACCAAAAGCTTGCGTCCTGCCGCTACTTTCGCCTTCTGTGCGCCGCGCTGGTGTAACAGTCGCAGATAGAATCTCTTCAACTCCTCGTCCCGCCTGACCGCGATCTGTGCTGCCTCGACCAGCAAGTAACGCAATAATCGTGACCCGCCCTTGCTGATGGAGCCGAACCGCTGTTTATCTCCAGAAGAATATTCCATCGGGTCGAACCCCACGTAGGCTGCCACCTTTCGTCCGCCCGCGAAACGAGTCACGGGTTCTAAACTGTGCACCAGCGCCAGTGAAGTGAGCAGCCCGATACCGGGATGTGTTTGCAGTCGCAGCACGCGCTCGTCCTGTTGAGCTTGCTGCTCTAGCCAACCGTCCAAGCTCTTGATGCGTGTGTTGAGTTCATCCACCAGTGAGAGCCACTCGCTTCGCTGGCGACCCATCGCCGCGCTCATCGGCAGTCGCACGAACTGTTCACGCCCCTGCCGACTCAACAGCTTCGAGCGTCCGGCCGAGCCGACGCTGAAGGCCAGCGCCTGGAGGCTGTTCTTGGCGCGGGTTCTGATCTGCACCAACTTGTGGCGGTAGCGCAGCAGCCTGAGTACTTCGCGGCTCTCGAAGGTAGGGCGATGCACTTGCGGGAACTCCCCCTTGAGCAGCAACTCAAGGATCAGTCCGGCATCTCGTCGATCATTCTTCTGCCTCCGCTTGGCGAAGCGCCTGATCTCGGCGGCGTCACCGATGAACACCCTGTGACCGAGGCTCTCAATCAACTCCACAAACCAACCGCTGTACCCGCTGGCTTCCAAGCCGACGACGACTTCGCCGGCGAAACCGGCATAGAAGCTGCGGATGTCATCCTGCTCATGCTGTAGTTCTCTGAGATGAATCTCCCCGTCGGCCGCATCGCAGTAGCAAACTGTCTGTTGACGTGCGTGGAAGTCAACTCCACAATAGATAGTCATAGGCACCTACTTTGCGATCTCATGCGCAAAATGAGTTTATCGCAGCTCGCAAGTGAGCTGGAGGTGCCTGCTTCATAACATCACTACCTCTTGAAATACGTTAGCGACCAAGATACCGTGCAATCACGTTACGCGTACTACATGTGATCGAGCGCAGCGATGTCAATAAGGTGGCCGTTTGTTTTTTCCCCACACCTTTCTCGCCTTCGCCGAAACAGCTGGCGACAAAAGGCACAGCTGAAAAAGCGTGCTGACGAGAATTTCACCGTCTGAGATTAAGAAGAATCCCTATTGTGGAATCCTGGCTATGGTCAGAAAAATACATCGTTGCGTTTTTGCACAACTTAGCAACGACTTGAGCGGGAAGCTGTGCGGCGAGTTGCATGAGTTCGTACTCAGGCATGAGGAACAGGCTTTTGATCAGGTATCGACCCATATTGCTGTTGGGTGCTTCCAGTATCTGAACGAGTTCCTTCTTTAACTTGTCCTTTAGGATATACGTATTCACTTCCCCTTCTAAGGAGGGGTCGCCCACCAGTCTAATCAACGAATAGATCTGAACGCTCGTTGCCTCCGCATCAGAGAGCAATAGATGTTTTACTCGCTCCGCAGTAGCACCGGTATTTATGGCATCCTCGATCAGGAAGACTGTCTTACCTTTTAAACGAGCGATGCGAGAGACAGCAAGCTTCATGGTTGAGTTTGCTCGCTTTCGCTCGGCAACGGTCCGAAGGGTAGCGTAGTTTTGGGAAGACAAACTGCCCACTGATGTTTTGAGGATGACGAGAGGAACGCCTGTTCTCTTCGCCACAATCTTACAGACGGGCATTATTGCTGGAGGAACAGTAGAAAAAGGGGGGTTCACAAAAACCACATTCGGATTGACCTTAAGGTCCTTCTCAACTGTCGCCGTGAGACGGCTTGCGAACCATGCGGCATCGGGTGCCGAACCATGTTTGTATCGGGAATATCGTCGCAACAATCGCTCTTGAGTCTTGCCTATCGGCGCTTTTACATTAAACAAGGATGTATACTTCGCTTTCATAGTCAATAAAGTTCGGAGGCAACGCGTTCGACTACTTCAGTGATGGAGCCTTCACTGCTGATGGGCACTGCACCTTGGGCCAATAGCTTAGGTATCGCACGTTCGCTTTGTGCAGCAACCGCTGCCTGCTCTTCGGCAGTCTTGGCGAATGTGCTGTTCGTGCGGCTCTGCAAACGATGAAGCAGTGTTTTGGCGCTGCAATGCAGGAAGAGTACTTTATCAAAGAGGCCTAAGTATTCCCCTTGGTTCGACGCGTAGCCAGCCACCACGATAGTCCCTGAATGGCTACGGAAAAGCTGTTTCAATTTCGTTAAGTCACAGACGTGCTCGTTTTTTTCTAACCAAACTTTGCCTACACCTCGCTCATTTTCGACCGGAGTTTTCGTGAACCGATCCCTCCAGTAACAAAGCCTCGGATCGGCACAAATATCAAAAGCAGCAATACCCCGATCACTCAGCGCTTTCGCGATCGTGGATTTTCCTGTCCCTGCAACGCCGGTAAGATAGAATCTCTTACTGATAAGCACGTCCTAGAGAATACCACTTTAGGCTGGCGGTAATTGTGGTCTCGAGGTGCTTTTGCGACAATTCAGAAGGAGATCATAGAGTGGCTGGTAATGATTAAAGGAGACTGTCACAGAATTCGGCCCGGTGATGCCTAATGGGGGCGTTCGTCGCCAGATGAGGATCATGGAAAACGTCTACCGTTTGGTTGAACGGGCTCTCATATCATTCCCATCCATCCGGCTCCTGTCTTGGGCATGAGTAAGGGTGGTAATATAATAGAGATCTCGCACTCTGCGTTGATTACAGGATACGAGGATGAGCATTGAAGGAATAATTCTCCAGCCCCGTAAGATTGATGTCGTCAAAGCATCGTCGCCGATATTCGATCACATGCATCTGCCTTGGAATCCACTATTTTACCAAATTCCTCGCAAAGCAATATTAACCGGGACAGTCAGAGACCCGGCAGAGTTCAGCAAAGCGGGCTCCCCTGAAATAAATGTCTATAACATGGTTGTGAAACTTCCCCGATCAGAAGATTTCCACATTCCGGCATGGTTGTCCCAGTTTGGAAACACCATCCAACAAATCATAGACTATGAAAATGCCATCAAACCCATGGCGATCGGTGATTACGCGTACATCACAATAAGGCAAGGATGGGTTAAAGCAGGGAAGAGCCAATCACATCGATCGATTCATGTGGATGGACTTCAAGGTGCAAATTACCCCAAAAAGTTTTCTCCAGGACAGTCCTATTTTGTGACCGACAGTCTACCGATAAGATTCTTTTGTCACCCATTTGACTTCTCGGCACACAGTGTCAATGAGTATGACTATAGAACCCTGATGGCATTGCAGGCGAGGTTCGTTCAATCGTATTTGATGGATCAGCCATACGGCATATTTCTGATTGATCCGTACATGCCGCATCAGCCTACCGTGGCCTCGCAGGATACGTTTCGAACGTTCTTGAGATTGCAGTTTACCGAAAAACAGTTTGTGAAGTCGGAGGATATGGATAATCCAATGCTCACTTACAAATCACTAAAGCAGGGATCTCATGTCATTCCTGTCAACTTGAAAATGCGACTTCGCAAGGATGAACAGGGCAGCAGATATTATTTGGATGAGCACGGTAAGAAAATAAGCCTTCCTGCTTACGAAGATGAACAAGCTGAGGAACACCTTCGCTTTCTTTGCTCCCGAGGCACCTCTGGAAGTTAAATGGGCGGCCTTTCGCCGAAAGGCGTCAGAAATGTTGCATTTTAAGCCGTCTTCTTTAGCTTGAAGACCCGCCAACTTGGCGCGCAAGACCCAACCACGTGTCTTGCTAGTGCTAGGCAATCAAGCTGTGAAATGGAGAAAACCGCCCAAAAGACGCCATCAGTCGGACTATTCTACCGAGATAATCTTGGATAATTCGTTAGTGAATACAATAGCGACGTGTTTGATACGACAATACACAATATTGGTTAATAGCCTCGCCTCCGCCCTAGTCCTCAGTCTCGTAGCCATCGGATTCACGTATATCTTCAGGGTAACGAAAGTACTCCATCTGGCTCATGGCGGAGTATACGTCGTCGGTGCATTGTTTTTTGGTGGGTACTGACGAAGACAAACAGCTGGTTCCATCACCATCGCCTTGATCGCCGTGACGATCTTAATTTTCTCGATTGAGAAGATCGTTTACCTGTCGCTCCGTAAAGGCAAGGACAATCAAAGTATTTCACTGGTCGCATCGTTAGGTTTGTACGTGACCATCGTCAACATACTGGCCTTACTCTTCGGCAACGAAAATAAGTTGATAGGTAACGTGGCCCCAGGCGCATTTAAGTTTGGCAACATCATTCTCACCAAAGTTCAGGCGATTCAAATCACTGTTGGGATTGCTGCGATCTTTTCCTTCGGCATCTACTTAATACTCACAAACTCCCGTCTGGCTTTGCAATCCGTGTCAGACAATAAAATTGTCAGCGAGGTGCTTGGGGTAAACACAGAAAGGGAGCGGCTCCGGGTCTTCGTAGCTGGGAGCCTCTTGGCCTGCATAGCGGCGGTTGTGGTAACCATTCTCTCTACGGCGGTTGTGGTAACCATTCTCGTCTCGCGATTGGACTTGCTTTTGATCTTTGCTTTCGCGCTTGCGCTAACCCTTATGCAAAATTGGGTCGAATGGTTTCTGAATGCGCTGTGGAGGAACGGAATAACGTTCATGATTCTGCTGCTCGTGATTCTGTTCAGGACCGAAGGCGTTATTAGTTACAACTTAAGAAAAGACAGAATATGAAAAGGAAATAACGTCGCCTCAGAAGACTCAAGACCGTTTGGACCGCGACGTTGGCCCGCATAAATGAACTACCCGTATCACCTGTTGGTAATGCTTGAAATCTATATGCTGCTCGCACTGAGCGCGAACCAAGTGATTTGCCAGTCCGGTCTATTGAGCCTAGGCCAGGCAGTCTACTATGGGGTCGGCGCTTACGCTGCTGCCATTACGATAACAACATTGGGCCTGTCTTATTGGGAGTCGTTGCTCGCGGTAGCTCTCGCGTGCTTCTTAACGGCAATGCTTTTCAGTTTGATCGCGGGACGTTTGAGGGAACTGTACTTTAGCTTGGCGATGCTGGCCTTACAAATTATTTTCTTCTGGGTGGCATACAACTGGATGAATTTCGTCTGCGCCATGACGTCAGAGTCCGGGCATGTTCGCTGCGAAGGGAAAGTGATTCACCTCGGCGACCGTACGGCTACGGCGGAGGGTCGAATCGTTGACGACTTTATGCTCACGGCACGACTACCTACCTCATCATGCGTTCTTAAGGGCACGAGGGTTAACCGTCGTGCGAGATTTTGTTGCCGGAAATGTTGACCACAGCCTAAGCTTCACCGTATGAAAACTGGGGCGTTTGGGAAATTGGAATGGGTTGTTTTATGTAACAGTGGCAATACAACTGTTGGGCAGTGTTTCGGGTGATCTAATGATAGATCCCATTCGAGCCACTCTTGTCGATCCGAAGATCTCCCGTTTCGGTAAATATTAGTCTTTGAGAGGCCGGCACGTTAATTGTGCAATGCACTCTTAGGGGATCGCTTTCTTGGATGTGTGACCGAAACATCGCGGGATCGTGCACTGTTACAGCGGCCCCAGCTATCGCTGCGTACACCGTATCGGTCCTCTTATCGACAAGACCAATCGTGTACTTCAATGACAATGCGAGTACTGCTCTCGTAATTTCTTCTGCTGTGTTGACACCACTACGCAGTTCAGAAATAGACATCGCGGAGACGTTAAGATATCTCTTTTCAAGATACTCGCAGAATGCCTGATAATCTAGGACCTTGATTTCCGACGCATAAGCATCTCCGAAAGCAATCACTTGGCGATGTTCTATTTTCGAAGCACGATTATCCAATAGCTCAAATCTCAGCGACGTGCCAGCGTGCTCAGATAGCACAGCCTCGAACGCTATGCTCACATCGCGGTGCAGCTTAATCAAGTGTGCCGTCGGCATAAGCTTCCCGTCATCCGAGGGTCTCGTTGCCTTTAGTGAACGGGAAAGCGCCCGGTCCAATGCAAGCTCCGCTGTGGTGTGGATGAAATATGTATACGGCGCTGGTCTGTGCGCCGCGCGGTGCGCTGCAACCACTTGGTCAAACAAGACTTGGTCCCCAAGATTCGCTAGTTCAAAGACTATAGCCGGAGTCCCTTCACCCTCGTTTACCAATGCGCAATATGCGTTCACTGCTTGGGCAAACACTCCTGTGATTTCGTCTTGTGTCACTGGCATATATGACTTGAACGCGACAATAGCTGAGGTGAAATCCCGGATTAGCATTCGCCTGTAGATAGACTTGTCAATCACTGCAACATCACCGCTAGACCGTCTCACGACATCATCGATCAGAGTGGTTTTCCCTGAACCAGGTGCTGAATAAAACACTACAGCGCGATTGGTTTCTGTCGATCTCGTCAATGGTCTAAAGACACCAACAATACCAGCTTTTTCTACCTGAGTTTTCACCGCCTTACGAAGTTCGTCCTGCACATCAGTTGCAGCACTAAATGCGCGATCTGTTGCCAGTGCCACAACGACGCTGTCTCGCGTGGCGCTACGATCGATTCCGCCAGGAGAGTAGCCTGACTGTATCTGCTCGTTTACGCTGGCATAGACGTCTTCGGCGATGCGCGCAGTGGTTGAACGCGGCAATTCCTTTTTACCTGCCAGCATGGATACGTAGTCGCGGATCTCAGCGCTTATAGCAGTCCTTCGTCGGTCAGCCAAAGCCAACACGTCGCCAATTTGTGGCAGCACGCTGCCGGTGTAAAGCGTATTGACTACACGCTCGAGGTGCGAGCTATCTGCAACAGTTGCGAATAGGCTCGAATAAACCATAGTCCAATGAAATGCCTGCCGTCGCGGTAAGTAGCACACGATTTTAGACAACTCGGTTTCGCCATCAAGTCCGGCTGCGCTGACCAGTTCCAGAAGGTCCGTTGGATTCGGTCGGTAGACATTCTCACCATCGAATACTGTGAAGTGTGCGATATCTGGATGCAGTAAGCAGGCGGCCCTATACGCCGTTAGCAACTGAAGATGAAATGGGTTGGCAGGCGTCATAATGTGCTCCTAAGCGTGTTCCGTGCTAGCCAAGCACTGACCGTGCGTCCAAGAGTGCCCGGAGGCGCGCTCGGCAAATGACTCTAAAGAGAGTAAAGAAGGCTGCTGTTCAACGGTCTTGGGCGCGCGATTAAGACAAGTCGGATGCGTCATTGTCGGCGACCCTTTCGCATTGACGTCAAGCAAGTGATCCCCCGAATCGGCACGAGACTGGTTCGAAACAGCTGTCAAGTGCTCCCGACGTTGTTGGACCCAGCCATCAGTTCTGAGCGAATCGAACGTTCGTAATCGATCAAGAGCATGTCACGAATTCCTTCGTAGGCTTCATTCCAAGCTCGGACAGGTGTGGCAAAGTGCTTGATGCGGTTATCGTCGATGATGGCGGTATCTAATGGATCGGTTAGGTTGAAACCGTCGAGCGGCTTTTCGTCGTTATCGAACAGTACTGAGACCCCACCCACGATATTCTGGCGTTTGATGAGATGCTGCGCGACAAAATCGTGGCCATCGCGATGTACTCCTTCCGGAGCTGGTAAGCCAGGCTCGTTTGCTTTGGCAATAATCCGGATCATGTGAATCCCGATTTTCCACGAGTGGTCTAACCATGCCTTTGGGACCGGCAACTGCGTGAAGTCGAAGGCAATAAGCTCCATCAAAAAGCAACTCTGATAAATGGTGGTGTGTAACGGGGCAAACACTCTGTGAATCCCCCCAGCAGCCTTATTGATATCTGTACCCTGATAGAATGCTTTGGGCGGAAGGGGCTTGAGAGCCAATGTGTTTGCATTAAACTCAAACTCTCCATATCGCCGCCTTCGGTATTTCTTCCTCCCTGGCAAATACTCATCCAATGGCAGGTCGTCATATTGCATCCCGAAATCCTGCCAGCCGCTCAGTGTCTCTGAAGACAACTTGAATGAATCCGCCTTTAGAAAGCAAAAGCCTTCCGCTCCCAGGCGGCCTAAGTGACCTTGAGCATTAACCGTTTCTATCATGGCGTCCTCCTTGCCATGTCAACTGGGTGCGGGCAACCCCAATTCCGAAGTTACTTTACCGAATGAACGGCATCCGACGGGGTCAACGATACGATGGCAGCTTACGGGTGTCAAGCGTTTCAAAAATATAACTGCTGTCGTTACAACAGTTGACGATGATACGTCAAAATATCTTGACGTAAAAAGCTCTTGACGTTAGACTGTCTATTCCTATTTACGACGGAGGGTCGCGATGACACCGAAGATGCGACGACGGGTTGAGAAGCCACGCCCGCCAAGCCGAGCGACCGTTCCTATGGATGAATCAAAAGTCGAGGGCGACTTTGTGAAGGTCAGGGCGGCATTGATAACTGGCGATTTCGATGACGACGTTCCAGCTAGTCTGAGTCGTCTCGTGGAATGGCTACAGCGGCCGACTCCTGACCTCAGTGAAAAGGGTCTTAAGAGGCGTTCTGTCGCTGCCGAGGTACTGGACCACAACGGCCGGTGGGATCAGGCAAGAGAACTGACCGACGTCGGCAAAGACGTGCTCGACCAGCTCCGAGAGGATATCAAGGTTACTGGCCCTACGAAGTCCATGCTCGAAATGGTCAGATTGTGCGTTAACTATGGACGATTCCATTTCTACCGAGGACAGCATTTCGACGAAGCGACGGATGTAATTACGGAGTGCATGAAGATCCTAAAGGATCTCGGTCCGGGAACCTGCGACCGAACACTAGGTCAAATAAACCTATATCTTGGTCGGATCTGTCGCGAGCGTGGGCAATACTCGAAGGCCGACGAGCATTTTCTAGCGGCACTCACCTATTTCAACAAGAGGCTCGAAGCCAAGCGTTTTGAGCCGCACACTCCACGCGACGTGAAGTTCAGGGAGGAACTGAAAGGCGCGCGCTACCGATCCGCGCAATGCCTGGCGGGTCTGGGATTGGTCTGTTACTCACGTGGCGATCTGAAAAGAGCACTGTCTTATGTAGTCCCAGCTTACACTTTGTTTCTCCAAACAAAGGATGCACTGGGCCTTGCCCATTTGGATGTCTTAAGAGGCTCGATACGTCGCTCTATGGCTGGGCGCGAACGCGTAGGGCTTTCTGAGGCACTCAAACTCGTCACCAGAGCCGACGATGTCTTTCATCAGTATGGCCATGGACATGGAAGAGCCAAGACCGCCTATGAGTTAGCGCAGATACATTCGTCGTTGACCGAAGGGGCTCAGGCGCAGCAGTACCTAAAGAAGGCCATCACTCTAGCAGAGAAAAACCACGATGATCGCTGGCTATGTCACTCGAAGAACTTGGCGAGCCGAATTGCGGTTCGAGATCGCAATTTTGCGTTGGCTGAATCTCTAGCCACCGAGGCTCTGATGACTTCCAAGAGCCGTGGGGCCTCATTCGCGACACTTCAGGTGAGGGCGCTGCTCTGTCGTGGGGGGGCGCGGCTTAACTTGGATCGGATGGATGATGCTCTAAGCGATTTTGAGGCAGCGTACGAGATGATTCAGGCATCGGCTGGGCATGATGCTGACAACCCACAGCTATTGGCCGTCTGTGTGTTGAACCTTGCACGTTGGTACGCCAAGAACAAAAAGAAGCCGCGGGCAATGATTTTTTTTGATAAGTGGCTCGAGTTGAAGGATCGAGTTGCGATTCAGGATGTTCACGATTTAGCCGCTGATGTGAAGACACAGGTTTTCGGCCCAAGTGGTCTGGACTTTGTGATCCCCAACGAACATCCAGACCTCAACTACAAGGGACAGAAAAGACAGCTCCAAATCTTTCTCTACCAGCAGGCGCGGGCTGCCACACGCGGACAGAAGGCGGCGATGGCCAAGAAGCTTGGCATCACGAGGCAAGCACTACACACTTGGGAACAAGAGATTGGCGAAATGGTTGACCAAATGGACATTTCTCGAGGCCATTCGCGAAGCCGCCGATGAACTTTGGGGTTGCTGCAACACTCGGAGATTCTATCTCGCTATAACTCCATGAAAAACCTTTGTGATAAGATCTGCACACTGGATAAACAAAAATTCTCACCGGTTGCGCTTTGCTACGGCCAGACACTTGGAGTGGGGGGCACGCGTGGCATGAGTGACGCGCAGGAGTACGACTTTGAGCCTGATGAGCAGGGCGCTGAACGTATCCTCACGCTACGCAGCAACGAGCCAGCCAGAACTCACCGGGCTTCCAACTGGGTTCTCGAAGCAAATACCGGTTCCCACGATCACCGTTCGGAGTAAATCCAGCTCCAACACAAGCTCGCCGATCCTATCCAAGATTTCATGAGGACTTCGTGCAGGTTCGTAAATGTCGCCCGGTTCAGGCTCCACTCTACAGAACACGTACCTTGTGTGATGCTTCAATTGGTCGGAGAAGTTCTTCCAATCCAACAACCATTCCTCTTCCTTACACCGCCGTGCAGATTATTATAGACCATCCTTCGTGCCGTGTGTTATACGTCGTTGCAAGTATTGCACTCTTACTGAAGAGGATATTTCGGATGGATGATTCGGTCGCGGGGGTTTATTTGCCCGATAGGGGGACGAGGTGGTCGCGCCCACTGACTATGTGCCGCGTTCCCGCCGGATTGCCTTCACCAGCTGAGGACTATGTTGAGGGCAGGATAGATCTCAATGGCGATGTCATCAAGCATCCGCTCTCAACCTTCTACGTTCGCGTTTCCGGCGACTCGATGGTCGGCACTGGCATCATGCCCGGAGCGATGCTCGTGGTAGACAGGGCGGTCGAAGCACTGGGCGGCCACATCGTCGTCGCGCGTAAAGGATGCGTTGAGGGAGAAGGAAGCCGTCCTCTAAGGAGTAGAATTGCGGTTTCGTTGTGAGGTTAACGTATATGCCCTTTAACCCATTCATAAAAGAGATTAGCGAGGTGCTGACGCCCGGAGATCTTGACGAACTTATTAACCGGCAAGTGGCGGAAGGTCTCTACGTTGAATACAAAGCGACTTTCCCGGCTAATGAGAAAATAGCTAATACAATCGCTTCGTTCGCAAATTCCTACGGCGGATGGTATATCGTCGGCGTCGAAGCCGATAAGGTTAACAACG
>WUUC01027991.1_pt1 | contig 11931 bp, 8 predicted proteins | sample 6278441 | NCBI WGS metagenome assembly WUUC01 (sample SAMN13675441, study PRJNA597444) | soil metagenome | isolation source: soil | place: USA: Washington | collected 2017-10 | reverse complement strand
TCCACCCCGACGTCATGCAACCGCTGCTGTCCGCCGCGCTGCTCGTGGTCGACACCGTCGCCGCGGACCTCATCCCCGCTGCGAAACGTCTGATCACGATGCGGCAGCTAGCGCACGACATCGCCCCAGCCGACCGTCGCCGCAACCTACATGGCACCGCTCGACGTGCAGCCCTGATCCAGCACCTGGACAACCTCCTCGGCGCGTTGGCCGCAACCGGGCACCCGCTGCCGGGCCGACGCCACGAACGCCACGTCCTGCTCGACATGGACGCGATCGCAGTCGGCGGTTGGCTGGACCGCACCTACCTACGCAAGATCCCCGCCCTGCGCGACGCACTCACCGGCTGCGGCCTACCTGTCAGCCCGGACCTACTGCGGGTGACCCGGTTCAGCCGGGTAGGAACCCGTCCCTGGCGGGAGCGACCGGTCGAGACCACCGAACTCGTGGACCTGCTGCGCCACATCGCCACGGCCTGCTTCCTGATCATCGCCTACCTATCCGGTGTCCGCACCGGAGAAGCTCTCAACCTGCGGCGCGGCTGCATCACCCACGACCGCAAACTCGGGCTCACGTTCATGTCCGGCCAGCAGATGAAAGCCGGTCCCGACCGCCGGCAACGCTCACCGCAAACCATCCCATGGGTAGTCACCGAACACACCGCCCACGCCGTGGCCCTGCTGGAGGACCTCGCCGTTGGGTCGATGATCTTCCCACGCGGCAGGTTCTGCACCCAGGAATGGTTCGAGCACGCCTCCTCCCGCAGCCGCACACCCGGGCGGATCAGCGGCGACATCGCCGCGTTCGTCGCCTGGTTCAACACCGACCTCGCACCGGCCACCGGACACCCCACAGTTGGCAAAGACCCATCCGGCGCGATCATCGGCCCTCGGCTGCGGCTTACCTTGGCCTGGCATATCGTGCGCCGCCCGGGCGGCACCATCGCCGGCGCAACCCAATACGGACACCTGCGCACCCAACTCATCTCCGGCTACGCCGGCCACGCCGGCTCAGGCTTCCTCGACGAACTCAGCTTCGAAGAGTTCCTGCACCGCGCCGAAACCCTGCACGAGGACCACCAACGCCTCACCAGCGGCGAACACGTCTCCGGCCCGGCCGCCGACGACTACCGACACCGCGTCGCCGCTGCTGGCCGGTTCGCCGGGCTGACCATCACCACCGCAGCCCAAGCCGACCAGGCGCTGACCAGCCCGCACCTCAACATCCACCATGGCGCCCTGTTGACCTGCGTCTACCGGCCGCAGACCGCCGCCTGCCGCCAGAGCGACGACCACGGCGGCGGCCCGACGTGGTCCCGCTGCCGACTGACCTGCTGCAACATCGCCCGCACCGACCACGACATCGCGAACCTGCAGCGGCACGTCGAGCAGCTGAAAGCCGACCTCGCAGGCGAAGGGCTGCCGCAACCACTACGGTTACGCATCCAACTGCGCCTGGACGACCACGAACGCGTCATCGCCGAACACAACGCGCAGCGTTCCGGCGCTGCCGGCGAGACGGCCCCGCGGTCCGCGCCATGACCTACCAGGACCGTAAGGCCCGGCTGGACGACGAGCGCCACCTGCTCTACGCGGCGATGGCGAGGCTACGGGACGGCAAACCCCAACGCAGCAGCGGCAAGCTCACCGCCGCCGCGTTAGCGGTCGAAGCCGGCATCGGCCGCCAACGGCTCTACGAACACCACGGCGAGCTGCTCACCGAGTTCAAGATCACGGCTGGAGGTGGGCCGACCTCACCCAATGTCCAGGCGCTGCGCCAACAACTCGCCGATGCCCACGACCGCATCCAAAGCCTGGAAGCCGACAACACACTGCTGACCCGCCGGATCACCACTCTGTGCGCCGTCATTACCGAATTGACACACGAAGCCCAGGCCGACAACGTGGTGACGCTACGACAAACACGCCAACGCTGAAACTAGTAACTGCCGGTGGGCTCGGACGTGCGACGTGCACATGGGCGGCAGTCCACTCCGGTCCGGCCTTGGTGTAGAAGGGTGGCAGCGAGGGCCAATCGTCGGCCTTACCGACAAGCTGAACGCGGGGCACGTGGCGATAGTTCCACGCCGGGATGAGGCCGGACCATCGCCGCCGGCACCCACACGGTGGCCAGGGCCCGCCGGCTCCAGCGGTGGAACAGGAAGGCGATCCCTGCCGCCCACTGACCGGTCGACGTTCGGCCCGCCAGGAGGGCCGCCGGCAGAGGCGTGGCTCCGACCCCGGCGGCGGTGACGTTGGGCGGCCCTGGTGCTGCGATCACCAGCTCGGCCAGGCGCTCCGCCGTTACCTCGTCCACCAACCCAGGCTACTCGAACGCATGTACTATTACTGTGATCTTGTCGCCTTGAAGCGAGTGCACAGGCTTGTTGCGGCTGGGCACCCACCAGGGCGATCGAGGCTGGCCCGTACCATCCGCGTGCCCGCCAGACTGGTCCGCCGGCGCGCAGCTAGTCCGGGACAGAAGCTACTCACGCACTATGTCGAACTCATCGAGGAGGTAACGAGGTGAGATGTAAAGTCCGTCGAGCGTCTCGGAGTGCGACGCCATAAGCGCGTATTCGCTGTCGGTGACGTCTGCCAGGGCGTTGTAGGCAGCCTTAACTGCATCTTCCAGTCGGTCCCAAGTAGACGTGGGAAGCGAGGTCTGCCATTGGTCCCAAAGAAACAGCTCGGTGCGGTTCCGGACCCCGATCGAGTGAAGACCGAACACATTCTCGCCCTCCTGTTCGGGGGGCTCCAGAAACCCATATCGAGGAGCGGTCGTGTTGATCCCGTAGCTGATTCCGATGCGAAACTGGTCACCCTCGGAGTCGACAAGGTATCGGCTGTCTACGCAGAAGGCCAGACAGTCTAGCCCCCACTTGCTATTGATATCGATAATATTCTGAATCCACTTAGGAGAGAACTCGGCGTAGTTGATCAGATTCCTCTGACCAATCTTAGCCAGAACCATGTCAGCCAAGGGCACGACGTCACTGTGTGACGTGAGTGGAACGTAGGCAATCGTCGGATGCAGACCTGGAAGCGACGTATCGTCGAGCCGCGCAGGGAGGAGATACTCCTCGTTTTGAGTGATTGATCGGGCTAGCGCACTTTTGAGTTCATGGTTGGTCCAGATGTTGGCTGCATAGCTCGACGAGACTAGAATGACGCAGTATCGCGCCCGCTTGCGGTAAATCTCGTCGAGATGCTGGACAAGATCCTTGCCCCATTGGTCTGCCTTCTCGTACTCGTCGTAGTAAACCCGGACTTGTCGTTCGACCAGTGCCTTGGCGATCTGATCAGCCCATTGCCGGTCAGCGCCAGAGAAGGACAGGGCAACATCAAAGTCAAACTTGACGATGTCTCGATACTTCACTCGGTTCGTCAGCCGATTACGTGCTTTTTGGGTTTCCATCTCTACCGCGAGATGGTTAATGCGCTCCACGAGTTCGAGGTCAACGCGACCCATCATGACGTGGAATGCTGACGGTTGAGTGGCCATGAGGAAGCGGCAATTCACGTGCATGTCTTCGTCGAGACCGCTCTCGGACGTTCGGGGCACTGGGACCGCCCATTGATCATCCGGCGCTCCCGGCTCCAGATTGGCGACGTCGATCCAGTCGAGGCCGAGATCACCGTTCAAAATCGGGTCGCTGAGGAGCAGCACAGGGCGGGCTTGTCCATCGAGCCAGACCTCGCCCGCGTTGTAGTCCGCCATAGCGCCCGATACTAGCTGATGGGCAGCGATTTCCCGAAATCTCTGAGCCTCGGCACGGGCCGAGCCTGCCGATGGCATCGCGCCCGGATGCACGATCAGTAGTGCGGTGTCCCCGGCGTTCCGGTACGCTCCCATCGACGGACTTGCCACAGCCTTGACTGACCGATTGGCCTGCGGATTGTCAGGCAAATATCCGGGAGATGGTGCCGGTGACTTCAACATTCGACTACGACGTATCGCTGTCTTTCGCCGGCGAACAACGAAAGTTCGTCGAGGAGGTAGCCGACGAGCTCGTTCAGGCCGGAGTTCGCGTGTTCTACGACGACTACGAGAAGGTCGGCCTTTGGGGTAAGGATCTGTATGAACACCTCGACCACATTTACCGCAGATCCGCCCGGTTCTGCCTCATGTTTGCTTCCGCTGAATATGCGTCGAAGGTCTGGACTACCCATGAGCGCAGGAGCGCACAGGCCCGAGCGTTGACCGAGAATTCCGAGTACATTCTGCCTGCTCGCTTTGACGACACCGAGATTCCCGGATTACGACCGACTGTCGCATACATCGATCTCAAAAAGACAACACCACACGAACTTGCCGCACTAGTTGTTGATAAACTTCGCTTAATTAGCGGTACCACAGGTCCGTAGCCGAAGAATGCAGGACGTCACCAGCCGGTTTCTTCGGAAGCCGAGGTTGCAGCGGTTGCTCACCGCGTTGGGCGTGACGATTGAGGCCATCGAAACCTCTCCGTACAGTTTGGATGCCATCACATGGGAGGAGAGCGACAATTCTCGTGGCTGGCGAATCAAGCTGTACCCCGATCTTGCGCACGATGGCCCGGCCACCCCAGCCGTGGCGCTCGCGATAGCGGATATAAGCCATCGCACCAACCCGCTCTACATTGAGACTCCGCCAGCCGAATTCAACCGGCTCAGCAGCGCGTACGTGGAGAGTCGAGGGCTGGGCGAGCCCGAGGCAGAACGATGCAAGGCGATTCTGGTCACTGTCGATGCGGTCGTCGGCCGCTGCGTTGCACTCGACTACTTGTTGCGAGAGTCGTACCTGACGGCCCGGGAACTCAGGGACTTCGTCTCCTACTTCCGTGGCCGGATCCTCGGACTAAGAAGCACATTAGAGGTTCTCGGCGCCCACGCGGTGCTCCGCGCGGGTTCTCGGGGTGAGGTGATCGACAGAATTCTCTCGTCTAACAGGGCTTACGAACTCCTTGTACTCGTTGACAGACTCGAAAACGTCATCGCCTCAAGAAGAGTCCGTCACGTGGACGTGGTCGAGATCTACGAGGCGCTCGGAACGGTTGACTCGGTGCCGGAGAGGATTCCAGAGCGCATTTCCCTGCTGCAGGCGATGACGCTAGGGCAAGCGCGTCAGCGAGCGGCTGCATACGATGTGGCGATATCGCATGCCGATCAGGATCAAGCGATCGCTGAGCGGCTTGCCGAACTGCTGATCGAAAGGCAGTATCGCGTCTTCCTGCACAAGTTCGAGCGCGCCAACCTTTGGGGTAAAGACCTTTACGAGCATCTTGCCGACATATATTTGAACAGATCGCGATACTGCCTAGTGCTGATATCTCAGCACTACTTCTCCGACCGACGCCAGAAGCACGAGCTGTTGAGCGCCCAGGCCAGGTCATACGGCATGGAGCACGAATATGTACTCCCATTACGTTTAGACGATACCGACATCCCGGCGATATTGCCAACAACGGGATCGATCGACCTGAGACTGACGGCGTTCGAAGATGTCGTGACCCTTGTGGTCGACAAACTCGAGTCTTGAGCCGGGACCGACCTGCATCTCGCCGTAAGTCCAGTAAAACCCCCTTAACCGGACTACGGCGTGTCGATCTGAGACGGTGATCGATATCCGGTAGAAGTGCGGCAGCTCCCGACGAGGAGGTAACTGCATGGAGCTGCTGGACGAGCCGGTGCGTGATATCGAGAAGATCCGCCTGCCCGGGTGGGGTCGAGTCCGGGCGATAGATGGTGTGGTGCCGTGGGAGTTCGTGGATCCGACGGACCGTCCAGTCGAACCGGTCCAGCGGTATCTGCGGGATCTGGTTGCGCAGGGCAAGTCGCTGGGCACGGTGCGCACGTACGCTTATGTGCTGCAACGGTGGTGGCGGTTCCTGGTCGCAGCCGGTGTCGCCTGGGACCGGGCAACATCGGCCGAGGTCCGGGACTACGCGTTGTGGCTGCGGTACGCGGATAAGCCGATCGCGGGCCGGCGAACGGCGTCAGCGCCAACCGCGGGAACGATCAATCCGGTCACCCGCAAGCAGTACCAGGGCGACCAGTACCGGCCGTCGACGGTCGGGCACAGTAACGCCGTCCTGCACGGCTTCTACGCGTTCTAGATCGACCAGGGTGCCGGCCCGCTGGTCAGTCCGGTGCCCCGCGAGCGGATACGTGGCACCCGCCCGCATGCTCATCACAACCCGATGGGGCCGTATCGGGGGCGGAGGGCCGGCTGCGTTGCAACCCGCCGCAGCCCAAGCGACGACGGCGGGCGATCCCCGACGCGCTGTGGGTCGACCTGTTCGCCGCGATGCGTTCCAACTGGGACCGGGCCATCTTGGCGCTGGACATCAGCACCGGCGCGCGGGCCCGGCGGTCACCCCGACCAACAGACACGGTCTTAGATCCGGCTGGGCCGGCTTGCGCCTCGCCACCGAGTCCGTATCGGTCTCGGTGATTGCCACATCGGTCATCAGGTCGGCCTCGTAGCGTCGAGGTCAGTGCCCAGGGCGCTTTGTCCATGCGGATGTCACTCGAAAGGATATCTAATCGCATTGCGATGGATTCGTTGTTACCGTCCTCGACTGGGGCGCGCACTAGTTTGGCGAGCGCAGTATGAGGTGGGAATGGCAGATCGCAAGCGAGGCCGGGGAGCCGGCCGGGTATCACTCGGCAAGCGAATCGCGAGTCGCAACCGTAACAGCCTTCTAGCGCTGCTGACCGCGGCGGGCGCGAGCCCGAACGTCCGTCGCCGCTGGCCGTCCGTTGGCCATCTGCTGTCTCTTGCGCTGCGCAGTTCGAGTGGCGGCCGGGCAGTTGAGGTTGCGGACCTGCCGGGTTGGATCGATGAGTGCCTGTCCGACGACCCGCGTATCAGCCGGTACGAGGACTTCGTCCCGGCGGACCCCCGGCTCGTTGTTCTGGGACGTGTTGGTGCGGACGTCGTGCGACTGTTTCCTGGCTCCGTGGAACGGCCGGTCGCAGACCTCGCCCGATGGGCGCTGGTCGCACAAGCCACGGACCCTTACCTGGTCGATGAGCTCGGCTTCGGCATCAGCCACTTCACCGAGCTGGCACTTCGCTACGCCGATCACGCGGTCGCAGAGATGGCGCCGGCGTGGCCGGCCGAGACACCGGCCGGCGATGAACCCGTCTCGCTCAAGCCGGATGAACTGGCGGCGGCTCAGAACCTGCCCGCCTCACCCTTGCCCGCGGGCCTGCTGGCCTCGCCGGAGGCTCGGGCCGCGTACGACTGGGCTACGGCACCATTCGGGACGCTGGGCTATGATGTCACAGATCCGAACAGTGCCTTCGGGCGGTACCTTGCGGTCTCGCTGACGAAACCTGGGATCGTCCCGGAACAGCGCTTCTGGTTGCCGCCCGCCTTCTTGCCCGAGGCCACGGCACGCGGCGTCGTTGCGCTGGCGGCTCGAGCCGCCGAGGGACCCGGAGTCGCTCGGCGTTTCGCTCAGCTGGCGGCCGATCGCCTTCGCCGGGCACTATTCCGCTTCGCCGACGAAGTGCTCGGCGTGCCCGACGGCGTCGACGGGCCTTCGGTCACCACCACCGACGACGTCGTGCAATGGGTCGCTCTGATCGGCGACGGCCGCGCCCTGGCGGTCCAGCTGGTGACGCAACTCGAGCCGGGACCTCCGCCCTTCTCCGGACCCCCCGAGGCATACCGCGTGGCACAAGCGGCACGTCAGCATCCCGATCAGCCGGTACGCATCCGCGTTCCGGGTGGGGTCCTCGACCTCGGCACTGGACTCGAGGTGGTCCCGCTGCTGGTCGTCGCCTCGTCAGGGCACGTAGCCCCGCCCGCCCAGCCGCAGGGCTTGCCGATCATGTCCCTGGACGACGTGACCTGGGCGTCGACCACGTCAGACGAGCAGACAGACCTGTACCTGTTCTGCCGCGAGCTCGCTCGAGGTACCAGAGGCAAGGTGCTCGCCTTCGAGGCGATCAACATCTGGCAGTGGTGGCACGCCAACGGCAAGACGCTGTTCGGCGGTGCGCACGCGCCCACCATGATCTCGATCGAGCCGCACTGGGGCATGGCCGAGTGGGAGCGCAGCGCGGAACGCGCCGGCCTGGAACGGGCGCTCGCCGCTCTCAATTTGTCACCGATCCAGGACTGGATCGACGTCGATGACCTCTCAGGGGGACCGCCCACGGTGTACGGCTGGTCATCCTCCAGCGTCCGTCTGCAGGGCGAGCCCGAGCCGAACCGCGACCCGGCCGAGACACAGATGCCGACGCCGACCGGCTGGCAGATCCACCTCGGCGACGTCCCGGTCGCGTTTCGCTGCGCCGACGACAGGTGGGAGCCCACCGACCGCGAACCGCTGAGCACTTTGGCCGGGTCGTTCGCGTACGGCATCGACCAGATCGCGGGTCCGTGGAACGAAGTCCATCACGACGTCGACACGGCCGGGTACCTCATCACGCTGTGCCGGGCCGGGTCCGATGAGTCCCCGGATCGGCCGAGGTCATCAAGCTCGATCGCATTGGCGAAGGCGCAAATCCACGATGCTCCGGCAGGGCGCGTAGTGCACGCTGAGCTGCATGTCGACTACGACCGGCTGGTCGAGGACACGGACGCTGACGGCGGCGCCGCGGGCCGGGCCATGGCCGCAGCGTTCTACGAACTGATCCGGCAGGCCGGAGTTCCGGAAGCCGCCGCAGAAGCGGTACGGACCGCCTGGGAGGCAGCCAAGCCCACCTATGCGGTGGAGAGCTCCACATCACCGACGGCTCGGCCGTTCCTGCCGGCACCTTGGCCCCTCGACGACGCCCTCGTTGCCGGAGCGCGGCTGGCAGTCGCCGAGGCCGTCCAGCGCGCCGGGGTCGAGCCGGGGACCTACGCCGGCGACGAGGCCAAACGACTCGATGGCCAGGTTCTCGCCCCGGCGGCACTGGACAAGCTGACCCAGCTGCTCAGCCGCCACGCTGTGGGCGACCTCGTGGCCACGGGCATGCGCCAACTCGACCGCACGGTCGCCGCCAAAGAACGGGCCATCGGCAACATCCGCCGGGCTCGCACGATGCAGCTGTCCTGGGATCCCGTCGCGCGCTCCGCTGAGGTCGAAGAGGAGCACCTGCGTCTGCGACGGTGCAACGAGACGGCGATCGAAGCCGCACTGCGGGCCGAGCCGGCCGGGTCGGCACCCGTGGACCAGATCGGCTGGATGCAGGTCCTGGCCGCCGCCTGGTCCTACCTGGAAGCGACCAGCCGCAGCGAGGCAATCCACCATCAGCTCAACCCGACCGCGCTCACCATTACGACCAGCTACGAGATCAACACCGTGCCGGACACCTCAGGCGCAGTAGCAGCCGATGCCGCCGGCCAGGGCCGGGTCTACGCCGTGGACGTCGCCGGATACCGTCAGGCACGCTTGCTCGAGCAGATGGGTGCACCCCTTCCGACCGATCCTGAACTTGAATCGGCCGCCGAAATCGATGTCCCCCTCGCTCCCAGCGGCAGTCTCGTTCCCGAGTCCTTGGACAAGGCCATGCTGGACAGCTACGGCACGTCGGCGGGCGACATCGTGACCGTTCTCGCCGCGTTTGCCCATTGGCCGATTCCGGCCGCCGGTGACCATCTCGTGGTCGTCGAGCGCGACGATGCCATCGCATATCTTCTCGAAGCTGCAGATCTCGGTGAGATCCCGAACGGACCGGACCGGGCGAGCGCTGCCCTCACCGTACTCACCAGCACGATGCCTGATCTTCAGGCAGCTGATTGGCGGCCATGGCACGCGCGTAGCCGCAAGCGCCGCATCCTCATCCAGCCGCTCGTCGAGCTGCCCGCCGGCACGCTGATGATCGCCCCGCACTTCTGCTACGCGGCAATGACGGTCTACGCGAACTATCTGCGGCAGGGCCTGCTTCCCTGGAGCCAGCCGGAGCCACCCAAGGCGATTAATCGGGCTTTGCAAAACATTCGCGACGAACGGAATAAGGCGCTCGAAAGTGACGTCGACGGCCTCCTTGTCGACGCCGGATACACCACCCGGTCGCGGGTCAAGGAGACGGACCCCGGCCGGCTCGGCGTGCCGTCGCTGTCCGGCGAGATCGACACCGTTGCAGGGCGTCCAGGATCCCGCATCATCTGGCTGCTCGAGGTCAAGGACCCGGCCGACATCTTCGTGACGCCCGAGATCCGCCGACACCTCGACACCTTCTACGTGGGGCACGGGAAGGCGCCCGCCTACCTGACTCAGCTCCAACGGAAGCTTGCTGACCTGGCGCCGTACGCCGCCCAGGTCGCCGCAACGCTCGGCCTTCCTCCGCTGCCCGCGGACGCCGGCTACACGGTGCGACCGCTCTTCGTCACCAGACGTCCGGTGCCGGCGGCGTTCGTCGGCGAAGAGACACCTTTTAGCACCGCCGACGGCCTCCTGCATTTCATCCACAGCCAGGAGTAAGACGGCTGCCCTTTCTTGCAGCTCCAGCCGATGCTAATGGCGCCCGCACGACCGACGAGACACCGACCGACCCACTCCGCCCTGGCGGCAACGCCAGCGCCGATCGGGTCGGCGCTCTGCAGGCGGGTCGTAGCGCGCAACCGCTACGGCCCGATAGTGCATCGGTCGATCACTCCTATCTCAACACCCGCGAGCTCAGACCGCCGGAGAACCTACCCAGCGAACTGACCCCTACCAGTAACTAGCACTAACGCCATGCACAATGACACCAACCACACGAGCTGCTGCCCGGACCGTAGTCCAGTAAAACCTGTTGTGACTAAACCCAACTCGTACAGCCGAGGCGGCTCCAGCCTGCGACGCGAGCTGCCTGCAGCACGTCCTGCTTGGAGAGATACGGCGGGTTATGTGGAATATCCCGTACTGTCACGACCCCGCGGCGATCCGCAGCATCCAGGAGATGGATGTCGACGGCCGGTTCACCCCCCGGTCAGCGCCTGCCGGCCGAGCGCTGTCATGCTCGCCGCCCCAGCTCCTGGGACGGCAGGCCCGGTAGGGCTTGCGCTGACCCGACCAGCGATCGCAGCTCGGTGAAACAAATGGCCTGAGGGGGTCATAGGCGGCCAGAAAGGGCCGGCCGACCAGACCGGCGTCCCGGGCCTGGAGATACCGCAGCACGAACGCCCGTCGATCGCCAAGATCTAGGATCCCGTCCACGCAAACCTTGCCAGGACTCGTCGACATGACGGGGCCGCGGGCCGCCCGGGCCAGGCCGGAGACCTGGGCGATTGCGTCGCGGTATATCTCGTGCGCCCGGGCCAGCGGCACCGCGAAGTTACTTCGGTCAGGTGTTTACGTGCCGCTTCGTCAACAGCCCGGCGTAGGAGTCCACGGACCGACGCTGCGGCTTGCCTCGCCGTAGACGGGCCGCCCGGCATCTGCTTGTTGAGCACTGCATTGACGACCGCGAGCCGATTCGACAATGCACCTACATTTGCCGCGTCCGTGTGCTGAAGTAGCTGGGTAGGCCCTGCTGTCGGATGGGCTAGCCGAGCCGTGGAGGCAGAGCCGAGCTGTCCCGGTGCGGCCTTCAGCAGCGTATGTAACTCGATGCGAAGCGCCGGGGGCAAGTCATCCCCGAGCCCGCTTGGAGGGCCAGGGTCTGTCTCGAAGTCGCCAGTGGCCGTTACGTCCGCATCCTCGCCGGGTGGCCCGGGTTCAGTCACGCTACGACCCTAGCGGTCCTGGTAGAGCGGACTCGCGCGACAGTACGAAAGCGGTGCGCCGGCTGAGCACTTGTGGATCGCTGAGCCTTGGCCGTCAACGGTCGCCTCCGTCATCAACGTGCGCTGATCCTCCGAGCAGCCACCAGCGCTCGCCGCACCGGATCCTTGCCGGCACCTCGTCTTGCGGCGAGATGTCTCGCGCTCCGACAGGTGTCGCCGAGGTGAGAGAACGGGGAAGCCGTAGTTGGCGAACGCGGCCAGCTTCAGGTAGATGTCGTCGCACACCTCTGGTGGGATGCC
>WUUC01019734.1_pt1 | contig 11933 bp, 9 predicted proteins | sample 6278441 | NCBI WGS metagenome assembly WUUC01 (sample SAMN13675441, study PRJNA597444) | soil metagenome | isolation source: soil | place: USA: Washington | collected 2017-10 | reverse complement strand
CCGCCTCGCGTGGATCGTCATGCTCGACATCAATCTCAAAGCGCCCGAGTACTATCTCAATCGAGAGCTGTCGCTGCTCGATTTCAATCGTCGCGTACTGGCGCAGACGCATGACCCTTCACTGCCTCTCTTGGAACGAATCCGATTTCTCTGCATCTCATGCAGCAATCTTGACGAGTTTTTCGAGATCCGAGTATCCGGACTCAAACAGCGCCAAGAACTCGGATCGCTGCAACCCGGACCGGATGGCATCAGCGTCGCCGATCAACTGACGGCTATCCGGTCCCAAGCCACTGCGCTCGTTGCGGACCAGTACAAACAGCTAAACGACTTGGTATTTCCTGAATTGGCCCGGCACAGCATCCGCTTCGTTAATGGCCGAAATTTCACTGAAGCACAGCGGGAATGGCTCGCCGATCATTTCTCTCAACAAGTAGAACCTGTGCTGACGCCCCTCGGTCTCGACCCGGCCCGTCCGTTTCCACGCATCCAGAACAAGAGCCTGAACTTCATCGTGCGCCTGAGCGGCAAGGACGCATTCGGTCGCGATGCTGAAATGGCGGTTGTGCAAGTCCCACGCTCTCTTCCACGCATCATCCGTTTGCCGATGCCTGACACTGACGGTGCGTCGTGCTTCGCTTTTCTTTCGGCAGTCATCGCCAATTTTATCCCGACGCTATTTGCCGGCATGAGTGTCGAAGGCAGCTGGCAATTCCGCGTAACTCGCAATAGCGATCTTTTCGTGGATGACGAAGAGGCGGACGACCTACTGCGCGCAGTTGAAGGTGAATTGGCGCACCGACGTTACGGCGATGCCGTACGGCTCGAAACATCCGCCGACTGCCCTGACGACGTCGTTACGTTCTTGCTCAAGCATTTCGAATTGACTCGAGATGATTTGTATCAAGTCGAAGGGCCGGTCAATTTGAATCGATTGATGACCATTTACGACTTGATCGATCGTCCAGAACTCAAGTATCCGGTCTTCACACCCAGCCTGCCGAAGCAACTTATTGCGAAGGAAGATCTATTCGCTGCAATTTCCGAGAGCGACGTACTGCTACATCATCCCTATCATCCATTCGGTGTAGTCGTTGATTTCGTGCGTCAGGCTGGTGCCGACCGTAGCGTGCTAGCCATCAAGCAGACGTTGTATCGCGCCGGGCCGGAGTCGCCCATCGTCGATGCACTCGTGCAAGCGGCACGCGCGGGCAAAGAGGTGACCGTCATCATCGAATTGATGGCGCGATTCGACGAAGCCGATAACATCAAGCTCGCCAATCGATTGCAAGAGGCCGGCGCGCATGTCATGTATGGGGTCGTCGGTTTCAAGACGCACGCCAAACTCATCATGGTGGTGCGACGCGAACGCGGAAAATTGCGACGCTATTGCCACTTGAGCACGGGCAACTATCATCCGAGCACCGCACGGACTTATACCGACTACGGCCTTTTCACCTGCGATCAGGCGATCGGCGAAGACCTGCACGAACTCTTCTTGCAGCTCACCAGCCCAACCCGTGCGGCGAATCTGCAAAAGCTATTACAGTCACCGTTCACGCTGCACGATGCGCTAATTGCGAAAACTAGGCGCGAAATCGCCAGCGCGCAGCAAGGCCGGCCCGCGCGGATTGTCGCGAAACTCAATGCCTTGGTTGAGCCGCAGATCATCCAGGCGCTCTATCAAGCTTCGATGGCGGGCGTGAAGGTCGATCTGATCGTCAGAAGTATTTGCGCACTGCGCCCCGGCATCACCGGAGTCTCCGAGAACATTACTGTCCGATCAATTGTCGGCCGCTTTCTCGAACATTCGCGCGTTTACTATTTTTACAACGACGGCACACCCGAGGTTTATTGCGCAAGCGCGGACTGGATGGAAAGGAATTTTTTCCGCCGGATCGAAGTCGGCTTTCCGATCGAATCGACAGTGCACAGAAATAGGATTATCGCGGACCTCGAACTCTACTTAGCCGACAACGTCGGTGCATGGCAACTGGAAGGCGACCAATATCGCCGCGTCAAAGCCGACGCCCTTCCTCGCGTCAATTCTCAAACTGAATTGATCGGCAGGTATTCGGATAGCTGAGCCGGTTCGCTCCCGGGCGAGCAACTTCGTCGCAGACTGCGCCGCGGCGCGCACCTGATTTGGTCGACGAAAAGCAGTTCGCTGCCAGGAAAGCTACGAAAGGACGGTGCTAACCGATCCTGCCAATCTTGCTGTAATAGCCGCTGACTTCCAGTGTGATCGTGACCGGCTCTTCTGTGAGGTTGCGCCAATACCAGCCGTGTTGGCCGGTGAACGGCGCAGTGAAAGAGCCCTGCGCGGCTTCGCTTTTCTCCTGAATCTCATAGCTGCGGTAATAGCCTTCCGGCCATTCGCCTTCCGTCGGCTCGCCATGGAATTCGAAATACACCGTTCCGCCTTCGGCCTTCCACGTGTAGAGCATTGGCTCGCCTTTGGCGAGGACAGCCTTGTATTCAAGCTCTTCCTTGGGCTTCACGTTGATTTCAATTGTTGCGGTTCGATGTTTGCGATCATGTGCGTGTGCAATTTCGCCGCCAACTTGCGCCTCTGCCGCGGCTTTTGCTTCACCCATCTTCTGCAGGCCGAGGAGACGGCCAATGCGGGTGGGATCCCGGCCGTATTCTGCGGGGAGCACAACGACGAACAACAGCAACGCTGCTGTGGCAATCGCTACCACCGTGCTCACTAGGAGCTGCTTACGAGTCATTACGACAGTTGGGCGAACTTGATCGGTCACGAATTCACTCCATTACATAGCCGGCCAACTGGTAGCCGGTGAGCAGAAAGCCTGCGGCCATCAGTAGAACATTGGCTACGTTGGCGTGCCGCAGAAAACTGGCCGTCTGACGCCAATAGTTCATTGCGATCAGAATCGCGCCCAGCGCGAGAAACTGACCGATCTCGACCCCAACATTGAACGAGATCATGTTTGTAACTAATCCATCCTGCGAGAGTGACAATTCCTGGAGTTTGGTTGCGAGTCCAAATCCATGAAAGAAGCCAAAGATCAAGACAGCCGTTCTTTGCGGCGGCTCGAAGCCGAACAACGTCTTGAAGCCATTCAGATTGTCGAATGCCTTGTAGACCACGGATAGACCGATAATCGCGTCGATGATGTAAGCGTTGACATGTAATCCGCCCAGAACACCTGACAACAGCGTGACGCTATGGCCAACGGCGAACAACGTGACATACAACGCAACTTCCTTGAGGCGATAAAGGAAAAAGATAACGCCGACAAGGAACAGCAGATGATCGTACCCCGTGACCATGTGCTTCGCGCCGAGATAGATAAAAGGGACGATCTGAGCGCCCGCATTGTTCGTCAAGAATTGCTGATCTGCCTCGCCGACGCCGTGAGCGAGGGCAGCGCCTCCCCATGCGCACATCAGGATTCCGAAGAAAACGCGCGCAGCCAAGGCTGCGCGCGCCTCAATCAATTTCGGCAACGACATGCGCTACTTGCTGCGATCGACCAAAGCCTTGTATGTCAACGATCGGCTCAGGTCTTCGTGATTGCCAGCGCCGGGTACGCCGCCGCGGCGCTGAATCATGCCGATAAAGACCACATCGTTCGTCGGATCGATCCAGAACCACGTACCGGCAATGCCCCACCACCAATAGGTGCCCTTGCCGACCGACCCGTTGAACTTCGCAGGATCCGTCAACACCGCGAAGTCGTAGCCGAAACCCAGGCCCGGCTGAATGCCCGAAGCTGTCTCGGAGCGTGCAACGCCCATCCCCGACTTGGAATTTAGCGTCGTGTCGTTCAGGACGTTCGTGCGCATCATCGCGACCGAGCTGGCTTTCAGATACCGGACGCCATCCAGTTCACCGCCATTAGCCATCATCTGTGCAAAGCGAAGATAATCTGCAGCAGTCGAATACAGACCGCCGCCGCCAGACGGTAACCCCGGCATCTGACTGATCATCGGATCCCTAGGCTGTGCCGCGAGCGCCTTCTTCGTGTTATCCCAGCCGTAGAGTGACGAGACTCGTGACAACTTGTCTGCAGGCACCAAGAACGCAGTGTCCTTCATGCCCATCGGACCGAACATACGGTCTTGTAAAAACTGAGGGAAAGTCTTGCCCGAGAGCTTCTCAACCAAGTAACCCTGTATGTCGACCGAGACGCTGTACACCCACTTTTCGCCCGGTTGGTACAGCAGCGGAAATTTCGCCACTTTATCGATGAATGCCTGCAGCGAAGGAGCTGCAAGAGGATTGTCTGCCTGATACAGCTTGTCGACGGGCGTATTGCCAAACAATCCATAGGTGAAGCCGGCGTTATGCGCCATCAGTTCGCCCATGGTCGGTGCGTGCTGCGGCGCTTCCAGAATTGGCTTGCCATCCTTGTCGAGTCCTGCAAACACTTTTAGATTGGCGAACTCTGGGATGTGCTTTGCAATCGGATCGCTCGGCTTCCACTTTCCTTCTTCGTACAGCATCATCATTGCTGCGCCGGTAATCGGCTTCGTCATGGAGAAGATTCGCACGATGGTGTCGAGTTGCATCGGCGTCTTGCTGTCGAGATCTTGATAGCCGTGCGCCTTGTAGTGCACGACTTCGCCATGACGGGCAACGATCGTCACCAAACCGGCTAGATGCTGCTTGTCGACGATTCCGTTCAATGCCGTTTCGAGTTCCTTCAGTCCGGCGCTAGAAAAGCCAACAGTTTCCGGCTTCACGACGGCGATCTTCGGCGCCGTACTCGCCGCATGCGCGCCAGCAACAGCGATCACTGCCGCCAACAGAAATGATTTGCTTAAAGAACGAATCCACATAGTGCTTTCCCCTCAGCTTCAATACTTCGACAGAATTTAGGATGGACGAAATCGAGCGGCGCTATTTCGCGGGCGCCGCAGCCGGTTCGGCTTCGCCGATAACATACTTCGTGTGGCAAGCGGTGCACGCGATGTACATGTCGCCTCCGGCGGTAAACAGAGCCTCGAGATCTTTGGCTTCGGCGGCCTGTACACAACGATTTGCCTCGTCAATCATCTTGCGAGCCATGGCCATCCAATCGCCATTGTCGCGTGCGCGACCCTGCATCATGAGCAGATTGCCGGTTTCCGCAACCGTGGCGGCGGCATTCCGAATGGCGTTCCATTCGTCATCATTCTTAGGAACGGTTTGCGTTTGGCCGTCTTTGGTAATGACATAGCCTCCGACCGCCCATACGACGTCAGCCTGCGGATCCATGATCCAGTTCATCAGTTGCTGCACGTTCACGACATTGCTGAAGGGGGGACCATTTGTCTGGACGGCGCCCTGATCGCCTGGTTGCGTGCCTCCGCATGCGGCGAGCAAAGTAGCGGACAAGAACGCGATAGATCGCAAAGGAAAGAATCGTAGCTTGCGCATATGCCCCTTCATACTCGGCCTTCATGCCTAGTAGCAACGTGTCGTCATGCGAAAATGCGGGCTTTTTACCCGTCTGAGCCGCTTCGCGGAGCGAGGGATGATACAGACTTCGCGCTGATTTTGACGCGGCGTTGCGCGCCGCAGAAGGGGATCGCTGCGATTAACCAATCTAAACAGAACTTAGGGCGTCCAACTTAGCGACATCTGCGAATAACTGCCGTACCATCTGCGCCCAGATTGGGGACGGTTCGGCAGTCTTGATGCCAACCGTGTTATTCGATCGAAAACCATTAACGTTACCGACTGCGATTAACGTTTCAGTGTACGGATCTCGATCCTCACTGACGTGCATCGATCCGGCCCGCGGTGGTTGGCCGAGCAAAAGTCGATTAGTACCGGAGAGAGACAACCAATGCGAACGGCATTCAAACGTACACTCATTACCGCTACCGCGATGCTGGCCGCTGCCAGTGCAATCGCGGCAGATGCGCCCACCAACAAGATGCCGCGCCTGCCCGATGGCAAGCCCAACTTGAATGGCATTTGGCAAGCAATGAACTCGGCCAACTGGGACTTAGAACCGCATGCTGCGCGTGCTGCGTTGCAAATGGTCCCAGGCCAATTCAACCCCGTCCCCGCGCCTCGCGTGGTGGGCATGGGAGCAGTCGGCTCGGTTCCTGCAGGCCTAGGCGTCGTTGAAGGCGGCACTATTCCTTACAAGCCCGAGGCTTTGGCGAAGAGAAAAGCGAATCAGGAAAACTGGTCCGATCTCGATCCCGAAGTGCGCTGCTATATGCCTGGCGTGCCGCGCGCCACGTACATGCCCTACCCTTTCCAGATTTTCCAGAGCAAGGACTACACGTTCATTGCGTATGAATACGCTGGCGCCACGCGCAATATCTATATGAAAGACCCGGGCCCTGCGCCGGCCGATTCGTGGATGGGTCAGTCTGTCGGCAAATGGGAAGGCGACACGCTGGTCGTCAAGGTAACCGCCAACAACGATCAGACCTGGTTCGATCGGTCCGGCAACTATCACAGCGACGCGCTCGTAGTCACCGAGCGCTACACGATGCGCGGACCCGACCACATCATGTACGAAGCCACGATCGAAGATAAGAATGTCTTCACGAAGCCCTGGAAAATCAGCATGCCGCTGTATCGCCGTATCGAACCGAATGCACAGCTGATGCAGTTCAAGTGCGTCGAGTTCGTCGAAGAACTGATGTATGGCCACTTGCGCAAAGTGCCAACGCAGCCGGAACCTAAGGTCGACGTTCATAGGTAGTCGACGACTACCAGCCATCGATGAATCGTTCATTGCATCAATCGACAACGGCGCTGCTCTGCAGCGCCGTTGTGGTCTTTGCAGTCTCTCTGTCAAGTGACGCAATCGGGGCTGATAAAACTGCAGGATCGTTCAAGGTTCCTAGAACATTGGATGGTCACCCGGACTTACAGGGGGTGTGGACCAGCGCAACGATCACCCCGCTCGAGCGACCGGAGAAATTCGGCAATCGATTGGTGATCACCGCGTCCGAAGCTCAACAGCTTGAGGGTGCAGAAGCGGGTTACAACGCTGAAGCGGATGCCCCGAGCGACTTATCCAAGCCCGCGGCGGAGACCTGCCGCAGCGGCTCCGGCCCCACTTGCGGCTACAACAACTTTTGGATCGATCGAGGCACCCAGGTCATGCGGCTCAAAGGTGAGGCCCGCAGTTCCCTGTTGGTCGAGCCCGCAAATGGGCGAATCCCTGCGCTTACACCTGAACGTCAAAAGTCCCTGGCCGCGCGCCGTAGTAGCCGGGGCGGTTTTGACGGCCCGGAAGCGCGCCCGCTAGGCGAGCGCTGCCTGCTGGCTTTCGGATCGAGTTCCGGTCCACCAATGCTGCCGGTGCTCTACAACAACCACTACCAAATCGTGCAGAACAAGGACACGGTGATGATTCTGGTTGAAATGGTGCACGACGCCCGCATCGTCCGGATGAACGCCCAACATGCGCCGAAAAACGTGCGCAAATGGATGGGAGACTCGATCGGACGCTGGGAAGGCGACACCTTAGTGGTTGAAACCACGAACTTCACCGATAAGGAAGGTTTCCGCGGTGCAACACAGGACGCTAAAATTACGGAGCGATTCACTCGCGTAGCGCCCGATCAGGTCGAATATCGCTTTACGGTGGAAGATTCTGCAGCGTTTCAGCAGCCGTTCAGCGGCGAAATTGCATTTAGTATGACTAATGATTCTATCTTCGAGTATGCCTGCCACGAAGGTAACTACGCGTTACCGGGTATCTTGGCAGGCGCACGAGAAGACGAGAAAATTGCGGCACAAAGGGCGAAACAGCCTGTAAGCCAAAGCGGCTCCAAGTAAGAGGTGTTGATATGCGTATGAAAGTAGTGGTTGGCTTAGCGGTAGCAGCAGTTGCAGCCGGTAGCCTCGTCGGCACGGCGGCCTTGGCGCATCACGCCTTTGCTGCGGAATTCGACGGCAATCGTCCGGTCAATCTGAAGGGTCCCGTGACCCGCATCGAATGGATCAATCCACATACCTGGATCCACATCGAAGCCGTGAATACTGACGGCACGAAAACGCCGTGGATGGTTGAAGGCGGCACGCCGAACACGCTGCTGCGCCGTGGCATCACCAAAGATACTTTGGCGATCGGCACCGAAATCGTGGTGCGCGGCTATCAGTCGAAGGATGCGCTCTGCAAGCCGAAGTGCCGTGCAAACGGCCGTGACGTGACGTTCCCGGACGGCCGCAAGCTGTTCATGGGCTCGTCCGGTACCGGTGCTCCGAAGGACGGCAGCGACGCAACCGAAAAGTAATCCCTCAGATTACGAAGCAAAAAAAGGCCGCGCAAATGCGCGGCCTTTTCTATTGCACTGTCCGACTGGGGACTACTTCGCGGGTGCTTGAGCAGGCGCGGCAGCAGTTGGCGCGGGGGTGTCGCCTTTGACGACTCGGCTCTTGAATCGCCAGCCGTTCGCCGTCTTCACCAACACGTCGTCATACATGCCGGTGCTGACGATCGCCGCGGGACGAACACCGACGTCCCACAGCATCAAATACACCGCACCCTTGGCGCCTTCTGCGGTGCCAACGATATGCAGGTTGCTGTTCCAATGTCGGCGAGTCGCACCGCCGCGCTCTTTCCACGTCTTGATGAAACCGATCAGCGCTTCGCGGCCGGTAAACCGCGTATTGAATACGCCATCCGGCGTGAAAGTATCGGCCCAGGCTTCGCCATCGCCGCCATCGATCGCATGGTTGTACTTTGCGTACAACTGCTCGATTTCTAGGAAATCTTGAGTTGAAAGCTTCTCGGCCGCAAAGACCGGTGCTGCCAGCACAGACAAGGCGACGACAATCGCCGCGCGCTTCAATATGTTCACGTTCGTTCTCCAAGGCATGGTGCAGTAAAACAATTCGCTGGCGCATGCTCGATGGCCCGACATGCCCCGCCGATCAAGTGGTCGCGAACAGTCTGCTACCGGCCGTAATCGTTGTCTACCGCTCGAGTCACTTTAGAATTTGCGGCCGCGCCAGAATCTCGGCGACTTTGTGACCGAGCAGTTCGAGGGTAAATGGCTTCTGCAAAAACGCGCCGTCGTTCGCAAACAATGCGCGATGACGAGGGTCGGGGGCATGTCCCGACATATACAGAACGCGAAGGTCCGGCCGAAGCTCTATCGCGCGCGCAGCCAAGTCGACGCCATTCATGCGAGGCATTACTACGTCTGTCAGCAACAAGTCGATCGCCAATTGGGTATCGGCCAAATAGGGCAAGGCTTCCTCGCCCGAACACGCAGCCATGACCTGGTAGCCAAAGGACTGTAAAGCCTGAGTCGCAAGCTCACACAAGTCAGGCTTATCGTCGACGACCAAAACAGAGCCGCTGCCGATGGCCATACTTGCCGGTGCCAAGCGCGCTCGGTCAGGACTGTGCTCAAGGCGCGGGAATGCAATTTGAACGCTGCAACCCTGTCCAGGTTTGCTTAAGACATCAATGGATCCGCCCGCACTGATGACGATACCGTATACGGTCGAAAGTCCAAGACCATTGCCCCGATCGCCCTTGGTCGTAAAGAACGGCTCAAACGCGCGCTGATGCGTCTCCTCGCTCATGCCAATGCCGCTGTCTGAGACTTGAAGTTGTACCTTCCCGTTTCCGAACACCGACGTCGCGATGGTCAGCCGCCCGCCGTCAGGCATAGCATCGCGCGCATTCACCGCAAGGTTCATCAGCACCTGCTCCAGTTGCGTGCGATCGCCGCTGACGCTGCCGGCATTGTCAGCCAGTTGCAATGAAAGCTCGATGTCCTCGCCGATTACGCGCTCGATCATTCGTGCCGTCTCTTCCACCACACTGTTGAGATCCAGAATTTCATTGCGAGTGACTTGCGATCGGCCAAAGGCGAGCAGCTGCTGAGTCAGTGCGGCAGCGCGCTCGCCTGCGCGGATGATCTTGGTCAAGTCCTTGGATAGTGGATCAGATGGACTAACGCGCCGTTGTGCGAGCATTGCTTGTCCAAGCACGACACTTATCAGGTTATTGAAGTCATGCGCGATGCCGCCGGCAAGCCGACCGAGCGCTTCCAGCTTCTGCGTCTGGCGCAATTCCCGCTCCAATTCATCCTGACGGTGTTTGAGCGCTTCCTCTTCGCGTTTGCGGGCGAAGAAATCTGGGATCCGATAGCCGGCAGCGCGCGATGCAATGCCGGGATTGGCAGCGAGGTATGTCGCAATCTGCGCTTCGATGCGATGCGGCGGCGCCATGATAAAGCGACAAGTGTCGTCGCCCTTGCCGCGACAGAGAATTTCCGCCGACACAAGCCGCTGATCGAACGCCGCTTCGCACCAGCCAGAGGAGTATCCAGCATTCATCACACAAACTGGAAACTCGGCCGTGCGCCGCGCACGCACCCACGCATCCGACTCGAACGAATAGGGATGTTCGAATACCAAGAAGAATTCGTCGCCCGGAGCCGGTTTACATTCGGGAAACAGCTCGACGAAAGCCCATCCCGTATACGCAAAGTGAACGGGGCCCGCAGACAATTTAGCGAGCGGATCATTGAGCTGCATCTTGACCTGCAGATTCTGCGCATCCGTGCGGCCAATGGAATGCGCGAGATCGAAAAGAATGGCGCGCGAAAATTCGTCCGCCTCCGTCTGGCGTTCTGCGCCATATAACGAACGTACTAAGTCGAAGAACTCAATCGAAAGACCGCCGCCACGGATGAGCAAATAGCGCTCCCCATGGATTTCGATGCGGCCGTGCGTTGGATCATCCGTGCGATCGCGAAAGAATTGCGCTACAACCGCTTCCGCTTTGGCGAACAAATCCGTCAGCGGTTCGGGGACGCGTACTGTCTTCACAGTGTGACCTGCTCTTAAGCGGCGGATTCTTATCAGGCGTCGTGATGTGCGGGCCGAGCATAGCACCAATCCTTCACGCGCCTGCATACGGTGGACGTCATAAAAACATCGTTCGCCGCTGCACGTTGGCGTTCAGAGGGTGATGCTTTGGTTGCGCGAATGGGTCCCAAACATTGATTGAAGCGTCAATACTAGCGCACAGACGGCCGCATAGAGGCCAAGGGCCAAACTCGGTTGGCGCAGTTGATCGCCGCCAAACCATCCGCTCAACGCTGCAAACACCAAAGTGGCAGCCAGTCGCAGCCATTCCAAACGGCGGGCGCTGGCGCGAGCCTCCAGCACGACGCCTTCTGCATAGAACGCGAAACAAATCCAAAAGAAGGCGGTGAGGACGAACGCCCTCGGCAAGTCTTTCTCGGCAGCCTGCAGCCAAAGCGACGCACCGAGCAACAGCCAGTACTGCACAAAAACGTAGACCTTAAAGAATGCTGCTATCGGCGGATCGAATTTCTCATCAAGCGGTTTCGCCGCCTTCGGCAGTTCGGCGCGGCCTTCGCTTGCCTCGGGTGCCCATGCGGGAGGCATGAACCAAATCTTGATTTTGTCCGTCCACCGTCTCGCGCGCCAAGCAGCTCGAGCAGTGTCCAGCCAGAAATGTGCGTTCGCCCAAATCGGATTCCAGCTTTGCAGGCCAGTCGTGATGCCGTACACACATGGCACATCAGCACGCTCATCTTTGAAGGTGCCGAACAGCCGATCCCACAGAATGAATACACCGCCATAGTTCGTATCGAGATACTCGGGATTGCGCGCGTGGTGGACGCGGTGATTGGACGGCGTCACGAGGATCCATTCGAGCGGCCCCAAGCGACGGATATGCTCGGTGTGCACCCAAAACTGATAGATCAAGTTCAAGCTGCCGACGGTGATGACGACTGCCGCAGGTACTCCGATCAGAAACAGCGGGATATAAAACAGGAAGCCAAGGAAATCGGTGCCCGTTTGGCGCAGCGCAGTGCTGAGATTGAACTCTTCGCTTTGATGATGCGCGATGTGCGATGCCCACATGATGCGCCACTCGTGGCCGAGTCGATGCTTCCAGTAATAGAGGAAGTCATACGCCACGAAAGCCAGCACCCACTGCCATACGCCGCTCATG
>WUUC01166722.1_pt1 | contig 11935 bp, 6 predicted proteins | sample 6278441 | NCBI WGS metagenome assembly WUUC01 (sample SAMN13675441, study PRJNA597444) | soil metagenome | isolation source: soil | place: USA: Washington | collected 2017-10 | reverse complement strand
GCCGCATCTGACGGTTCACCTACCATGACCTTTACACATTTTCCGCGTGCGGATCGCGCCATTGCCCTCATTGCATTGCTGCTCGGCGTGTCGGCCTGTTCAAGCGACCCGGTCGCGCGCGCGCGCGAGCTGGCGGCCAGCGGCGACCAGTACGCCGCGAACGGCCGGTTCAACGAGGCGGTGATCGAGTACGGCCGAGCGGTCAAGGCGCAGCCTGGGTGGGGGGAGGCCCACTACAAGCGGGCGAAGGCCTACATGGCGCTGAAGGACACACCCAAGGCATACGCCGCCTTCACGCGTGCCGCGGACCTGGATTCGTCCAACGTCGACGCGCAACTGCAGGCCGGAACCATGCTGCTCGCCGCCGGCGAATACGACGCGGCTCGCACACGGGCCGAACGCGCGCTGGAGGAGGACGCGAACAACGCTGCCGCCCACACGCTGCTCGGCAACGCGCTCGCGGGTCTTCATCACACGGAGCGCGCGCTCGAACAGATTGAGCAGGCGCTCGCGCTCGATCCAACCTACGCGCCCGCCTGGACCGCTATGGGCGCCGCGCGCCTGCGGAGCGGCGTGCGAGCGGAAGCGGCGCAGGCCTTCGAGCGCGCGGTGGCCGTCGCTCCAAAGTCCGCGGACGCGCGGCTGGCGCTCGCGCAATATCAATGGCTCACCGGGTCGACGGGCGCCGCCGAAGAGACGCTTCGGACCGTTCTGGCCATCGACGCGAACCACACGGTCGCCCACCGCGCCCTCGCCCTCCTGTACCTGACCACAGGACGCGCTCCGGAAGCAGAAGCGCACTTCAAGGCTCTTGCGCGCGAACCGGCGGGCCGGCTGACATTGGCCGACTACTACCTGACGGCGAACCGGCCGGACGCCGCGCTCGAGGTGTTGACCGATCTGCAACGCGACCCGAACCAGGCGCATGCGCGCGCCGCACGCCTGCGCATCGCGGCAATCGATTACGCCGCGGGGCGCAAGGCCGACGCCTATCGCGCTCTCGATGAAATGATCAAGCTCCAGCCGCGGAATGAAGAGACGAAGCTGGCGAAGGCGCGCCTGCTGCTGAACGACGGCGACGCGGCGCAGGCGGCGAGCTATGCGCGCGAGGTGCTGAAGACCAACTACGAGTCCGCACCGGCACATTACACGGCCGGCATGGCCGCCCTCGCGCAGCGTCAATTCGCGGAAGCGGTGCTGGCGTTCCGGCAGGTCACCAAGATCAACCCGCGCGCGGCCGCCGCGCAGCTGCAGCTTGCCCGAGCGCACCTCGCACAGGGCGATGCGCCACGCGCGGTTGCCGCGTCCGAGCAGGCGGCGCGGCTCGAGCCCGGCGATCCTGCCGCCGCTCTGATGATGGCGCGCAGCCTCCGGGCCGCCGGCGATCTGCAACGCGCCCAGCGCGAGCTCCAGACGACGCTCGCCAAGCAGCCGGATGCGGCCGATCTTCAGCTCGAAATGGGCTGGGTCGCCCTCGATCGCCGCGACGCGGCCGCGGCCCGCGCGGCGTTCACCGCGGCCCTGCGACTGAATCCGGCGCTGGAAGCGGCGCAGTCGGGCCTTGCGGCAACGGAAATCGCCGCCGGTTCGCCCAGGCGGGCGAGAGCCCTGGTGGACGCGTGGCTACAGGAATCGCCGGCGAGTCCGTCGCTCCAGGTCCTGCTCGCCAAGGTGCAGCTCGCGGCCGGCGAGACTGCGGCGAGTGAGAAGACGCTTCGCGCGATCGTCGCCGCACATCCGTCGCAGCTCGAGGCCTACGATCTTCTGGCACGCTTGTACATGTCGCAAGGGCATCTCGATCGCGCGCTCGCCGAATACGAGGCGCTCGCTGCCCGCGCGCCTGATGCCGCAGGACCGCCGACGATGATTGCGATGATCCAGGAGGCGCGAACCATTCGCGGCGATGCCCGTGCCCAGTACGAACGAGCGTTGCAGAACGATCCGAACGCGGGCGTCGCGGCGAACAACCTTGCGTGGATCTACGCCGAAGAGGGCAGGCTCGACGACGCCCTGCGGCTGGCAGCCGTCGCGCAGAGCGCCCTCCATGGCCGACCGGAAGCGGAAGACACGCTCGGATGGGTGCATTACCGGAAAGGTCAGTCGCGGGAAGCCGTCGCGGCGTTCGAGCGGGCCCTCGCGCAGGCCCCGGAAAAAGCGACGTATCACTACCACCTCGGGTTGGCACAGCTTCAGGCCGGAGACGTCGAAAACGGGACCGCCGCGCTCGAGCGGGCGCTGGCGATCGGCCTCGCTCCAGGGGACGCTGCGGCGGCGCAGAAGGCCCTCGCTACTGCGAATCCCGCCGAGGCTGCGCCTCAGGGCGCCGCCCGGTGAGCCGGCGTATTCAGCGCGATATCGGGCTCCTGACCACATCTGGTCCGTTGCCGACGGCTCTTCCGAAGGTCAGCCCTGCCCGGAACTGCGAGACCCGGCTGAAGGTGCCGGAGGCCGGTGCTCGCAGGGAGGAAAAGTGCTTTGCGCACTTCGAACCGCAGGGCCACGCTTCTTCGGAACCAGTAGCTCACGCCGCCGCCGGTTGATTGACTGATGGGGTTTATACGACGCCTCCAGGCGGCTTGTCGATAACGAATCGACTGAGGGCGCCCCGGCGTGGTCGCCGGCTGCGGTAGAAACGCAGCAGCCGTCGGATCCGGAATGTCGACCACAGTTTTGGCTGCGGCAGCCTAGCTGTGGGCGATGCCTTCGATGGTGACCGTCTTCTCCTGCAGGGTTGCGGTGGCTCCGAACTGGCGGACAAGCCACAGGTTTGAGAGGACGTGATCGGTCACGGACGGAACGATGTACCTGGACCGGCCACGCGCAAGCGCCGCAAACAGAACGAGCTGGTCGGCGAGGTGCCGGTCGACCGTCGCCCCGCTCCGAAGATCGGCGAGGAATGTCTTCGCGACGAACTCACCGATCGCCTCCGACGTGCGACCGAGTTTGCCCGCGCGGTCTGCCCCGTAGCGGCATCCGCTGCTGCTCTCGCCCCAGATACTCAAATTGGCTCCGGCGTGGCGTGCCTGGTCGTCGAGCATGCGCTCGATGTCGCATGAGAGCCCAGCGGCGGCGAGCTCGGACTCGCATGCGGCAGCCATGCGGTCGCTGACCCGGCGTCCGGCGAGAAGACTGCACAGAGCGATTCCGCGCACCGACTCCAGTCGGCCGGGTACCGACAGCTCGATACCTGCCAGCCCGCGCCCGTTCGGGGTCACGGTCAGCTGAATCATTCCGGCGCCTCCCGGCACGTACCCTGGACGCACGATGGTCAGTTCGATATCGGCGCCCATGCGGTTCAGCGTCGGCGCGAGAACATATTGCAGATGATGCGGCGAGGGGGCGAAATCCTGGAACACACCGCCTTCGATCCGCGCCTCGACACTCGCGTCGGCAAAACACGCCACCGGCAGCACGCTGAGCGCAAGCATCGTCGTCGATCCTGCTGTCCCGATGTTCCACTCGAAGCGGCCGCCGGCGATGCGATCGCCGGGTGTGAAGCTGAACTCCCGACTTCCGACCTGAACGCCTTCGGTCGATGCGCCACAGAGCGTCGCACAGGCGAGCACGCTCGCCGCGTGTTGGGTTCGGAGACCCGGCTGGGCTCGATTCTGCCTGGCATTGATGATCCTGATCGGCTTGCGCAGCAGTGCCGCCAGCGCCACCCCGTACCGCACGATCGTGCCGCTACCCGAATGTTGACTGCCGTCGATGACGATCGTTGGCGCCGGCATGGTGCTGCTTACCGCGCTCGAGGTTCCCGGTCGAGTGAACAACCGCCGCAATGCAATGAACGGTTCGGGATCGCGGTGGCGGTACACTGGGGCCGATTACGATGCGCACGCCCTGCGACGTCCTTCTCACCAACGCTCACGTTCTGACCATGGACGCTCAGTACGCGGTGCACCCGCGCGGATCGGTCGCCATCGGCGGCAGCTCGATCCTTGCGGTCGGCGATATCGAAGCGGAGTACGAACCATCCGAAACCGTCGACTGCGGGGGCCGCATCGTCATGCCCGGGTTCGTCAACGCGCACACGCACGCGCCGATGACGATGCTGCGGGGCCTCGCGGACGATCTGCGCCTGGACGTCTGGCTGATGGGTTACATGATGCCGGTCGAACGCGAATTCGTCCGCCCGGATTTCGTGGCTCTCGGAACGAAGCTCGCGTGCGCGGAGATGATACGTTCGGGCACCACCTGCTTCGCGGACATGTATTACTTCGAGGAGGCGGTCGCCGAAGCCGCCGCGGACGCGGGCGTACGCGCGGTATGCGCCCAGACGGTGCTCAAGTTCCGCGCGCCCGACGCCGCGAGCTTCGAGGACTCGCTGGAGCGTGCGCGAAAATTCATCGTGCAGTGGAAGGGGCACCCGCTCATCGTTCCGGCGGTTGCTCCGCACGCGCCGTATACCTGCACGTCCGAAATCCTGAGGGCCTGCGCCGAGCTCGCCAGCGAGTTCAGCGTGCCGCTCCACACCCATCTGGCCGAGACCTCCTTCGAGGTCGAGCAGTCGCGACGCGAGCACGGCATGCCGGTCGTCCCGTGGGCGAAGAAGCAGCGGCTGTTCGACGCGCGCGTCCTGGCGGCTCACTGCGTGCACATCGACGAAGGGGAAATGCGCGCGCTCGCGGACGCCGGCGCCGGCGTCGCGCACAATCCCACGAGCAACCTCAAGCTGGGTTCCGGGGTGGCGCCGGTTGCCAAGATGCTCGCGCTGGGCGTGGCGGTCGGGATCGGTACCGACGGCACCGCGTCGAACAATGACCTCGACATGTTCGAGGAGATTCGGCTGGCGGCTCTCCTCGCAAAGGGGATCAGCGGCGACCCCACCTCTCTGCCAGCGCGTGAGGCGCTGGCGATGGCGACACGCATCGGCGCGAAGGCCGTCCACCTCGGGGATGTCACCGGTTCGCTCGAACCCGGCAAGCGCGCCGATCTCATCGTCGTCGATCTCGACCAGCCGCACAACGTGCCACGGTTTGCCCGGGATCCCGGTGCCGTGTACTCTCAGCTCGTCTACGCCTCGAAGTCGACCGACGTCGTCTCGGTGATGTGCGACGGGAAGTGGTTGATGCGCGAACGCCGACTCCTGACCCTCGACGAAGCCGGCCTCCGCGCGGCGGCGGGCGATTTGGCGCGGCGCATCGACGCGTTTCTCGTCAAGCGGGAGCAGAGCGTCCTGCAGAAGCTGATTGCGATCGGCGGGGCGTCGGAGGAAGAGAGCTTCGAGGTTCAGGTCAAGGCGCGGCTCGGCTCACCCGACGGCGTGCAGCGCGCGCTGGCGACCGACGAGATTACGGTGATTCGCGCGGTGCACTACCACCAGTACGACACGTACTTCTTTTTCGACGATCCGGCGCAGGGGCGTCTGCGGTACCGGGAAGACGAGTTTCTCGACGAGCGGAACAACGTGGTCAACGCCCGGGCGCGGCTCACGCTGACCGGGCCGTCGAGCGAAGCGGCCTTCGGTTCCGTGCTGCTCTTCCGATCGCGGTTCTTCGCCCCGGCCACACACTCGCCGCGCTTCTACCGGGAGTACTTCAAGCCGTCGCGCGAGCGCGCGGTCGAGAAGGATCGGCATCGCTGGCTCGTCGCGTTTCACGGCGTCCAGTTCCACGTGCATCTCGATCATCTCGTGATCCCTCATCCGGGCGCCTACTTCCTCGAGGTGAAGTCGCGGACCTGGTCCCGTCGCGACGCGCGGGACAAGGCCGCGATCATCATGGAGCTTCTCGAGACGCTCGGCGCTCGACCTGATGAAACGATTGCTGAAGGGTACGTCGAACTGTGATCTATACGGCCTGTTCAGAACGACGATCAACGCTGAGGACGCTGAGTATTCGAGTTCAGCGTGCTCCGCGGTGATCGTTGTCGCGTGGCCGATACTGAATCAGGCGGTACACGGCACTAGCGGACGGCCGGCAGCCGTTCGGCGGGTATGCCCAGCGCGAGGGCGAGGCTGCGCAGCGTCCGCTGGACGATCCGGACATTGCGCGGGCCCATGCGCAGCAGGTGCTTCTGCGACGCGGTGAGCGCTTGTAGCCTCGGATCCGCGAAGCCGTAGCCGATCCCCTGAGGCTCGACCGCGGGCGACTCGCCAATGACCGGGACTTCGAGCAGATGCACGATCGCGCGTTCGAGCGTGCGGTCGAACGTCGGATCGGGGGATCCGAGATCGCGATGCGCTTCCTCGATGCGTGGCTTCAGTATCGCGTACAGCCGTGCGCTCCCGGCCGGATCGAGGGATCCGAACGCATCGGCTAACCGATCGTACCGTTGATAGCTGCGCGGGTCGATCGTGAGGTCCTCACCGCGATCCGCGACCGCAAAGCCCTCTGACGGCCGAAGCCGGCCGAGATGGGTGATCGGGCTCATGCCGTCCGCGACGTTCTCCACCACGACGGTGAAGTTCCGGATGAGACCGTCGGTCGCAAGCCACCGCGCGATCTCCGGATGCGACGACAGCTGTGTCACCAGCTCGCGCACCAGCGCGTCGCTGCGATCGAGCGCCGGGACGTCCACAGCTGCCGGCTCGCCGCCAAGCGGCGCCGCAGTGTCGGCGCCGCTGACGGCGGCGCCGGGCTGGCCGGCCGTCTCGAACGGCGCGGTTTTGCGTCCGACGAAGTACACGGCCACTATGGCGGCGACAACGACGAGCACGACCGCGATCCACCGCCGTCGTGGCCGCGCTGGCAGGGTCGGCTCGCCCTCCGGGCCCTGGCGGAGCTCGCCATCCCAATCGTCTGTCATGTCCCCTCTGTTCTTTGGACGACGCGTGCGGCAGTTTCGGCCCACGCGTCATCCATTGTGACGCCACAGGCGCGTGAACGGGGGGATACCCCGTCTGGCATCGGTTCCGCGCGCACGACTCCTCAGGGCTGATAGACTCACCACTGCCGAGCTGCGTGACATGCTTGATCACCACGAAACCGCCGGGCTGTTCGAGAGCCACGACGGATTGTCGGCCGACGAGCTTCGGCAGCGCCTGCACGCGCTCGAGGCGATCATCGCCCGGGTGCCAGTACCAATCGCGATTGCGCACGACCGTGAATGCCGGTTCATTTCGGCCAATCGCGCGCTGGCCTCGTTACTGGGCCTGCCGCCGGATGCGAACGTGTCCCTCACGCCGCCGCCGGGCGAGCAGCCGCTGTACCGCATCCAGCGGAACGGCACTGACATGCCGGTCGATGAACTGCCGATGCAGTACGCCATCACCCACCGCACTTCGCTCCGCAACGAGATCGAGCTCGTGCGAGCCGACGGCACCGTCATCTACGTGCAGAACGATGTGGAGCCGCTCTACGATCGGGACGGGCACATCTACGGGTGCGTCAGCGTCTGCGTGGACGTCACCGAACGGAAGCTCGCCGAAGGCGAGATGCGCGACAGCGCTCGAAAAAAGGACGAATTTCTCGCGACGCTGTCGCACGAGCTCCGCAATCCGCTTGCGCCTATCCGCACGGCGATCGAAGTGATGCGGCTGGCGCGCGACGACCGGGCGATCGTCGAAAACGCGCGCCTCACCGTTGAACGGCAGCTGCATCATCTCGTCCGGATCACCGATGATTTGCTGGACGTGTCGCGCATCACACAGGACAAGCTGCAGCTGCGACGCGAGCGCGTCGACGTCCGCTCCGCGATCGACAGCGCCGTCGAGGCGACCCGTCCGTTGATCGACGCGCAGGCGCAGTCTCTCGCCGTCCATGTACCGGATGCGCCTCTCTGGGTTGATGCCGATTTCACCCGCCTCGTCCAAGCGCTGTCCAATCTGCTCAACAACGCGGCGAAGTACACGAACTTCGCCGGTCGGATTCGCGTCACCGCTGCCGAAGACGCGGACGCAGCGGTGGTCTCGGTGTCCGACACCGGAATCGGGATTGCGGAGGAGATGCTGCCGCGCATCTTCGACATGTTCACTCAGCTGCAGGCGTTCGGCGATCGGACGCACGGCGGCCTCGGCATCGGGCTGAGCCTGGCGAAGCGGCTGATCGAGCTGCACGGCGGGACCCTCGAGGCGCGGAGTGCCGGCCCTGGCCAGGGCAGCACGTTCCTCGTCCACATTCCGCTGGCGTCGGTCGTCGCGCGCGGCAACGCCGGCGCGCCGGCGCAGCGGCCGGCGCAGCGAGCCTGCCGCATCCTGATTGCCGAGGACAACGCGGACACCGCCGCGATGATGCGCATGATGTTCGAGCTCAAGGGCCACGACGTGAGGGTCGCCTCCGACGGCGCGCAGGCGGTCTCTCTGGCGGCCTCGTTCAAGCCGGCCATCGCGTTCCTCGACATCGGGATGCCGCGAATGGATGGCTACGAAGCCGCGCGCGGCATCCGCAGGCTGCTCGGTCAGAACGTCGTGCTCGTCGCGCTGACCGGATGGGGCCAGGACGACGACAAGCTACGCGCGAGCGAAGCCGGTTTCGATCAGCATCTCACCAAGCCGCCAGAACCAGACGTTCTCGATCGCGCGATTGCCGAGTGCAGGGACAAACCGCCCGCGGACACCCGGTAAGCCTGGCGATACGGATACACTGGCTTGGATGTCCGAGCATTCGCTGCTTGGCGACCTGATCGTCACCTACGCGCTCGCGCTCCTCTTTATCATCGCGCTCGCCCGACTGCGCGTCCCTGCCATCGTCGCCATGATCATGGCAGGCGCGGCTGCCGGGCCTGCCGGCTTCGGCGTCGTCTCCACCCAGGAAGAGGTGAACACGCTCGCCGAAATCGGAATCGTGCTGCTGCTGTTCGCGGTCGGCCTCGATTTTTCACTCACCGAAATCCGCCGAATCTGGACGACGATCGTCGGCGGCGGGGTCCTGCAGATGGGCGGCACCGCCGCGGCCGTGCTGCTCGTTGCCACGCGCGCAGGCACCACGTGGCGCATCGGCTTGTTCATCGGCCTGTTCGTCGCGTTGTCGAGCACCGCAATCGTGCTGCGGGAGCTGAGCTCTCGCAATCAGATCGACGCGCCGCACGGCCGGCTCGCCGTCGGCATCCTGCTGTTCCAGGATTTGTCAATCGTCGCCGTGCTGCTGCTCGTTCCGATCCTGTCTGGCAAGACGCCGCTCACCGCAATCCCCGCCGCGCTGCTGCGCGCGCTGCTCGCTATCGGCGCGGTCGCAGTGGTCAGCCGCCTCGTGCTGCCAGCCTTCCTCGGGTTGGTCGCGCGGAGCGGCCGGCGCGAAGCGTTTCCTCTCGCCGTGCTCCTCGCGAGCATCGGCACGGCATGGGCCAGTTCGCTCCTCGGCGTGTCGATGGCGCTCGGCGCGTTTCTCGGCGGGCTCGTGCTCGCGGAGAGCGAGTTCAGCCACCAGGCGCATGCCGAAATCCGGCCCCTGCGTGATGTGCTCGCGGGACTGTTCTTTATTTCTCTCGGAATGCTCGTCGATCTTGCCGCCGTCGCGCGCCAGCTGCCGCTCATCGGCGCGATCGCGCTCGCGATCGTGCTGCTGAAGACCGTGATTGCCGCCGGGGCGTTCGTCGCTGTCGCGACGCCGCTGCGCGTCGCGGTAACGGCAGCCATCGGACTCGCGCAGATCGGGGAGTTCTCCTTCATTCTGGGCCGATCGGGTCTCGATGTAGGGCTGCTCACGCCAGACCAGTGGCAGCTGCTGCTGGCGGCGAGCATCGCTACGATGGTGGTGACGCCGACGCTCGTCGGGTTCGCGCCGCAGGCGGGCTCGTGGGCGGCGCGCCGGACGCGGAAAGTCGCGCCGGCAGGCGCGGCGGAGATTCCGGCGCTTTCCGACCATGTCGTCGTACTCGGATTCGGCGTCGGCGGTCAGCTCCTTGCCCGCACGTTCCGCGATCTCGCCATCCCGTACGTCATCCTGGATCTCAACGGCAGCACCGTCCGGCAGGCGCGACGGGATGGCGAGCCGATCTACTACGGCGACGCGACGGGCCCCGACGCACTCATCAGCGCCGGCGTGCAGCGCGCCAAGGCGGTGATTGCCGTGCTCAGCGATCCGCGCGCGTCCATTCACGTCGTCAGTGCGGTGCGTGCGGTCGCGCCGGACGTGCCGCTGATCGTGCGCGCGCGCTACCGCTCGGAAGCCGAGGATCTGCTGCGCCAGGGCGCGACGGTGGCCGTCGCCGAAGAACTCGAGGCGTCGCTCGAAGTCCTCGCGCAGGCTCTGGAGGGGCTCGACATCCCCGGCAACGTCGCCGACGTGCTTCTCGCAAAATTCCGCCAGGAGACCACAGGCGTGCGGCCGTTACGCGCGCCGGGGCGGATGATGGACGCACTGCCGGCCGAAATCAGCCGGCGGCCCGTCGCCACGCATCAGATTCAGACGGGAGACTGGGCCGCGGGACTCACGCTCGGCGAACTGAACCTGCGCGCCGACACGGGTGCGCTCGTGATTGCGGTGCAGCGCGGTACCGAGTACGTCACGTCTCCCGCAGCGGAACTGCGGCTGCAGGCCGGCGACGTGCTGTATCTCTTCGGGGACGTGAGCGACGTGCTGCTGGCGCGGCAACGGCTGACGGTCGGCAATCAGCCGGTCTCGTGATCGACGCACGCCAGACGGCGTAACGACGATCAACGCAGGGCGCGCCGAGCTCGCAGAGAACGATCAAATACGATCTTTGGGAAGGAAGAAAAACGTACGTGTTGCTACCCGCGCGGCTTGCGGCCGACGACATCGAGAACCGTCGGCGCGATCATCATCGAGGTGGGCTCCTTCGCGGCACGAAGCCAATGCCGCCGCAGGCGCGCGGCCTGCGCCCGCGTGAACGGGCGCGTGCCCGCATAGCGGGACATGACCCCGAGAAAATAGGTACTGAGCCAGTTCCACACTGGCGAGCCGGGACGCCCCACCTTGATCGTGGGTGTGACCTCCACGACCGAGAGGCCGACACGCCGATAGAGATCCGGGAGGCGCCCGCCGATATTCACGTCGCCGCCCTGGGAAGCGAAGAACGCACGGTCCGCCGCGATGAAATCGAGCCATTCGGCCGGGCGCGGGATGAGCGCGAAGCTGTCGCGATGGTAGTCCTCGATCGCGAGCCGGCCGCCCGGCTTCAAGGCCCTCACCAGCTTGCGGAGATGGCGCTCCGGCTCGGGCAGGAAGAGAAAAACCCAGCGCGCGAAGACGAGATCGTACCGCTCCGCGGGGAGCGGCGCGAGGAGCAGGTCCGTTTCCCAGAGAGCGCCCGCGCCGAAGCCGTCGCGCCGCCACAGACGCCGGAGGCGCGAGGCAAATGCGGGCGAGCGCTCGACCGCGTCGATCGGGCCTCGCACGCGGCGTCGCAGCTCCAGATGCAGCGAGCCCTGTCCGGGTCCGATCTCGAGCACCTGCCATCGCTCGCCAATGCGCAGCCGATCGAACAGCGCATGCGCCGTCGGATCCCAGAGGCGCGCCTGCGCGCGCAGCCGCTCGGCTTCGCGCCGGGAGTCGCCCAGCAGGTATCGATACGGTCGTCGCATGCGCCGGAAGTGAATTCCCGATATCATCCTCGATCTTGGAAATCGACGGCGGCACGTACGCGACGATCCTGACGATTCACTCTTGGCTGCGGTGGGGCGCGCTGGCCTTCGGCGTCGCGGCCACGATCAACGCATTCGCGAATCGTTCCACCGCCACCAGTCCTCTCCCCGGCCGCGCCTGGGACGTGATGTTCATGGCCGCCGTCGATGTGCAGGTGCTCTTTGGCCTGCTGCTGTACTTCGGGCTGAGTCCTTATACGGCGGAAGGGCTGAACGATTTCCGCGGAGCGCTCGAGCGTCCGGTACTGCGGTTCTGGACGATCGACCACATCGGGCTGATGATGGCGGCGGTGGTTCTGGTGCGGACGGGTCGCGTGCTGGCGATGAGCGCGGCGACCCCGGCCGTTCAGCGACTGCGCCGCGGCCTCTGCTTCGGCCTAGCCGTCGCCTTGATGGTAGCCGGCACCCCATGGCCGGGCTCAATGAACGGTAGGCCGCTTTTCCGAATGT
>WUUC01230420.1_pt1 | contig 11936 bp, 12 predicted proteins | sample 6278441 | NCBI WGS metagenome assembly WUUC01 (sample SAMN13675441, study PRJNA597444) | soil metagenome | isolation source: soil | place: USA: Washington | collected 2017-10 | reverse complement strand
GGCCCCTTGAGGCGCGGCCTTTCCCCCGTCGCTTCGCTCCTCCTCCAAAACCACGCCGGCCCCGGGCCGTACCGGCTGGCGCTCGCTCCGCTCGCGAAAGCCAGCGGAGCGAGCGCCAACCGTTACCTGCGCCACATTGGGATGAAGATCCGCATGACGGACGGGCCGCGGTTGGCCCACAGGTGGTACGGGATCGCGGTCAGCGTGACCTCCCGGCCGGCCGCCGCGGGTGTCTCGCCGAGCGTCGCCCAGCCCCGCCCGTCCCACGCCGCGTCGTCGCGCGCGATGCCGCGGGCGGTGACCACCACGACCGGCTGGCCGAGGAAGTCCTCCCGCGACTCGGCGGCGGGCGGCGGGTCGGGCACCAGCTCGACGTGGTTGAGGTCCACCCCGTCGGGCTGGTCGGGGCTTTCGAAGCAGTACACGATCGGACCGCGTTCGATGGCGACCGTGCCGCGGACCGCGTCAACCGAGGGGTGGGCGACCGTGAGCCGCACCGGCATCGGCATGGTGAGGGCGACGACGTCGCCGGCCCGCCACTCGCGCCGGATCTCCAGGTAGCCGGCGGAGCCGGCCACCGCCGAGGCGACCGGCCGGCCGTTGACCGTCACCGTGGCGCCCCGGCACCAGTCCGGCACCCGCAGGGCCAGCGTCCACGCGGCCTCGCCGCCCTGCGCGACGGTCACCTCGACCGCCCCGTCGAGCGGGTACCGGGTCGCCATCCGCAGGTTGACCGGGCCGGCGCCGGTCTGTGCGGTGAGGGTCGCCGGCAGGTACTGGTGGATCTGCACGCCGGTGCCGTTGCACGTGGCGACATAGGCGCCGAGGGAGGCCACGGTCCGCATGATGTTCGGCGGGCAGCAGGCGCAGGCGAACCAGCGCGGCCGGGTGCCCGGCGCCTCGGCCCGCTGGGGCCGCGTCTCGGTGGGCGCGGCCGGGCGGGCCACCCGCCGCTGGGCCGGGTTGTTGTAGAAGAACGCGTCGCGCCCGATCGACGTGGAGGCCGCGAAGAGGTTGTACAGCGCCCGCTCGATGGAGTCGGCGAACCGGCTCTCCCCCGTGGCCAGCAGCAGCCGCCAGGACACCTGGATGCTGGCGATCGTCGCGCAGGTCTCGCCGTAGACCAGGTCGGGCGGCAACTCGTACGCGTCGCCGAACGCCTCGCCGTCGAAGCGCGAGCCGACCGCGCCGTTGAGGTACATCTTGGTCGCCTGCATCGACTCCCACTGGCGCAGCGCGCTGTCCAGCAGGGCCCGCTCGCCCGTCTCCAGGTACACGTCGACCACACCCGAGAGCAGGTAGAGCGCCCGCACCGCGTGCCCGACCACGGTGGTCTGGTCGCGGATCGGCGTGGCGTCCTGGTAGTACGTCGAGTCGAAGTGCCCCTTCGGGTCGAGCACGCCGTGCCCGCGCACGTCGAGGAGCTGCTTGGCGAGGTTGAGGTAGGCGTCCTCGCCGGTCTCGCGGTACAGCTCGACGAGCGCCATCTCGATGATCGGGTGGCCGTCGGTGTCCTTACGCCGGTTCTCGGCGAAGTCGCGCACCACGCAGTCGGCCGCCCGCCGCGCGATGTCCAGCAGCGTGTCCTCGCCGGTGCTCCGCTTGTGGGCGACACCCGCCTGGATCAGGTGGCCCTTGCAGTACAACTCGTGGCTCATCACCAGGTTGTCCCAGCGCACCTCGTGGCCGCCCTGGACGTACGAGTTCAGGTAGCCGTCCTGCTCCTGGGCCGCCCGCAGCACGGCGGCGAGGTCGTGCACCGCGCGGGCCAACTGATCCGACGGAACCCGCCCCAGGTCCCAGGAGAGCGCTTCGAGCACCTTGTGCACGTCGGAGTCGCTGAACCACAGGCCGCGGTGCGGCACCGGCTCGGCACCACCCGCCGAGCCGGCACCACCCACCGGGCCGGCGTCACCCGGCGGCCCAGCCAGCTTTCGAAGGTTGTCGACGGAACCGTCGCGCTCCAGCCAGCCGAGCGCGTGCGGCGTGGTCACGTCCCGGTTGAGGCGCTGCCAGCGCGCCCATGGCCCGCCGGTCACGGTGACATCGGTGATGCCGAGCGGATGCACGGCGAGTCGCTCGGTGGACAGCGGCGAGACCGGCCCGACGATCGGGGTCAGCGGCGTCATGGTTCTCCTTGGCGACGTAGCGTTCGAGGGACGGGCGAGTGGGGAGGTCGAGGCCGCGTCACCCGCGAACGGCGCCGGCGACCAGACCGCTGACGTAGAAGCGCTGCAGGACGAGGTACAACACGAGGCACGGCACCATTGCCACCACGACGCCCGCCTGCAGGGCCCCGTAGTCGATAGTGCCGTAGGCCCCGGAGCGGATGTTCACGAGCATGATGGGCAGGGTGTACTTTCCCCCGTCATTGAGGAAGATCAATGGCGCGAGGAACTCGTTCCAGGACGTGAGGAACGCGAACAGCGCGACGGTCACCACGCCCGGCAGCACGATGCGCAGTGACACGTGCCGCAACGCGCCGAAGTCCGAGCAGCCGTCGACGAGCGCCGCCTCCTCCAGCTCCCGGGGTACGGCCTCGAAGCTGTTGCGCATCATGAAAACCCCGAACGGAAGCTGGAACATGACCAGCACCAGCGCGAGGCCGATGAGGCTGTTCTGCATGCCCAGCTTGCCGAGCACGATGTACAGCGGCAACAGGATCGTGGCGTAGGGCACCATCAGGATCGCGAGCGTGACCCCGAACAGCGCCGACTTTCCCGGGAAGGTGAAGCGGGCGAACCCGTAACCGCCGAGCACACAGACCAGCACCGTCCCGACGACCGTGAGCGCGGACAGGGCGATGCTGTTGAACAGGTACGTGCCGAGGCCCTCGCCGTACTCGGCTAGGCCGCTGTAGTTCTCCAGGGACAGCGAGTGCGGCAACCAGGTGGGTGGCTGCTGGTTCGCCTCGTCGGTGGTCTTGACCGAGTTCAGCAGCGCCCATACCAGGGGGAACAGGAACGCCACGGCGAGCACCATGCTGACGGTGTGGAACAGCGAGCCGCGCGCCACCCGCTTGATCCGGTCGCCCGTCATCAGGCGTCCCGGTCGCGCAGCAGCCGCAGTTGCAGGCCGTTGAGGATGATCAGGGCAATCAGGAGTACCACCGCCAGTGCCGCGGCATGGCCCAGCTCGAATGACTGGAACGCCGTGTTGTAGAGCGCGAGAACGAGGGTGATCGTGCTGTTGTCCGGGCCGCCATGGGTGAGCACCAGGAACTGGTCGAAGGCGAGCAGCGACCCGGTGACCGACAGCACGGTCAGCAGGGCGAGCGTTGGCTTGAGACTGGGAAACGTGATGAAACGCAGGCGTTGCCACGTCGAGGCGCCGTCGACGTGCGCCGCCTCGTACAGCTCGTTCGGGATGGCCTGTAGGCCGACCATCAGCACGACGACCTGGAAACCGACGAACTTCCACACCACCAGGGCGATGACCGTGAACAGCGCTTTGTTCGGGGTGGCCAGGAAGCCGACCGGCTCCTCGATGAGCCCGACGGCCTGCAGCACCCGGTTGAAGACGCCGAGCTGGTCGTTGACGTCGACGAACCACATCAGCGAGGCCGCCGCGACGCCCACGACGTAGGGCAGGAAGAAGGCGGTGCGGTAGAACCGGGCGCCGCGCCGGCGACTGATCGAGATGCCCACCAGCACGAAGGCCGCCGCGGAGAGGACCACGGTGGTGATCGCGGTGTAGATCAGCGTGAACTTGATCGCGCCGAGGAACTGGTCGTCATCGGCGATCTGCCGGTAGTTCTCCACGCCGTTGAGGGTCGGCGAGCCCAGCAGCGGCCAGTCGCTGAAGGACATGTACACGAGGATGAGCAGCGGCACGACGAACAGCACGGCCACGACCACCGCGGTCGGCGCCACGAACAGCAGGCCGGTCAACGGGCGTCGCCCGCCACCGACATACACCTTCGTGGCGGTCGCGGGAGCGGACGGTGGTGCGTCCGACCGCGTCCTGGTCATCGCCATCGTCGAGGCCTCTCAGCAGGCGTTGCGGGGGCCGGCCGCGCCGGGCACGCGACCGGCCCGGATCCGGTGGGTCAACCAGCGGCGTCGAGCGCCGCCTGGATCTTCGACTGCCCCTCCTTGAGCGCCTTGTCCATGTCGCCCGTGAAGATGGCGCCCCGGACGGCGGCGAGCCAGGGCCCGTTGGGGTTGTTGAACAGGTCACCGAACGGCAGGGCGTACGGGGTGAAGCCGTTCTTCAGGCCATCGGCGATCAGCTTGGTGCGCGGGTCGGCCGCCGTGTACTTGTTGCCCGACAGGTCCGTGCGGCCCGGCAGGTCGCCGTTCTTGGTGATGATCTCGACCTGTGCGTTCTCTTCGAGGGTCCACTTGAGGAAGTCCCACGCCTGGGTCTTCTTCTTCGTCGTGGCGGTGATGCCGGCGACGTCGCCGCCGATGAAGGTGGAGGTCTTCGAGCCGTCCGGCGACATCAGCGAGGCGACGCCCCACTGGAACGTGGTCTGCTTGAGCAGGTCGCCCACGATCGGCGAGCCCAGCGGCAGGATGCCGATCTTGCCGGCGACGAACTGGGCCGGCCAGGTGGCGCCGTCCTCGGTCCGCGATGCCGTCGGCACGAGCTGCTCGTCGTTGAGCTGCTTGTACAACGTCATCACCTGGCGGAAGGCGTCGTTGTCGATGTCGAACTTCGTGCCGTCCTCGTTCAGCGCCGGCTTGCCGGCCGCCCAGACGTACGGGAACAGGCTGTACACGTTGCACCCGCCGCAGCTACCGGCGAGGTAGAAGCCCTTGATGTCGCCGCCGAGCTTGTTGATGGCGCGCGAGAACGTGAGGATCTCCTCGAAGTTGCGCGGCGCCTTCTCCGGGTCCAGACCGGCCCGCTTGAACAGGTCCTTGTTGTAGAACAGGACCGACGAGTCGAGCTTGTGCGGCACCGCGTACGTCTTGCCCTTGTAGGACGCGACGTCAAGGTGCGACTTGGCCAGACCGCTGTAGAACGGCAGCGCCTTGATGTCGCCCGAGATGTCCTGGAACAGGCCTTGCTTGGTGTAGTTCGGGGTGTACACGACGTCGGAGGCGAGGATGTCCGGCAGGCTCTTGGAGCCGGCTGCCGCGCCAACCTTGGCGAGGTAGTTGTCGTTGGGGATGATGGTCAGCTTGACCTTGTTCTTGTGGGTCGCGTTGTAGCCGTCGACAAGGCGCTGGCTGAACTGATCGGTGGCAGCCCGGACCCACATCGTCAGCTCGGAACCGTCGTCCGGGGTCGTGGTGCTTCCGCTGTCGTCGTCGCCGCACGCGGTCAGGGCGGTCACGGCGAGAAGAAGGGCCAGCGCCGCGGCGACAGTGGCGAAGCGGCGGCGCGGCTTACCGGTCGACACGGCCGGCTGATCGTTGCCACAAGCCATATCTACTCCCTGGGGTTACGCCTCAGCCGGCCGGTTGGACGGAAACGTTTCCGTCGTACCGGCGGAAACCAGCTAAGGCTTTCCGGACCATAGAGCGCCCCTTAGTCACAGGTCAATCCCTTCATGCGACACTGTGCCCGTACGGTTATTGCCGAAACTTTTCCGGGCTGGATACGCTCCGGCGGACCGGACGGAAAGGGGTGGCCGTGGCGCAGCGACGGCGGGACGGCGCGGTGACCGTCAACGACGTGGCGGCGCTGGCCGGGGTGTCCCCCGGCACGGTCTCGAAGGCGCTCAACGGTCGCGGCCAGCTCCGGCCGGAGACCCGTCGGCGGGTCGTGGCCGCCGCCGAGGAGCTTGGCTTCCACGCGAACATGCTGGCCCGCAGCCTGTTGGAGGGGCGCACCTACACGGTCGGGGTGCTGACCACCGACAGCTTCGGGCGGTTCACGATCCCGGTGATGCTCGGTGCCGAGGACGCGCTGGGCGCCGGCCAGATCTCGGTGCTGCTCTGCGACGGCCGCGGCGACCGGATCCGTGAGCAGCACTACATGCGCACGCTGCTGGCCCGCCGGGTCGACGGCATCATCGTCACCGGACGCACCTACGATCCCCGCCCGTCACTCGGCCGCGACCTGTCCGTGCCCGTCGTCTACGCGCGCGCCCGCTCGGACAGTCCGGAGGACCTGTCCCTGATGCACGACGACCAGCAGGGCGCGGCGCTGGCCATCAACCACCTCATCGCCACCGGCCGGCGCCGCATCGCGCACATCACCGGCCCGGACCGCCACCTCGCGGCCCGCGAGCGCGCCGCCGGCACCAGGGCGGCGCTGGACGCGGCGGGTGAGAGCCTCGTGCTCGACGAGCCGCTGATGGGTGAGTGGAGCGAGCGCTGGGGCCGGGAGGCCGCCACCATCCTGATGCGCACCGGGGAGCCCTTCGACGGCATTTTCTGCGGCAGCGACCAGATCGCGCGGGGCGTCGCCGACGCGCTGCGCGAGGCCGGCCGCCGCGTGCCCGAACAGGTCGGCATCGTCGGGGTCGACAACTGGGAGGTCATGGTGGAGGGCTGCCGCCCCCCGCTGACCACCATCGACCTCAACCTCAGCGAACTCGGCCACGCCGCGGCCACCAAGCTGCTGCGCGCGATCGAGGGCCACCCCCTCGACCAGGGCGTCCAACTGATGCCGTGCCGCCTCGTGACCCGCCAGTCGACCGAACTGCCACCACCGTTCTGAGGCGGTCCCGCCGAGGGCGGCCCGCGCAGCGCGCCGCGCCGTCAGGTGGAAACGGCCGACAGGTCGGCCGCCTGCGCACCTCGCCCTCGACGTCGGCGACGGTGGTCGGCGTGCGCGGCGTGAACGCCGGCAGCCCCTGCGCCGCCAGCACCGCCCGGGCCTGCCGGCGGGGCAGCGTGGTCAGCAGCGACTTGCCCAGCGCCGTGGCGTGCGCGGCGGTGTCCAGGCCGACCTGGAGATCCTCCAGCCAGGGCGAGCGTGGACCCTCCACCACCTCCGCGATGACCATCCGATCGCCGGCGATGCGCGCCAGGTAGGCCGTGTGCTGGCAGGTAGCCGCCAGGTGGCGCAGCACAGCCGACGCCGACGGCGGGCGGCGCAGCGAGCCGACCAGCTCGTGGAACCGCTCGGCCAGTTGCGGACCGACGGCGTACGTCCCGTCGGCCTGCCGGACCAGGTAACCCTCGTAGCACAGCGTGCGGGCCAGGTGATAGGCCGTCGACAGGTTCAGCCCGCAGCGGCGGGCGATCACCTTGACCGGGATCGGGCTCGCCGAGCCCGCCACCTCCTCGAGGATGCGCAGCGCCCGCGACACGCTGCGGATCAGGTCCGTGGGTTCCCGACCGGCCGCTTGCGGCGTCATCTCAAAAGCATGTCCCCCCAGCCGGCCGCACGGAAACCGCCGGAACGGCGGCGCCGGTCACCATCTGAAAAGTTCGGGGGTACCGGTGGAGCGGCGCCCCGGCCAACGATGGGTTATGTCCGACATACCGGCCTGGGCCAGGAGCGCCCTCGCAGATGTCTACGACCCGTGCTGCCGCGAGAAGGGCATCTCGGTGCTCGACATGGGACTGGTCCGGTCGGTGCGCGCCGACGCCGGCCGGGTCCGGGTCGAGTTGCTGCTCACCTCCGGGTGGTGCCCGTTCGCCGCCGCCGTGCTGACCGAGGTGCGCGACCGGATCCTCGACCAGCCCGGCGTCACCGACGCGGCGGTGGAGATCGTCTGGGACGAGGCCTGGACCACCGACCGCCTGTCCGACCGGGCCAGGAGCGTGCTGCGGTTCCTGCCCCCACCGTCCGCCGTGCCGGACCGCGACGAGTACGTCCGCGCGCACGGCACCGCACCGGCAAAAGCTGGGGAGTGATCAACCATGATCGATGACGTATTCGTCTTCGACTGCGTCGCGCACGTGTTCAACTTCGAGAAGAAGAACGCGTTCGGCCCGCCCGGGGACATGTTCTCCAACCACCTGTATGCGTTCCACAACACGCTGACCCCCGACACCGAGCCGAAGTTGCCGGCCGAGGAGTTCCTGCGCCAGTGGACCCCGTCCGACATCCGCAAGATGGTCTACGACGAGTCGGACACCGACATGCTCGTGGCGATGCCGCTGCCGCTGACCGACCTGTACCACGACGGGCTCTCGCCCTGGGAGTCGTGCGCCGACCTCGCCTCCCGCGACCCCGACCGGACGATCTTCTGGGGCTCGGTCAACCCGCTGGAGGGGCGCAAGGCGCTGGACCTGATGGAGCGCCAGGTCGGCGAGTTCGGGGCCCGGGCGTTCAAGTTCTACAACGTCCGCTACGACTACGGCTCCCCGTACCCGTGGCGCATGGACGACCCACGGGTGGCGTTCCCCGTCTTCGAGAAGGCGCGGGAACTGGGCGTCAACCTCATCGGCGTACACAAGGGGGTGCCGCTCGGTCCGCAGCCGATCGAACACACGCAGACCTGGGACATGGACGGCGCCGCCGCCAACTTCCCGGACCTCAATTTCGTGATTTTTCACGTCGGGCTGCCGTTCCTCGACGAGACCTGCTGGCAGCTCATCCGGTACCCGAATCTCTACGCGTCGCTGGCCGCCACCGTCAATTTCCTGGTCCGCGCCCCGCGCATGTTCGCCGAAATCCTCGGCAAGCTGCTGTTCTGGTGTGGCGAAGACAAGATCATCTATGGCTCCGAAGCGCCGATCTTCCATCCGCAGTGGGCGCTGCGCGCGTTCATGGATTTCGAGATTCCGGCCGACCTGTGCGCCGGCTACGGCTACCCACCCCTGACCGACCAGGCCAAACGCAAGATCCTCGGAGAGAACCTGCTCCGTCTGCACGGCATGGACGTCGCCGAGACCACGGCGCGGCTGGGCCGGGTGCGCACCACCTGACGCGCCCAGGACGCGCTGGCCGAGGGCTCCGCCGCGCCGGCTACCCTTCGGGGCCCTGGCCACCCTCGCGGCGCTGGCCGATGATGTCGTCGATCAACCCGTACTCCTTCGCCTCGTCGGCGGTCAGCGTCCGGCCGGCCGACAGGTCATCCTCGACGCGGCTGCGCGGCTGCCCGGTCACCTCGGCCAGCCGCACGGCCATCTCCTCCAGCTCGCGCAGGTACCGCCCGGCCGCCGCGGCGACCTCGTCGGCGGTGCCGGCCATCGCCGCGGCGCGGGGCTCGGACAGGCGGATCCGCGCGTGCCGGTAGGCCAACCGGCGGGTCGCCGCGGCGAGCACCGCGACCACCGCCCCGCCCGCGTGCGCGGTGACCACCGCGTGCAGCGGCGCGTTCATGGCATCGACGGCGTCGACGATCGCGAACGCCGAGGGCAGGTCGCCGTCGGCGGCGTTGACGTGCAGCTCCACCGGGTCGGTGCCCAGCGCGTCGAGGGTGAGCAGGGCGGCCGCCGTCTGGCTCGCGGAGTCACCGGTCAGCGGCCCGCCCAGGATGACGATGCGCCGGTCGAACAGGCGCTCCGCCAGCCACGGCGCCATGCCGCCACCGGGGTCCCCGCCGGGCGGGTCCGGCTGTTCCCGCCACGGCTCCGGCCGCCGGTACGGGTAGCTACCGCTGTTCACGCGCACGTCCACCCGTCTCCTCCTGTCTCGCCCCACCCGCCGGGCCGACCGCTCCGCCCGCCGGGCCGCCGGGCCCACGCGGTCGCAGGTCCAGGTGGAGTGCCATCCCCACCGCGTCGGCGTAGCGCTGCACGGTCGACATCCGGGCGTCCACGTGCCCGGCCTCAAGCCGCGCCACCGCCGGTTGTGAGGTGCCCATCCGCTCGGCCACCTCGCCCTGCGAGAGGCCGGCCGCGCGCCGCTGCCGGGCAAGCTCGGCCACCAGCGCCCGCCGGCGCAGGGCCATCTCCCGGAATCCCGGCAGAATCGGCAGGTCGTCGTCGGTCATATCGGGAACGATATACCCTGCCGCCTACTCCGGCCGGTGCCGCCCCCACCCCGGCCGGGCGGACGGTCCACAATAGGGGCGACGATCGTGAAGGGAGCCCGTCCATGTCGCTGGAGCGCGCCGCCGCACCGGACCCGTACGACATCCTGCCGCCCAAGCCGAGCTTCGACCTGCACAGCGACGACGTCGCTGACGGGCAGCCGCTCGACAAGCGATACATCCATGACAGTCTCGGCGGCGAGAACCTGAGCCCGCACCTGCGGTGGTCGGGCTTCCCGGCCGAGACGCGCGGCTTCGTGGTGACCTGCTTCGACCCGGACGCACCGACCGGCAGCGGGTTCTGGCACTGGCTGTTGATCGGCCTGCCGGCCGACACCACCGAGCTACCGACCGGAGCCGGCGCGGCGGGCTCCACGGCCCTGCCGGCGGGCGCGTTCCACGTTCGCAACGACTACGGCCAGTCCGCATACGGCGGCTCCGCCCCGCCGCCCGGCGACATCCCGCACCGGTACGTCTTCGCGGTGCACGCGCTGGACACCGACGACCTGGGCCTGGACGCCTCGGCCACGCCCGCCTACGTCGGGTTCAACCTCGCCTTCCACACCCTTGCCCGCGCCACACTGCGCCCGACATACCAGAACACCTGACCCCGCCGCGCCACCCAGACATCCCGCCCGCCCCCCGAGATCTTGGCGCGGCGATCATGCAGTTGTGGTGCCAGTTTCGCCCTAGTGCGGCCCGATTTGTTCCCACCACAACTGCAAGATCGGCGCGCCAAGATCGGGAACCGGCCGGCCGGCCGGGGCGGGCGGAAGCGCCTGCTAGTCGGACGGTTTGCCGAGTTCGCGCCAGTCGTGTTCGGACATCTCGACGCCGTAGTGCTCCGCCGCCTTGCGGATGTTCGCGAACGCCTGGTCGCGTTCCGCGTCGGTCACGTCCTTGACCTGGTCGAACCGGGCCAGCGCGGTGCGCACGTGCGCGGGGTCGGTCAGTGGCTCCTTGCGCTTGTCGGGGAACGCGAAGACGCTGTCCGGAAGCTCGTTGCGGTCCTTGGTGTCCAGCGTTCCGTGCTTCTCGTGCGGTTTCCAGGTGGTCCTCATACCGGGAGCGTTCCCCCGGATCCGCGCGCCACACACGTGCGCGCCACACACACGACGGGGCCCTGGCCGGTTACCGGCCAGGGCCCCGGACGTGCGTCAGCGGGTGAACGCCTGGAACTCGGAGATCCGCACGACCGGTGCGGACGGGCTGTTCGCCGCGCAGTCGGTCGCCGCCGCCGGGTCGTTGTCCTGCTCACCGGCGTACCGCGGGTTGCCGGTGCACTGGCTGGTCAGCACCCGTAGCCGCAGGTGCGTGGCGGACGTGGACGCGAACCGGAACGTACGCAGGTTGAGCTGACTCGCCGAGGGGCGGAACGCGCCGGCCGGGAACGCGTCGGTCGGGCTCTGGTACACCTGCCGGTAGCCGGCGTCGCTGCCGCAGTCCGCGACCGTCGCGTCGCAGGCGAACACCACGAACGACCGCAGCGCCGTGAACCGGTTCTGCGGCTGTGTGTCGGGGTCCCCCGCCAGGGCGGGGCGCAGCAGCGTGCTCACATTGATCGTGTTGACCGCCACCGGCCGGTCGCCGGCCAGGTCGACCGTGACCTGCTTGCCGGCGACGCCGTCCAGCGACACCCAGTTGGTGCCCTCGGTGTCGTCAGCGATCTTGTCGAGGTTGATGCCGTCACCGGTCGCCACCGCGCCGGAGGCCGCCGAGGCCAGGTTGCGCGGCAGGTTCAGCCGCAGCTCCTGGGCCCGGCCGGGCAGGAACAGGGTGGTGAACTTGCGGTGGCCGTAGCCCGCCCCGACGGCGGTGAGCTGGAACTGCATGCTCGGCACGATCTGGAACGTGTCGGGCAGGGCGGTCTCCGGATCGGTGTCGGCCACCGGCACCGCGCGGGCCTCGTAGTCGCCGACGTAGAGGCGCACGACCGCACCGGCCGAGTCACCCAGGGGCCGCAGGGTCACCGTGGCGTTGGACGCGTACGGCGAGGCGAAGCTCGGCGTCGGGTCGGCGTCACTCGGCCCGCTGACCGCGTCCTGGCCCATGCCGGACTGGGCGAACACGTTCCACATCACGTCCTGGTTGGCCCCGCCGAAGCGGACCA
>WUUC01195320.1_pt1 | contig 11936 bp, 11 predicted proteins | sample 6278441 | NCBI WGS metagenome assembly WUUC01 (sample SAMN13675441, study PRJNA597444) | soil metagenome | isolation source: soil | place: USA: Washington | collected 2017-10 | reverse complement strand
GTAGGAACGGGTCCAGACGAGTTTGCCAAATTCATCAAGGCCGAGCGCACACGTTGGAGCGACGTGGTACGTAAAGCAAATCTGAAAATCGATTAATCTGGCTGCTGTCCCGTTTGGCCCGGCATCGCGGCTCGCATCGGCATTGTCCATGCAGCCGCTTGCCGTCGCTCCGCGCAATATCCATCTTGCTGACCGCTCTAGGCGATGGAACGCACCAGCAAATCATAGAAAAGCTGCGCGGCCGCGCTTAGCGCACGTCCTCTTCGTTTGATCAATCCGAGGGTGCGCGCAACTTCCGGCTGATAAAGCGGCACACTGACCAGCGTAGGATGACCTTCTGGCGGCATTGCAAGGCGAGGGACTACGCCAAGTCCGGCGCCCGCCTGCACAAGGCTTACCACTGCGGGAACGTGATGCACCTCGCAAAACCATCGGGGGCGGCTGCCGCTTGTGCTGAGTGCCTGATCGATCAACAGGCGGTTGCCGCTACCTTGTGCAAGACTGATGTAGTCATATTTCCCCAATTCGCTCCATCGGACCTTTTGCCGCTTCGCCAAAGGGTGGTCCTTGGGGCATGCAACAACGAACGGATCATGCAGAACGGGCTGGAAGTCAATGTCCGCTTCCTGCGCGCCAATGTACGTTACGCCGAAATCGGCTTCCCCTCTCGTTACGTTAAGCAGAATTTGCGATGAAGATTCGTCAATCAGCCGAACGCGTATGCCCGGATACCGTGCGTGATAGTCCCGCACCACCCTTGGAAGGAAATAGGCCACAGCGGACGGCACGCAAGCAATGGTGATTTCACCGGAAATGCGTTCAGCCACATCGCTAATGCCGAGCAGCGCACTATCCAGTTCGTTCAGTACGTTGCGGGCCTTGGATACAAAGCTTCGCCCGACCGTCGTCAATTCCACCTTGCGGGTAGTTCGCACAAAGAGCGATATCCCGAGCGCTTCTTCCAGCTTGTCGACACGCCGTGACAGCGCCGATTGGGAGAGATGCAAAGCGTCGGACGCTGCCTTGAAGCTGCCAAGGTCGGCCACGGCAAGAAAGGCGCGCAAGTCTGCAAGGTCAAAATTCATGCGTTTAGAACAATAATTGATCGAATATTTGCACTTTACACTAAATATAGCGCTCCGGATAATGCCACCTATCTCAAGCGGCGGCTATCGCTCTCACACGAACAGCATTGAAAAACAAGGAGTCCCACAGTATGAATACACGCATCGCCGATCAGGTCGTCCCCGAAGCAGAACTCATGGCTTTAGGTATCAAGGCCTTCCGGGGTTTGGGCCTTTCGCAATCAGATGCTGAAGATGTCTGCCGTGTTCTGGTCCTCGCGGATCTGTTTGGCCTGGCTACGCATGGGTTAAGCCGCGTAGAGTCGTATGGCGAACGCCTGCTTGTCAACGGCATCAATCCCCGCCCAAAAATTTCCGTTGAGCGCGTGGCGCCTGCGGTAGTGCGCATCGACGGCGACAATGCCGTAGGTCCCGTCGTGGGCATGCACGCGCTGCGCGCAGCGATGGAGGTGGCGAAGGCATGTGGCATCGGGGTTGCGTTTGCGCGCGGCAGCAACCATTTCGGTCCCGTTTCCCCATACTCGCTCATGGCAGCGGAAGAAGGGTTCGCAAGCATCATCGGCAGCAATGCGACCACCACCATTGCCCCTTGGGGCGGCAGCGATGCCCGACTCGGCAACAGTCCTGTCGGCTTCGGCGTGCCCAATCCGGGAGGCGCGCCGTTTTTGCTCGACATGGCGATCAGCGTGGCAGCACGCGCCAAGATCCGCAATGCATTGAAACGCGGTGAAGCCATTCCGGACACATGGGCCACTGACAAGAATGGCCGCACCACAACGGATCCCGCCGCCGCGCTCGATGGCTTCCTGTTGCCCATCGGCGGACACAAAGGATATGGACTCGCGTTGCTGGTGGATCTGTTCGCCGGCCTGCTGTCCGATGCCGCCTATCTTACGCACGTGAAGTCATGGGTGGACGCGCCCGATCAGCCGCAAAACCTCGGCCATTTTTTCATTCTCATCAATACCAAACTGCTTGGCTCAACGCAATGGCTTGCAAATCGCATGAACGACTTTGCAGCGATCCTGCATGATAGCCCGCCTGCCGACCCTGCCAAGCCGGTGCTGGTGCCGGGAGAGATCGAACTGGCCAAGATGGAACGCCAGCGTAACGAAGGCATTGCCATCGGTGCAGATGTGCTTGCCCTGCTGCAGAAACACGCAGCCAATGCTCCGGCATAAGCTTGGGCATGACCTGAGCAGGCGCTTAGGCGGCAGCGGCAAGCCAGAATAGCCAGAGTATATTGGCGAGCGTCGCGCCGCCATCGCCGCGTGGTTCGTCGAGTCAATCGAAACCATGGCAATGATTGATCTCTGTTGCGGCGGCGGGTTTGGCAAAGCTTGCCGGCAACCTTAACTTCCATTTCAAGAATATTCATCATGACAATCGATCCCTCCATCGTCTCGGCGTTCACGCCAACCGGGCGCCTTCGCGCATCCATTAATCTCGGAAACCCTATCCTTGCCAATCGTGATCCGGCGACTGGGGAAGTACGTGGGGTTTCAGTCGATCTGGCACGCGAATTCGCACGGCGCCTTGATGTGGAAATTCAACTCGTTGTGCTCGATACGGCTGGCAAATCCGTCGAGACGGTCAAAAACGAGAAGGCAGATATCGGCTTTTTTGCAATCGATCCATTGCGGGGCGAAGGAATTCTCTTTACGGCACCCTACGTACTCATCGAAGGCAGCTATCTTGTCAGGAACGAATCGCCATTGCAGCGCATGGAAGATGTCGACCGCGCTGAACACCGCTTGACTGTCGGCAAGGGGAGCGCTTATGACTTGTTCCTTACTCGCGAACTCAAATACGCACAGATCCTGCAGGCGCCAAGTTCTCCCGCCGTTGTGGACACATTTCTGGCTGAGAATGCCGATATCGCCGCAGGGGTAAAGCAGCAATTGGAAAGCGATGCACGGCGCCTGCCAGGGTTACGTTTGCTACCAGGACGTTTTATGGTCATCGAGCAAGCAATGGGCACCCCAAAAAGCCGGGGACAGCAGGCCATTGACGCGCTTGCCGCATTCGTGGAAGAGATGAAGCAATCAGGCTTCGTCGCAGAAGCATTAAGGCGCCATGGTATTCAGGGCGCAGCAGTAGCGCCATTGCGCGAAGTGAACTAGAAACGAGGACAAGCCTCGTGATGTTGCTTGTCAGATTTTTCAACAGAATCGGTCGAAAGCGGACACTGAAACTAAATGTCCGCTCCCGGCCTGGAGCAAAGGACGCTCAACAGATTAAGAAATGGTTGCGATATGCCTTACCTTTAGCCTTACCTTCAGCCTTACCCTTACTTAAATGCGAGTAGCATTTCTACTTGAGGCCGGATGGGGAGCATGGCCGTATGTGACGTAGCTCCCACTTCAGCTGTGGCATACACATGCATCAGGAATGTGCCCTCCATTTGCCTCTGGGAGGCAACTGAAGCTTGCCGGCACTAAGCTTCCGTTTCTAAACACCGCTCTACTATCTCCCGGGCGGACATAGGCTACATCGAGACCCGTTGTGCATTGTTCGGGCGGAATAGGCGGAGAAGGTAGGGTCCACCGAATGCATTGCACCGGTTCTGCATCCGTCAAGCTGGTGTAGGGATATCCCATTCCAAGGCAAGAAATCGCTCTTGCCTCTGGCGTGCCCGATGGTTGTTCAGGATTATTGATAAGCCAGGTACGTGTAGGCATAGCAACCACTTCAATGGCACCCGTTGTGCCGGCTGGCTTATCGAAGGCGCTGATGCGCAACTTGATTCCACCGTTTGGTATGAGTTTAGTATCCAGATCCAGATAGGCGGACGCTCCATCCTCCGATACATTAAAGGTGGCTAGCCTGGGGATATAACCTTCTCCAGGCAATAACTCGACGTTTCGCATCCCGCTGCCGCGCACCTCCAATCTCACTATTCCACTCAAATATCTTGCGCCATCTTCAGGCGCTTGTGTAACCGATGCGGCCAATACCGGAGTAGTCGGTCCGCTATTGTTGCCATCACTTGTGCCATCGGAAGGGGGTGGAGAACCGGTTGAATTACTGGAAGAGCCGGTGCCTGAATTGGGGGAGCCGCCACCGCCATCTGATTCAGGGTTGTTATCTGTTGCGCCTGTATTGCCGGTTGATCCGGTGTTGGTTAAATTTCCTGTGGTGCTGGAAGGACTGTCGTTTCCACCACCACACGCTGCTAATAGTACGAAAAAAGATGCTGCAAATAGCTTTTGCAAGGAACGAGACATGGATGTTTGCCTATTGTTATCGACGGCAGGCTCCCTGATTCTCTTATTGTTATGGCTCGTATTATTTCGTCAGCGCAGGCAATATTCATTTGCCCTTTCTCAAGGGCTTGCTGCATATCAGGCAATCCCTACAAAAGGCGTTTTTTGGTTACAACAGAATGCTATGGGAACTCTTTTGAAGGTCTGTTGGCCCTTATGATGCAAGATTCACTTGCAGATGCTGCGCGGCGCGCTCATTCTCAACATTCTCAATATCAGACTTATTCACCGCCTGTCCGTGGCATGGCAAGAATTAACCGTGCCACCTGTGCAGGCTCATCCATTTGGACAAAGTGTCGAGCCCCTGGGATAAGGAATAGTTCAGACTCTGGAAGGAACTCATGGAACTTCTGGGCAACACCGGTATTCAGGTAAGGATCAGCATCGCCAAAAATGATCCGGACTGGACGTCTGAACGCTCTCAGCGTAGAGATCATTTTTGTGCGTGACCTGATTGTAGACAATAAGTCTTCGTTCAAGCTAAAGAAGGCAGGACGAGCACTTGGCGTGGCGTCGAACTGTTGATACAGCAGCGGCACAAACTTGCTTCTGGCATCCGCGTCTCGGAAAAATCTCCCAACCTGCCACCAATACATTCGACGGAAGATCCAATGACCAAACATCTGCGATACAGGCCTCGCGATGTTTCTGATCACAGGTGTGGAAAAAAGCCAGATCGCCTCCGGCGGTCGGAGCGTTTGCATTGCGCAGTAGTATGTGTTCAACAACACCAGCCCTGCCACGCGCTCGGGCTGGGCAAGTGCCCAGTCAATAGCCGGTGGGCCCGAGGCGTCATGCGCGACAAGGGTGACTGGCGCAAGCTTCAGTTGGGTGATGACGGCATCCAGGTCGCCGACTTGATTGGCGGCAGTATAGGGATAGCCGGATGGTTTATCCGAACTGCCCCACCCAAGAAAATCAAAGGCAACGACTCGGCGCGGTGGCGAAAGATAAGGAGACAGGCGATCGTAGAGGTGTAAGTTGTCCGGGAACCCATGCATCAGAATGATCGTGGGTTCCGCTCCCGGGTATTCCCGGACATAGATCCGGTGTTGGTTCCGCTGTACAAAAGTCTCTTGGTAAAGCATCATTTCCTCCGCAAAGGATGGCACCTGACACCAGGCACGAGACCATCCCCTTGTTCGGCGGCTACCTACAGCCAGCGACGCACAGAAGCCTTGTAGGGCAAGTAGTCCGACGGAAAGCGGCTCTCCAGGTAGCGCTCCTCTCGCGGGATAACCACAAACGACATCAGCGCTACCGTTGGCATGAGGGTGACGAGTAGTCAAGACTATTAACCCAAAGCGCAACGCCGAGCTGGAGCAGTGAGAAAGGCAAATAGATGGGATTGCGGCTCCAGTGATACGGCCCCGTGCGCACGATCGCGGTGGTCGGACGATTGCCCGGAACAGGTGTGCCAGCCGTCCAAAACGTGCGAACAGCGTAAAGAATCAGGCTTTGGCATTGCCGTGCCAGATTCTGGGTATCGGCCACCAGGCGCCCCCAATGCGTGCCTCATGTGCGCAATGGCGGCAGTTCTTCATCCTTCGGGACAAACCGCAGCGCAAGGCCGTTGTTGCAATAACGCAGGCCGGTCGGCTTCGGGCCGTCGTTGAACACATGGCCCTGATGGCCGCCGCAACGCGCGCAGTGGTATTCGATACGCGGCAAGAGCAGCGTCAAATCCTTCTTGGTGCCGATCGCGCCCGCAATGGCGTCATAGAAGCTCGGCCAGCCGGTGCCGCTTTCAAACTTGGTGGAACTCTCGAACAGCGGCTGGTTGCACGCGGCGCAGATGTAGGTCCCGGCGCGCTTCTCGGAATTGAGCGGGCTGGAACCGGGCCGCTCGGTGTCTTCCTCGAACAGGACGCGATAACTGTCCGGCGGCAGCAGGGCTTTCCATTCGGCCCTCGATTTTTCTACGGGGAACGAGCGCATGGTTTGGTCTCCAAAAGCGGGCAACAGCCAGGCCGCGAGCAGCGCTGGCGCACCGGATAACAGCTGACGTCGATTCATGATGGCCTCCGCACTCCGTAGTGATTGGACAGCCAAAGCGCGCCAAAGTTAATGGGCCAACCGATGGCCGCCTGAACGCCATGCGGGTTGTTTCAACTCAAGCCCGCGCCCATGTCGCGGCCTAAAATGGTTTTGTTCCAGCGCAAGGGCAGCCGATGTTGCGTTGCAGTTGCATTGCACGATGTCCGAACCCGACATGAAAGGCTCCGAGCTTTACTATCGTCATCGCTTGCCTGTGCGCATCATGCACTGGGTGAACGTGGTTGCGTTCTTTATCCTCTTCATGAGCGGGTTGCAAATATTCAATGCGCATCCCTCGCTGTACTGGGGCCGCTCCTCGTATTCCGGCCAGCCGCCGCTACTGCAGATGCATGCGCGGCAAGCGAAGGACGGCACGCTTGTCGGCGTGACCGATGTGCTGGGGCATGAGTTCATTACGACCGGATGGCTTGGCGCTTCGCGCGGCCCCGACGGCGTACCGGTGCAGCGCGGTTTCCCGTCGTGGGCAACGCTCCCGGATACGCAATGGCTGGCAATGGGACGGCGCTGGCATCTGTTCTTCGCCTGGGTATTCGTCATCAACGGCCTGGCATACGTCGCCTGGTCGGTATGGAGCCGCCATCTTGCGCACGACCTGATACCTACCCGGAACGACTGGCGCTCCATCGGCCGCTCGATCAGGGACCACCTGCTGTTGCGCCACCCTGCCGGCGAGGAGGAGAAGCATTACAACGTGCTGCAGAAGCTGGCCTACCTCGCCGTCATCTTCGTACTGCTGCCGCTGATGATCGTGTCCGGCTGGTCGATGTCGCCGTGGCTCAATGCCGTGATCGCCGGCTGGGTCGATGTGTTCGGCGGCCGCCAGTCGGGGCGCACCATTCATTTCATCATCGCCTGGGTGCTGATGGCCTTCGTATTCATCCATGTGTTGGAAGTCATCGTCAACGGTGCGTGGAATCACATGCGCTCGATGATTACCGGGCGCTACCGCCTGCATGGCGAAAGGGTGCAGCATGCCGGGGAGAAGCAAGGTGAAGCCGGCTGAGTCCGACAGGCGTCGCCTGCTGCTGCGTGCATTGGCCGCGGGTGGCGCCTCGCTGCTCGCAGGCTGCGACCGCCTGTCGCGCACCGCATGGTTTCCCGAAGTACTGGCCGGCGCGGAAAAGGTGACCGAAGCGGCCCAGCGTGCGGTGACGCCGCGCGGGGCGATGGCGCAGGAATTCGACGAAGCCGACCTGTCGCCGTCGTTTCGCAGCAATGGCACCGCCAATCCCAACAATCCGCAATACCAGGCGCTCGCCGCCGGCGGCTTTGCCGGATACCGGCTCCGGGTATTCGGCCTAGTCGACCATCCGCGCAGCTATTCGCTCGACGAGATCCGTGCCCTGCCAAGCCGCACGCAGATCACGCGCCACGATTGCGTCGAAGGATGGAGCGCGATCGGCAAGTGGAAGGGCGCGCGCCTGTCCGCACTGCTCGACGAGGTGCAGCCAAACGCCAGTGCGCGCTACGCGGTGTTCTATTGCGCCGACCCGATGGACAACAAGGGCACGCGCTACTACGAGAGCATCGACATGGATGATGCGCACCATCCGCAAACCCTGCTGGCCTACGACCTCAACGACCGCCGGCTGCCGGTCGCCAATGGCGCTCCGATCCGGCTGCGCGTGGAGCGCCAGCTCGGATACAAAATGGCAAAGTACGTGATGGCGATCGAGTTCGTCGACAGCTTCAAGGACATAGGCGCGGGCAAGGGCGGCTACTGGGAGGATTTGGGGTACGAATGGTATGCGGGCATCTGATGCTCACGGTGCGGCAAATGGATTGCACCGACTTCGGTCTTGCCATGGACGACGCATCCAGTGCTCCTGATCGCCATAGTTCTCCCGCCGTTAGATAAGCGTTGGTCACGACATGTGCGTGCTGCCCGCTCTCACTCTGTCCGGCACGTTTTCCGTCTGCGCTCCCATTTTCCTTCTGTGGGCAGCCTGCGCAGTCGAGTCAAACTGCCTTGGAAAGTGCTGCATTCACATAGGGCGTTGAGTATCTGCCTGCGGGTGCCAACCCAAACGTCATAGCGTCTGCTTTTAGCCGATTGCAGAAGTTGATGTGCTACCGCTTTCGGCCATGAGCTGCCTCTGACAGTTACATTTCAATCGATGTTGCGGCGGCAACATTTCCGTGTCAGGATGCCGTCCATATAGAACAAATTGGGTGCTTACAGGCGAGATCGCTAAAAGGGATGGACCCAAACGAGCTAGTACCAATCGAGTAAATATAAATCAGCGCCGGGAGCTCTAATGCCAAAGGTTATTGGCGGTCGACGCACGACCTACCTGTTGCTAAGTGGAATAGCAGTTCCAAGAGTTGTCCGGCTGGCCCCTGGCGTTGATCTACTCCCATGGGGGAAGAAGGTTGGCCCCCGCCCACTGCTGACCGGTCTTGATCTCCTTGACCAACACTTCGCGATGCTGCAGCTACCTTGGATCGAATGTCAACTCCGCATAGTCGGAAAGGGCAGAGCCGACGTAGCAACACGCGCCTGGAACTCTCTCTGGGATGTTTTGCTGCTGAGCGCAATATTTAGAGTACCCGTTAACTGCGGGCTTCAATCAACAGCCGAGCTTGCTCACTTCAGCGAGAATAGCCGTTTGAGCGTCATAGACTATCGGACGTTAACGATACCGCGAGACGATGCCCGGCCTCTCAGCGAGGCTGAGTGCGTGTGGCTGGAAGCGAACTTTGGAAAAGCCCAGTTGCTGCTTAACCAGCACGGAATGCAGAATGCGGTCCACTGTCTGGCAACCTATCACTGGCATTCACTGCCAAGGGCTCAGCTGGCATTGCTTTGGGCAGGTATAGAAGGTTTGTTCGGCGTCGATTCTGAGATCGTCTTCCGCGTAAGCCTGTACACAGCCAAGTTTCTGGCACCAGACAACACGTTAGTGCAGCGGAAGATCTTCTCGGATGTGAAACGACTTTACAACGTGCGTTCAAAGGCGGTGCACGGAGGCCGGCTCAAAGGCGATCCAAGTGATAGCGTTGCTGAGTCAGTCGAGCTGCTGAGGCAACTGATCGTCGCTTGCATTGAGGGCAATCGGCTGCCGTCGCTAGATCAGCTTGTTCCTTGAGTCTATGCGCTTTGTGATGGGGCGAGCGCCTAACCCCGTATATGGACTCCCCCTAAACTGCAAGGAACTGATCGATAGACATGGCATGAGGGATAAGCCTGCAGTCGTATAACTCCATCGTTGAACGGCTGCTTTCCGGATTGCTGTATGGCAGCTCAGGGTCGGGCCCGGTAGTTCACATCCGAAATTCGATCGACAGAACGTTAACTTCAAGCTGTCATTCGAGAAGACAGAGTATTCGTCTGGGCGCGGCCAAAAGCGGACGTTTGCTCTCCTACAGAGCTGATATTGCTGCCACGATAATTCTATGAGAGCATTCGCTAAACATTGGCAGGCTTTCATAACGTTGCACCGACATATTGCGCGTTATTTATCATTGTGTTTTTGAGCCGTTGCGCGAGCAAAGCGAATGTTGAAGTGGCTTTTAGAGGATCGTGCTGTGCTTATCAGCTGCTGTCTGTATCTATCAGCTTGCAATTTCCACAAAATTAGTCAGTCTGGTCCCACGAAATGTCCATTGATTCGCTGATCTCCGCCCTGCTCTTCGAGGCCGAAGGCGCTGAACTCGACTTCAAGCGCGAGCAATACCGATTTTCAGGAGCAGATGACCGCGAGAAATCCGAGTTGCTGAAAGACGTATTGGCATTTGCGAACGCTTGGCGCAGAACCGATGCCTATATTCTTATCGGGGTACAGGAGGTTAAGGAGGCCGAGGCCGAAGTAATTGGGATCACAGAACACATTGATGACGCGAGGCTGCAGCAGTTTGTCAACTCAAAGACCAATCGGCCCGTGGAATTCTCGTACACCCCTACGTCCTTCCAAGGCAAGCAAATCGGGGTCATTCACATCCCTGTACAGGATCGTCCGATCTTCCTCACAAAAGACTATGGATCGCTTCGTCGGAACACTGTCTACCTCCGTCGAGGCTCCTCAACGGATGAAGCTCGCCCAGATGAGATAGCGCGCATGGGCCACGCTGCGAGTGAAGGTCTAAGGCCACGGCCGTTACTGATTCCCCAGCTTGCGATGAATTCTGACTGGTCAAACTTGGTCGAGGGCGCCACTTTTGAAACAGTTCAACTGATTCATCCGGAGATCAAAAACCTTCCCGATTACTCACGGTCTGAGTCCTCCGGCCCCTTCGGAATGCCGATCTATTCTTCGTTCCGTCACACAAATTCAGACTTCTACCGAGAGCGCGCCGAATACCTGCGCTTTGGCGCGAAACTCCGGCCCATCCGATTCTGTATTCGCAATGAAGGAACTGCGCCTGCCTCTGATGTGAAGCTCATAACTCACATCGCGGACCCCACACATGATCTCGAATTCTCGTTGGGTTCAGACCGACCAAAGGCACCGCGGCGAGAATGGTCGCCGATAGACAATATTAGGCCAATTTCGATGAATCAGGCGCCGCCGGACATTGAAATTACCAAGACAAGCGCTGGCTGGACGATCAGTGCATACTTCGGAAAGATTCAGGCTAAAGACACGAGATTAACGTCGGAGCAGTTATTTGTCGGAATGACCCAGAGTGGATCGACAAAGCTTTCAGTTTCTGTCTTCGCGGATGAGCTCTCGAGTCCGATGAGTTCCACGCTATCGATAAGTTTCGTAGTTACCGAACAGGAACTAACCTACGATAAGCTCACGAGCTAGAAACTACCCCTTCACTTCGCTTGACGTTCGCCGGCCAGCGTCGCTGGATGCCACTTGCAGTTGCGCTCAATGTTAATGTCAGCTTAGGGTCGGAAGCTGGCCCAGACGATCTTCCGGAATCGGCCAACAGCCGTCCTTTGGCGTTGTTTCTTGACGGACCGCTTTAGACGGGCTTCTGCTGCTTGGTTCTTGCCACTGAGTTTCAGCCGAGCCCAAGACCTGGTTTGCGAAGATATTCACGGAGGCGTGATCTGCAAACTCTTTCAAAGCCCCACAGCGTGTAAACATGTGGAGCTTTTTCTCATTGTGCGACAACTCTACCAAGACGCGGGCGCCGAGGGGCTGTCTTTTGAAAGCTCTGCAAAGTTCTTCAGCGCTACCCGAAACTCCTTCAGGTACGGCAGAATCTCATCTTTTTTCGCGGCCAGCACTGCCTGGACGTTAATGTCACTGCGTTCACGGTTGTCGAACTTCATTCGCCAACTGTTTGGGTTCGGGCATATGTAATGTTCATCGGAGATGACGCCGTAGATTTTGGCCAGGGCGTTGTGGAGGGAAGTCAGCGCATTCAAGGTCGTCGTGTCGTAGCAGGTGAGTCCCACCGTTTTAGCGTTCTGCACCACCCAGCCAATCCACTTGTACATCTCGCGATCAATCTCAACGGCCAAGTTTTCTGTGGAGGAAGCTACCGCTTCGAACAGGCTCGCGTATTGATCGAGGTACTGCTGAGCAAAGGAGCGCTTGGTCGCGGCTGGCGGCGGGAAAAATCTTGGCGT
>WUUC01106956.1_pt1 | contig 11936 bp, 14 predicted proteins | sample 6278441 | NCBI WGS metagenome assembly WUUC01 (sample SAMN13675441, study PRJNA597444) | soil metagenome | isolation source: soil | place: USA: Washington | collected 2017-10 | reverse complement strand
GGCCTTACGTTTCTAGCGATGCTTTTATTATAGCATCTTAGCAGTAGCATGCATACCCTAATAGCTTTATTAAGTGTGGTAAAATATAAGTAATGTGTAAAAGGTGATGAGCCACACAACACTTAACTCCTTCGGGAGTTTTTTTGTTATACTAAAATAGTCGAAACCAACAATTTATTTACGTTCAGTAATGGACAACTCACCTTATGACAGTAGAGCGTAAGTTTTATTGTTGGTTTCGACAACCTACGGTGGGTTGTCCTTTTTTATGCCAAAAATTACTTAATAGGGGAAGTATGAAAAGAGTTATCAAATATGGTCCGGGTGTAATGACACACGTAGCAGTTAAACAACCATACGCAGGAGAAACACTTTGGGTGTATGACGATAATAAGTTAATAGCGGAAATCGAATTAGATAATATTCCTGCACTTCTGGAGATTGAGCCACTATTCTTCAAACATAACCTCACCGTAAAACACGGAAATGATGTAGACGTAGAAGTAGGTTGTACGTCATAGTAAAGTACACTTTTTTGTTATAATAACTATGTTCGCTTCAGAACACCGCATCTAAAGAGCCTCCTTCGGGAGGTTTCTTTAGTAACAAAAGTCACATTGTACTGGCTCTTTTTTCTTGCTATACTCATAGGGTCAGGTCAGCAGTAGTTTTTTTGTGGTTGAATCATTTAATGGGCAGCCACGAGCAATAGATTCAACCCTATTGCTGACCTGACAGTCAGTGGCTGTCCTTTTTTGTTGGGCAGCTGTAAGGGAGAACTTATGAGCTACTCAAAGCAAGGGGTGAACTACGGTATCGGACAACTTTCCGATACTCAAGTAGAAGCCGACCTAACATTTCTTAGACAACATACTCAATATATCAGGATTAGCTATCCAGCATACAACAGCCAGTTCGCTATCGACTACTGGAAAGGCATTATTCTTAAAGCGAAAGCAAAAGACTTCCATGTTATGTGGGGACTTTACTGTCCTAACAATCAGGGCGCCAACTGGTTTGCTTTTTTGCAGAAATTCGTTGAGCTATCATCGTGGGCCGCACAACATGACGTTGTCTTTGGTCTTAACGAAGACATGTTCCATAACGATGACTTCGTAGTTCCGGATGAGATTGCTATTAAAAGTATTCATGAAGCTGCCAAGCTTGCGAAATTCCGTAACCCAAATGTAAAACTCCACATTTCCCTCTCCGGTAGTGGTGAGTTAGATAAGTTTATCGCGGTAAGTGGACCTACGGCTGCTGGGCGAGGAGCCTTTGACTTTGTATGTCTGAATCAATACGATACGCTCGCCAACCATAAAGCCAATATAGATAAGCTGACAAATGCCTATGGAGCAGCAACCTGTGTGACTGAATTTAATACCGGCCGCGGCTTTGACCCTGCTTACGGTAATGAAGCGATCTGGAAACAAAGTGTTAAGGACCGAGCCGACTACATGGAGGCCTCGCAAGTTGCAGCATTTTACTTCTATACCTATGATCGTAATCTCGAAGAGACTTCACCAGGTAGCGGCATTCTCAAGTGGAACTTACGTATCGGACCTACTACCCATCATGAGACATGGGACCTATTTAAGAAGGTTTAGACAACGATATGAATACCATTGGTATAGGCTACGGTACGATCCGATCAATAGATAGTAACAAACGGCCCGGCTAAATACCGGGCTTTTTGTTTGTCTATACTGCGCTCCCGCCACGCCGCCCTTTTATCCAGCGTATGCCTTCTAGAAGGGCACCGATAAGAAGAACAATGATTACTGTCCAGAATAGGGCAGCAGCTATTTCTTGGAGGGATCCGAAGATGATCCAAGCTATTATGAGTATGATTAAGAATCCTAGTAACATATTTTCTCCTATACATCCTTGCTATTTTCGACTGAGGGCAGTGTACTTAACTCTGAAATCCGAGCGTTAATAGTCTTCAAGTTACTCTGTGACTGTTCGATAATTACTAATTGATCGTATGCCATGGCTTTCAGTTGAGTTAAGTCATTGTTCTGCGTAATATCCATATGCTCTCCTATAGTTTACGTACTCGTTACTGTTTCCCAGCCCGTAGCTCCACCAACACGTAACTTATTCAAGGTGGTATCGAAATATATTCCGCCTTTTGTGTATGTTGGTGCAGAGGCAGTTACAGCTTGGACCGGGAAGATAACCCCATCATTCCTGACTGACAGCTTACTGACTCCACCGACTTGAAGGTCGATGAAGTTGTGTGCGCCTGACCCTAAACCGGTCTCTGTTCTATTGATTCTGAAGTCGGTCGATGCAGCGGTGCTTGTCTGGTTGTAGGTAGGGTTGATGAGTAAACCATACTGAGTGCCTGAAGAAGCAGAAAGTCCTCCGGCTATATTTGCTATTGTGATATTCGCTAACGAGCTACTGCGGTTAACGCTTACTGTACCAACAGTAGCAGAAGGAAGCTCGTTTATATCCAAGATACTATTAGCTGTGCCAATCTTGATTGCTCTACCAGTCCCCGTTCCTCCAAGCTCTGTCCGAATATTGAAAATATTACTTGACCAGAACTGACGGGCGCGTTCGTAGTTTGTTGTTTGGTCAGAGGTATTATAAGCAGCAATCCCTGTTGAAGTTGATCCCAGGGTAATACTATGTGTAGGTGCGGTAGTAAGTATTCCTATCCGGTGACTTGTGCCATCAACGTATAGTGTACTTGTATCAATCGCTAGACCTGCGAATGCGGGGCTTGCTCCAGTGTGAATACTTTGAGGTAAAGAAAGTGTAGGGTTACCACTGACACCATCACCATTCGTAACAACGACTTGGTTAGATGTACCGGTAATTGTACGCCCAGTAAATGTATCTGCCGCCGTCTGAGTCAATAAGCCTGCCGTATTAAACGCTGCAAGGGCAGTTAGAGTGCTATCAGAGGCTTGTTTTTCAGTATCAAGTTCGTTGAGGGCATCTTGGACAGTGGTAGCGGCTATGTTTCCAGTTGGCGTGTTAGTTACCTGAGAGGCTGTATAGTCGGCGCTTGCAGACACTACTGTACCCGTACGGCCATTGAAACTATCAACATCACTGTCTTCAACGGCTGCAATCTGACTGTCTACGTACGATATTGTAGAATAACTGCTGAGGTCTTGGTCTCCGGTGTTCACGCCCGAAGTATTCGCAAGTTTTGTCTTTTCGGCTGCTGTCACGTACTTATTCGTCGTACCTTCTGAAACGTCATCGGTATCAAGAACTACGACACCGGTTTGTGAGTTTACACTATCGACAGGATAGTCTATAGCTGCGACTTGTGCGTCAGTATAGTCGTTTGCATTAGACTCCGCCGTTGCTGCGCTCCCTGCCGGGTCAGCACCGGCTGCCGCTGCACTTAGTGTCTGCCAGCTTTTATCACCTCGCCAATACTGGTTAGTTGTCCCCGTAGAAATAGTTGGCTCTTTTGCATTCAAAGCTGTTTGCGTAGCCGTGGATATTGGCTTTGCTGTGTCGCTGGTGTTGTCGACGGCGCCTAGCCCAACATCGCTTTTACCCAGTACAACGTCACCAACTTGTCCATTAACAGAAGTGATGATGTTAGATGCTTGGTCTCCTGGATCGCCTTTCTCTCCGCGAAGACCACCATCGAGGAAAATCTCTATTGGACCGGTTTGTGTAAGAATTATATCTGCCATATTCCTCCTATGCCGCCCCTAAGGTTGTTATTGTGCCGCTTGATCCTCGATACTTCAGGGCTCCTGCCTCGACATATATGTAACCGCCACCAACTGGGTCGGTGCTAGGTACGGAGGTGTCATTTGCCACGAAGACTGTACTTGTATTGCTGACATTAAACATACTTGTGCCGTTCTTTCTTAGATCAACCAACCTCTGCATGCCAGAGCCAGCCGCGGTTTCTGTGCGATCAACCAGCAGGTCTACAGCTCCACCAGTTCCTGTTTGATTGACGGTACTATCTACAACCGTGATTGCATTAACGCCACTAGAAGCGGTTGTTCCTCCCGACAGGACTGCTATATTTGTATTCGCGAGCCCTGTGGATGCCCTATTGAATTGGATAAACCCTGATGCTCCCGGAGTGCCATCATCGAATGCAACCGTAGCATTTGTAGAGCCGATTATCAGCTTCCGTTGCTGTCCAGTCCCTGCTGCACTGGTTCGCATAGAGTAGGTGTTTGATGTCCAGCCAGAGACAAATCTTTCGTAATTTACAAGGTCTGCCGTGTTGTATGCCGTTATTCCGGTCGGAAGGTCAGTTATGAACGTCCCGTTAGCGAACGAAACAGCAGCACCCGCGACGGTAGCTGTGGCATCGTCGGAGAGAGTGACTGTAGTGCCAGATATAGCTGCGACAATAGACTTTGTTACTGCTCCCGCCACAGAAAGATAACAGCCTAAGGTAATACCAGATATTGTACTGACGGTTAGAGTTTTCGTACCTATGGTAATGCTACCTGTCGTAGCACCAGAGTTAAGCGTTCCCATGGTTCCTGCGGTCACACAAGCCCATGAACCAGGTTGTCCGGAAACAGGCGATTGGTTCATTACCCTGTCACCTACAGCATACGATCCGGTTGTAGGTATGGCGCTATTGAAGTAAATCTTGTTTGATCCGCTTAATGCACCATTTCTTAACGATCTGTTAATAGCTAACGACTGACTCGACCTGGTCTCCGAGCTATTTTGACCAAAGTATCCAGACCACCCTGATGTTCCGTTATTCCACTTGACAATACCGTTCGGGCTAGTGATATTGTTCACCCCACTGAAAATGGTGCCTGCTGTATCTATCGCATAGCCGTCAACAGGAGGATTAGAGACCGCGTCTATAACATAGAGATCACTAACTGTGGAGTTGATTAAGTACAACGTTATACCGTTGTTAGCGAGTAAGGACTCTGTCCCTGCTTTTTGTATAAATATACACTTGCGGAGTATCGCATTGATAATATATGCGTATCTTCCTAATTCTGAGATGAAGGTAGTTTCGTCAAATATGACACCCTTGTAGTTCGCTGTATCAACAATCCGACGAGTTGTTGTGCCACCCACCTTAGCTACTTCATCGGTAATGATACATCGATTGAATCGACATGAATCTTGCGGATTTGTTATACTACCATATGCATTTACTATTGATCCCCCGATAAGACAATCGTTGAAGACCATCCGGGGCATTGCAGGCCACAATACGTCGCTATTGTAGCCAGTCATAGAACACTTATTGAACACAACGTCGGCGATGTCTCCAATAGGGGCAAGTACTGCCGCGCCAGCATTGTCTTTGAATTCACAGTTCTCAAACGTAACGTTCCTAACAGTTCCAAGTTCTGCCTCAATATCTACTCCCGCCCTAGGAGCGCTTTCAAATACAGATCTTCCGGTGTAGTTGAACTTACAATTTATGACAGTAAAGCCATTTCCACCCGTAAGGCTAAATGCCTGCCTGCTATTGTACTCGGAGATGATATTCCTTAAGGTAACCGGCCTACGCTCTAATCCGTCATAACCTGAATATTGACCAATATATAAGCCGTCCAGACAGTGGTGGTGCGCGTAAACGTTACTGATGTCTAATGATTTATTTTGTATGGCTCGTAGCCCATAGCCTAGGTTTTGTCGTCCTGCATCTCCCCAGAGGCCACCGATTATCATGTTCTGATTATTCCCGTCTATCTCCAAGTGGCCTGTGACGATAACACTGTTGTTATTGACGAGGTTAACAGCATAACCGATGTTGGCGGTATAGTTTGCGTCATAGAAAGGAAGCGTTGACGCGTAAGGTTCACCTGTTACTGGGTTGAATGCTCCGAACCGTAATCCTGCGGCTAAAGTAAGTTTTGCGCTGTCAGACTGAATTGTTACAGTGCCGGTACAATCAGATATTTTTATTATGTCGCTTGCACGGTAAGCGTAACCTAAGCCATTAGCGCCTGCAAATACTTGACGGCCCACAATATAATTGCCCTTCGGTATATATAGAGTTCCACCGTCAGCAGCTGTTATAGCGGCTGAAACAGCAATAAATGCATCCGTGTCGTTAGTGGCCCCATCGCCAAGAGCGCCGTAATCACGGACGTTATAGACTTTAGCTACGTTTTTCAAGATAGGTGCAGCCGCCGTACTTCCTACACCGGCCAAATCACCGCCAAGTTGTATCACACCCTTATTAACAGGAGATGCATCCGTCTCATACCCCGGGGGGCCTTGTACGCCTCTAAGCCCACCGTCTAAAAAGAGAAGGGTAACATTTCCGCTTTGAGAGGTATATGTAGGCACTAGGTTCTCCTTCGGTTAGCGTCTTTGTAGAGAATTAGTGGGAACTGGGGCCAGGTGACCGGCTTTACTCCAGGAAGGACAAATTGGTACTCGGCTATGAGTTTCTCTTTCTTCCCGGCCATAGCGTAGGTTTGGGTCATGTCGGAAGTGATGATACAGCGGTATCTGACGTAGGTTTTGCCATCAATCACATAGGCGGGGTCAACAATATCTGAGTCACTCATATCCACTTTGAAAACTGTATTTGACCCATCGTCACTTGCATCGTTGTCTAGTTGAGACTTCACAACGAAAAACAGCTTACCACCAGCTTGCCAGCCATCAGCAGCAATACAAGGGAAGTCCTCCTTGTAATCTCCTCGAACCATTTGGTAGTCTGCCATTGTTTGTTCCTCCTAATTCCTAGTTAATCGCGCAATAAAGTACACGATCGCCGACACTACCACGAATACCCCAAAGACTTCAGGATAAAAGTTGACGAGGAAGAGTGTGACCGATAGTATCCATATGATTAGTGCTATTTCTGAAAGAGCCATGCTACGCCTCCTTATTCTTAGGCGCTAAGTAAACCGTAAAGTACCCAAGCACACCTGTTACGATCAAGTCCATAACGATACGAAGCGCCTCATCTACATCTGGTGTGTAGAGCGATCCCAGCCACTTCACAAGTTGCCCCGCTACAATAGCTGCGAGCATACCCGCAATAGCCTTGCTGACTTTTTTAATATCCATACATTCTCCTTATTTCACTAGCTTAGCTAGCTCTTCTACCTTAGCTTTAACTTCTTCCAGGCGCTTCTGGGCATCTCCTGTTGGTAACTTAGCAACGTCCTCTTGGAGCTTCTGGATAGCCTTAGCACGTTCCACAGCATCAATGCGTACTTGTTTGTTGAACTTTACTAAGTCGGCGTGTGCTTTAGAACTCCGCAGTTCGTTATATACCTCAAACACATTGCGGCCAATGTATTGAGCCATTTGTTCTTTAGTGGGCGACACTTCAAATAAATCTATGTAAAACGCCCGGACAAAGTTTTCGTCTGTCATATACTCTCCTTCTTTTTTCCCTATATTCCATTCCGATGGGTTATCGTAATCTCCGTAAACAGATACATGCAGGTGGCTGGTGTGGGGGTTATCCCCCTCATACGGTTGCCATATCCAACCAAACTTGGCTGGCTCTATAGCCTCGCCGTTGGCGATTAAATACTTAATCCTTGGATCACCACTATCTGCGAGATAATCAGATAGTTTATCTATATCCACCCCATTGGCGGGATCATGGGTAATGTCTAAGGCGCACACCACCCCGTGCTTATTAGGGTTGTGGTCTGAACCTGTTCCTTCTGCTTGGTGATTAGGGTCACCAATCCATCCGTCACTGGCTTTATTTCTATGCGGATAGGCTTGGTTAACTTGTCGCCGTAGGGTGACAAGTGATTCTGCTAGTCTATAGGTCATATCAACTCTCCTCGCTTTCTTGTGTTATTGGCTCACATGCATATGTTGGGTTAGCTGCGTCAAAGGGGTCTGTACGCTTGCACTCGTATTCAGTTGTCAGGTAGGTAAAGCGCCAGGATGATGGGGGCTGGCCGTTGGCTCCGTCAACTCCATTTGCCCCATTCGTTCCGTCCGCTCCACGGCACTGCGAAACCTCGAAGTAGCAGGCAGGAGTAGCGCCGTCTGTGCCAGGATTGCCGGTATCGCCTTTTACTGACTCTCCTGAAGGACCAGCTGGTCCGACTGGTCCTGGTTGGCCCTTTAGAGATGCGAGCCAGTCGGACTGCGAACCATTAAAGCCGTTGAGAACAGCGACTTGGTAGGCGTTAAGGCCACTCTCACCTTGCTTAGAACTGGCTACAAGAGAAAGCAACCACTCTTCTTCTGATCCTTCAAAGCCAAGGCGTTTGGCTATTTCGTAAGCGCTCTCACCGTCTTTGCCGTTCTCCGGGGTGACAGTAGCGACGCCAACGTTATAGTCTTTTCCCTGGGATTTTAGTTTTTCAATCAAGAGGTTGTTTACAATCGCAAGCCATATTGCCAGACCGATAACAATCAGAATGAAGACCGGATATTTAAGCTTGTGAAATATCCGTAGAATGGTCATTGCACTCTCCCGGTGTTAATAACAAGTTGCCATAGTGTGTTAGCGGCGAGGGCTGTAACCGCCGATACCAAGACCCATACGAGTTTGGAACGGTTTCTATCTTTATCTTCAAGATTCTTCACCCGAGAAGTAACCGGCAAAAGAGCAAGGGCCAGTTCGTCTTTTGTAATATATGTAATGTTCTGATCTCTAATAAGCAGCTCAATATCTGCAAGCTTTTTAGCAATAGCGTCTACTTGGTAGACTTTTGCTGGGGCTTCGGATTCTTCTTGGGTTTTGTTGGTCATTTGGTTTACTTCTTAGACTTCATTACGCAGTTCTTCTAAACAAGATTGCATAGTGGCTGATATTGTAGCCTGATGACGAAGCATTCTTGCCAGTCATCTTGAGGTTGAATGTAATAAGCTTGCTGGTAGGGACCGATAAGCCGGTAGCGAGGACATCGTATGAAGTTGTCACACGGGTGCCAGCGTACATATCGAGTGTTGAGCCTATGTTGACGCCATCTACCTTTGCTTGAACAATACCTCGGTTGACATCCCTGTCAGCGTAGAGTGAGACAGTATATGTTCCTGCCTGAAGTACAAACTTATAGCTGACTTCATCATTTAGAGCACCGTTGTTACGGAGGACGTATGTTGCGGGGTTAAAGTTGACGGTGTTAAAGACAACGACATTCCACGTACCTGATACGGTACTGCTGTATGCAGGGGCAGGTATATACTTAAACCAGTCCATGTCGCTTAACTTAGGCGGGGTAACTGTAGAATTATTGACTTTTGCCGTTGTGACGATGTTGTCTTTTAGGCTGCCGTCTTGGTTATGAGTTACCAGTAGGCCATCAACGACCCTGTCTCCCCATTCTGCTGTTGGCGCAGCAATAACTGCCGAACCAGCGGGGTAAATATCATCAGTACCAGCCGTTAAGGTCAATTGTGTAATCGTATTTCCTGATACAATTCCAACCCAATCAGATCGTGTGCCATCGACTTCGTTCCCAGACCCGTCTATCTGGTATAAGACGAACGGTGTTGGTGTGTCTGTTGCCCAACCCGTCAAGTCATCGGCAGTAAGAGTAGAGGCACCAACTGCTTTTGACCCCGTGAGTGTCGTAGGCTCTGGTCTTGTGCCAGAGGAAGCGTGCATAAATTTATCAGTGATAGCCATCTATATTCTCCTTTGCGCGTATCATAATCAACCTAAAGGGGTAATTCTACCCGTCAGAGTCGAGGATTCCGATGTTAACGTTCTCAATAATGACGTCAGATAATTGGTACGATGTCCGTGCTTCAGACGACCCGACTGACCATGCAACATAGTTCATATCCTCATCAATCTCAATCTGCACCTTAGTGCGCGGATTACCGTAAGGGCTAGGAATGGCAAAGGTTTGACCCCAACCAGCTAAGCCCCATGCTTTCTCACCCCATCCTGCATAGGGGTTGTTGGATCGAAACGAACGCATTTCAGTCCCAACTGTCGCAGTGTCGCTATCCTCTGTACGTCCGAAAATACTAAACTCAATAGTTCCACGTGCTCGAAGCAGAATAAACGTTACCCGTGTGACAGTAGCCCATTCCTCCCCGTCTTCAGAGAAACGCAATTGCCCACTCGTAATAGCGGTTTGGAAGGGGAGCGTGCCGTCTTGTGTTGCTTGAATCGTAGAGAGTTGGAAAAGGCGATTGTCACTCAAGACCAGATGGTGTGTTTCACCGGTATTATCTTCATAAAGTGTCATCCAATCTGCCGAGATGTTGTACGGGAGCATCCAGGCACCTCGTCTGTCCTTATTGCCTAAGTCGAGTAGCCATATCTGGTTATTCTTCTGTGACCCGACTGGAAGGGCAAAGTAGACAATCCCATCCTTTGAGATACCCACAGCTTTTTCCATTGCTTGTACGTTTAGTATGGAGACGTCGTTTTCGATTGCTTCGGTTAGAGATTCTGTTGAGAGGATATTCTGAATCTGAGCCTTCGTAAATGTGCTCTTAATTCCATCTCTTGAAGGGTAAATAAGCTGGTCCTGTATAGTAACAACAGCGTCAGGGGAGTCGGTACCGTCTTGGCCGTTGTCTTCTTTAACATCGAAGTATGTAATGACTTCGTCGCCAACGTTTACGGTCGCATCTTGCATGGTATAGCGTTTTCCGTATCCGTTTGTGCCTTTCGTAAGTATAAGAGGCCCTGGGTTACCCTGACCTGTGCGAAACGGAACTACTACAACAGGAAACTCTTTTGTGCCCTTACCAATCTCGTTCCACCCACCTCCGCCATAAGGTGAGAAGTCTAGCGCTGCTGAGCCTTTTCCTCCGTATCGCACATAGCGAGGAAAGTCTTTATCACCAGTGAGGAAAACCTGACCATTGATAACTTTGCCGCGTTTTACCTTAGGGCCTGCCGTAGTATCTGCTACCGGAGCAGTATGTGTAATGTCTTTCGCTGCTGACCCGTCGTCTTTGAAGGTTACTCCAGTCACAGCTGAAGCAATTAGGTATTGAGCATCTGCTGTTTCGCCAAAGTAAATGTTATAGCTCTGCGCTCCAGTCACAGCTGTCCAGTTGACTGTTATGTATGACGTTGCGCTCCAGGCTGAACGGACGATCCCTACTTGCTGAGAAGCAGTTGGAGCAGCTGCCGTTTCACCTACAGTACTATTTGCTGTGATGGTGTAGTAGTAGGTATACGTTGTTCCTGTAAGACCCGTGGGTGTTAGGGTAGGCGCAGTAGCGGCAGGAAGCGCATTAAACGGTATGACAGTGGTTGTCGGAATGTTCAGATAAGAAAGGTTATCTTCGCCATTCATAACTAAAACTTTGTCGTCAATCTGTACAAAGTGTGCCGGTGCTGTGTCGTTATAGTCTTTCCCATCGACCACTTGCCAAGCGCCGCCATCTTTGCAAATAGTAACCTTAGTTAGGCCAGCCACATTCTGTAAAGTAATGAGCCACTTTTCAAGGGTTGCTGTATTAAGGAATTCGTAAACCTCGCCCAGAACCGTTCCCAGCAGAGTCTCGCCGTAAGGTACTAAAGAAGGACGTGGGCCTACCGTACCGTCTTGATATAGCCGTACGTTTAGTGCGGATACCAGACTGTTCGATGGAGTTCGACCAACATCAAGCTGACTGTTATAACCTCCCGTCCAGGCACGGAAGCTGAGCCGGTTAATCTTCGGCGGTTTAGATGGTTTAGGAACCGGTATCACTAGTCGTCTCCCAAGGGTTGACCCGCAGTATTTGAATACTGATAGGGGTAGTTACCAAGGTACGACTCGCCAAGCACACTTGGGTACATCCGAGCGGTCGCTACGGAGCCAGTGTTTTTCTGTTTCATCTTTGTAAGTAAGTTGGAGGCTGAGGCAACGAGATTGGAGTACTGATTCTGTTTGGTTACCGTATTGCGTACATACTCAGCTGCCATCATTGTGGCAAGATAGGCTTTGCTAGGTACAGTTACTTCGTCCGTAGAGTTCAGAAAATCGTCAGGTGTTATATGTACTGGCGCTATAACTTCACCGTTATATTCGGGGTCGCCAGCTACGAACGTTTTTGAAAAGACT
>WUUC01166680.1_pt1 | contig 11937 bp, 10 predicted proteins | sample 6278441 | NCBI WGS metagenome assembly WUUC01 (sample SAMN13675441, study PRJNA597444) | soil metagenome | isolation source: soil | place: USA: Washington | collected 2017-10 | reverse complement strand
CAACATTTGGCGCGCGATCTCGAGGATCGCCGGGATTGGCAGCAGCGATTCGTCGAGCGCATCGGCCAGCGACTGACCCTCGTGCAGCTCGAGCACCATGTACGGCTTGCCGTCGTCGGTGGTGCCTACGTCGTAGATCTGACCGATGTTCGGGTGACGAATGGTCCCGCAGATCTTCGCTTCGCGCTCGAAGCGGGCCAGCGTCTCGGGACGTTGCGCGCGGTCGTCGTTGACGATCTTGACCGCGACGCGATGGCCCACGGTGACGTGCACCGCTTCGTAAACCGTGCCGGTGCCGCCGCGGCCGAGCTGCCGCTGGATCGCGTACTTGCCGTCGATGATCGCGCCGGATTGTAGCGCGGGCTCTTCGGAGCTCTGCTCCGGGTCTTCCTCGAGCTCGAACGCGAGCTCCGACGTCGGGCGCGGTTCGGTCATGTCATCGACACGTGCCATCGACGCACGATTTCATCATGCTGCACTTCACACCGCAGGCGCCGCAGTTGTCCTTGTCGCGCTGCAAGTCACGGCAGTCGCGGCCGCAGCACGCGCGCTCATCGCAAGCGTCTTTGCAATCGCAGGCCTGCATCATCGGCGTGCCGACGCTCAGGCAATCGCCTTGGCAGCAGTACTGGCCCTCACCGCATGTCCGACCGCACGCGCCGCAGTTGTCGACGTCGTCTTCGAAGCTCGCGCGCGCGACGCACGTTCCGCCGCAGCAGGTCTCGACGTCGGCCCTGCAGCGCTCGCCGCACGCACCGCAGTGCTGGTCGCTCGTGAAGTCGAAGCCGTTGGTCGGGTCGCCGTCGCAGTCCTGATCGACGTCGTCGCACTCCTCTTCGCCCGGCTCGCCGGCGACGCACTCGGGCTCCGCTGCATTCGAGCACGCGAGCGCGCCGTTGCGGCATGCGCCCATCTCGTCGCCGGCGATGCACGGCATGCCCAGGCCCGCGACGTCGTCTTCGACATCGTTGCAGTCGTCGTCGCTGGTCGGGTTGTCGCAGCTCTCGGCACGCGGCAGGACTTGGCCGGCGCAATCCGTCCACTGCGTGCCTTCGCAGCGCTGGGTGCCAGCGGTGCAGCGACCGTGCCCGAGGGTGTCCGGCGGGCCGGCGTAGCAGCTGCGCGGCTCGCCGACCATGCAGTCACAGTCCTCGTCGATCATGCCGTCGCAGTCTTCGTCCTGCGCGAACGGCTCGTCGCTCACGCACAGCTCCTGGCCGGCAGTGAGCGCGCCGTTGCACGTCTCGTTGCCGTCGTCGCAGGCGATCAAGCCGGTCGCGCAAAGACCGCTGCACTGCCAGACGCCAGCAGTGTCGAGCACGCAGCCGTCCATGCCGCTCGGAAAGCAAACTGTCGCGGACACTTCGTCGACGCTGCCGTCGCAATCGTCGTCGATCGCGTTGCACGTCTCGCTCTGCGCCTCTTGCGTCGGCGCGCACAGCTCGACGCCTTCGCGGCACATCAGCGCGCCCTCGCTACACGCTCCTTGCAGGCGCGAGTCGCAGGCCGCAGCCGGCGGCAGGTCGTCGACCCTGCCGTCGCAGTCGTCATCTTTCGCGTTGCAGATCTCGCGACTGGGCAGCGCTTGGCCGAAACACTCGGAGTACGCGCTGCCGACGCAAAAACGTTGGCCGGCGACGCATGCGCCGACGTCCTGCGTTCCCTCGGGCCCTGCGTAGCAGCGCTCGATCGGGCTGCCCTCGGCACAGAGGTCGCCCGCCTGCGCCGCTCGTACGCAAAAGCCCGCGTGGCAGCTCGCACCGTCCTTACATGCCGCGTCGTCGCTGCAAGCTTGCGGATGCTCATCGCGGTCGAAGGAGCACGCAGCCAAAGCCGCGCAAAGCAGCGCGATGTAGCGAACCGCCGACATCAAAATGTCCCTCGCATCCGACCCAGGACATGCGCCCGCTCGCCGTCGAACAAAGGTGCAACGCTCAGCTGAGCTGCGTGATCGCCGTCGCTCAGGTCGAATACCAAGAGCGTCGCGCCGAGGGCGAGCACGACCGCGCCGGCGGGAATGAGGATGTTGGCTGCCACGGCGCGATCCTGCAGGCCTTCGAAGTCGGCGCTCGCTTGCTCGGCCTGCGCGGCCGAGCGGATGGGCTGCCGCTTCCAGCGCTCGAAGTCTTGCTCGGCGGCGATGCCGATGACGGCGCCAGCGGTAAGCGCAACGGCGCCGACGCCGAGCGCCACCCACGTGAGCGCAGACACGTAAGCTTGCGGCGCGGCAGGCGTGGGCTTGGGGCTCGGTTGAAATTGCGGTGGCGGTGGGTCGGCAGGCGCGGCGGGCGCGACCACCTTCGGAATACCGAAGAGCTCGCGCACGAGCGCGGGGACGGCTTCGGCCAGCGCCGTCGAGGCCTGATCAGCCGGCACATCGGTGCTGACGCGTGTGGGCGCGTCGCTCGAAGCCAGATCGAAGTAGCGCAGCTCGAGCCGCACGTTTCCGTTCGGCGCAGCATCCAAGGTACGCACCAGCAGCGACTCGACGTTCGCCGTGCGCGCGATCGACTCGAAGCATGTGCGCGACTCGTCGCTGCAACCGACGCTGAGCTGAATCTCGGCGTAGTCGACCGGCGAGACGACCGGCGACGCGATGCCCGCGAGGCTCGCGAGGTCCCGCAGCAGCGCAGCGTCCACCGCGTCCGACACGGCAACCGATGTGGACGTGCTGGTGGCGCGGAAGACGCCGACGCGCGGCTCGACGTCCTGCGCATGGCCCACCGCGTGCGGCAACACCTGGCCGGCCAGCGCGACGCACAGGACGGCGACCCACGACCGAATCGACGTGCGCCTCGAAGCGAGCGGCATGCGGCTTCACTTTACCACGCAGCACTCACGCTCGGCGGTCGCAGGGTGTGGGGCGATCGGCCGCAGGTGCCCCTGCAAAGGGCAGTCGTTCGGCACGGCGAAACCTGAAGAGAGCTCGCGACCTGCTCAAAACAACTTCATGCGGTGGCGCTCGACGCGGCGTAGCGCGCCTGCACGGCGAGCAACATCCGCACCCGACTCCGCATGCGGTCGTGCGACGTATCGCATCGCGTGCTCGACCGCGGATGGTGGCATCCTGGCGCTTCCTTTTTCACGGAGGCCCTATGACCGCCCACTCGAACGTCCGCCGCTCTTATGTGCCCGCAGCGCTGTTCGTCCTCGGCCTCGCGGCTGCGCCGCGCGCGTCGCAAGCCCAGACGCCTGGCGCCGCGCAGCCGACGATGCAGCACCAGCACCACAAAGACCCGGCCGCGCTGAAGCCGCCCGTCCCGGTGAAGGCCACGACCACGACCACGACCACGGTGACCACGACGGCCGCGCCTGACAAGCCCGCAGCACCTCCTCCGCCCACGGGCGCGGAGGTCGGCCGGGCCGTCGATGCGATGAGCGCGACGTGCGGCAAGGCGCTCGCGCTGAGCGAGCAGATCGAAGCGGCGGTCGCGCGGCGCAAGGCGTCCGAGACAACGCGGCAGAAGAGCAACGTCGAGCTGAAGAAGAAGCTGCGCGCGGTGCTCGCAGCGCAGAAGAAGGTGGAGCGCGCGAGCAAGAAGGCCGGCAACGACGCCGCGCCGATGGCCGAAGCCGCGCGCATCGAGTACGAAGCCGCGCTCGCGCAGGGCAAGACGGTCGAGGTCGAGACGCAGAACGCTCAAGCCGCGCAAGACGAGCTCGCCAAGCTGGTGGCCGCGGCGCAAGAAGCGTCGACCTCGTGCTCGAGCTACGAAGCGTCGATCCGCGCGGCTGCAACCGAGGCGCGCAAGGCAGTCGCTGCGGCCAAGCGCGACGCGGCCAAGGCGCGCGCGCTGGCAGGCGTACCGGCGCCCAAGGCGCTCGAGGCCGCGCGCGTGAAGCAGGCCAAGGAGCTCGAAGTGAACAAGACGAGCACCGAAGGCGCCCGCGCCGCGCTCGAAGCCATGAAGGCCGAAGCCGCCAAGCAGCCCGCGCCGACCGCGCCGGTGGCACCGCCGCCCGCCGCCGCGAGCAAGAAGAAGCCCGAAGCTGCAGGCAAGCCCGAAAAGGCCACGCCGGCCGCAGCCGACAAGCCCAAGTGATCGCCAAGGCGCGGCGATGCTGATCGACGGCCTCGAGGTCGACCACTGCGCGCCCGCTGCCGCGGGCTACGCGATCATCGCCGCGCCGCACCCGCTCTATGGCGAGCTGGACTGCGTCGCTGCATTCGCAAAGGCGTCGCTCGACACGAGCGCGTAGCGGATTACGGCGCTGCGCTGTTGGCCGCAGGGGACCGCTTGGCATCGGTCGCAGGCACCGGGTTCGCGGGCGCGAGTTGCTCCGTGCGACCGCCCTCGTACACCGCGACCGCCCAATGCTCCGATTCGTACGGCCCGCCCGGCACCGCCGCGCTCCAATCCAAGTTGAGCCAAATCGGGCACGCCTCAGAGCTGCGGTACGCGATGGTCTTCGGAATGCTGCCCGTGATGTAGCGCCGGAACTTGTTCTTGTAGTGCTTGGTCAGCGCGGCCGCGACCTTGCCCGGCTCGCCTTGCACGCACGCTTCGGCATACGCGTGGCCGCCCTTCGGACCGTCCATCAGCACGACGCGCGCTTGACCGCCGATCGCGATCACCATCGACGCGAGCGTCACCGCGAAGTCATCGCAATCGCCGACGTAACCGTTGCCGATCGACTCGGTCGCCGTCGCGAAGTACTCGCGGCCGTCCGGATCGTTCACGTAGCGCCAAGGCCGGCGCACGCCCGCCCAGATCTCGGCCACCTGCTCGACGTGAAACGGGCCTTGATTGCGCGCAGCGAGCTTCACCGCGGTGTTGCGCGTCAGCGCGTCCATCGGCGTCAGCGCGGTCGCGAGCCGCTGCGCGCTCTCACCACCCGGGGCGTGCGCGGCGAGCTTCTCGCGCATCGAAGGCAAGAGCGGCACGACATCGCTCGAAGGCACGAGCGCTGCGCCGCCGTCGCGACGCGCGAGGACGAAGTACCCGGTCGCGCCGGCGACGAGCAGCATCAGCGCGGCCGCCCAAAGCCCAACGCTCGGCCCGCGCGCGGCGCTTTGCGGCTTTTCGCGCGTCTCGAGCGTGGCCTTGCAGGCCGGGCACGTGATCTGCCCCGGTCGCGCCCCTTGCTGCAGCTTGCCCACGTGCCCGCAGCGCCCGCACACGAACGACAGCGAGTCGCGCGCCGGCATCACCAGCGTGCGCTCGCCCGCGCCCGCCTTCAGCAGCGCGCGCAACCCTTCGTGGCTCCACGGTAGCTCCAGCTCGCCGATCCGCACGTCGCTGCCCGGACGCGCGGCCCCCGTCTTCACACGCGCGCCGTCGACGAACGTACCGTTGGCGGACGACAGGTCCTCGACCAACAGCGCCCTGCCCTTCCACGACAGCCGCGCGTGGTGGTTCGAGACAGTCGGATGATCGAGGACGACATCGTTATCGGGCGAGCGCCCGACGGTCGCGTACAAGCGACGAGCCATGACGGCAGCGTACACGGGAGCGACTTGCCGTGCCCGCGACCGCGGAACGGGCGCGGCCGCGCGCTCGCAGCGAAAGGCCCATGAGGCGCGCCACACAGGCGCATTGACGCGCGCGTCGCGGGCGTCATGGGTGACTGCGGAGGATCTAGCGTCGGGGGCGACGCCAAGCTCAGAAGAAAACGCACGCGTCGCGATCGACGCTCTCAACGCTGGTGAGCGAGACGCTCGATACTCCGCTCGACACGTAGTCGTGGCCCTGGCCACCGTGGACCTCCGAGTTGGGCAAGTCGCTTGCTCAGTCGCCTCGGTCGAGATCGACTCGCCGACGCATCGCTTCGCTGTGCGTGAGCAACTGCGCGGAGTCATCGCGCTCGGCGTACTGCCCGAGCCACGAGGACGCTCTCAGCGGCGAGTCGAAGAAGCGCATGTTGATCGGCACGCCGCCCAAGAAGAACGACGCGTTGACGATCGGCGCGACGAGCCCCATCAGCGCGGAGCTCTCGACCGACCAAGCCGCCGCCTTCACCTTGGGCCCGAGCGTGCCCGCAGCCCAAGCCATCATTTGACGACTTTCGCGCGATGGCGGTGTCGACATCGACTCGACGATGCTCCAGTAGCGGAAGCCCTCCTTCGCGTCCGCCATCGCGATCAGCACCTCCATCAAAGCCTCCATCGCGCGCGGCGTCACTGGTCCGCCCCACACGACGAGCACGACGTCGTCGAGCGTCGAGATCACGGATTGATCGCACACGATGTCACGCGGCAAGACGCAGGACGGCGCCTTCCGACGCTCCGTGAGCTGCGGCGCGATCCGCTCCAGCCATTCACGCGCGTCGACATCGCTCACTTCACACCACAAGCGCCGCCCGAGCGCGTTGCGTCCACGCTCGATGCGATCCCGAATGGTCGCTCGCGCGTTTCCGGTGAGCTCCGAGAGCTGCGAGACCGTAAAGCCGCCGACCTCGTGCAGCGCCAGCACGTCGCGGTGCGTCGCGTCGATGCCAGCAAGCGAAGCGTGCATGCGCGCGGCGCCCACCCCAAGAACCGAACCTGGGCGCTCGACCGCATCCACCGCACCGCTCGAGATCTCCGTGTCGGCGCGCGCTCGCCGGTGATACGTCGCGGCCACGCGCCAGGCCACGGAGTGGAGCCAGGTCGCTAGGCTCGAGCGGCCCTCGAAGCTCGGCAGCAAGCGATGCACGACGACGAACGCTTCTTGCTGCACGTCGTCCAGGTCGGCTGTGGGTACGCCGCGCCGCGCGAGCAGCCGGCGCATCAGCGACGAGTTCTCTGCATAGACGGTATCGAAGCTGAGCTTCGCGTGCGTCGCGTCCATCCGACCGCCCCCCAAGCGCGCGCACGCTAGCACGGCTCCGCAAACGTCCGCCGCGACACGAAGACCACGCGCAGCGCGCGGCGGAGCGCGCGGCAAAGGGTCGGTGACGGCGCCGCGCGTATAAGAGGTACGCGCGGCGCACGTCACAGACGGCGGTTCGAGCGTATGGGGAACGCGCCCGCGATCTGTTTAGTGTCGCGAGACCGGCCAAGTGGAAGATCTTTTTCGAGCCGCGCTCGGATCGCGCCGAAGGCCGGCAGCCGCAGGCGCATCCCTTCGATATGCGCGGCAATATCCGCGGAAGGTGCAATGCATTGGGCCACCCGCTCCGCGGATCCGCGGCGCGCACAACGCGCCCCATGGATCAATCTGGCACACGCGTAGCGATGAGCGCTTCGCGACTCGACGCGCGCGCTCGCCGACGCAACAGCACGCCGAGCGCAATCATCCACAATGTGTGAAGCGACGATGGAGGCGCGCTCGTTGCGCGCGCGTCTACGGGGTCCGCATCTGCGCGTCAGACCGTCGTCGCGATGCCGCCGTCGACCGGAATGCAAGTGCCCGTCACGTACGCACCCGCGCGCGACGCGAGGTAGATCGCAACGCCCGCCATGTCTTCGGGCTCACCGATACGGCCGCGTGGACAGGCTTGCTTGATCGCATCGCCGAAGTGCTTGAGCGTCTGCTCCATCATCTTGCTCTCGAACGGCCCGGGGGAGACCGCGTTGACCGTGATGTGCTCGCCGGCGAGCCGGCGCGCGAGCACCTTGGTCATGTGGATCACGGCGGCCTTGCTCGACGAGTAGGCGTAGGTCTCGAGCCCCGGCACATGCATGCCGTCGATCGATGCGATGTTGATGACGCGTGCCGGGTCAGGATGACTCGCCGCAGCCTTCAAGAGCGGCAAGAGCCGCTGCGTGAGGAAGAACGGCGCCTTGAGGTTCACGCTCTGCACCTTGTCCCAGCCGGACTCGGTGTACTTCTCGAGCGGCTCGGCCCAGTTGGCGCCGGCGTTGTTCACGAGGATGTGCAGCTGCTTCTCCTGCGCCGAGATCGCTGCGACCAAGCGCTCGATCTCCTGCATGCTCGCGACGTCCGCCGGGATCGCGATGCACGTGCCGAGCTTGCTCAGCTCCGCCGCCGCCGACGCGCACTGATCGGCCTTGCGCGCCGTGATGTACGTCTTGACCCCGTTCTCCACGAAGCCACGCGCGATCATGTAGCCGATGCCCCGGCTGCCGCCGGTCACGAGCGCCGTCTTACCTTCGACCGAAAACAGGTTCTTCATTGCAAAAGGCTCCTGTGCCGTGAAAACGCGCGGAGGCTACTCGACCGAACGAAAGACCGAAAGCAGGGCCCTCTCGGCTGCGAACAGCACCGATCTTGAGACCGCCCAGCGTCCGCGAGACGCCGAGCTCACCCAACATCCGCGCGCCCAGAGCCGCGCGCCTCACCAGAGGTGGCTGCACAAGCGCTTTGGCCCTCAACTACTGTGTGCGCCCATCAGCTTGTCGACGAGCGAGACGCTGCCGGAGTGCGCGCGGGCGTGCTTCTTCACCGCCGCGCCAACACGGCGCATCCAGGCGTCTTCTTCCGGCGTGAGCGGCCCGCGCTCGAGCGCGGCGAGCGCTTCGTCGAGCTGCGCGCGGTCGCTCGGGCCCGCCATGCACACCTGCACCGCGGGGTTACTGAGCGCGAAGCGATAACAATCCGACGCGCGCGGCGTCGGCTCGCCCTCAGGCGTGAGCGCCGGGTTGATCAAGTCGCCCCAGCGCGTCGCCGTGTACGCCATCACGGCCGGCGGCTCGGCGAGCGCCGCGAGCTGCGGGAACACCTCGTGCTCCGCGCCGGGATGCGAAGCGTTGTAGCGCACCATCACCGCGTCGATACCGGGCGTCTTTGCGTGGCGCTCGAACGCAAGACGGTTGTGGCAGGAGATCATGATGTGCTTGCAGCGGCCCGCGTCGCGCAGCGCGCGCGCGGCGTCCATGATCCGCTCGGGCGGCGGCTCGTTCCACCAGCCGAGCAACAAGAAGTCGGCGTAGTCCGCGCCGAGCGAGCGCAGGCCGCTCTCGAGCGAGCGCCGCATCAGCCCCGCTGCACGCGTGTAGCTCTGCACGACGAGCACCATGCGCTCGCGCTGGCCTTGCTTGCACAGTGCGCGCACGCCGCGACCAAACGCCGGCCTGCGCGCCGAGCCGAAATAGAAATAGTCGAGGCCGCGCGCGAACGCGTGCTCGATGTCGGCGGCGGCGAGCCCGAAGCTCGAGCCGAGCCCGAGCGCGCTCGAGACGAGCTGCGTGCGTGGCAACGCGACGCGGCTCCAATGAAAGGCGTGCTGCGAACCGCTCGGCGCTGCGTTTTCGTCGTGATTCATAGGGCGCGTTCACGCTTACCACGCACGAGCGCCCAAAGATCTTTGGTGTAGGCTCGCCGCATGTTTACCGGCATCACCCGCGGCACGTTCCCCGTGACCCACGTGGTACGGGCGCCCGACCTTGTGCGTTTCAGCATCGACCTCGGTCCGGAGCAGAGCAAAGGGCTCGAGATCGGCGCGAGCGTCTCGGTCGACGGCGTATGCCAGACGGTCACCGCGCTCAACGGCACCCAAGCGACGTTCGAAGCGATCGCTGAGACGCTGCGCGTCACTACGCTCGATGCGCTCGCGGTCGGCCAGCGCGTCGCGATCGAGCGCAGCGCGCGAGTCGGCGACGAGATCGGCGGCCACGATGTCTCAGGTCACGTGCGCGGCACCGGCGTCTTGCTCGACGTCCACGTCGACGGTGCGAGGCACGACCTGCGCATCGGCGTCCCTGCCGCATGGATGAAGTACGTGCTGTCCAAGGGCTTCATCGCGCTCGATGGCTCGAGCCTCACGATCGGAGCGACCGGCGTCGACGGTGAGCAGGGCTTCTTCGAGGTGCACCTGATCCCGGAGACGCTGCGCTTGACCAATTTTAGCCACAAGCGAGCGGGCGACCGCGTGAACGTCGAGCTCGACCCACGTACGGTGGCGATCGTCGAGACAGTCGAGCGCGTGCTCGCGCAGAAGGCCTAAGTGCTCAAGCGAATCCTCAAGTCGCGCGTGTACGACGTCGTCTCCGAGACGCCGCTCGATCACGCACCCAAGCTCTCCGCGCTGCTCGGAAACGAGGTGTACTTGAAGCGCGAGGACGCTCACCCGGGCGTCTTCTCGTTCAAGATCCGCGGCGCGTACAACCGCATGGCGCAGCTCTCGACCGAGGAGCGCGCTCGCGGCGTCGTCGCGGCATCGGCGGGCAATCATGCGCAGGGCGTCGCGCTCGCCGCGCAGCGGCTCTCCGTGCGGGCGGTGATCGTCATGCCGCGCACGACGCCGGAGATCAAAGTCTCCGCCGTCCGCGCGCGCGGCGTCGAGGTCGTGCTCAACGGCGACTCGTACGACGACGCGTACAGCGAAGCGCGGCGCATCGAAGCCGAGCAGAACCTTGTCTTCGTGCATCCTTATGACGACGACGACGTGATCGCGGGTCAAGGCACCGTCGCGATGGAGATCCTGCGCCAACACCGAAAGAGCATCGACGCGATCTTCGTGCCGGTCGGCGGCGGCGGCCTCATCGCCGGCGTCGCGAGCTACGTGAAGGCGCTCTACCCCGCGATCCGCGTGATCGGCGTCGAGCCCGAAGACGCAGCGTGCCTCTACGCCGCGCTGCGCGACGGTACACGGACCATCTTGCCGCGCGTCGGCCTCTTCGCCGACGGCGTCGCGGTCAAGCAAGTCGGCGCGCGCCCGTTCGAGATCGCGCGCGAGCACGTCGACGAGGTGGTGCTGGTCTCGACCGATGAGATCTGCGGTGCGATGAAAGACGTATTCGAAGCGACGCGCACGCTGGCCGAGCCTGCGGGCGCGCTCGCGCTAGCGGGCCTCAAGCGCTGGGTCGCGCACAACGGCGCGCAGCATCAGACGCTGGTCGCGATCCAATCCGGCGCGAACGTCAACTTCGATCGCTTGCGCCACGTGGTCGAGCGCGCGGAAATCGGCGAGCAGCGCGAAGCTTTGCTCGCGGTCGCGATCCCCGAAGAGCCCGGCAGCTTCCTTACCTTCTTGGAGCAGCTCGAGGGCCGCTCGATCACCGAGTTCAACTACCGCTTCGCCGATGCGAGCGTCGCGCGTGTCTTCGCCGGCATCGGCTTGCCCGACGGCGCGAAGGGCCGCAGCGAGGTGATCGATAGGCTCGAGCGTGCGGGTTTCTCGGTCACCGACCTCACCGGCAACGAAGTCGCAGGCCTGCACGTGCGCTTCATGGTCGGCGGGCGCGCGGCGCAGCGCATCGAGAGCGAGCGCGTGATGCGCTTCGAGTTTCCCGAGCGCCCCGGCGCGCTGCGCGAGTTCCTCACGCGCTTGAGCGGGAGGTGGAACATCACGCTCTTCCACTACAGGAACCACGGCGCCGCGTACGGAAGGGTGCTGGTCGGAATGGACGTCCCGAACGGCGAGCTCGCGGCGCTCGCGCTGTTCGTGAGCGAGCTCGGCTACGAGAGCTTCGTGGAGACCGAGAACGCTGCGTACCGGTTGTTCTTGAGTTGAGAGCGACGACGACCGCGTAGTCGCTCGAGCCCGGCCTACAGCATCGGCTCCGGCGCGTACCTCGCCGCCTCCGGATACTTCCCAGCGATCGCCTTCACCTCGTTCACGAACGCGTGTGTCTGCTCCACGGCGGCGCCCGCCAGCTCGAGCGGCGCCGCGAGCGCTGCGTCGAGCGCGCCGCGCGGCAGCTTGAGGCGGCTGTCGTCGGCAAGCCGCTGCAAGAGGTCGTTCTTCTCGTCGCCGCGCTCGCGCATGCCGCGCGCGATCGACGTCGCATGCTCCTTGATCGCCTCGTGCGCCAGCTCGCGGCCCACGCCTGCACGCACGGCGGCCATCAAGATCTTCGTCGTCGCAAGGAACGGCATGTAGCGGCTGAGCTCGCGCTCGATCACCGCCGGGTACGCGCCGAGCTCCGTGAGCACGTGCAAGAACGTCTGCAGCGCGCCATCGGCAGCGAAGAACGCGTCCGGCAGCGCCACGCGGCGCACGACCGAGCAGCTCACGTCGCCTTCGTTCCATTGATCGCCGGCGATCGCGGCGACCATCGTCTGGTGGCCCATCAAGATCGCCTTGAAGCCGCAGATGCGCTCGCACGAGCGC
>WUUC01182140.1_pt1 | contig 11940 bp, 12 predicted proteins | sample 6278441 | NCBI WGS metagenome assembly WUUC01 (sample SAMN13675441, study PRJNA597444) | soil metagenome | isolation source: soil | place: USA: Washington | collected 2017-10 | reverse complement strand
GACCGGCAGCGCTGGAATTGGGTGGCCGACTGGGTCGCCCGCCGGTGATGGTGGTGGCAGTCCGTGATCGTGGTCTGGCGGCGGGAATTCTCGCCCTTACCACCGATCGCGAAGGGACCTGACGGAGGAGCGGAGTGGTAAAGACCAGAGTGCACGACCTCGCATCAGAATTCGGCGTCCCCTCGGACCAGATCCTGGGGATGCTGCGCGAGATGAACATTTTCGTGCGCAGCCACCTGTCGGCGCTGGAGCCCGATCAGGTCTCCGCAGTGCGCGTCCGGTGGGAGCGCGACAAGCGCAAGGCGGCCGAGCCAGCTGCGCCCAAGAAGGGTCGCCGCAAGGCGGTTGCCCCGGTTGAGCCGACGCCGGCTGCCGCTGATGCCAAGCCGGTTCGTCGGCGGCGGACCGCAGCAGAAGTGGCTGAACACGAGGCCAAGGCCGCAGAGGATGCCGCCATCGAGGCCGAGCGTGTCGCCAAGACTACTGCGTTCGAACGGATCGAAGAACCGCTGGAACGGCCCGCCGAGAAGCCGGTGATGTCGCTCGAGGAACGCGCCAGGCTCCTGTTCAAGGACCTGCCGGTCTCCTCAATTGTCGATGATGCCGAAGCGACACCGGCCGACGAGCCCGTCGTTCCAGCCGCCACTGCGCCAACCGAGTCGGCAGCGACCGGTGACGCACCGCCGGTGATCGAACGCGCGCGTCCATTGCCACCGCCGTCACGGCCTTCGGTCCATTCCGCCGGCGGCACGGCCAAGCCTTTTATTCCTCCCCGCGTTCAGCGGCCCGCCCCTCAGGGTGGTCCGCCCCAACGCGCCGGTGGTCCGCCGCAGCGTGCTGGTGGTCCGCCGCAGCGTGCCGGAGGGCCGCCGCAACGCGGTGCTCCTGGTGCGCAACAGCGACCGCGCCCGGTGTTCTCATCGAGTGCCCCGCCGGCACCGCGGACACCACCGCCAGCGACCGGTCCGCGCTTCGGGCCAGACGCGCAGCCCGGTGGTGGTCGTCGCAAGGGCGGCAAGAAGGGCAAGAAGAATTTCGTTGATCACGATCAGGTGCAAGCGAACATCCTGAAGACACTGGCCGGCATGAAGGGCAGTGTGACGGGGCGCAAGCGCAGTCGTTCTGACGAACCGTCCTATCGCGACCTGATCGCATCACGGTCAGCAGAGGAGAAGGCGCTCGAAAAGACCCGGATCCGGGTCAACGAATTCATCTCTGTCGCCGAACTTGCCGACCTGATGAAGATCCCGGCCAACCAGATTGTCGCGTTTGCCTTCAAGGAACTCGGCCTGATGGTTACCGTGAATCAGCGGCTCGACTTCGACCAGATCGAACTGATTGCGTCGGAATTCGGGTTCGAGGCAGTGCGTGAAGCGGAGTATCAAGCTGACGTCACGGTTGCCGAAGAAGATGAAACCGGCGTGCGGGTCAGTCGCCCACCGGTCGTGACCATCATGGGTCACGTCGATCATGGCAAGACGTCGCTGCTCGATTACATCCGCAAGGCCAACATTGTCGCTGGTGAAGCCGGCGGCATCACCCAGCACATCGGCGCGTATCACGTCGACATGCCTGGCGGTCGTGCGCTCACCTTCCTGGACACACCGGGCCACCAGGCGTTCACTGCCATGCGTGCCCGTGGTGCCCAGGTGACCGATATCGTTGTGTTGGTTGTCGCAGCAGACGATCAGGTGATGCCGCAAACCATCGAAGCCATCTCGCATGCTCGTAACGCCGGCGTGCCGATGGTGGTGGCCATCAACAAGGTCGATCTGCCGGCAGCGAATGTTGCCAAGGTAAAGCAGGACCTGTTGCAGCAGAGTGTCGTGCTCGAAGAGTTCGGTGGCACCACGCTGCACTATGCAGTTTCGGCCAAGACCGGACAGGGTGTTCCCGAATTGCTTGAGCAGGTGTTGTTGCAGGCCGAAATTCTCGAACTCACTGCCAACGCCGATACCCGTGCGCAGGGTACCGTGCTCGAAGCGACCCTGGATCCGGGCAAGGGCCCGCTGGCAACCGTGCTGGTGCAGAAGGGCACCCTGCGGGTAGGTGACAACTTCATCGCCGGCAAGTATTCCGGTCGCGTGCGGGCACTGTTCGATGAACGCAGCAAGCCGGTCAAGTCGGCGGGCCCTTCGATCCCCGTGCAGATCCTCGGCTTCGAAGGCGTGCCTTCGGCGGGCGACACTTTCGTTGGGGTAGAAGACGCCGCGGAAGCGCGTGACATCGCGCAGAAGCGTCAGCGTCTCGAACGCGAAGCACAGAATCGTCGATCCGCCCGTGGCGGAACCCTCGAGGATATCTCGCGCGCACTCAAGGAAGGCGAAGTATCGCAGCTCAGGATCATCATCAAGGCCGATCAGGGTGGTCCTGCCGAAGCACTGGCAGACGCATTGGCACAGCTCGGCACCAACGAGGTTCGCGTGGATATCGTCCACCGCGGTGTTGGTCAGATCAGCGAGAGCGATGTCCTCCTTGCCAAGGCATCTGGCGCCATCGTGCTCGGCTTCCACGTTCGCCCCGACGCGAATGCGCGCACCGCGGCCGAACGTGAAGGTGTCGATATCCGCACCTATCGCATCATCTACGAAGCGGTGGAAGATGTGAAGAACGCGCTCGAAGGTCTGCTCAAGCCGGAGGAGAAGGAAACCATCCTCGGCGAAGCCGAAGTGCTCGAATTGTTCAAGGTCACCAAGGTCGGCACCATCGCAGGTTGCATGGTCCGCAGCGGGACAATTCAACGGACTGGTCGGGCCCGGGTAGTCCGAGATGGCGTGTCGGTTTATACCGGTGAGATTTCTTCGCTCAAGCGCTTCAAGGATGACGTGAAGGAAGTTCGCGAAGGGCTTGAGTGCGGCATCGCAATCGAGAACTTCAACGATCTCAAGGTCGGCGACCGGATCGAGTCGTATCGCCTGGAAGAGATCAAGCGTACGCTGGCAGCCTCGGCGGCGGCGCAGCAGGAGTAATCATGGCAGGCAAGGCAAATACGCGGCGACCGGAACAGGTCGCCGAGGCAATTCGGACCGTAATTGCAGCAGCACTGGTTCGTGGTGAAGTTCGTGACCCAAGGGTGACCCTGCTCACCGTGAGCAGCGTGAAGGTCACCCGTGACCTTTCGGTGGCCACCATCAATGTGGTCCCACACGCCGACAACGAACCGGCGCGTGAGGCGGCGATGGTGGGCCTTCAAAGCGCCGCTGGATATCTCCGGCGAATCGTGGCGAAGGAACTGACCACCCGGATCGTACCGGAGATCAGGTTCGTGCGCGATCGTGGTCACGAGCATGCACAGCGGATCAACGAATTGCTGGCATCGGTACGAACGGAAGAGGATCCGGCCTGACAGGCGGACTGCTCATTGACAAGCCGGCGGGATGGACCTCGCATGATGTGGTGGCTGCAGTGCGACGACAACTCGGACTGAAGGCCGTCGGACATGCTGGGACGCTGGATCCGTTCGCAACCGGATTGCTGGTGGTCCTGGTTGGTCGTGCCACGCGGCTCGCCAGGTTCGTGAGCGGCACCCGCAAGAACTATCATGCCACGGTGCGGATCGGCGTTGGCACTGACACCGATGATGCTACCGGGACGACCACAGCTGAGCTGACTCCTGCAGATTGGCCGACCGCTGAGCGACTCACTGAGTTGTTGGCAGCCACAACTGGTGCTGTGATGCAACGGCCACCTGCTTACTCCGCCAAGCACGTGCAGGGAACCCGGAGTCATCGATTGGCGCGGCGTGGTCACGCGGTGGAACTGCCAGCAGTCCCGGTTGAGATTCATCGGTTGGTGATGACTGACTGGCGGCCGCCCGAACTGGAGTTGGAGGCAGAGGTAGGGCCGGGAACTTACATCCGGGCCCTGGCACGTGATCTCGGTGATGCTGTGGGTTTGCCAGCACATTGTCAGGCACTGCGTCGCACCAGGGTGGGGCCGTTCGAAGTCGCCGACGCTATATCGCCTGAAGCCGTTAGTGCGGCCGAGCTGCTACCGACGGCAGCACTGGTGCCACACCTGATCCAGTGTCGGATCGATGCCCAATCGGCGCTCGACCTGCAGTACGGACGGATCGTGGCACGGCATGTCGATGCAGATGGTCCGGCTGCCCTGCTGGATGACGAGGGCCAACTGGTCGCTGTGGCGATGCCAGTGGCAGGTGGATGGCAACCTACTGTGGTGATGGTATCCGCCACATGATTGCATCAGGACCGATGGGCAGCGTGGTTACAGTCGGGACGTTCGATGGTGTCCATCGCGGTCATCGGGCGGTGCTTGACGAAGTAAATCGGCGGGCGGTGACGGCCGGGCGGACCAGCGTGCTGGTGACGTTCGAACCGCATCCTCTCGCTGTCGTTAACCCGGCTGCCGCCCCGTCGCGGTTGACCACTGCGGAGGAGCGCCTTGAGGCATTGGCGACCAGTGAACTTGACCGGGTGGTGGTGCTGAAGTTTGATCGGGAAATGGCGTCGCTTTCACCGGAGGCTTTTGTCGACTCGGTGTTGCGTCCCCAGCTTGATATGCGTGAGCTGGTGATCGGTTATGACCACGGTTTTGGGCGCGGCCGTAGCGGCGATGTTTCGACGCTCCTCGACCTGGGCCGTGAGCGAGGTTTTTCGGTGGATGTGGTTGGAGCTGTTGGGGATTCCCGGGCGATCTCGGTTTCCAGCACCAGCATTCGTCGGTCGATTGCGGGTGGCGATCTGGCGGGTGCCGCTCGACTGCTGGGTCGCAACTATTCGGTTTCGGCAGTGGTTGGACGGGGTGCGGCCCGGGGGAGGACCTTGGGATTTCCGACCCTCAACCTCGCGATACCGTCGCACAAATTGCTGCCGCCCGATGGTGTTTGGGCGGTAGTGGCAGAAACACCGGCCGGATCGTTCGGCGGGATGATGAATCAGGGACACCGACCCACTTTTGATGACGGCCAGCGCCTCATCGAGGTGAACCTCTTCGGGTTCAACGGTGACTTGTATGATCGCTCGGTGCGAGTTGAATGGCTGGCACCGCTGCGAGGTATCAGGAAGTTTGCAGGCGTACCTGAATTGCAGCAGCAGCTGGTGATTGATGCACAGCACGCACGAGCCGTGGTGGCCTCGTTGCGTCCCGACCTTGACGCGCCGCTGACGGCGCCCGAGTGATGATGTTCGCTTCGATACGAAACCGACTCCTCCTGATCCTGGCCGTGACCGCACTTTCGGTCTACTACCTGTTGCCCGGTGATCAGACCATTCGCACTCGCGGTCCAGACGGTGTCATGAAGGACACCGTCGTTCGGCGGATTCCACTTAAACTTGGTCTCGACCTTCAGGGCGGCATGCACCTCGGTGTCGACCTCGACGAAACCGACCGCGTGTCATCCGACCGCTCGCGTGATGTCGACCTGGCCCTGACTGTTCTGCGCAAGCGGATCGATGAGTTCGGTGTGGCCGAGCCCAACATCCAGAAGGTCGGCAACGACCGGATTGTGGTGGAGCTCCCTGGCATCGACGATCCGGCGCGTGCCAAGGCAATCGTCATGAAGGCGGCGTTCCTTGAGTTCCGCCTGACCGACAAGACGAACGCCCTCGACGCGGCGTTACCCAACATGGATCGTGCCCTGGCGCGGCTCGGCATTCGGGGTGAAGGCACCTCACCAGCGGTGAGCCAGGTTGAGCAACTGCTCGGTGGTGGTGACAGTGCCAACGCCGCGGCACTGGACTCGGTCACGCCGGCCGACTCTGGTGCAGTCGATGCTGGGGTCGCCTCAGCGGGGCCCATCTTGCAGTCGCTCATTGTTCCGTCGGTGAACGTCGGCGTTCCGGGACAGACTCCCGGCGAATACGCGGTTCCCGAAGGCGCCTATGTGAGAGTTGACTCCTTGTTGCGGATTCCAGAGGTTCGGCGACTCTGGCCGCGGGGCATCGAGTTCAAGTGGTCTGATGCCCCAGTAGGGGTCGGTCCCCAGCAGTATCGTCTGCTTTATGCACTCGACGCCGAACCGATGATTACCGGCGAGCGGCTCGAAAGCGCCGTGCCCCAGATCGATCCGATGACTGGCCGCCCGGTGGTCACCTTCACGCTTGATCGCGCCGGAGCGCGACGCTTCGGCGTTGAAACCGGCAGGCACGTCGGCGACTTCATGGCGATCGTGCTCGACAACGCGGTGCGTGGTCGGCCGCCGGTGATTCAGTCCCGCATTGACCGCACTGGTCAGATCGAGCTTGGCGGTCGCACTATTCAGGAAGCGCAGGACCTCGCGCTGACCCTCAATGCTGGTGCACTTCCGGTGCCGCTCAAGATCGTCGAGGAGTATCAGGTCGGTGCCTCGCTTGGCGAAGATTCGATCCGGGGTGGGATTATCGCCGGCGTGGTGGGGACGTTGCTGGTCATCCTGATCATGGTCATCTACTACAAGATTGCCGGCGTGCTCGCGGTAATGGCGCTGGGACTTTATCTCCTGTTTACCCTCGCAGCCCTCTCGGCCATCGATGCTACCCTGACGTTGCCCGGCCTGGCGGGATTGGTGCTCTCCATCGGCCTGGCGGTGGATGCCAACGTGCTGATCTTCGAGCGAATTCGCGAGGAATTGGCGGCCGGTCGAACCGTGAGGCTGGCAGTCACCGAGGGATTCAAGCACGCGATGAGCGCCATCGTTGACTCCAACCTCACCATGGTGCTGACGGCCGCGTTCCTCTTCCAGTTCGGAACCGGACCGGTCAAGGGCTTCGCGATCACCCTCATCATGGGTGTTGCTGCCTCCATGTTCAGCGCGATTTTCGTGACCCGTACTTTCTTTCTCATCTGGCTGGAGCGCAAAGATGCCCAGTCAACCACGCTGAGCATCTGAGAAGTCCATGATAAGAATGTTTGCTAACACCAGCTACGACTTCATCGGCTATCGTCGCCGGGCCTTTATTGTCACCGGCATTCTGCTGGCTATCGGTCTGGTGACTCTGCTCGGTCGCGGACTCAACGAGTCAATCGAATTTACCGGCGGTACCCAGGTAAAGATCGATACTCGGGGTGTGCCGCTCCAGACATCCGCGCTGCGTGACGCGTTGGCTGCCAAGGGAATGACCGACGCCGAGATCACTCCCTACGGCGAATCTCAGTACGCTATTCGCGCTCGCACCGCTGTGGCCGGTTCAGATGCCGACAACACCCAGCAGACTGCTCTCGCGGTTTCCGGTGCAATCGATGACCTGATCGGCGCCGGCAATTACACCGTATCCCAGGGCGAAGCTGTAAGTCCCAAGGTTGGTGGCGAACTCAAGAGCAAGGCCTTCATTGCCATCTTCCTGTCGTTCTTCGCGGTGCTGGCCTATCTGGCTTATCGCTTTGAATGGCGCTTCGGTATCGCAGCAGTTGCGGCTACCGGGCACGACATCCTGCTCACGATCTGTTTCATCGCGGTGATGAACTTCGACGTCGGCCTGGTAATTGTTGCGGCGATCCTCTCCATGGTGGGCTACTCGCTCAACGACACCATCGTGATCTTCGACCGAGTACGTGAGAACCTTCGCAGTCATCGCAAGGAACCACTCACTGTGGTGCTCAACCGTGCTGTCAATGAAACCTTGCCGCGTACCGTCCTTACCAACCTCACCGGCCTGGCGACGCTGTTGCCGATCGCAATCTGGGGCGGCGACGTCATCCGGCCGTTCGCATTGGTGATGTTCTTCGGCGTGTTCACGGGCACCTTCTCCTCGGTCTACATCGCCGGCCCGGTTCTGCTCCTCATCGAAGATCGCTGGCCCGGCATCGGTGGTCACGGTGTCAAGAAGGCCGCTGCCCGACCGGTTCCGGCTCGGGGAGTTGTCTGACCTTCCCGCCGTGCTGATCGATACGCATTGCCACCTCGGCGACCCGGCCTTTGACGCCGATCGCGCCGAGGTGGTGATGCGGATGCAGTCTGCGGGTATCCGCAGGGCGGTTGTCATCGAATCCGACCTAACTCGCCTGTCTGCTACATCTGCCTGGGTGGCCTCGGAGCCAGACCTCTGGCTTGCCACCGGCTGTCACCCGCACGACGCAGCTGCGTGGCCTGCCTGCCGGGACCAAGTCCTCGCAGCCTGGGCTCTCCCCTCGGTAGTCGCGGCTGGCGAAATGGGTCTGGATTATCACTACGATCACGCCCCTCGTGACCTGCAGCGGCGAGTTTTCAGCGAACAGCTCGCCCTGGCGGTTGGCCAGCAGCTGCCAGTCATCGTGCATGCTCGGGAAGCTGACAGCGACGTGGCCGCCATAGCTCGGGAACAGCCAGGGCACCCCATAGTACTGCACTCCTTTTCGAGTGGCGCCGCGCTCCGCGAGGCGGGATTGGTCGCTGGTTGGTACTTTTCCTTCAGTGGCATGATCACTTTCAAGTCCTGGTCGGACATCGAGACAGTGCGCGCGGTATCGCCCGATCGATTGTTGCTCGAAACTGACGCGCCGTATCTCGCACCAGTGCCGCATCGTGGTCATCGAAACGAGCCCGGATATCTTGTGGCAACCGCTACGCGATTGGCCGAAATTCGGGGGACCACGTTTGCGGAAATAGCTGCAACAACCAGCGCCAACGCCGAACGCCTTTTCGCGGCTCGGCAACCGACCTAATAACTGCGGGGAAATGCCATGAAAACCATCGCGACGCCGGATGCACCAGCGGCAATCGGTCCTTATGCCCAGGCGGTTGAATCGGGTGGATTGCTGTTTACCGCCGGTCAGATTGCGCTGGACCCAACCTCGATGGAAGTGGTCTCCGGCGGGGTGGCAGATCAGACCGAACGAGTATTCCAGAACCTTGCGGCCGTTTTGCAAGCTTCTGGTCGGAGCTTCAATGATGTGATCAAGACCACGGTATTCTTGCGTGACATGGCTGACTTCACGGCGATGAACGAAGTCTATGCGAGGTTCATGGGTGAACATCGGCCGGCGCGCTCAACTGTTGCCGTGGCCGGCCTGCCCCGGAATGTTCTGGTGGAGATAGATCTCGTTGCCGCCGCGCCGGCCACGTGAGTCGGTGGCTTCGATGATGTTGAGTCGGCGGATCATTCCCGCATCGACTTATGCCTTGATCATGCTTGGCTTGATTGCAGTTCCGATCAAGCCGGTGCATTCGCAAGCATCCGGGGTGCCGGTCCCTTCAGCAAGGCGCCCACCACCGCTGCAATATTTTTTCAGGTCGTTCCTGATCCCGGGCTGGGGCCAGGCTTCGCTCGACCGCAAGCTGACCGGGGGTCTGATGATTGCTTTTGAGGGCGTTGCATTGGGCATGGCACTCAAGGCCCACCACGAAATCGATTATCTCGAACGCACCGGTTCAGGTCGTGCGGAGGCAAAGCGAGAGGAGCGGCAGGACTGGTTGGTTCTGGTTGTCTTCAATCATCTGCTGAGCGGACTGGAAGCATTTGTCTCTGCAAATCTTTACGACTTCCCCGGAGACCTCAACGCCCGCGTGTTGCCAGGCGGCCGTACTGGCTTCGGACTTTCAGTTCCATTGAGTAGGCCATGAGCAGCCAGCCAATCGGCATTTTCGATTCAGGCATCGGCGGCCTTACCGTTGCCCGAGCAATTCACGAACTGTTGCCCAATGAGGGCACCATCTATGTAGGTGACACCGCACGCGTACCCTATGGACCCAAGTCACCTGCCACGGTTCAACGGTATAGTCTGGAGATCCTCGATTGGTTGTTGGCGCAGGACGTCAAGGCAGTCGTGGTTGCCTGCAACACCGCTACCGCTCACGCACTGGAGACTTTGCAAGCTGCGTCGCCGGTCCCGGTAGTGGGTGTGATCGACCCGGGCGCGCGCGCCGCGACACTTGCAACCGAGGGCGGTATCGGGGTGATTGGAACCTCGGGTACTATCGCGTCTGGTGCTTACCGGCGCGCCATCCTGGCACTGCAGCCCGACCGATTGGTGATTGAACAAGCGTGTCCACTCTTTGTACCGCTGGTGGAAGAGGGCTGGTTTCCGCATCAGGCTGCGCGATTGATCGCGGAGGATTACCTGGCTCCCGTTCGAGCGGCAGGTGTCGGCGCCCTCGTGCTGGGATGCACCCACTATCCACTCCTCAAGGCATTGATCAGCGAGGTAATCGGACCTTCGGTTCTCCTGATCGACAGTGCGTTTGAAACTGCGCGCGAACTGGGTCAGGTGCTCGAAGCTAATGGGATGACAGCAGCTGCCGGCGGAACGCCTTTGCGTCGCTGGGGTGCCACGGATGATGTGGCCCGTTTTGGGAGTGTTGGTTCGTTATTCACCGGGCGCGCCTTGGAAGACGTCGAACTTGTGGCACTGGCACCCGGGCGGGGAGTCAGCTGAATTGATGGAGCCGAGCGCCCTCGCCGTCCAGCGTGGCGTAGCGGTAACCATCCAGCCATGCGCCAGGGTTCACATACCAGCGGCCAGGTTGCACCTCATGCGCAGCTTCCTTGTGGGTATGTCCCATCACCAATGCCCCCACCGCTGGCTCAGCTGCGAGCATGGCCTCAGCCCAGCGCAACTGACGACTTGCGGCAGCTGCAACTACTTCCGGATGCGCCTCGCCAAACTCGAGATTCTGGCCCATTCTATCCGCAATCCAGAAACCGATGTCGGGGTGCAGCGAACGGTAAGCAGCAATCACCAGCGGCGAGCTGGTAGCGCGATGCATCCACGTGGCCCCCGGCCGTTCTTCGTGGAGTCCATCGCCATGGATGGCGAGTACCTGGCCGTCCCCGAGGGTAAATCGCAGTTCGTGCGGGGCAAACCGAATCCCTGCATCTCGGTCCCAGAACGAATCCCCCCACCGGTCATGATTGCCGCCCACCATCAGTACTGGCATTGCTCGGGTAAGGTGCGTGAGGGCGGCAGCGACCTTGAAATTGCGTCGCGGAATCACCCGGCGGTAGCTGAACCAGTAATCGAAAAGATCACCAGCCAGAAGCATCATGTCGCCCAAACGCGGGGCCTGATCGATGAAATCGAGAAACGCCGCCTCGTCCGCGGGTGGGGCCGCCCCAAGATGGGCGTCAGCTACGATTACCAGCCGCGGTCCAGGCACGGCGCGAAAGGTGCGCGATGATGGTAAACGAGGCAACCGACCAAGCTGTGGTCAGTGTCCGCCACCGGGTCGATTACTCGGAGACCGACCAGATGGGGGTCGTCTATCACGCCCGTTATCTCGTGTGGCTCGAAATCGCTCGCACCGAACTGCTGCGGGCCAACGGCAGCAGTTACCGTGAGCTCGAAAGTGCCGGCTATCGGATGATGGTTTCCGAGGCCAGTCTCAAGTATCGCAGGCCAGCTCGCTATGACGACCCGGTGCGGATCCGATGCTGGGTGCGTGAATTGGCCTCCCGACGCGTCTCCTTTGGCTATGCCATCGAACACGACGAGACCGGTGCCCTGTTGGTAACTGCGATTACGGCTTTACTGGTGCTCGACAGCAGCTTCGTGGTTACTCGCCTTCCCGGGCATCTGGCCCGGCGGCTTACTGTTAGCCCTGACCTGGTTCGCCTCTGATGCGTAAGCTCTCCCTGCTGATCCTGTTGAGTGGTGTTCCCCAACTCACGCCCGCTCAGGATGTAATCCTGATAGAAGCATTGGCACCAATCCTCCGTGCTGAGGACCGACGCGAGCTGGACCTGCAGGTGCTCGGGCCGGCGCTCGAACATCCCGAGATGACAATCCGCCGTGCGGCAGTGGTTGCGATTGGCAGGATCGGCTCGACTGACGGTGTGCTGCTACTCCGACCCCGCCTGCGTGACAGCAATCCGGCGGTGGTCACCGAGGCCATTTTTGCGATGGGATTGTTGCGCGACCAGCGTGGTGCGACCGCTATTATCCAGAGATTGCGGGAACCGGATTCGCTGAGTGCAGATGCTCTCGGAGAAGCCGCAACCGCACTGGCACGCATTGGCGGCGACGAAGCGGCACGGGTGCTCAGCGATGTAATTGGCGGCAGCGGCGACCTGCCGCGACAGCGTCGAT
>WUUC01044712.1_pt1 | contig 11940 bp, 9 predicted proteins | sample 6278441 | NCBI WGS metagenome assembly WUUC01 (sample SAMN13675441, study PRJNA597444) | soil metagenome | isolation source: soil | place: USA: Washington | collected 2017-10 | reverse complement strand
TGAAGCTCGGACAGCAGCGATTGAAGATGACTCAAAGGACACCTCGCACGAGACTCGAGCCGCTCGCCACCTTGGCCTCGCCAGGCTCGATCAGTCGCAAGGAATCGATGCGCTGTGCCAACGCTTGCAGTACCGGATATGCGAATACGTCGGTCACCATGATGCGAACATTTAGCTTCTCACGCACACGCGAGAGCATCTGAAGCGCCAGCAAGGAGTGCCCGCCGAGGACGAAGAAACTGTCTGTCGCCCCCACGGTTGGCACTTTCAGAAGCTCGAGCCATATTGCGACGAGCTCCTTCTCCGTCGCCGTCGATGCCTCTACTTGATCTCCCTCCGACGTCACCGTGACCCACTCGTTCGCCAAGTGATTGCGGTCGACCTTGCCGCTGGGCAACACAGGTACTTGATCCACGATGGCGATCGTCGATGGGATCATGTGCTCGGGAAGTCTCGACTGAAGATGAGTGCGCAACTCGTCCGCGTCGCAGCTACCGAGCTCGTCCTGCAGCTCCCTGATGAACTTCAGGTTCTCAAGCGTCGTGTCCGTGTCGATCCCGAAGTCGACCAGGCACGCGATCTCGTTCACGCCAATCGCCTGCAGCTCACGAACGAGCCGCTTGCATGTTTGCGGCGAGCCCACCAACGCACGCGATCGGAAGTACCGCTCGACGGAGAGATCGACTAGAGAATCGACATCGGCATCATCGATAGCGACTCCGCTTGCAAGCGCCCGGATCTCAAAAGCGGAGCCCGAATTTTTCTCCGGCATCCGACCACGCTCCTGCAAGACACCTGCGCGCAGCGATGTGTGCGCACGGAAATATGCAACCAGCGGTCCTCGGGCGACTTTTCTCGCTGCCTCCTCGGTCTCCGTCACGAATGTATGCAGCATCACGGAAACTACGCCAGACTGCGGCGAGTATCCCGCCGCCGCCCGGGCACGCCGATAGATACGAATATTGTCGGCAAGCTCCTCCGCGCTCATGAAGAGCAGCGCCGTCAGCACGTTCAAGCCGCGTCGGCCTGCATCCTCGAAGGACTGCGGGCTACGAACGGTCGACAACCAAACCGGCAACTCGGGCTGTACAGGCCGTGGCAGACTGCGAATTTGCGCCGGCACACCGAGGCCGTTCGTCATCTCGATCGCCTCGCCCCGCCACAGCTTTCGGACATCGTCGATCTGCTGGAGCATCGTCGCGTGGCGCTGTTGGTAGACCGTCGGCGCAAGGACGAAGTCGTTCGGCACCCACCCCGACGCGAAAGACAAACCCACTCGGCCGCCGGACAAGTTGTCCACGACCGACCACTCTTCAGCGATCCTCAACGTATTGTGCAATGGAGAGACGACGCTGCCGGCGCGCAGAGCGATTTGACTCGTGACTTGCGCGAGCGCCGCGCTCAGCAGTGCTGGGTTGGGATACGCGGCAGCGACATCGGTGAAATGGCGTTCCGGCGTCCAGATGGCAGCGAGCCCCAAGTCGTCGGCGCGCTTGGCGCCCTCGATATAGAGCCGATACTTCTGCGCATCCGAAGACTCGCGGCTTTCTGCGAAATAGAACAGACCAAATTTTATTGACGGTGAACGCCCAACGACGGGCGTCGCGGATTCGGGAACGACGAATGCGACGAGACGATGATCATCGTCGCGCGCCTTGCGTACCACCGCCACCGCTTGACGCACGGCAGGATGATCCAACAGCGCGGCTTCGATCTCACCCAACTCGATGCGATATCCTCGCAGCTTCACTTGATGATCTGCGCGACCGCGGAATTCGAGCCGCCCTTGCGGCAGATATCGCATCAGATCGCCGGTGCGATACATCCGCTCTCCCTTCTTCCAGGGATGCGCGATGAAGCGCTGCGCACTCGCTGCGCCTTGATTTACATAGCCGCGCGCCAAGCCGACTCCACTGACGAAGAGCTCTCCAATCGCACCGATTGGAACGGGCTCCAGATACTCGTCAAGAACGAAGAGCTCGGTATTCGCAAGCGGCCGGCCGATCGAAATGGCCTTCCCAATCTCGACACGATCGAGCGAGGACCACACGGTGACCTCCGTTGGACCGTACAGATTCCAGAGCTCACCGCCCACCTGCGTGAGTGCAACCGCCAAGTCGTCCGTCAGCGCTTCTCCTCCGCAGATCATCTTCAATCCGGAGGGCTGCCAATTCGCTTCGAGCAGCATGCGCCACGTCGTCGGCGTAGCCTGCATCAACGTGGCCGCTGTATCAGCCAAGTGCTCTCGTAGAAGTAATCCGTCGCGAGCGACCAAGCGAGGGCAAAGAATCAGGCGTGCGCCACGACATAGTGGCCAAAACAAATCTGCGACAGACATATCGAAGGAGAATGGCGCCAAGGCGAGCACCGCGTCTTCTTCGGTCATCTCAATCTTCGAGCTCAGCGCGGACACCAAGTTCATCACGGCACCATGGGTGACCATCACACCCTTCGGCTGACCGGTACTCCCGGAGGTGTAGATGACATACGCGAGATTTTGAGCGTTCACATTGCTGGCGAGAGGCAGCGCGGACAGCTTGGCTATGTCGCGCCACTGCTCATCGAGCTTCAACACGCACGCTCCGGAGATATCCAGACCGTGCGGCAGCCCAGAGGCAGTGAGTAGCACCGAGACGGATGCATCTCGCGCCATGTACTGCAGTCGGTGCACCGGATCGGCGGGATCCAGCGGCAGATACGCCGCGCCGGCTTTCAGGATCGCGAGCATGGAGAGCACAGCATCAACTGATCGCTCGAAGCACAGCCCAACGAGCGTTTCGGGGCCGACGCCCACGTCGCGAAGATAGCGAGCCAGCTGATTCGCGCGCTGATCCAATTCCTCGAAGGTCAGGCGCTGGTCTTCGCAACTCACCGCAACGCGGGTCGCTCTGTCTCGCGCCTGCCTGCTGATGACCTCATGGATGCAGCTCTCATCGACGGACGATCGCGCGGCGCCCGCACTGTTGATGAGATCCTCGCGCTGCAGCTGGCTGAGTAGTGGTGTCGCGGCGATCGAGCGACCGGGCGACGCGATGAGCGCCTCTAGAAATGTTGCAAACTCGTACTTGCGACACTCGATTTCCCATTCCGAATACTTGGTAGGGTTCGCATCGAAGCAGATCTCCGTCGCCTCGACGTCGCGGTAGCCATACCAGAGCAGTGACAACCCGTCCTCGGGACCTGAGGAGAGCTCGTGGAGTCGCGCTTGCAGGAGCGCGTCGAACTTCACAGTCTCATCGACGTTCACCAGATTGATGATCACATCGTACGGAACTGCGATCCCGTGACGTTGCCGCAGATCCTGCGCGATGTCGGTGTATCGCTGGTGATCGTGCGCCTCCGTCACTTGCCTGATGATAGAGAGCAAACCTTCACGCACCGGCATCTGAGGATCCACTCCGATCCGCAGCGGTAAAATACGTGCTGCAGTACCGACGAGACTTCGCGATTTCCCGTGCGTTCGTCCATGCACCACGAGACCCACCGGAATGTCGCGCGCCCGTGAGTACCGGTGCAGGTACAACACCGTCACCGCAATGATCAATTGCCCGACGCTTACCTTGGTCTCCACCGCAACCTGATATAGGCCCCGCACTGTGGCGGAGTTCAGCCTCAATCGCTGCCGAACCGGGGGCTGCGCGCGCTGACTCTCATCGTTGTCGACGGATAGATCGACGCGACGCGGCAACTCTCGATACAACTCGCGCCAGTAGTCGCCGTCCGCCTTGAACTGCGATGACTCCCGATAGGCCGACTCCTCGGCCAACATCTCTGCGAGAAGCAGCTCATCGTTTTCGACGCGATCATGCTGAGGTGAAGCAGTCCTCGCGTACTCAGCCGCCACACGTTGCGCAAGCAGTGACATGCCCCACGCATCGCAAACCAAGTGATGCACCTTTCGGTACCAAAAGTAGCGCCCGATACCGAGCTTCAGCAGCGCGCTCTCGAATAGCACATCCTCGGCTGGCCGCATCGGCTGCCCGTATCTGGAGGCAATCCAGCTGTGCGCGGCGCTTTCGTCGCTGAGCTCGATGAGCTCGATGAGAGGAACTTCGCAATCGATCTGCTGACGCGAGGATTGCACCGGGTTTGCGACATCGCCGTGAAATTGCATGCGCAAAACGGCGCTACCGCCGAACACCTGTGCGACAGCATTTCGAAATCGCGACTCGTCTAATGCGCCACGGATCTCGATGTAGTCACAGATGTTGTAACGGGTATCCCCAGGGTGCAGCTGTAGATCGAGCCATACCCACGATTGAGCTGCAGAGAGCGGCAAATCTCGCTGTCCCATGCAATCCTCCTTGGTTCAGGCATTGGCACTCATTCGCCGGCGCAGGCTCAACGGCCTCATGTCCGTCCACACTCTCTCGACGTATTCGAGGCATTCCGCCTTCGATCCGCGCTGCCCCGCCTCCTGCCATCCAGCGGGAACAGTAAGATCCTGCGGCCACAGCGAGTACTGCTCCTCTTCGTTCTTCAGCACAACATAGGATCTGTCGTCATCCTTATCGCTCGACATGAGAATTCTCCTTGTGTCATCGACAGCGGCACGAGACGCTGATGAGCGTCGGGCTTGAGTGAGGGGGACGGTCTCGATCGAGGTCAGCTTATCGTCGCAAACGACGACGAGTCCATCGCTGCACGAACTCTCTCGGCGGTGAGTCGCTCTTCGTGAGCGATGTGATACTGCTGAGTTCTGACGTCAGTTGCTTCGCTGGGCAACTTGTTCGATGACGCTAACTGCGTGCTCCACGCCTGGCATCTGGGCGATTTCCTCGCGGATGCTCTTGGCGTTGTTGCGATAGCGCGGATCCTCAAGCACATCAAGGATCGCTTCGCGAATCTTTTCCACCACCACGTGATCGCTTCTTGCGAGCACTCGCGCGACGCCGTATTCGCGACACCGCTCAGCATGCAGGGGCTGATCTGCCCAGCGCGGGACCAGAACCATTGGAAGCGCGCGCAAGAGCGTCGCCATCACTGTGTTGTAGCCGGAGTGTGAGAGAACGGCGCCGCAGAACGGAAGCAGCAATGACTGAGGAATGTAGTGCTCGACTCGAACGTTTGGCGGCAGGTTCCCCAAAGACTCTCGCGACCCGTCACGTCCGATGGTGATGACCACATTCACCGGCAACCCGTCCACGGCTTGAACCACCGCTTTCAGTACATCGGATACTTTGTTGAAGACGGTGCCCAATGTCGCGTAGAGCAAAGGACGCTCATCAAGTGCGCGGATCCAAGGCGGCAAGCTCTCCATGCCGTCTTGATCGAACATCGAGGGGCGGAACACATGCACGTTGGCAGGCAACTCCATGCCCGGAAATTGATGTCGAGGCGGTGCAAACAGGAGGCATGGTTGTTCGGTCAGACTCGAAAGCCATCCCTCCGGCGCCAGCCCTGCGCGTCTGCGCAATGCCATCAGGTTCTCGGCTCCTCCCTGTGCAGCGAGACTATGGAAGCCGAAATAGAATCCGAATGGCACCACGATCCTAGCGATCCCGCGCCTCTCAGCCGCGACGGAGCCGGCGTACTCCGCAACTTCGGACAGCACAACGTCCGGACGCCAGCGATCCATGATCGCACCCAAGTCACCGAGCATTCGCGAGGCATGCAGCCCGATGAAAATTTCACTCAGTATCCAGGCTTGCGACAACCCGTTCAGCAGGTGACCTTGGCGCATGAGCGCCTCCACCGACGGATCGGTTTCATCGATGCCTGCGGGCGCGGCAGGAATGCCGATCCGTTCCAAGTTCGCACACCTGGATGGCGCCGTCGCGAGTAGCACCTCGTGCCCCGCATCTCGAGCGGCCAGCACGAGCGGCGTCAGCATATTCAGATGGCCGCTCGATGGCAGCGCGGTGAATAGCATTCGCATGGGAGTCGAACCGCGCCTACGCCGTTCTCAGCGCGTCGGCGATCGGCAATCGCACCGTGCGCCATGCAGGCAGCAAAGCTCCGAGCACACCGACCGCGCACGCAAGTGACATCCCGAGAATCATCAGCGATGGCGTGATGGTAAGGCGGTAGATCAGTGGTACGGCGTCCCCAGATCCAGTCGCGCTCGCTGCGCTCCCCTGTAAGAGTGCGAATGCGATCACGCCGCCGAGAACCGCACCCGCCAGAGCCAACAACATCGATTCGGCCAGCACCGATAGCACCAGTGCAGTTGGTTCGAAACCCAGAGCGCCGAGCGTTGCCATTTCCCGTTGACGGACCGACACGGCGAGATACATTGCATTGACCGCTGCCAACACAGCGCCCAGCGCCATGATCGCACTGACGGCCCATCCCACCAGGACGATCGCGTCCACGAGCGGCTGGATGCGCTCTTTCAGATAGTCGGTCTCTCGCTGCATTTGCACTGAGACATTTGGATTGTCCTTGAGCGTACCTGCCAGCAAATCAAACGAACCAACGCTTTCCAAAATGGCTGTGACGCTTTGGAACTGATTGCGCTTGTACGCAGCTTGAACATCATTAACGTCGGTGAACATCTCCGACTCCCGTGCATCGCCTGCGCTCGAGAAGACACCCACCACGGTCCAATCTACAGCGCTGAAGCGATCTCGCACGCGACCGCCGAGCTCAAGACCCTCAAAGCGCGCGAGCAGCGCCTGACCCACGATCACTTCGCGCAGACCGGGCTGAAACATGCGTCCTTCGACCAGCTTGATTTCCGGTCGAATGGCGAATCCCTGCGGGCCGACGCCACGCAGGACCATGCTTCCGGCCGTCCCACCCGACCGACTCGCCGCGGGCAGCACGACGAGCATTTCTGCAGACGCCAAAGGTCTGCCCGCATCGTCGCGCTTGATGCCAGGCGCATTGACGATCGCAGCGACAACTTCCGCACCGAAGGCACTTCGAATTTCGTCGTTCGCTGCAGCCTGCAGCGCAAGCACGCGGTCTTTGCGTCCTCCGGCATCGGACACGCGTTGCAGACTAGACGCCATCCCGAGCATTGCGATGAAGACGGCGACGGTTCCTGCGATTCCCAGCACCACCACGCTCGACATCCCCAGCCGCCTAGGCAGGCTTTGCACGCCGAGGCGAGTAGCCACCATTACTTGGTTCCATGCTTTCACAGCTATTTACCGTGCCATCAAGGCTTCAGTGACCTGCAGTCGCAGGGCTCGTACTGCGGGGGGGAAAGCAGACACGAACGAGAACACAAGGGCGGTCAGGAGGGCGACGACGAACACTTCCATTGGAGGACGCTGCACGCCATTGAGCAAAGCTCCCACGCCTGTGCCGAGGAGAGTTGAAAGGCTCGGGAAAACAAACAGAGCTGCGCCAATGCCCACGATCGCCCCCGATGCGAAAATTAAGAACGCCTCGCCGAATACGACCAGCAGAATCGGGGCATGGGAAAATCCGATCGCCCTGAGCACACCGATCTCAACGGTCCGTTCCCGAAATGACTGCATCATCGTCGTACAAGCAAGCAGCAGAACAGTAAAGAACACGGCACCGACCACCGCGTTGACGAAGAGACTGATGTCTCCCAACCGTCGATTGAACGAGCGGGCCAAGTCGCGCGCGGGTTGACTTGCTGTGGCCGATGAGGAGTTCGCGAAGCCCTTGTCGATATTGTCTGCAACAGCAGCGGCGTCCTTCGGGTCCGCGACAGCTGCGAAGTACATATCCGCTGCGCCCTTGTTGGCGACTCGACTCTCATCTAGATACGCATAATGAATGATGGCGCCATCGTTCATCGCCGGCTCGCGCACGTTGTCGTACACGCCGACGACGTCGAAATTCCAGGTCGTGCTGCCGTCTGATCGAAAGGTGCGCGACATGACGGGAATCTGATCGCCCACCTTCCAACCGAACTTTTGCTGCAGCCGGCGTCCCAGAAGGACACCTGTGCGAGTGGCGGCAAATGCGGCACGATGTTCCGCTGACACACTCCAATCCGGATTGACGCGGAACAGCTCCTCTGGATCGACCGCCATCAGACCAAGGGGGTTCTTCGCGTCCTGGTAAGCCCCGCCGAGCCAACTCACCTTCGCCACGCTGCGCACACCCGGCACTTCCGCTATCCGCGTTAGATACGCGACAGGCATGGGGCTGCGAGTGCGGCTGGTCACAATGAGTAAATCATCGCGTGCGCTGTCAGCAACTTGATTGAATACGGCGTTTGCACCGATGAGTAGGCTGTACAGCAAAAATGCCACCGCAATCGACAACACTGTCAACAACGTGCGCACGCGCTTGTACATAAGCCCAGTCACAATCAGCTTCGCGAGAGTCACAGAGCGGACTCGCGATGATCTGCAAGTTCGCTGAGCACCTCGTGATTTTCCTTGGAGTTGTCCCTGTGCATATTGAGATCCTTTGATTCGTATTCAGTGCGTCCAGATCTGATGCGAACGACTCTGGCTGGCATCCCCACGACCGTCGCCCCGGCAGGCACGTCCTGCAGAACGACCGCATTTCCCCCAATGATCGCGTCGGCGTGTACGGTAATTGCGCCCAGAATCTTGGCGCCGGCGCCTACGAACACTCGGTCCCCGAGACTTGGATGTCGCTTGCCGTGGCATACCACTGCCGTTCCAAGTGTAACCCCATGGTACAGCGTCACATCGTTACCTACTTGTGCCGTCTCGCCGATCACGACACCTGCGCCATGATCAATGAAGCATCGCTGCCCGATGACCGCACCCGGATGTATCTCGACGCCCGTTAGCCAACGTACGACTTGCGATCCAATGCGTGCTATCAGCCGAAACCCGCGCATCCACAGCCAATGATTCACGCGATGGGCAATGATTGCGTGAAGTCCTGGATAGCACAGCAAGACCTCTGCCCACGATCCGGCGGCTGGGTCTCGGGCGCGCACGCACTTGATATCGTCGATCAAAGACATGGTCTGTGCACCCGCATTCCGATCAGCAGCTCGACTCCGCAGTACGCGCGCCTCAGCATTCTTGACTTCGTCCTGTGCCGGGTCGCGAAAGCCCGAGCAGCTCACCGCATCAGCAGCGCGAACATGCACGAAGCCTTTGTGCTTGTCGACACTGCGATAGGCCCCGAGCAAGATCCAACACGCTTGGTATCGCACACTCCATGCTCAAGGACGGTCAATGCTTCCCACCCCACAATTGCGATCCGTGATCGACACACGCACGCCTCACGCATTGATCCGGGCGCACGTTCATGCAATCCGCAGCGGTGAGCTCAGCCTGATGACAGGCAGCTCAACGCCGCGTCTTCTTCACGACATTCTCTCCATGCCGGCTGGCGTAAAGATCTACAGCGACCGTGCCGACCAGCTTGACGCGGCTCCTCTTAAGGTCCTCGCTGTTCACGATTTGCCGGCACCCACTGCTCTGCCCGATTTGTCGCCCGATACTCCGATTGCGGCTTTCTATACATCCGGATCGACAGGGCAGCCTCAGTGCAACGTGAGGTCATGGAGCTCTTTGCACGGAGAGGCGCAGCGTGTGGCCGACACGCTCGGCGTATCCCGTGGCGTGCGGCTACGTTTTGCGGCCACCCTGCCGCTTGAGCACATGTACGGCTACATGTTTGGTTTTCTCGTGCCCTACCTGTACGAGCTTGCGATCAGCGAACGGCAAGTGACTTATCCCGCGGACCTTGCGGCCTATCTCACGTCCTCCGACGTTCCCGCGTGGATCGTTACGACTCCTACCCACTTACGACTGTACTCACAGTGCGCGACTCGATTCACGAACGTGGAGCGGGTGATTTGCGGCGCAGGCCCTTTGAGCAAAGAACTCGCCGTCACCGCAGCGCGGGTCTTCAGTGCTCCTGTCACGGAGTTCTATGGAAGCACCGAAACCGGCGCGGTCGCTTCACGCGAATGGCGCGACCACCGCGCCAACCTGTGGACGTGTCTCAACGGGATGAGTGTATCGGTTGACGAACACGCCAATGCTTTCGCATCGGCCCCGCACTTCGCCCAGCCGATAGCACTTGCTGATCTTCTGGAACTCCACAGTGAAACTCAGTTTCGCGTGATCGGACGCGCCACGGACCTGGTGAAAATCGCAGGCAAGCGAGCGTCTCTTGCGGATCTCAATCGTCGACTGCTCGAGGCGCCCGGCATCCGCGACGGGACGTTCTACATGCCACACACTGATGATGAACTGTCCCGTCTGGCTGCGTTTGTCGTCTTGAACGAGGACGCGTCGAAGCTCGACGTCATGGAGTATCTGCGCGTACATCTCGACAATGTTTTTCTACCTCGGCCGCTGATCGACGTTCCTGCGCTTCCGCGAAATGCAGTCGGGAAACTCACGCGAAATGCGATCGCTGAACTCTACGAGCAAGCGCACACCCTCACACAGAAGCCAAGTGTTTATACCTAGGGGAAACGATGATCGAGACCACCTGCAGGGATCAACCTTCCGTCGTGCGAAACATCGAGAGAGAGTTGCTGGAGGTATTGAGCCGGCGCTTTCCGGAACGGCCCATGAGCAACTGCTCGGCGAGTACGTCGCTCTTCGACGTTGGCGGTTTGAGTTTCGATTCACTCGATGCTTTCGAGTTGGTCGTCACAATCGAGTCACACTTTGAAGTCCGCATCGGTGAGCTCGATCTCTACGAGCGGCGCTCCATCGGAGGCGTAGCGGCGCTGATCGAAGAACAGCTGAAGAACCCGTCGCGATCTTCAGCTGATTCCGAGTAAGAAGATGGAATTTCGATTCTTTCCAACGATGGATCAAACAGTTGCTCGATTGCAGCCTGCAATCGACGCCTCTCGACGCAATGTGCCGCGAACGACTCGCAGCATCGGCGCTTGCTTCGAGTCCGCTGACGCGCTCAGCGCTTCTACGACCGCCGCCTCGATGTTCTTGAGGCTTTGAGCAGAAATCTTGTCCATCGGAAGCAGCAGCGCGATCGAATCGCGGTGCTCTCTGACCCGAAACAGCGGCACGCCGTTTTCGTCGGAGACGACTCGATCATGCGACATTGAGCGCACTTTTCGACCTGCGATGCTCGAGGTGATTAGCTGACGATAGACCTCGCGCGCGGGGGGGCGCGGGTCGATGGAAGCAATCTCACGGGCAGTCTGAATCACGCTCTGCCTGGAAGGCTTGTCCAGGATCTCCGAGAGTTCGAGACCCCAGGTCTCGCAGATATCGAGCCCGCTCGAAAAGGCGTTCACCACCACGCTTGGCAGGCGCGCGAGCTTCAACAACCGCGACACCTGTGAGGCCGACACATTCAAGGCGCGGGCCATTTCTTCTTGCGACTCGAAGCATCCTGCGCGCAGCCACCGCGCATAGCTCAATCCGCGTTCATAGGGACTCAGGTCTTTGCGCTGACGGTTCTCGATGTCCATCGCGACGATTGCCTCGCGGTCGGACAGATCGCGAACTTCGACGGCGAGCAGCTTATTGAGATGACGCGCGACGAACAGGCGTCTGGCGCCGTAGATGAGTTCGATCTCGCAATCGCGTTCGCGCGGGATGCGCCGACCCAACGCCGGTAAGAGTTGGCCGTGCTTCTCGAAGCTCTCGATCTCCGCGCGGCAATCCTCTTCAGTGATGTTTTCCTCTAGACGGTCATGCAATGGCGACATCCGACAACGAAAGGGACTCACATGAACAATCGGGTGCACAGACGTCTCCTTCGCCCAAAACAACTCGGCAAGAAAATCCCGCTTCAGTGCCGCATCGCTGGTTCGAGTAGTAGCGAATGATTGCAATGTCGGCTCTGTTGAGAAGTCACGATACCGCACGCTCGACGGTCGCCTCAAGCCGCGACGCTCGCTACGAAGTCCTCACGCAATGTGTTGAGAAAACTTTCCGCACTCCGCATCCTCGGTGAATCTGCTCAGCTGCACGAAGGACAGCTCAATGAATGCAAGGAACGAGCGCTGTTATGACGTCGTCGGCGTCGGGTTTGGACCAGCGAACATCGCGCTCGCGATCGCACTGGAAGAGTCTGGGTTTGCTGGTTCGGTGT
>WUUC01023339.1_pt1 | contig 11942 bp, 10 predicted proteins | sample 6278441 | NCBI WGS metagenome assembly WUUC01 (sample SAMN13675441, study PRJNA597444) | soil metagenome | isolation source: soil | place: USA: Washington | collected 2017-10 | reverse complement strand
CGTAGTCGTAGACGATGCGCTGCCCAGCGTCGATCGGGACCCAGTCGGCGGTGTGCCGGACCACGTACGGGTCGTCGGACCCGGCCCGGATGGTGAGCTGGTTGGGCGCCCCGGGCCGCCCTCCGGCGATGCCGGGCATGGGGTACTTCATGCCGACCACGTAGGTGTAGACCTTGGCCGGCACCCGCACCTCCTTCTCGTAGTGGCTGCCGCAGAGGCCCCGCCACTGCCCGGCGCCACCCGAGTCGGTGCGGTAGTCCCGGCTCCACTGCACGTGCGGGTAGAGGCTCTCGTTGATCTCGGCCGTGGCCTTCCAGAGGTTGCCGAAGGACGCGTTCTGGGCGCCCCAGGCGTCCATGCCCTTCGCCGCGTTGCACCAGCCGGCGTAGACCTCGGCCGAGTGGTCGGTGAAGCTGGCGCCGGTGCGGGGATCGGTGCCGACGATCACGGTGGGGATGCCGGTCTTGTAGGTCTGCGGCACGGCGCGGTCCGGCAGCACGTGCTGCATGGCCACGGCGATGACCTCGCCGACGTCGGCCCCCGGGTGGTGGGTTCCGGCACTGACCGGCTTGTTCGGCGGCGGGTTCAGCACGCAGCCCGGCGGGACGACCAGGCGGATGCTGTCGAAGAAGCCCTCGTTCTTCGGGATCTCCGGGTCCATCATCGAGGCCACCTGGGCCACCGTGTAGCCACGGGTGTTGCCGAAGGTGGACCAGGCCTGCAGCTCGGGCCGGGTGTCGGTGCCCGTGTAGTCGATCGTCAGGGTGTCGCCGGCCACGGTGATCTTGACGTGCAGCTTCACGTCGGGGTGCCCGAGCGGGTCGTGGTCCACGAAGGCGTCAGCCTCGTAGGTGCCGTCGGGCCAGGCCCTCACCTCCTCGGCGAAGCGCCGGGAGGCGTAGTCGATCATGGAGTCCACCGCCGACTCGACCGTGTCCGGGCCGTAGCGGGCGACGGTCTCGCCGAGCCGGCGGGCGGCCAGCTGGGCGGCGCCGATCTGGGCCCGCAGGTCGCCGATGTAGTCCGGCAGGCGGTTGTTGGCCTGGAGGGCGTAGAGCACGTCACGGCGCTCGACCCCGCGATCGACCACCTTGACCACCGGCCAGCGCACCCCCTCGCCCCAGATGTCGTTGGCGGTGACGTTGTAGCCGCCGGGAACGCCGCCCCCGGTGTCGCCGTGGTGGCACTGGATGCTGGCGATGAGCACCATGCGCCGGCGGCCGTCGGCGTCGGTGCCGAAGACCGGGGCGAAGACGTTGTAGTCGGGCAGGTGACCGCCGCCGTGGTAGGGGTCGTTGGCGGCGAACACGTCGCCCTCGCGGAACTCGTCCACCCCGAGGAAGTCGAGGGCGAAGCGCACCGGCAGCGTGGACGACAGCATGAACTGGGGGATGCCCACCGACAGCGCCGCCAGGCGGCCGCGGGCATCCATGATGGTGGCGTTGCGCTCGTTGCTCTGGTTGAGGATGGGCGTGGTGGCGGTGCGCGACACGTAGGTCGCCATCTCGAAGCACACCGTCTCCATGGCGCCCCGCAGCACCTCCGCGGTCACCGGATCGACGCTGGCGCCCTCGGCCAGGCGGCCCCGGTGCCCGGCCAGCTCGAACAGATCGACGTTCATGGCTTCACTTCCCTACCTGACATCGACGTCAGGAAGAGCCTACCCGCTCGATCCACTTCCGTTTCTGCGTGCAGATGTCGCTCGCTGGGGCGAAGATCGCACGCAGAAACCCTCGTCAGCGGCGGGTGAAGTCGACCCGGGCCTGGACGCCGACGTGGTCGCTGGCCCAGTAGAGCCCCCCGACGGGCTCCTCCAGCGGGTCGCCCGCGAACGGCGCCGCCGACACCTGCCCGGGGTCGATGGCGGGTGCGGCGCGGATCAGCACGTAGTCGATGCGCTCGGCGAAGCGGAAGCCCTCCTCGGTGTCGAGACCCAACAGCTCGCCGGGCGGGTCGTCGCTGGCGCCGGTGCACCCCGCCTCGGTGCCCGGGTTGCAGGGCGGCTGGTCGGCCAGCTCCCACGCATCTCTGAACCCGTCGCTGCGCAGGCGCTCGAGGGTGGGTTCGTCCTCGGTGGCGTTGAGGTCGCCCGCCACCACCGCCAGCGCGGCAGGGGGACCGGGGCGCCGGTTGAGGAAGTCGATCACCTGGCGGGCGTGGCACTGGTTGGCGGTGACGTCGCTCGGGCACATCTCCGGTGGGCAGACCCCGGGCGTGCACGTCGGGTCGTTCGAGCTGCTGGCGAAGTGGGCGGTGAGGAAGTCGACCGGCCCGAGGCGGGTGTCGATGCGCACCCACTGCGCGTCCCAGGGGAAGGCGGCCAGGTCGAGCTTGCCCTGGGCGACGATGGGACGGGCCGAGAGCACGATGGACCGGTCGGGGCTCTCGACCGGCTCGGCCGCGACCTCGTACTGACCGCCGCACACCCGCTCGGCCAGGTCGGCCACCAGCTCGTCCTGACGGGGGTGGACCTCCTGCAGCCCGACCAGGTCCGGGCAGCCGGCCGCCTCCAGGTGCCGGCCGAGGATCTCCATGCGGTCGGGCGCCCGGCAGAAGTCGGTCTCCTGCTCGCAGGGGATGCCGTGGAGCTGGTTGTAGGTCACGACGTGCAGCGACGGCGACCGCGGGTCGATGGTCCTCGGCGCGCTGGTGGCCGACGTGCTCGTGGTGGTGCTGGTCGTGGCCGAGCGAGCATCGTCCCCGCTGTCGCCGCAGGCCACCAGCACCGCCACCACGAGAACGATGGCGACGGCGAGGTGGCGTCTCACATCGAGGCCTCGCGCATCAGCCGGTAGACCCCGGCGAAGTTCTCGTTGACCTCGGCCGGGATGTCCTTGATCCGGCCCAGGGCGCGAGCGCCCCAGACGATCTCGGCGGTGCGCTCGACCACGGCGGCGGCGTGCAGGGCCTTGGCCGGCGTGGCCCCGATGGTGACCATGCCGTGGTTGGCCAGCAGGGCGGCGCTGCGGTCGGTCAGCCGGCGGGCCACCTCCTCGCCCAGCTCGTCGGAGCCGGTGGTGCGGTAGTCGCACACCGGGACGTCGCCGCCGATGTAGACGACGACCTCCTCGATGGCGGCCGGCACCGGTTCGCGCACCAGGGCGAACATGGTGGCGAAGCGGGCGTGGGAGTGGATCACGCCGCCGACCTCGGGGTAGGCGCGGTAGCAGGCCAGGTGCAGCGCCTTCTCGGTGGTCGGCGACCGGTCGCCGGCGAGCACGTTGCCGTCGAGGTCGACCACTACGAGGTCGTCGAGGGTCATGGTCTCGTAGGGGATCGACGACGGCGTCACGCAAACGTTGCCGTCGTCCATGCGGCCCGACACGTTGCCCGAGGTTCCCTCCACCAGGCCCTTCTGCAGGAGCTCCTTGGCGGTGGCCAGCACGGCTTCCTGCACCGTCGTCACGTAAGCACCTCCGGGTTGGCGATGTGGTGGGGTCGATCACCGGCCAGCAGCCGGGCGATGTCCTCGGCCAGGATCCGCGAGTGGTTGGCTTCGGTGTCGTAGGTGGCGCCGCCGATGTGCGGCGTCAGCACCACGTTGGCCATGCCCACCAGCGGGTGGTCGGTGGGTAGCACCTCGCCGTCGAAGTGATCGAGGCCGGCGCCGGCCAGCCGCCCGCTCTCCAGGGCTGCGGTCAGGGCGTCGAGGTCGTGGAGGCCGGCCCGGGCCGTGTTCAGGTAGACGGCACCATCCTTCATCGCCGCGAACTGCTCGGTTCCCATCATGGCGACGGTGTCGGGGGTGACGGCGGCGTGCATCGACACCACGTCGGCGGTGGCCAGCAGCTCTTCCAGCGAGCAGGTGGCGTCGTCGGCGAAGGGGTCGGCGGCGACCACCCGCATGCCCAGGCCCTCGAGCCGCCAGCGGGTCGCCCGGCCGACCGCCCCCAGCCCGACCAGCCCGGCGGTCCGACCGGCGATCTGCCAGCCCCGGAAGCGCTGGTAGGGGATCGAGCCGTCCTTGAAGACCTCGCCGGCGCGGACGTCGTGGTCGGCGGCCAGGAGGTGCCGGGTCACCGCCAGCAGCAGCCCCACGGTCAGCTCGGCCACGCCGTCGGCGTTGCGGCCCGGCGCCCGCAGGACGGGGATGCCCTTGGCGGTGGCCCCGGCCACGTCGACGTTGGTGGGGTCGCCCCGGGCCGACCCGATGACCAGCAGGGGGAGGTCGAGCACGGGGCCGGCGCAGCGGTCGGCCTCGCAGACCACGATCTCGGCGCCGAGCTCGGCCAACCGCCCGGCCAACGCGGCCTCGTCGTAGAGCCGCAACGGCGAGTGCTCGATCCACGGATCGTGGACCACGTCGGCCACCTGCTCAAGCACCCGCAGGCCGTCACCACGGAAGGGAGCGGTGACCAGCGCCCGGGGTCGTGCGTCGGCGACCATAACTGACGATAATGTCAGGTTGGTGACGAGGACGGAGAGCGACGACCCGTTCGACCAGTTCAACCGGGCCATGGGGGCCGGCATCGTGTCCAACCCCTACCCCGCGTTCGTGGACATGCGGCGCACGCCGGTGTCGAGGACCGACCTGCGGGCGCTGATGGGGCTCGACACCACGCAGCTCGGCGACAGCGACCTGCCCGACATGTTCACCGTGTCGACCTACGAGGCCGTGCAGGAGGTGCTCCGCGACGGCCACCTGTTCTCCTCCAAGGGCTACGAGGATGTGATGGGCGCGGTCATGGGCCACACCATCCTCGAGATGGACGAACCGGAGCACCACCACTACCGGGCGTTGATCCAGCAGGCCTTCAGCCGGGCGGCCATGCGGCGGTGGGAGACCGAGCTGGTGGCGCCGATCGTGGACCGGGCCATCGACGACTTCATCGACGACGGCCGGGCCGACCTGGTCCGCCAGCTGACGCTGCCGTTCCCGGTCACCGTCATCGCCGCCCTCCTCGGGCTGCCGGCCGAGGACCTGCCCACCTTCCACCGCTGGAGCATCGAGCTGATCAGCGTGAGCCTGAACTGGGAGCGGGGCATGGCTGCGTCGGAGTCCCTCAGGGACTACTTCGCCGGCCTGCTGGCCGAGCGCCGGCGCCGCCCGGCCGAGGACATGATCAGCTCACTCGCCCAGGCCGAGCTCGACGGCCACTCGCTGTCCGACGACGAGATCTTCGCCTTCCTGCGCCTGCTCCTCCCAGCCGGGGCGGAGACGACCTACCGCTCGTCGAGCAACCTGCTGTTCGGCCTGCTGACCCATCCCGACCAGCTCGACGCCGTCCGAGCCGACCGCGACCTCATGCCCCAGGCCATCGAGGAGGGGCTCCGCTGGGAGCCGCCGCTGCTCACCATCATGCGCACCGTCACCCGCGACACCGAGATGGAGGGCACGCGGCTGCCCGCAGGGGCGGTCATCATGATCAACCTGGGCTCGGCCAACCACGACGAGACCCGCTGGGACCGGCCCGAGGAGTTCGACATCTTCCGGCCGCCTTTCCCCCACCTCGCCTTCGCCTTCGGCCCTCACACCTGCATCGGGCTGCACCTGGCCCGCATGGAGACCAAGGTCGCCCTCAACTGCCTGTTCGACCGGCTCCCCGGCCTCCGCATCGACCCCGACGCCGAGGCCCCCTACATCACCGGCATGACCTTCCGCGCCCCGCCGGTCCTGCCGGTCGTCTGGGACTGAGCCTTACCGTTCCTGGCAGAGCTCGGCCCGCTATGCGGGCCCAGATCTACCAAGAACGAGTTGGTGCAGCGCCGCCCGGTCCAGCTTCTCCATCGCCGTGAGCGGCAGCGCGTCGACCGCCAGCAGGTCCTCGGGGAGCTTGTGCCGGGCGAGGTGGGGGCCGGCGTGGGCCCTGAGGTCCTCCAGCGTCGGCGGCGGCTGGTCGGGGCGGGCGACGACCACGGCCACGCCGACCTCGCCCATGACCGGATCGGTCCGGCTGGACACGGCCACGTCGGCCACCGCCGGGTGGGCGGCCAGCACCGCCTCCACCTCGGCGGGGTAGACGTTGTAGCCGCCACGGACGTACATCTCCTTGGACCGGCCCACGAGGCGCAGCCGGCCGTGGTCGTCGACCCAGCCCAGGTCGCCGGTGCGCACCGCCCGGTCGGCGGTGAAGACGGCGGCGGTGGCGTCGGGGTCACGGTGGTAGCCGTCCATCACGGCCGCCGACCGCAGGGTGACCTGGCCGACCTCGCCGGGGGCCACGGGGCAGTCGTCGTCGTCGAGCACCGCCAGCTCGACGCCGGCCAGCGGCCGCCCAACGCTGACCTCGGCGTCCTCGTCCGGGTCGTCGAAGGCGGTCCCCACCCCGATGCCGGCCTCGGTGCACGAGTAGCGGACGGCGACGGCGGCGCCGAATCGCTGCCGGGCGGTGCGCACGAGGGCGGGGGTCGAGGGCCCGCCGCCGAGGACGATGGCCCTCAACGAGCTGAGGTCGTAGGAGTCGAAGTCGGGTTGCTGCAGCATCAGCGCCACCTGGGTGGGGATCCCTCCGATGCTGCTCATGCGGTGCCGCTCGATCATCGCCAGCGCGTCGGCCGCCCGCCAGCGTTCCACCAGGTGGGTGGTGCCGCCGCGGTGCAGGTTGCCGGGGAGCTTGGTGGTGGGCCCGAGGTGGGCCAGCGAGGTGGCGGCGTACCCGGCTCCGCCGCCGCCCCAGCGGCCGCCGGTGTCGATGGCGGTGATGGCCTCGAGCTGGCGGTTGGCGAACACGGCCGCCTTCGGCGTGCCGGTCGTCCCCGAGGTGAACACGATGGCCACCGGGTCGTGGGGGTCGGGATCGACGGCCGGTGGCGAGGCGTCGTCGACCCGCAGGTCGGCGAGGACGTCCTCCTCGCGCTCGGCCGGAACGACCTCCACCAGCTCGGCCCCGTCGGTCGGCCGGGCCGGCGCCAGGTCGGCGGTGGCCAGGACCAGGCGGGGGCCGGCGACCTCGATCAGCACGGCGCGCTCGGGCGGCGCCAGCCGCGCGTTGATCCCGGCGGTGACCGCCCCGAGCTTGGCCGCGGCCACGTAGGCGATCACGTGCTCGGGCAGCGTCGGCAGCACGAGCGCCAGCACGTCGCCCCGCCCGAGGCCGCGGCGGGCCAGTCCGGCGGCGACTTCGTCCGAGCGTTGGTCGAGCTGGCGGTACGAAAGCGTCCAGTCAGCCGGCGCGACGTAGGCGGTACGCTCGCCGAAGCGAGACGCCGCCTCGCCAACGACCCGCCCGATCACGATCCGGGCCGCCCGGCGCGAAGGAGGCCGAGCAGGTGGCTTCCCAGAGGGCGACGACCGACGGCCGCCAGCTGCGTCGGCGCGGCCAGCGGACCCGCCAGGGCCTGCTCGACTCGGGGATGCAGCTGCTGGCCGACCGGGGCTACCACGCCGTGCGGGTGGAGGACATCGTGCGGTCGGCGTCGACGTCCCACGGCACCTTCTACCTCTACTTCGCCAACAAGGAGGACCTGTTCCGGGCCCTGGCCGAGGAGTGCGCCGCGGAGATGACCGAGCTGGCCGCCGGCCTGGGGCCCATCGAGCCCGGCCCGGCGGGGCTGCAGGCGCTCGAGGAGTGGCTCACCCGCTGGTTCGGGACCGCCCGTCGCCATCAGGCGGTGATCCGCGCCTGGATCGAGTTCCAGGTGCCGGACCGGGAGCTGACCCGGCTGGGGGCCAGGGCGTTCAGCGACGTCCGCTCGTCGCTGGTCGACCGCCTGGCCCAGGCCGGGGTGGCCCACCTCCCGGACCCGCAGCTGGCGGCGACGGCCATGCTGGCCATGATCGAGCGCTTCACCTACTTCTTGCTGTCGGGCCACGTCGACGTCTCCGACGAGGAGGGGGTCAGCACGCTGGCGCGGCTGCTGCACCGGGGCTTCTTCGGCGCCCCCGCCGGTCGCCGCCGCCGATAGCGGTCATGTGCCCAGCAGGACGGTGCCGGCGGAGGAGAACCAGCCGCCGGTGCCGCTGACGCAGGCGACGCGGGCGTCGGGCACCTGGCGAGGGCCGCACTCGCCCCGGAGCTGGCGCACCGCCTCGACCAGGAGGTGCATGCCCCGCATGCCGGGGTGGCAGGCGGAGAGGCCGCCGCCGTCGGTGTTGGTGGGCAGCGAACCGTCCACCCGGAGCTTGCCATCCTCCACGAAGGGTCCCCCCTCGCCCCGCTTGCAGAAGCCGAGCCCTTCCAGGCTGAGCAGGACCATCGGCGTGAAGGCGTCGTAGATCTGGCAGATGTCGACGTCGTCGGGGGTCAGGCCGGCCCGTCCGAAGGCCGCCTCCGCCGAGCGGCGGACGGGGGAGTCGGTGAAGTCTTCCCACTCGCTCATGGTCGTGTGCGAGACCGCCTCGCCGGTGCCCAGCACCCACGCCGGGGCCTTGGGCGTGTCGGGCACGCGATCCTCGGCCGCCAGCACCACCGCCCCGCCGCCGTCGGAGCGGATGCAGCAGTGCAGCTTGGTGAGCGGGTCGGCGATCATGCCCGAGTCCTGCACGTCGTCGACGGTGATCGGGTCCCGGTAGTAGGCCTCGGGGTTGAACGAGGCGTTGTGGCGGGTCGACACCGCGATCTCGGCCAGCTGCTCGATGGTGGTGCCGAACTCGTGCATGTGCCGGCGCCCGGCCATGGCGTACTTGGCGATGAGGGTGTGCCCGTAGGGCACCTCGAACTGGGTCGGGCCGCGGGTGCCGAAGGAGAGGTTGGCCGTGCGCCGGCCCTTCTTCAGGTCGGCTCGACCGACCGAGCCGTAGGCCAGGGCCACCACGTCGACCATCCCGGCGGCGATGGCGGCGGTGGCGTGCTGGACCATGAACTGGAACGCGCTGCCCCCGACGCTGGTGGAGTCGACGAACAGTGGTCGCAGGCCGAGGTACTCGCTCACCTCGATGGGCGCCAGGACCCCGAGCCCGGTGGACAGGAACCCGTCGAGGTCGTCCTTGGTCATGCCGGCGTCGGCCACCGCCCGCGACGTGGCCTGGTGGTGGAGCTCGAACGCCGTCTTGTCGTCGACCCGCCCGCCGTCGGACAGGGCGGCGCCGACGATGGCTACACGGCGCTGGCCGCTCATCCGCCTCCCATGACGAGCCCGGCGGCCCGGGAGCCGAAGATGCCGGCGTTGACCGCAGGCCCGATGGCCGCCGCGTCCCAGCGGGCCGGCTCCTTGGGGGTCTCGACGGTGGCGCCGAGGGTCCACGGGACGTAGCGGGCGATGGTGTGGCCCACGGCTCGGAAGACCTGGCCGGTCACGTGCATGGCCTGGTCCGAAGCCAGCCAGGCGACCATGGGGGCCGAGTTGCCGGGGTTGAGGGGCACGAACTCGTCGTACTCCTCGGGCTCCTTGACCTCGATGTCCTTCATCGCCTGGCCGACCATGCGGGTGAAGCCGCCGGGGGCGATGGCGTTGGCCCGGACGCCGTACCGGCTGAGCTCGAGGCTGGAGATCACGGTCAGGGCGGCGATCCCGGCCTTGGCCGAGCCGTAGTTGGCCTGGCCCACGTTGCCCTGCAGCCCGGCCGAGGACACCGTGTTGACGATGGCGGCCCGGGGCTGCTCACCGGCCTTCGACCGCTCGCGCCATTGGTTGGCGGCGTGGTGGGTCATGACGAAGGTGCCCTTGAGGTGGACCCGGACCACCGCGTCGAAGTCCTCCTCGGTCATCGACACGATGACCCGGTCGCGGAGGATGCCGGCGTTGTTGACCAGCACGTCGAGGCGACCGAAGTCCTCCACCGCCTGGTCGACCAGGTTCTTGGCCCCGGCCCAGTCGGCGACGTCGTCGGTGTTGGCCGTCGCCTCGCCGCCGCGGGAGCGGATGAGCTCGGCGACCTCGGTGGCCGGCCCCTTGTCGGCCCCGTCGCCCCGGACCGAGCCGCCCAGGTCGTTGACCACCACCCGCGCCCCCTGGTCGGCCAGCTCGAGCGCCTCACCCCGCCCGACCCCGTGGCCGGCGCCGGTCACGATGGCGACCTTGCCGTCGAGCAGCCCCATCCGTCGTCTCCTTGTGCTTGACTCGCGTACCTGACGTGAGCGTCACCTTACCGTCGCGACCAGAGGGGCGAATCAGGGATGACCGTTGACCGCAGCCTGATCGGGCGTCCCACCGGCAGCTCGAGCGTCGTCGTCGAGCGGGGTCCGGTGACCGCCTTCGCCAAGGCGGTGATGGACGACAACCCGATCTACGAGAGCCGGGAGGCGGCCCGGGCGGCGGGGTTCGACGACATCCCGGCCCCGCCGATCTATGCCTTCTCGGCCATGGGCTTCTGGGGCACGTTCCCCGAGGACCAGCCCGCCGACGCCAACCCGGGAACGAACCCGATGATGGAGATCATCGGCGGGCTCATGAAACAGGGCGGCATGGTGCTGCACGGCGAGCAGGAGTTCGAGTACCACCGCCCGCTGGTGGTGGGCGAGCGGGTGCACGGCGAGGGCAAGGTCGTCGACATCTACGAGAAGGAGAGCAAGGGCAGGACGATGACCTTCGTGGTCACCGAGAACGTCTACCGCGACGACGCCGGCGATCCGGTCCTCACCACCAGGATGAACCTGATCCACCGGGCGTGAACGCCTGAGAGGAGGCAGACCCATGCGGACCGACGACCTCGTGCTGGTGAGCGTGGACGACCACGTGGTCGAGCCACCGGACCTGTTCGACCAGCACCTGCCAAAGAAGTTCCGCGACGTGGCGCCGCGGGTGATCACCAAGGACGACGGCACCGACGTGTGGGTCTACGAGGGCCAGGAGCTGCCCAACATCGGGCTCAACGCGGTGGCCGGACGGCCGCCCGACGAGTTCGGGATCGAGCCCACCTCCTTCGCCGAGATGCGGCGCGGTTGCTACGACATCCGCGCCCGCATCGACGACATGAACGCCAACGGCGTGCTGGGCTCGATGTGCTTCCCGTCCTTCCCCCAGTTCTGCGGCCAGCTGTTCGCCCGCACCGAGGACAAGCAGGTGGCCCGGGCGATGCTCACCGCCTACAACGACTGGCACATCGACGAGTGGTGCGGCACCGAGCCGGGCCGCTTCATCCCGCTCGCGCTGCCGGCGCTGTGGGACCCCGAGCTCATGGCGGCCGAGGTCCGCCGGGTGGCGGCCAAGGGATGCCACGCGGTCACGTTCTCCGAGAACCCCGAGAAGCTCGGCTACCCGAGCCTGCACAACCCGCACTGGGACCCGTTCTGGACCGCGTGCTCGGACGAGGGGACGGTGGTGTGCCTGCACATCGGCTCGTCGTCGCAGCTGGTGATGACGTCGATGGAGGCCCCCATCGACGTGATGATCACCCTCCAGCCGATCAACATCGTCCAAGCGGCGGCCGACCTGCTCTGGTCGCCGGTGCTGCGCAAGTACCCCGACCTGCGCTTCGCCCTGTCCGAAGGCGGCATCGGGTGGATCCCGTACTTCCTGGAGCGGGTGGACTACGTCTACGAGCACCACCGGGCGTGGACCACGCAGGACTTCGGCGACCTGCTGCCGAGCCAGCTCTTCCGCGAGCGGATCATCACCTGCTTCATCGACGACGCCGTCGGGCTCGAGACCCGGCACCACATCGGCGTCGACCACATCACCTGGGAGTGCGACTACCCCCACTCGGACTCGACGTGGCCGCACTCGCCCGAGCGCCTGGCCAAGCAGATCGTGGGGATCCCCGACGACGAGGTCGACGCCATCACCCACCTCAACGCCATGCGCCACTTCCGCTTCGACCCCTTCGCCCACCGGCCCCGCGAGCGCTGCACCGTCGGCGCGCTGCGGGCCGAGGCGGCCGGTGTCGACGTGTCCGAGCGCTCCTCCGGCCGCCCCCGCGAGAAGGCCACCGGCCCGGTCACGGCCCTCAGCCTCATGGAGAAGGCCAAGCTGAAGAGCGGCTGACGAACATGGTTCCCTGACCCAGGAATTGGCTGTCAAAGAACCAAAGAACGCTCAAGCCCAGACCCAGCGCGGGAGCGAGACCCCCTCGCCGACCGGCGCGAACACCACCTGCACCGGATCGCCGATGGCGATGGTGGCCG
>WUUC01009199.1_pt1 | contig 11943 bp, 16 predicted proteins | sample 6278441 | NCBI WGS metagenome assembly WUUC01 (sample SAMN13675441, study PRJNA597444) | soil metagenome | isolation source: soil | place: USA: Washington | collected 2017-10 | reverse complement strand
GGCAGGGTTCAGGCGGTCGCTGAAGGTGCCCGCGAAAAGGGTTTGCAATTCTAGCCCGTGAAGGAGAAGAACTTGGCCAGGGACTTTGAGCGCGAAAGCGAGTTTTTTGAGCAGGTGGTCCACATCAACCGGGTCACCAAGGTCGTCAAGGGCGGCAAGAACTTTAGTTTCTCCGCCCTGGTGGTGATCGGAGACGGCAATGGCCGCGTAGGCTACGGCGCCGGCAAGGCGAAGGAGGTGCCCATGGCGATCCGCAAGGGTATCGAAATCGCCAAGCGGAACATGATCCAGGTGCCGACCAAGGGGACCTCCATCCCGCACGAGGCGCTGGGCATTTTTGGCGCCGGCCGTGTGTTGTTGAAGCCTGCTTCCGAGGGCACCGGCGTGATCGCCGGTGGTCCGGTGCGGGCCGTGGTGGAGACCGCGGGCATCCAGGACATCCTGACCAAGTCCCTGGGCACGACCAACCCGCACAACGTGGTGAAGGCCACCTTCGACGCGCTGCTCCAACTGCGCCAAGCGGAGGATGTCCTGCGGGCGCGCGGCCTGACCGGCCGGGCCCAGGAGGCGGCGGCCGCCGCAGCTCCGGCAGCCGCCCCGGCGGCGGCTCCGCAGGATGCGGCCGGCGCCTAACGGCCGGATTAGAGAGAGCAGGGGACACGAGATGGCAACGAATTCTGAAGGCAAGACGATCCGCATCCGGCAGGTCCGGAGCGCCATCGGCTCGCGCCGGGAGCACCGCGAGGTGTTGAAGGGGCTCGGGCTGCGCAGGATCCGCCACGAGGTGGAGCGCCAGGACACGCCGGCGGTCCGCGGCATGGTGGCCAAGATCCAGTACCTGCTGGAGATTGTCGAGGAAAGATCATGAAGCTGCACGAGCTGTCCCCGGCCAAGGGGAGCAAGCACGCCAAGAAGCGGGTGGGGCGCGGCCCCGGCTCCGGCATCGGCAAGACCTCCGGGCGCGGTGAGAAGGGGCAGAAGTCCCGCTCCGGCGCCAGCACCCGCGCGGGTTTCGAGGGTGGCCAGATGCCGCTCGTCCGCCGCGTGCCCAAGCGCGGGTTCACCAACATCTGGAAGACCGAGTACGCGGTGGTCAACCTGTCCCAGCTCTCCGAGCTGGACGGGGACGTCACGCCCGAGGTTCTCCGCGAGCATGGCTACGTCCGTTCCGGCCGCAAGGTCAAGGTCCTTGGAGACGGCGAGATCGGCAAGCCGCTCCGCGTCACCGCCGACAAGTTCAGCAAGTCGGCCCGCGCCAAAATCGAGGCGGCGGGCGGCAGTTGTGAGGAGCTCCAGGCGTGATCCAAAGTTTCCGCAACATCTTCGCGATCCCCGATCTGCGCAAGCGGCTGCTGTTCACCTTCGGCCTGCTTGCGGTGTATCGGATCGGCTGCCAGATCCCGACTCCGGGCATCGATCCGCAGGCGTTGATCGAGTTCATGAACGTCGCCAAGACGAGCTTCCTGGGCTTCGTCAACACCTTCACGGGCGGGAGCTTGGAGAAGATCGCGGTGTTTGCGCTGGGCATCATGCCCTACATCACCGCGTCGATCATCCTCCAGCTCCTGACGGTGGTCTGGCCGTACCTCGAGAAGCTGTCCAAGGAAGGTGAGCTGGGCCGGCGCAAGATCACCCAGTACACGCGCTACGGCACGGTGCTCATCTCGCTCGTCCAGGGCACGGGCATCGCCCTGTTCCTGGAGAGCGTGACCACGCCGGGCGGTGCGCAGCTCGTGCCGCAGCCTGGTTGGGCCTTCCGCGCGATGACGGTGATCACGCTGACCACCGGCACGGCCTTCGTCATGTGGCTGGGCGAGCAGATCAGCGAACGAGGTATCGGCAACGGCATCTCGCTCATCATCTTCGCCGGCATCGTGGTCGGCTTGGTGCCAGCCGTCGTCAACACGATCGACAGCGTCCGGCGCGGCAACCTGAGTCTCATCGCGGTGCTCGTGCTGCTGGTCTTCATGGCTTTCGTCGTGGCCTTCATCGTCTACATGGAGCGGGCGCAGCGGCGGATTCCGGTGCAGTACGCGAAGCGGGTGGTGGGCCGCAAGGTCTACGGCGGCCAGAGCACCTATCTGCCGCTGCGGGTCAACACCGGCGGCGTCATCCCGGTGATCTTCGCGAGCTCGGTGGTGACCGTGCCCGGCGTGATCTCCAGCATGTTCCAGAACGACTGGCTGCGCCGGATCGGCGACGCCATCTCCTGGGGACAGCCGATCTACTACCTGCTCCAGGTCACGGCGATCATCTTCTTCTCGTACTTCTACGTCTCGATCATCTTCAACCCGGCGGACCTCGCGGAGAACATGCGGAAGTATGGCGGGTTCATCCCCGGCATCCGTCCCGGCAAGCGGACCGCGGAGTACATCGACCGCATTCTCACCCGGCTGACGCTGGTGGGCGCGGTGTACCTGGCAGCGGTCACGGTGCTGCCCGAGTTCCTGCTGACGGGCTTCAAGGTGGCTGGCATCCCGATCCTCGGACCCCGGATCGCCGAGTATTTCCCGACCTGGTTCACCGAAGGCATGGGGATCAACTTCTACTTCGGCGGCACCTCGCTCCTCATCGTGGTCGGCGTGGCGATGGACCTGATTCAGCAGATCGAAAGCCAGCTCGTGATGCGCAACTACGAAGGGTTCATGAAGAAAGGCCGGATTCGTGGACGGCGCGGCTGAGAACGGCTCCACGGCGAGCGCCTCCGCGGCTTCCGCGACTTCCGCGGATACTGGCGGCGCTCGCGTGGTGCTCTTGGGCCCTCCGGGTGCCGGCAAGGGCACCCAGGCCCAGGTGCTGTGTCAGCACCTGGGCGTGCCCGCCATCTCGACCGGCGACATGCTGCGCGAGGCGGTGACCGGCGGCACCGAGTTGGGCAAGCGCGTCGACGGGATCATGGCCTCGGGCGCGCTGGTCGACGATGCCACGATGGCGGAAGTGGTCCGCGAGCGCCTGGCGAAGCAGGACGCCGCCAGAGGTTTCCTGCTCGACGGCTACCCGCGCACCTTGCCGCAGGCGGAGACGCTGCGCGGCATCCTCGAGGAGGCGTCGAGGTTGCTGGACAGCGTGCTGCTCATCGAGGTTCCGGAGGACGAGTTGGTGCGCCGGGCGCTCCTGCGCGGGCGTGCCGACGACAAGGAGCAGGTGGTCCGTGAACGGCTTCGCGTGTATCGGGAGAAAACGGAGCCCCTGATCGGTTACTATAGAGAGCGCGGCCTGCTGCGAGAGATCGACGGCAACCGCACGATGGAAGAGGTGACGGCCCAGATGCTCGGCCTGTTCGGGGTGAGCCGGTGACGGTGCTCAAGTCCCCGGGCGAAATCGAGCTGATGGACCAGGCCAACCGGATCGTCCACAAGGTGCTGGAGGAGGTCGGCTTGCTGATCGCCCCAGGCGTCACGGCGCGGGAGCTCGATCGCCTCGCCGAGCATGTCATCCGTGGGGCCGGAGGAGTCCCGGCTTTTCTGAACTACCGGGGCTATCCGGCGACGCTGTGCATCTCCGTCGACGACGTCATCGTTCACGGGATCCCCAACGACATTCCTCTCCAGCAGGGGCAGATCGTGGGGATCGATTGCGGTGTCCTCTACAAGGGCTACTTCGGGGACGCGGCGCGGACCTTCGCGGTCGGAAGGGTCGACCAGGCTGCCGAGCGGCTCCTCCAGGTGACGGAGGAGGCATTGCGGCTGGCCGTCCAGCAGGTGCGACCCGGCGGACGGCTGTCGGACATCGGTCACGCGGTACAGCGCCACGCCGAAAGCCACGGCTTTTCGGTGGTGCGCGAGTTTTCTGGGCACGGCATCGGGACCTCGCTGCATGAGGACCCGCAGGTGCCCAACTTCGGCTCTCCCGGCAAGGGACCCAAGCTCAAGCCCGGCATGGTGCTGGCGATCGAGCCGATGGTCAACGCCGGGAGCAGCGGAGTAAAGGTGGACGCCGATGGCTGGACCGCGCGGACGGAGGATGGATCGCTGTCGGCGCATTTCGAGTTTTCGGTGGCGGTCACCCCGTCGGGCGCCCGCGTCCTGGGGACCAACCGGGCTTAGAACGGAGAGGAAGGACGTTTGTCCAAGAAAGAAGAGGCCATCGAGGTCGAGGCGACGGTCGTCGAGCCGCTGCCCAACGCCATGTTCCGGGTTGAGCTCGACAACAAGCACCAAGTTCTGGCCCACATCTCAGGAAAGATGCGCAAGCACTTCATTCGCATTCTGCCCGGGGACAGGGTCTTGGTCGAGCTGTCCCCGTACGACCTCAACCGGGGCCGCATCGTCTACCGCCTGAAGTAGACGGCTGGAAAGGAAGCAGGAAGATGAAAGTACGATCGTCGGTGAAGCGGATTTGCCCGAAGTGCAAGGTCGTCCGCCGTAAGGGCGTTGTCCGGGTGATTTGCGAGAACCCGAAACACAAGCAGCGTCAGGGATAGGGAGTCACTATGGCACGCATTTCAGGAGTCGACCTGCCGCAGAACAAGCAGGTTTGGATCGGTCTCACGTACATCTACGGCATTGGCCGGTCGCGTTCGCGTGACATCCTGGTCAAGGCCGAGGTGCCGGAGGCCACCAAGGTCAGAGACCTGACCGAGGATGAGGCGCGGCGGATCCGCAAGGTCATCACGGACGAGGGCCGTGTGGAGGGCGACCTGCGCAAGGAGGTCAGCCAGAACATCAAGCGCCTGATGGAGATCGGGTGCTACCGGGGCGTGCGTCATCGCAAGGGCCTGCCGGTTCGCGGCCAGAGGACCCAGACCAACTCCCGCACTCGGAAGGGGCCGCGCCGCGGCGCCGTGGCGGGCAAGAAGAAGGCGACCAAGAAGTAGGAGCCAGGGGATAGAAGATGGCCAAAGCGGAAGGCAAGAAGGACAAGAAGGGCGCCAAGAAGAAGGACAAGCGCAACGTGCCGCACGGCGTCGCGCACATCCAGGCGACCTTCAACAACACCATCATTTCGATCGCCGATCCCGAGGGCAACGTCTTGTCCTGGTCGTCGGCCGGTCGGATCGGTTTCAAGGGCTCGCGCAAGGGCACTCCCTTCGCGGCCCAGGTGGCGGCACAGAACGCGGGGAACGGTGCCAAGGATACCGGCCTGCGCTCCGTGGACGTGATGGTCAAGGGGCCCGGCGCCGGGCGTGAATCGGCGATCCGCGCGCTCCAGGCTGCGGGCATCGAGGTCAAGTCGATCAAGGACGTGACCCCCATCCCGCACAACGGCTGCCGGCCGCGCAAGCGTCGCCGCGTCTGAGCGGCCAGAGAGACCGTCGAGCCTTGGACCCCGGGTGTGCCGGGGCCAAGGCTCCGGCGAGCGTCTTCCCAAGTTGAAGTCCCCGTAGCCTCGGGGAGAGGACGTCAAGGAGAGGAACCCAGTGGCAAGATATACCGGACCCGTTTGCCGGCTCTGCCGTCGCGAACGGATGAAATTGTTTTTGAAGGGCGATCGTTGTTTCAAGGAGAAGTGCGCGGTTGAGCGGCGCAACTTCCCGCCGGGCCAGCATGGTACCCGCCGTGGGCGCCGCACTCTGGGCTACGGTCTGCAACTCCGTGAAAAGCAGAAGGTCAAGCGCATCTACGGAGTTCTCGAGGCCCAGTTCCGCAATTATTTTCAGGAGGCGGACCGCCGTAAGGGTATCACCGGCGAGAACCTGCTGGTGATGCTGGAGCGCCGCCTCGACAACGTCGCCTACAGCCTCGGCTTCGCCTCCTCGCGGGCGCAGGCGCGGCAGTTCGTCCGCCATGGCCACGTGCAGGTGGACGGCAAGAAGATCACCATCCCCTCGTACCAGGTGAAGTCGGGGCAGGCGGTCACGGTCAAGGAGGCCAGCCGCAAGAACCCGTTCATCCGGTCCAGCGTCGAGACGGCGCGGGGGAGGGGCGTCCCGGAGTGGCTGGAGCTGGACGCGGAGAACGTGAGCGGCAAGGTGCTCCGTCTACCGCTCCGCGAGGACATCAAGCTCCCGATCCAGGAGCAGTTGATCGTCGAGCTGTATAGCCGCTGATCGGCGACGTAAATCCCAGGGAAGGAGTCGTTTTTATGCTTTGGAAAGGTTTTCAACGCCCCAAACGCGTTGAGGTCGATACGGAAACCCTGACCTCCACCTACGGTCGCTTCACCGCGCAACCGTTCGAGCGGGGCTTCGCCACCACGATCGGCAACACCCTGCGGCGTTGCCTGCTGTCCTCGATCGAGGGGGCGGCGGTGACGGCGATCAACATCGAGGGCGTGCTCCACGAGTTCTCCTCGATTCCGGGGGTGGTGGAGGACGTGACCGACATCATTCTCAATTTGAAGCAGGTGCCGATCAAGCTTCACTCCGAGGATCCCAAGGTCCTCTCGATCGACGTCGAAGGGCCGGGCAGGGTGACGGCGGGGCAGATGACCGAGGATCCGCAGATCGAGATCTTCGACCAGCAGGTCCATATCGCCACCCTGAACGAGGAGGCGCGCCTGAAGCTGCAGGCCCAGATCAAGTTGGGCCGCGGCTACGTCTCCGCGGACCGTAACTTCGACGAGACGATGGGCATCGGCTGGATCCCGGTGGACTCGGCCCATAGCCCGGTTCGGCGGGTCAACTACCGTGTCGAGGCGGCTCGCCTTGGCCAGACGACCGACTACGAGCGTCTGATCCTCGAAGTTTGGACCAACGGCACCGTGAGCCCCGAGGAGGCGGTATCCCTCGCGGCCATGCTGCTCAAGGACCATCTGGGCATCTTCATCCAGACCGAGGAGAGCCTGCGGCACGACGGCGGCGAGCTCGGCCGCGAAGAGCTCGCTGGCCTCGACGCCCTGCTCGCCAAGCAGATCGACGAGCTCGACCTCTCCGTGCGCTCGGCGAACTCCCTCAAGAACGCCAACATCCATACGCTCCGGGACCTCGTGCGCCGGACCGAAAAGGACATGTTGGAGACCAAGAATTTCGGCAAGAAGTCGCTCGAAGAGGTGCAGGAAGTCCTGGACAAGCTGGGTCTTTCTCTCGGCATGGAAGTGCCGGAGCGGCCCGCGGGCGGCGTTGGGGCTTCGGCCTAAGGAGAGAGCACATGCGTCACGCTATGAAGGGCAGGAAGCTTGGGCGGACGTCCTCTCACCGGGAGGCCCTGTTCCGCAACCAGCTGCAGTCGCTGGTCGAGAATGAGAAGATCATCACCACCTTGCCAAAGGCCAAGGAGTTGCGGCCGATTGCCGAGAAGGTGATCACCCGTGGCAAGCACGGCACCGTGCACGACCGCCGTTGGGTTCTGCGTTGGGTCTTGAAGCGCGATCTGGTCAAGAAGGTGTTCGATACCATCGCACCGCGCTTTCAGGAGCGTCCGGGCGGCTACCTGAGGATCGTCAAGCTGGGGCCTCGCCAAGGCGATGGTGCCGAGATGGCGGTCATCGAGTTGGTCGACCGCGAGGACGCGGCGCCGGTTGAGGCCACCGAGACTCCGAAGAAGGAGTCCAAGCCCAAGAAGGAAGCGAAGAAGGAGAGCAAGCCCGCCAAGGAGGCCAAGCCCAAGGGCGAGCCCAAGAAGGCATCGACCAAGCGGGAGGGCCGCTCTGAGGCCCCGACCCGTCAGAAGGCCGGTTGACGCTTTCTCCCATCCGTGAAGTTTGGAATGGCCGGCGTTCGCGCCGGCCATTTTGCTTCTAGAATCCCTCCCGTGCAGCCCTCCGCGAAGCACAAGCTCGGGCGCAACGTCCTGGCTCTCGCCGCGGTCAGCTTTCTGACCGACGTCGCGAGCGACATGACCTACCCGCTCCTGCCGGTCTTTCTGTCGACGGTGCTCGGTGTGAGCGCTATGACAGTGGGGGCGATTGAGGGCGCTGCCGAATCGATGGCGGCGCTCTTGAAGCTCTTCAGCGGCTGGTGGTCGGACCGCGTGCCGCGGCGCAAGCCGCTGGTCCTCGCCGGCTATGCACTCGCCTCGGTGGTGCGTCCGCTGATTGGCCTGGCCCAGACGGCCTCGCAGGTACTCACCATCCGCGTAGTCGACCGGGTCGGCAAGGGGATCCGCGGGGCGCCGCGAGATGCTCTGATCGCGGACTCGGTCGATCCGGCAGTCCGTGGAAGAGCTTTCGGTTTCCACCGCGCCGCGGACCACGCAGGGGCGGTCATCGGGCCGCTCCTCGCCTTCGCCCTGTTGCAGTGGGCTGACCTCGAGTTCCGCCACTTGTTCTTGCTTACCGCAATCCCCGGAGCCCTAGCGGTAGCTGCCCTGGTGTTCGGCGTGCGGGAAGGGCCGCGCGCTGACTCGAAGGGTACGAAGGTGCTCGACCTGAGAGCTCCTCTCGGCCGTCGTTTCTGGGCCTTCCTCGGTGTTCTCTTCCTCTTCACCCTGGGGAACTCGACCGACGCCTTCCTCCTGCTGCGGGCCGCGGATCTGGGTGTCGCTCCGGCCCTGATACCGATCCTCTGGGCGATGCTGCACGTAGTCAAGACTCTCTCCAGCACGCCAGGAGGCGCCCTCTCCGACCGGATCGGGCGTAAGCCGCTGCTCGCCGCCGGCTGGCTGGTCTATGCCGCGGTCTACTTCGCACTCGGCCGAGCCGGGGCACAGTGGCAGGCTTGGGCGCTGTTCGCTCTCTATGGCGTCTACTTCGGGCTGACGGAGGGAGTCGAGAAGGCGCTGGTGGCGGATCTGGTGCCGGCGGATCGCCGCGGCACCGCCTTCGGCTGGTACAACCTGAGCTTGGGGCTTGGAGCCCTACCGGCTTCCCTGATCTTCGGCGCGATCTGGGACTGGAAGGGGCCGGCGATGGCCTTCGGGTTTGGCGCCACCATGGCCCTGCTCGCCTCCGTTGGGATCCTGATCGTCGCACCCGGCCCGCCGCAGCAGACTGCGGTCCCAGTTGCTCCTCCGGGCGGCTTCTGAAAGGATGGCGCCGCTTCAATGAACGGTAAGGAGCTTGATCTATGGAGACCACACGCCGCGTATGCGCTTCCGTCGTCTTTTTCTGCGTCCTTGGTTGCTGCCTGAGCGCCGGGGCGGCGGAGAAGAAAAAAGAGGAGCCAAAGAAGGAAAAGAAAGAGGACTCCTCGATCCTCGCCGCGCCGCCGCGCGCTGAGGGGGAAGGGCCGTTCAAGCGCCTGATCCTTCGCGGCGTGACCCTGATCAACGGCACCGGGGCGCCGCCGGTTGGGCCGGTGGACATCGTGATCGAGAAGAACCGAATCATCCAGATCGCGGTGGTCGGCAATCCTGGGGTTGAAATTGACCCGGAAGGCCGGCCTACGGCGGCGGAGGGAGACCGGGAGTTGGATCTCACCGGCCTGTACGTGCTGCCGGGGTTCGTCGACATGCACGGCCATATCGGCGGAAAAGAGCAGGGGACGCCGGCTGAATACGTCCTCAAGCTGTGGTTGGGTCACGGCATCACCACGATCCGTGATCCGGGATCCGGCAACGGCGCAGACTGGGTCTTGGAGCACAAGAACAAGAGCGCGAAGAACGAGATCACCGCGCCGCGGATCGAAGCCTACGTGTTCTTCGGTCAGGGACGTGACACTCCGTTTCTAACGCCGGAAGAGGCTCGCAGGTGGGTGGCCGAGATGGACGCCAAAGGGGTGGACGGCTTCAAGTTCTTTGGCTACCGGCCGGACATCATGAAGGCGGCCATTGAGGAGGCGAAGAAGCGCGGCCTGCGGACCGCCTGCCATCATGCGCAGATGGACGTGGCTCGGGTCAACGTCCTCACTTCCGCGCGCTGGGGCCTCACCTCGATGGAGCACTGGTACGGCCTGCCGGAGGCGCTGTTCACCGACCGCACGCTCCAAGACTACCCCCTAGACTACAACTACGCCGACGAGTCACACCGCTTCGGCCAGGCCGGGCGACTGTGGAAGCAGGCGGCGCCCCCCTACTCGGAGCGCTGGAACACGGTGATGGACGAGCTCATCGCTCTCGACTTCACGATCGACCCGACACTCACCATTTATGAGGCGAGCCGCGATTTGATGCGCGCCCGCCGTGCCGAGTGGCACGACGAGTACACCCTGCCGTCTCTCTGGGACTTCTATGCTCCCAACCGCGAGTCCCATGGCTCGTACTGGTTCGATTGGACGACGGAGAACGAGATCGACTGGAAGGGCAACTATCGCCTCTGGATGACCTTCCTCAACGAATACAAGAACCGCGGCGGCCGGGTGACGGCGGGCTCTGACAGCGGCTACATCTACAAGCTTTACGGCTTCGACTACATCCGTGAGTTGGAGCTGCTGCGCGAGGCCGGCTTCCATCCGCTGGAGGTGATCCGTGCCGCGACTCTCCATGGCGCCCAGGCTCTGGGGCTCGACAAGGAGATCGGCTCGGTCGAGCCAGGCAAGCTCGCGGACCTCGTGGTCGTCGAGGCAAACCCGCTCGCCAATCTGGCCGTCCTCTACGGAACGGGCGCCATCAAGGTCACTGAGAAAAACGAAGTGATCCGCGCCGGAGGCGTCAAGTACACGATCAAGGACGGCATCGTCTACGACGCCAAGAAGCTCTTGGCCGACGTGCGGCGGATCGTCAAAGAGGCCAAGGAGAAGGCCGGGCGGCCTGTGCTCTACCAGCCCGGAACCGAGCCGAAGAAGGTCGAGGCGCCTTAAGCCCCCGCGTAGAGCAGGTTGATCGCCAGCGTCTGGATCGGGCCGTAAACGTAGGGAAACACTCTCCAGGCGATAAGGAAGCCCAGAAGGGAAAACATGGGCTGGTGGATGATCTCCCGGTAGCGCTGGGCCAGTCGCTCACTCATGAAGGCCGGCAGGATTGCGCTGCCATCGAGGGGCGGCAGCGGGAGCAGGTTGAAGACGAAGAGCAGGAGGTTCAGCGAAAACAGGATCGAGAGCGGCATGGCCAGCCCCTCCAGCCGGCTCGCGACATCGAGGCGGATCAGCAGCCCCGCGATGATAGCCAGGAACAGATTGCCCGCCGGCCCCGCGCTGGCCATCAAGGCCGCTCGCTTCGGATAACGCTGCGCCCAGAGCGGGTCGTAGGGAGCGCTCGCCCAGCCGATCACGCCGTTTTGCGTCAGCGCGAAGTAGAGCAGGGGGACGACGACCATCCCGAACGGTTCCCGCTTGATGTGGGGAATCGGATTGAGGGAGACCTGTCCGCCTTCGTAAGCGGTGGGATCCCCTAGCTTGTAGGCGGCGAGCGCGTGACCCGCCTCGTGGAGTGTGGTCGAGAAGACGAAGACCACGAACCAGGTGAGGCCGAGGACGACCAATTCGGGGTTCACGCCCGGCTCAGGTACTTGTTCTCGCGCGTGTCGATGATGATCCGGGTTCCTACCTCGATAAAAGGCGGCACCTGGACGGTGAGGCCAGTCTCCATCTTGGCCGGTTTGTAGGACGCGCTGGCCGTAGCTCCCTTCATGCTGGGCTCGGTGTCCACCACCTCGAGCGTCACCGTGTTCGGCAGCTCGATGCCCACCGCCTTCTCGTCGTGGAAGTCGACCTGGATGACTGTGTTGGGAAGGAGGTAGAGCATGGAGTCGCCGAGCGTTTCGTCATCGAGCGTAATCTGCTCGTAGCTGTCCTGGTTCATGAAATGGTGGCCGGACGGGTCCGAGTAGAGGTACTCCATGGGCTGGGTGTCGAGGATGGCCCGATCGACCTTCTCCGTGGAGCTGAAGCGGTGCTCGAAGCTGTTGCCGTTGCGCAGGTTGCGCATCTTGGCCTGGACGAAACCCCGCAGGTTCCCGGGCGTGACGTGGTGGGAAGTCATGACGCGACAGAGATCGCCTTGGAAGACGATGCACATGCCGGTACGCAGTTGTGAGGCTTGAATCAAGATCGGATCTCCCGTGATTTTACCGAAGCTGGGCACGGAGCCGGGCGTCGAACAAGTTCGAGCGCCCAGTCTCCGGGGGATTGTACAACCTACTCGTGCTCTTCTTTCCGGTGCTTCTGGTACTCGGCGATCAGTTTCTCCTGCACCGGTCGGGGCACCTCTTCGTAGTGCGAGAACTCCATGTGGAAGCTGGAGCGCCCCT
>WUUC01187276.1_pt1 | contig 11947 bp, 11 predicted proteins | sample 6278441 | NCBI WGS metagenome assembly WUUC01 (sample SAMN13675441, study PRJNA597444) | soil metagenome | isolation source: soil | place: USA: Washington | collected 2017-10 | reverse complement strand
AGCAACCTCCGCTTCGACCAGATCGAGCCGGTGCAGACGGCGACTTGACGGAAATTGGCTGTGGCGGGAGGACTCGAACCTCCGACCAACGGATTAACAAGTTGCTCTCGTTTCATTCAATACTTTCACAGACGTTGCGAACGGCTGCTGACGGGTGGTCCGATCGCCAGACTATCTATTGGTTGGCAAAAGCAAGAATCTGCAGATCAAACAACGATGGCACTGGTTGTCATCGTCAGAGAGATTGAAGGCGCGATAGCGGTGCTAGCGCTCTTCGACCTATTCCAGAGATCTTGACAGCACCCTTGAGAGTCGGGCTTGAATCACCGATGGAGGGAGAGGAACTCGATTCAACGGTCGTTGGCTGCCCGCGAGATGGAAGCATCTTGGCCAGACGATGCAGCGACGTTTCTGGAAACAAAGTATTGGCGGATAGCCGCGCATCGAGTATCCGCTGCCATCCTTCCGGCCCGAAGTCATGCTACCCTTTATCCTCCGAGTTGGAGGGGCGAGGAGAGCCGAGATGTCTGAGCCCACATTGTTGCTGGGCTGGCCGCTAGTTGATACGCGATCGTCCACCCGGCATTTCGCCGCTAGTCGTCGGCCGCGTCGCTTTGCGGACATTCAGCGCGCAGATCATTATCGCCGCGATGGCCATTTGATCACCTTCGCGCCGACGGGTGCCGGTAAGGGCGTACGCGTAATCATCCCCAACCTGCTTCACTATTCTGGACCGGTCATTGTGGTAGACCCCAAAGGCGAGAACTTTGCCGTCACCGCCCGCTATCGGTCGGAGGTCCTCAAGCAGCGCATTTTCGTTCTCGACCCCTTCGAGGTTGTCTCACCGAAAACGCTCGCTGACCTTCGCGTTGAACGTGCAACGCTCAATCCGCTCGATCTTGTCTCGGTGCGCGGGCATCTTGGACCGCAGCTCACCATGTTAGCCTCGGTGCTCAGCACACGAAAGGGGCCCGGCGACTTCTGGGATCAGGGAGCGCAAAAACTGCTCGCAGGAGCGCTCGGAGCAGCGGTCGCTCTCGCACGTCGCGAAAACAAACCGATCTCGTTCCAGCGATTTATCGACTACCTAACCTCCGACGACGTCGTTTACGGGTTTGCCGTCTTACTCGACACAGCGAAGGATCTCGATAAGGTCACCTACAAGGGCATATCCTCGTTTCTTCAAAGGGCCGACAAGGAGCGGTCTGGGGTCCTCTCCACTGCGTTGAGCTATTTGACGCCCTTCATTTCGGAAGAAATCAACAGATACTTGGATACATCAAGCATTCAATCGCGCATGGTGCTCAATGACGATGACTACACGATCTATATCATTATTCCACCGGCGAAGCTTATTTCACACGCAACGTTGCTTCAGCTCTGGATAGCGACATTATTGAACGCCATCATGGAGCGTGGGGCGAAGCCGCTTAAACGCACGCTCTTTTTGCTCGATGAGTGCGCACAGCTCGGCAAACTCGAGGCGCTAACCAAAGCGGTCACTCTTCTTCGCGGCTATGGACTGCAAGTCTGGATGTTTTTCCAAGACCTTTCCCAGCTTGAGGAGACATACGGTCAGGGCGCAAGCACGATCATTAATAATTGCGCGGTCCTCCAATCTTTTGGGCTGACTCGCACCTTTGCTGCGCAGCCAATCGCTTCGGCGATAGGCAAGTATGAGCCCGACGACCTCGTCCAGCTCGATAAGACTCAACAGGTTCTTTCTAGCGCGACCGCCCCCCCCAAGATCACGCGCTTGATGAACTACTTGAAAGACGAGGCCTTTGCCGGTCGCTGGGATCCGAATCCGTTGTTCGAAAAACACGTCACAAAGCGCCTCGCGAACGAGACATTTCCTCCAAACGCAGTGCGCATCCACATCTAGCGTCGTATAGGGAGTCGATGATGAGGCACTTCTCGTCACTGCAAAGAGGATCCAGCCCTGCCCGTGCATTGATGGCCACTGCATTGTGGCTGGGTCTGCTGCTCCTGGCTTTTCGTGTTCTTGAATCGTCGTTCGGCAGATTTCCGTATGCCAATGTGATCAACGGCAATCTGGTGACGTTGGCGGTCGCAATAGGGCTCGTGGTTTTTCTGTCTGTCTACAGAGGCTGGCAGCCACTGAAGCCATTGCCGCTGCCATCCGTGTCGGTAGCGGCGACGATCGGGGCCGACTGGTCATCAACGTCGGACTGTCGCTCGTCGTTGTTTTGGTAGTGGTTGCTCTTATTACGAGTTTGTACCAAACCGTGCGCGCTATCCCCGGCGAGCGAAACAATCTCTGGCGTGATCCCGAGATAGTCGCTGTCGCAATAGGACTTCTCCTTTCTGTCCTATTCATCGACCGGTGGCGATCGCTCGAAGGCAAAGTTGACGGCCTTGGACGCGACCAGTCGAGTCGTCTTAAGGACATCCAGCAGTTCACTGCGGATCATATCAAGCTGGAGGTTGGACGGGTTGTCGATAAGGCCGAGAAGCTCAGCGCAAAACTTGCCAGCATTTCCGAACAGAACCCTTGGCTGGAGGTCGTCACAGAGCGCGACATCATCGTCGAGACAGAGAGCGTTCGCGGAATTCTGAGGTCGGCTTACAATTTACTCGGCGAGAACAAGACTCTTCACCTGTTCGAATATCTCGACTTTTGCTCACGAAAGGGCACGACCCTTGACCCCCGTGAACGGCAATCACCCTTGCGCGGGACGGCGGATGATTTTCTAGAGATCGCCATCTTCTGCGAGATTTGGCTCGGCGACTATGCGCTGTCAGTTGAGTTCTTGCGCCGCTATTCGGAGCAGGCCGGCCTTTCGGCGTACATTATGTATCCGGACTTAATTCGGCGCTTAGTCCGCATAGGCGACTTGCCAGCGGCGAGACAACACATGGGCCAGCTTGAACGAATCTTTCGTCGCCGCAAGTTTGAGAAGCTTTTGGCGTTCATCGATGCGTCACAGCCCATGTCCGGCCGCTATTACTGGTACGCCTGCAATGTCTTAGCGCTTGGCCATGCTGCACTCGGGCGTAATCATCTGGTTGATCGTTATCTTAGCGAGGCCAAAGCCAGCCCCTATGCCCAGCGTTTCGCCGAAGAGCAGTCACTTATTGACGCAGAGCGTTTTGTCCACCAACATCGTTTTGCTGAGGCTCTCGCGCTGGTGGGCTCGGAAGCCAACGGCTTCGATGGTGGGTTTAGCACTGCATTGGATCGCATCGCAGTTTGGGAACGACTCGGAGAGTTTGAACGTGCTGCCGAGCTTCGCAAGCGAATCGACAGGGCGCGCAAGACCGTTCACGGCGACGACTGGGCGATGGTTGAAGATGCCGGCCGGGAGGAGCACACCACACAGCGCCCTAACAGCCCCTCCGCGGAGGGTAGCGCTAGAGACGCGCCCGAGAGGGCGGCCCCGGTCGATCCGATTGGCAAGGAACAGAGTCGGAGCGAGGCGAGGGTGGAGACAGAGCACCAGAGCCAAGACGTCCATGACCCCGACAAGGAGAGGCGAGAGGACAGAGACCCGGAGGACGCGGGCCCAGAGGTCGGGAACTCAGATAACGGTAGGCCGGCGGAGAGAATCCTCGAGGACAGGAGCCAAGAAGTCGAAGGCCCAGATGGCGATATGCACGAGGAGAGAGTTTCCGACGACAAGAATCAAGAGGTCGAAAGTCCCGACGACAGGAGCCGGGAGGTCGAAGACCCCGAGGTCAAAAGCCGGGAAGGAGAGGGCCAGGAGGACAAGAACCAAGAAGTCGAAGACCCCGAGGTCAAAAGCCAGGAGGTGGAGGGCCACGAGGAAGCAAAACAAGAGGGGTTTGACGTAAACAGCGAGAGACAAACGGACACGCGGCCGGAAGAGAGGGATCGAGAAGACAAACACCCGGATGAAAAGAGTCGGGGGCTGACTTGAGCATCGTTTGGGATGACTGCGTGCGCGCGTCACAGATCGCAGAGCATGTCTTTTCACGATTCGGACTGCGTCCCCGGATAGGACTTGAGCTTGAGTTTTATGTCGTTGGAAGCGGGACCAAAGAATTTCTGTCGCCCGCGCGCGACGCACTGATGCATGCGAGCCCATTGCTTGACTCGGTGTCGACCGAAGACGGTGACCGGCAGTTCGAATATGCCTTGCGCGAAAGTGAGGACCTGGACGCGCTTATAGCCGCGATTCAGGCAAGCAATCGGGCGATCGAGGAACTGGCACACTCGTTGGGTGGCAGAGTGCTCTGGGATGCGATGCCCTTTCCCAGGCAACCATCGAGTGGCCTGCATGTCCACATAACACTTCACGATCGGGCCGGAACTAATCAACTGGCCAAACCCTGCGCCGACGGCCCTGAGTCTTCTGTGATGCTAGCCTGCGTCGCAGGCCTCCTATCGACGATGCGTCCACTCATGATCGCGTTCGCGCCGTCCGAGAACTGCTACTTGCGGATACGGCCGAGGCCATATCCCGAGGTGATGTTTTCGCCAACTACCGTGTCGTGGGGGGCTGACAATCGCAGTGTCGCCTTGCGGCTACCAGGCTCTCAAGCAACACCGCACCGACGCCGTATCGAACATCGAGTAGCGAGCGCGGCCGCCGACGTCGAAGTCGTCCTTGTTGCTATTCTTGCTGGAATCTGGGTTGGCCTCGCCGCCGGTCAGCCGCCTAGCCAACCAAAAACACTAGGCCTCGCCAATCAACCGGTCGCCACAGAGCCGCCTTTTCCTGCGTCGAGAGACGAGGCGCAGAAATTGTTTGCGTCAGTCGGCGCCCCTCTTTTGGTGCGGCTAGCAGACGAATTGGACGAGATTAGTATTACTCGATCTTCGGCGAACGAGCGGCCCCCTCTACCGCGTGTCGATCTCGATGCCAATTCGCAAGGGTGCGTATGACAAATGTTCGTGTGCCGAGCATCCCGCATTCGACGAGCCGACCGCCCAATAGCTCTGCGCGCCATCCACGCACGTGCAAGACCCAGATGAGAGCGCTTTCGTAATTGCCGCAAGGCTGGGCCTGATCGGACAGGCGGCCTGCCACGCTAAGCCGCAACCGCCGAAGCACGCACGATGCCCACGCGCGCCGTGTTGTTTCTAGTCGCGTGCCTGCCGCCTCTCATGGCCGCGAGGCCCGTTCTCACCGCCGATTCTTCTCTCTCACACGCCATGCGATGTGCGTTCTTCCCCATCACCGTATCCTCGGCTAGAGCCTCGCTGCTGCCGGCATAACGATGAATCGGTGAAGGGAATGGGCGGTGAAGGTCAGGACTGCCGGAATGCCGTGGACAGCCAACGAGCGTGGCGCCTCCCGCAGGCCTCGAACCTGCGGCGACGAGCTTAGGAGGCAGTTTTCACAGACTCCAGTACGCCTCGTCGCTGAGCATTGCATCGAGTCGGTCACAGCAATGCGCCAATACCTTTCGTTTCTTAGCCAGATATTCTGGCTCCGCGGCAGAACTGTGCCTCAAGGCGATCTGTCGAAAGGCGTATGCAACATTCTGCAGGAGCCTCTCAGCGACGCGAGCCGCCAATAGTCCCGACGGCAGGGCTACGCGCGACACTTCGACAAGCCAGCTCATAAGGTCATCGAGTCTTTCCTTTGCCCTGTCGTAAAGCATCCAGTCGATGTCGGCATCGACAGCGATTTGGCCGATGACGAAGTCTAAGCCGCTTAGACCGGCCGTCTCAAAATCGATTGCCACGACCGACCCATCAGCAGTGGTTAGGACGTTTCCCGAAACGAGGTCGTTGTGTGAGAAGACAGGCGGGAGCGCCGCAAGAGCGCTCTGCGCTGGCAGGCATAGGCGCAAGGCTCGATCGGCCAGTCTTTCGAGGTCGAGCCCTTCGGCGTTCATCGATGGAGCGACCGTTCGCCCCTCCAAAATCAGCGCGATATTCCGGGCCATGTCGACCTGAAAGTCTCTATGAAGGAGAGGAAACTCGTTCGGCGAGGGCTCCAAGCTGGCAAGCTTCATCCCAAGCCTGAGGCGCGTCCTCAGAGCCGCAAGAGACAAGTGGTCGTACGGCACGTGCGCGACGCGCTCCATGATGACCAGATTCAGTTCACGGTCGACATAAAGCGGGCGTGGCGCCAGTCTACGCGCGCTCGCGAGGCGCAGCGCGTTGAATTCGTACGTTGCTGGGCAGTCGCAGCCCGCGAGCGCGAAGTCATATATCTGCTTAGCGACAAACTCGTGGCCGTCTGCACCGGTGACCAGAAAATGATCGCTGTGCGAAGACCCGAGGAATAGTTGCTCGACCCCCGCGACTCCACCGACCGCTGCGTTGACTTCTGGATCGGAGTGCAAATAGTCGGCCGCTATACGTTGCTGGAAACTCACGTCCTCATTCTCCGCCTTTTCTCCTCTCCGTGATTGGGATTCGTTCTCTAGCCGCAACGTGTCTGGAGTATCCTGCAGCGTCAGCCGCACATCAAGCACGCTTCGTGGCTTACGAGATCCTTGACGGCATCCCGATCCGAACATCTCGCCTGCCAGGCGAACGAAAGAGAGGGGCTGAATGACCACCCGACGACGCCCAGAACCCGACGCATACATGCTCCGCCTCTTGTGAGTGCTGCCCGAGCGGACGGGTGCGGCGGGCCGGTGCTGTGGTTGCACAATTGAGCATGGAGGTCTTGGACATTGGCGCCGCAGGTCGACCTGACTTCGAGCATCGTACGCACTGTTGAGCTAGCCTTGGGTCGTGCCCTTTATCATCCCCGTCGCGAGCCGAGGGCAAGCAATGACAACAAGTTCGTGATTGGACTCAGCGGCAAATCAGAGCCGTACGTGTTGTCTTTGTTTCCGTACACCACTCTCGAAAGCAGAAGGGAGTCAACCCAACGCGTTCTGTTCTTTCACGTACTCGGTGAGATCATCGAACGACAGGAACTAGACACCGAGCTCACGCGCCCATTCCCTGAATTCATTGCGTTCGAGGACGGCAACGGTGGAAGTCCGTTCGTTGACATCTCCAATCGTAACGCCAACCTGATCGTGACGATCAACAGGCTTATAAAGGCCAAGAATGGAGCGTCCGACAATATTCAGGAGGTGATTGATCGAGACGAGACAACGTTGACGGCGAAACTTGCCCAACGAGCTGGTGAGTTTTTAGGGAATGTCCATCGCCATTCGATCGAGAATAGTTACGCGTTGCCTTCAGGTCCCGCGATCGGGTTGCTGGATATCGTCTCGTCGCAGCTGACGACTTATCGCGCTGGAATCATTCAACGCAGCGGCCGCGACGCTTACAACGCGTTCGAGAGTGAGTATCGTGAGCTCAACACATGGAGACACGCCCTGACGCGATCAGCGCGAGCCCGCGGCTGTTGGTGTTTGCTTGATTATTACCCGGTGAACACTATCGACTCCGATCGTGGATTGTGTTTTGTCGATTTTGGCACGGCAGGGATCGCCGACCCTTTGCAGGATCTCGCGATGTCGGTTGATGCCTGGTGTTCAAGGTTTGACACTCCGGACATGTCTCTTGTAAGGCAATTCCTGCTAGGCTACAGACGCAAGTGTGGCCTGGTTAAGCCGGAGGCAGCCTTGTTATACAAGTTGGTCCGGCTATCAATTCTCAGGTGGGGAGTTAACAGAGCGGTGAACAGGATCGAGTCGGCGACTTGGCGTACGCTTTCAGACCCGGCTCAAAACATATCTAAATTGCTGAAGTGGAAAGAGCATCAAAGTGTGTTCGAATCTGTACTACTTCAAATCGTCTAGGAAACGCGTGCGAGTCAGTCGTTCACTTACCAGAACACATCAATCGGCACGATATCCGTCTCTTGCGCCTAAGTAGACAACTCGGTTCGCCTCGTCGACCACGACGATGCACCATGCAGGGCCTCGGACGATGTGTGAAAACACCGTTCCAGGCGGTGCCGTAACTTGGGCTTGATGTTCAAATTCGTATCGGGCCAGCAATTCTTCTAGATCCGTGACCGTGGAGCCCACGTGTGCTCGCTGAGAGCGTAAGAGACTGTACATGGCGATTGCGCCCTTTAGACGCGCCGCTCGCTCAGCCCGAAGGTTGTTGGCGTCCGGTGTCCGCAGATACATGCGAGTGGCTCGCGGTGCCGAGTCGTCTGGAGCGCGCAGCCAGCCCGAAATGGCCATGCGGCAGCGGTCCCAAGCGCAGTTCCATGTAACCGGCTCGATCTCGTGCAGGCTCGAGTCCGAGACTTGAAACATTGCGAAGCGATTGAAGCGCGGGCGAACGTGCGTTTCCGAAGGGCCGGATGCGTGTCGACGCATGGAGGCGTTGTCCGGCTCGAAGAGCCGCACGGCTCCACCCATCGTCGCCAACCACTCCCCATCCTGTGGGTGTGTAAGATAAAGCATCCACGCCACCCGGCGCGGTTTTGGATCGTCTGAGCGATAGTCTGTGTGCGGCGATAGCCAGGCGCCTTCACCGTAAGCCATGGCATTCATCTCGATCTCAACGTCGCCCGTTGCATCGACGCCGACACGCGCAGCGAGCGCGGCAGCTTGGTGGCCAAGCATGTCTCTGAACGCAAGCGTATGGGGTAACCGTGTCCTGTGTCGTTCATCGATATGACGAGTTGTAATCCCGTTCTGCCGATCCGTGCGCGCCTGAGACGCCGCTCCGTAACGGGTATCCTGCGTCATTTCAACCCAAGCCGGATAACGCAGCAACTCCTCTCGGATTTCATGTGCGAACGGACAGAACTCGTCCGCGTAAACGACCTGATGGACTGCAGGAAGCGAGAAGCTGGCTGTAGGTGTCATCGTGCTGTCGACTTTGCAGGCATTTCAGAGCGTAACTCGAACCTACGCCCGATTGCTAAACGAGCCACCATCCTATCGACAGGCGCTGGACCGACGAGGCGCTCGCGTCGAAAGGCTCAATGAAATGATCGTTTCGTGTGACATCAAACAGAACCGCGCGATTGAACTCGGGCATAACTCTCTCGACGACTCGTTCATCCTTTCGAAGGGCGAGGAATCCGCCACTGGCGGATGAAAAGCCTCCGCCGAGATACACGATGACCGCGACCTTTCGATTGAGCGCATTGTCGGTGTGCTCTCTCAGGAAGTGGCGATGTTGGTATCTGTGGGCATGCGGAGTGGTGGTTCCATCGAACGTGATGCCAGTCGCATCCGCGAACCATCCGTTCAACACGCCAGCTTCAATGGAGTGCCTGAAACGCAAAAACAAGAGGGTCTCGGCGTCCAGTTCGCAGCCTGGCAGCGGTGCCCGAACGCTTTGAAGATAGAACATCCTGTCGGTTTCGGGCCTTGCGCGCCATTCGGTTTCAGCGACGTCTCCGCTCTCGTAGGTGCCAAACTTCTCCTCAAACTCGGCTTTCGAGCTCAAGAATGTGTGAAGAGCCTCAGCAACTTGAGGAGACAAGAAGTCGTCGATCATCACGAGTCCGACGGCGGACTCGTGAAACCTTCGACGAAACTCGGACAGCGCCGGCGTCGTGGTGTGCTCTGGCGCGATCCACTGCATCGGATCACTCGGGCGATCTGGAGACTAGGCCCTGCTTCCCTAGTTCGGCCAAATAGCTCTCGACAACAATGTGCAGGGACGATGGTTCGATGTCTACGCGCTGGGACAGATGCTGAACGATTTCGCTCGGTGACGAAAGCTGGTCAAGCAACGCCCAGATCTCGGCGCCGGTTGAGTTCAGGCCCCAATATGATCCGGACGATGGGTCCAGAAGTATCAGTTCACCGTCCTGAGCTGCCGCCATCAAGCCCGCACGTTTGTGATATCGACATGCCATAGGCATGGTGTCACCTCCGCAGAGTCTAACCGAAATAGATCAACGACGCACGGCACAGTTCAGCTCGGTCTCGTAGGTGAACGTCACCAGGCCGTTGGCATCGGCATGCCGTTCGTGGAGCGACGACAACAACTCGGCCAGGCGTTCGCCTTCTGGCCCGTCCCTAGGCACGTGTGAGGCACTTCGAGCACGACCGAGTAGCCCGCGTAGATCCAGTTGCTGAACATTGGGAAAGCGGTACTGCTCAAGTGGGGAGAACAGCCCGCTGGCGGCGACGACCTCCGGATTGAGTTCCATCCGGTCGGCAAGGGAGCGACCTCCGACATCGATGATCGCTTGCCGATAACCTTCCGTCAGTGAGTCGCGTGTTCTCCGGCGATTCCAGACGAGAGCAAGCCGACCATCTGGACGGAGGATACGAGCGAACTCACGGAGGGCATCGGGTTGTCGGAACCAGTGAAACGACTGCGCACAGAGGACGAGGTCAAGCGAATGCGCGGCAAGTCCCGTCGCTTCGGCGGTACCATCGACCCACTCGACTTTAGGGTGGGGTGCCGCTGCCATTCGCATAGAGGCGCCGGGTTCTACGGCGATCACCCTCACACCACGTTCGCCGATCAGACGAGCGGAAATCCCAGTTCCGGTAGTACACCTCGGCTTCATAGAGGTCACGCTTGACGGGCCTCTCCGTGATCACGTCCAGCAGCGGAGACCCCTCCCCGCGAATCTGGAGCATCTGCCTCACGTCATTGCCTCCCGGTGTGTGGGAGCGCAGAAGCCTCGTTGTTGAGTTACCTGGTCCAGACGTTATGCGTGTCGCTCAGTGAGGCTGTGAATAAACTTCTACTACTCAGACTTGGATGTCTGCCCTGCCGCAGGTAGCGAGCTATCAGAAGCAGGAGCACTCCAACCTGTCGGTGCCGGAGACCCGGAGGCGTCGGCAACCGGCGAGGCAGCGGTCGATCGCGCAACCGTCCCGTAGCTGACGACCGTAGGGAGAATGAACGCCGAGTCAGATGTCTTTTTGTCCATAAGCACACTATATATCCAGACCCTGAGAAGAGAACAGAGAAGAACGCCACGCAGTTTTGGAATGCTGAGTGAGATCGACGAGCGCGTGCAGGTGACGAAGAGATGCCACTGACCGCTACGCGGTGGCGCAGCGGTCGAGCCGAACAACCGGATAAACGCAGCCGATCATGACGTTGCCTCGATTGCAGGCGGCGTCGTTGAAAGGGGGGTCATGGCGATCCCGAGATGCTCGTTGTGTGAGTCCAGCGCCCGCCGCGCTTCGCTGACCGCAGCATCGTTCACGCGCACGTAGCGCTCGGTCATTTTGATGGAGGTGTGCCCGAGGATCTTCTGAATCACCTGTAGCGACACACCCATGGACGCGAGCGTGCATGCTGCCGAATGCCTCAGATCGTGGAACCGGAAGCGACGAGTGAGCTTTGCGATGCGCTTCGCGCGGAGGAACGCGCGGCGAAGTGTGATGTCCGCGACTTGCCGTCCTTCTTCGGTCACGAAGACGAATTCGCTCACCACGGGGCGGCGGTGGCACTCGTTGAGCGCCTCGCGGCAGAGCTTAGAGATCGGAACAACGGCCCACTTTCTAGTTTTCTTCATCATGAGGCGAATGAAACCCGCCGAGATGTCGACCTGGGCCCACCGCAGGTTGAGGAGATCGGACTTGCGCAGGCCGGTTTCCAGCGCAACGACAAACATCGGTTTCAGCGCGCGAAAACGAAGGAAGATGAGGTGCGACGCGTCGCTCTCCGGTTTGAGACCAAGGCCGAACTGCCGCGGCGCCTTGAAGTGTTCGCTCGTGACGACGTGCGCCTCTCGCCGCCGCGCGCCGATGTCCGCACGAAACGCGGCCTCGTCGTCGAATGCGCCAAGGAACGCCACGCGCTCCGCATCATTCAACTCGAGCTCCGGGAGCATCACCTCCTCGAACTTGATCTTCTCTGTGAGCGGGGATGCCGCGATCACGCGCCGCTTCACCGCGTGCCGCAGGAGCGCCTTGAACGTCCGTACGCACGCGTTCACGTACGCAGGACTGCACTCCTTCAGGGTGAGGGCCATGAAGTCCTCGACGTCGCAGGAGTGAATGTCGGTGAGCGCTTTGTCGCCGAAGAACGGCACCAGGCGGCTATCGGCGATCGTCCGGTACGTGGAGAGCGTCTTCGGCGCGAGACGTGCGCAGATCTTCT
>WUUC01090622.1_pt1 | contig 11947 bp, 10 predicted proteins | sample 6278441 | NCBI WGS metagenome assembly WUUC01 (sample SAMN13675441, study PRJNA597444) | soil metagenome | isolation source: soil | place: USA: Washington | collected 2017-10 | reverse complement strand
CCGCAGCGGATCTCTTCCGCATCGAGGGCCACCCGCTAGTGAGGGACAACGTCCACATGCAGGTTGATCCCTCGGCCATTGTACTTAGTCGCGGTTGAGCCTCGGAGGAGTATGAACGATGACATGGGAGAAGATCCGGGCAGCTATCAAGCGCGCTAGTCAGACGGTGCTCGGTCCTATAGGGGCCGTGCTCGTGATCATAGCCGCGGTGGTGCTCGTTAGCCTGGGCGGGAAGAATATTCAGATCGGTGGGATCCTCGGTGCGTTGCTTGGGAAAAAGCGACCACAGACCAAAGCCATCGATACTGCCAACTCGATCCCCAAGGACCGCATTGGCAAGGACGGGAAACTCATTCCTCTCGGCCAGGCGGATGAGAAGGGAATCACGCAAGTCGCGGTAGTGCCCATCAACGCCCCGGGCCTATTCGGCGATCCCAATACGGTTCAGTTCAAAGATCCACGGACAGCCCAGCCTGTAGAGGTTGCCCTTCCGGTCGGGGTCAAGGCTGGTGACGTCGAGCACGTAATCGTTGTGCAGCCTGGTCAATTCGCGGTGACCGTCAAGGACTCGTCACCGGTGTCTGGTGAACAGATCGATACTCTCTTGTCGAAGTACAAAATATGAGCGCGGCCAAGTACATCATGACTCTGCTTTGGATCCTATCGCTGTCAGCACGCGCTCTAGCGCAGCAGTGTCCCGAGGGGGACTACGTTTGCGTAGAGAAACCAGATCTGGAGATGTTTCTCCAGCTGGCTCGTGACGCTAAATGTAGGGCAGAGACCGCCCCGGTTGCGAGCGCTGAACCGATCTCCATCGTGCTGGATCGCGAGGGCCGGGTGTTCGGCTCTGGCACAGGAGACAAGCCCTTCGCGCTACGCCTTGATTGGTGCAACTATCAGCTCGAGACCACGTCACAGATCAGGCTGATGGCCGCTCAGCGCGTTGAGCCTGACTGGGGTTTTCGGTTCCGCCCCAAAGCCGCCTTCGGTGTTCTCACGCGGGAGTTGTTTGATGGCCGTAAGGTCCGGGACTACGGCGATATAGGGCTGATGCTGGAACCCTTTTACTACCGCTGGGTGAACCTGAACGGCTTCGTGAGCTTTCGATCAGTCGGAGTAGGCCTAGGCTTCGATATCACGACTAACTTCGGTGCCGCTGTGCTCTTGAATACCCTCTGGGGTGAATGGAGAGCTAACCCGGTAGTAGCTCTCTACTTTGCATTCTGACGAGGCAAAGCCGTAGAGGCCGTGGTGTAGCAGCCGGTCGATGGCTGCTAGCACCAAAGAAGACCTCGCCTCAAAGCATGCCAAAGTCTACGACGAGCTGAAGAAGGTTCGAGCGAGTAAAGAGGTAACGCTCAAGCCTGTTTCGATGCTCCGCAACGAGATTCGTGGGCTTGACGGCGTGCTTCAACCTCTGCGAATCCGGTACTATCAAGTACAGGCTATCTATCACCTGCTGTCCATGCGGCGGATGGTGCTGGGTGATGCGACCGGGACCGGCAAAACACTCGTTCTGATCGCTACGCTTTGCTACACGTGGCAGAAGGAAACAGATAACCGCGTCATCGTGGTGTGCCCGAAGTCCGCGCTGCGTCAATGGGCCTCGGAGATCGATAAGTTCACAACGGGCATCACTGTGTATATCGTGGACGGCACGCTCAACGAGCGGAAGCAAACCTACCTTGAGTTTGCGCTGCACGAGGGACCGACCAAAGCCGTGATGCTCATGGGGTACGCGCCGCTGGTGCGCGACTGGAATCAAGGTGCGAAGGGTTCGCCGGTGATCAATGGCAAACCTGACCCGAGCGTACCCCCGGTGCTGGGTGTGCTCGACGGCATCACTGCGCGCATCCCGAACCTAACCATCGCGTTTGACGAGGCGGCGGCGTTCAAAAGTGACCGGACCAAGACCTGGCAGGTCTGTAAGCAGCTCTCCGAGCGTGCGCATCGGTGTTACGGGCTGACGGCAACGTTGCTCAAGAACAACCTGATCGAGGGCTTCGCCATCTACAAGGTGATCTACCCGCAAGTGTTCTCTACGAAGACGGCCTTCATGAAGGACTATTGCGTGACCAAATTGCAGAGCGTCGGCGGGGCGAGAAAAATCCCTATTGTCGTGGGGTACAAAAACCTGCAGGCGTTTCGTGACCAGATCGATCCATTCTATCTAGGACGTCCGAAGCACGAGATCTCTACGGAACTGCCAACCCTGATTACACGTGAGGTGGCTTGTCAGCTGTCGCCAGCTGAGGATGCAAAGTACAGCGAAGCCCTAACGGGGATCTTGGCCTTGGGTGATGGGGAGGTCAAGGATTACTCGGACCACCGAACGCTGGTGTCTCTGATCTATTGCCAGAAGACCGTCGATTCATTGTCCCTATTGCAATACGCGCAGGGCGATCTTGTCGATATCGACATGATGCTGGACACAGCAGAGGTAGGACGGCTCGGGGCCAAAGAGCAGGCCCTGCTTGACCTGCTGACTGAGGAGTTCAGCGACGAGAAGGTCATCGTATACTGCCGCTTTACCTCTCTGATCAAGCGCCTGCGCGCGATCTGCTACGAGGCCGGCATTGAAAGTGTAGAGGTGAGTGGAGAGGTTACCGACAGCAAGTCTAATCCAGCGCGCAAGAAGGCGCAGGACGCGTTTCAGGATCTGAAGTCCAAGGTGCGAGTGATCTTCATCTCCGACGCGGGATCGGAGGCTATCAACCTGCAAGCCGCGTCTGCCATGGTTTTCTACAATAGCCCATGGAGCTGGGGTAACTACGTACAGCTACTCGGACGCCCTATTCGAATCGGTTCACCGCATCAACACGTCGTTGCCATTCACCTGGTAGCCGAGCGGCCGAATCGTAAAACAGACAAGCGGAAGACGATCGATCACTACACGCTCGAGATCTTGCAGAAGAAAAAGAATCTTATCGACAAGGTTCTTGGCGAGTCGGCGGTCGGTGCATTGGAGTTCGGGCGGGAAGCTAATTTCACGCTGGATTTGGCAAATACCTTACGCAACGAGGGAGGTCGCAAATGAGTGAATGGTGCGATGTCTGTGGTGGGGAGAGTTGGATAACGCGGATCATTGACGACGAGGTGGTTCCCTATCGTTGTAGTTGCTTCAAGCGGCGACTCACACTTGCCTTCCTGGGTCCCGAGCTAGCAAAAGCCCCGAATCGACGTAGCCACTTGTATTGCCCACAGATCGATCCCCAGACCGGAGACATGGTCGGGGACCTCACGCTGGATAATCTTTTCATCACGGGGTGCTGGGCTGAGGCGGCACAGCACCTGCGGTGGGCAGTAGGGGCGAAGAACTACGACGACCCCAGCTTCACTTTCAAGATGGTGCCAGACGAAATGCTCCTGCGCGTGTTCCTGGGCGACTTCAGCTACAAAAGTCGGTCAGTGAAGGTCCGGGATGACATCGAGACCTATAACAATCTAAGCGATCTCGTGGGTGGGCACTCTTTGCTCATCGTTCGGCTGGGCAAGCTTGGGCATACCAATCGTGCGGCGGGCAACGTTCTGCTCGAGGCCCTGAATCTACGTGGTGCGCAGTCGTTGCCAACATGGTTGATCGAGGAGGGTGCCGTGCACTTCGGCCCTGATCACAAATTCTACAACGACGAGGTCGGCCGCTACATTCAGGACAACTTCGAGACGATCGACGTCGGTGGTGACGTCGAGGCGGAGCGTCAGCTCGCCGTGCAGTTGGCGGAGCTTCGTCTCGAGTCCGCGTCGATGAGTACCGAGGAGACTGACCCCGCGCCGGTCGAGGAAAGTCGAGATCGGTTCAGGGCAGATGAGAAGCGAGCAGGGTACAACAGGCCGCGGCAATGGCGGGGCAGTCGTCCTCGTAAGTCCGGCAAGCTTTCGGGGGTGGGCTTATGACCAAGCGCCTCCTGCGGTCGGTCATAGAGTTCGACGATGAGATTTCACCAGACAACCTGGTGCGTAACTTCGAGAGGCTTCGCCGGGCGGTGGACGCTGGCACCATCACATGGGGCCGAGAGGAGGACGAGGGTATCTACAACCTGATCGAGACCTTCTTTATTCAGAATTACGAGATGCCATCGGCCACGACGGTCATGGACTACTTCAAGGAGATCAATCGGCGTGACGTTGTCGAGCGCGTAGACGATATCCGGATTGAGCAGCCATACGCTCGCGCCAACTTCTCAAATCTCCTGCGCACCCTGCAGGAAGACCTGGCGCGTGTCAAAGCCTTCGAGGTCATCAAGAAGACGACTGAGATCCTGAGTAAGGGGATAACGGACGAAAACGGTGAAGTACAACGCGGGCTCGAGCCGGCCACGCAATACTTCACTACCCACATGCGAGACCTGGTCATAACGGATAACCAGGCGCAGATCTTCGGGGACATTCGGACCGATGGTGATATTGCACGCGAGGAATACGAGCGGGCGGAGTCGGACCAGGGTAGGGCGCTTGGAGCGATCTCTGGCATACGGCCAATGGACGAGGCTTGCCGAGGCGCCAAGAAGGGTGAGTTGTGGATACACGCGGCATTCCCGGGCGAGCTAAAAACTATGCTCGCGTGCAACTGGGCCTACAACTGCGTTACTCGCTTCAAGAAGAACGTTGTCTACGTTTCTTTCGAGATGACTCGCGAGCAGATTCGGCGAAACATCTTGGTACAGCACTCAGCAAATGCACGCTTTGCGCAGCAAGGCATCGCACCCTTGGACTACGGACGCATCCGCGACGGTGAGCTGACTAAGGCCGAGAAGGAGTTCTACTACGACCAGGTCATCCCGGATTTCGAGTCGAACCCGAACTACACAACCTTCGAGGTCGTGACTCCAGACCGTGAGTGGACGATGGCTGATGTCAAAGAGAGCATCGAGCGTTTGCATCGTGAGTTCGAGGTGGGGCTGGTGATTCTCGATCACGGCCAGTGGATCGAGGCGCGAAAGGGACGCCGCAACAAGGACTACACAATCGAGCTGAACTCCGTGATTACCGATGCGAAGCGCATGGCGCTGAACTTCGACGGTAACAACGGAGTACCCGTGGTGATGCTTTTCCAGATCAACCGCAACGGCAAGACCGAGGCCGACAAGAACGATGGTGTGTACAAGATGAACGCGCTGACCTACGCGAATAATGCTGAGAAGACCGCCGATGTAATCACGACAACGTATCTGAACGATGAGCTGCGGCGCAGCAATTCTACTAAGTTCACCAACCTTAAGAACCGGGACAATCCCCTCTTTGCTCCATTCGTGGCGAACGTCCGATTTGCATGCCGCCGAATACGCGCTGAGGGAGTAGTCGAAGCGGAGGGCATGGGCATAACGCGAGCGGATGAGTTCCATAGCCTCATGGGGAACATCTGACGTGCACATAGATCCGGCTGCGGAGGAGAGGCGGCGGTCTTCGCGTCGCGAGTGGAACAAGCAACGTCTCGCGAACATTCACATGCACGTGACCGCCGCAGACGTTCTGATGAAGAATGGGATTGAGCTGCAGCGCGGCGGCACACAATCAGAGCAGATATCGTGTCCGTTTCACGGTGACGACCGACGACCGAGCGCTAAGTATTTTCCCCCCGAACGTGACAAGCCATCAGCTGTCTGGTGCTTCGTGTGCCACGAACGCTGGGACGCCCTGACCCTGTGGAAGAAGTTCAGCGGGACCGAGAAGTTCACGGAAATCCTCCGTGAAATAGAGCGAGCATTCGCCCTAACAAGGCCTGAGCCTCACCAACTACCGGATGCCGAGGAACCAGCTGATCCTCTGGTGGACGAGGTACAGCAGCTCTTCAAAGTAGCTGAACGACGCTTGCGGGAATATCGGCATTGCTTCGCAATGGAGAGCCACCTCAAGCTCGGGCAGATCATTGACTACACGCTGTACCACCTAGAACGTAAGCAGATCACGCTTGCGACCGCTAAGGAGCGGCTAGAGGCCGTGCACGCGAGGCTCAAGAAGTCGAGGGTACCTCGTGCCACGACGCCTTCAGATACCTAGCGTCGAGATCGGGGTGGTGCAGCTCTACCTGATCTACTCGTATTCAGGCGCGTGGGAACAAGAGTGGGCACCCATGAAGGGCGTGCTTGATCTTCCGGTCGTCAGTAGGGAGACAATGGATCATGCGCTGCGAGGCTGGACCCGACCTTTAGTAGATGGGTTGGGTCCAGCCCCCGCAGGTAGGCTTTTACTCATGCCCCGCGCAGCGCGTGACTGTGCGCTGCGGGCTACATGTCGAGGATTTGATGCAAAGCGCTGCGGGGCGCTACTAAGAAAAATGCCCTGGTGCTTTGAGCCTGATGGGGTCGAGTCACGTCTACTGGTTACTGAAGTGATCAACTTGTGGAGAGACGAGGTGTACGTCGTGGTTGTGGAGGACCAGCAATGACTCAAGCATCTAAGTATCGCTTGGTGGAGATTGAGGGTGATGAGCCGGAGGACTTCTTTGAGCACTCCGGCCTGATACGTGACCGCGCTGTCCCGGATAAGAGGAAGCCGTGGATGGCCTATCACGAGTTCGAGTCGGCGACCTCGATTGAGCAAGTGAACCAGATAGTTGATGAGTGCATTCGTGCCGGCCAGTGCTCACTGGACCTTGAAACAGAGGGTCTAGACAATCGGATCAATTATCGGGAGGACGGCACCCCGGAGACCGTACACAAGGTCGTCGGTTACTGCATTTCATATGATGGGCATACCGGCTGGTACATACCGGTAGGACACAGGCCGAGCGACGGCGGCCCGGATGTGAATGTTCGACCGAGGCGCGAGGTGGAGGCGGCGATCACGCGCTTGTGCCAAGCGGCGATTCCTGAGGGCACTCCGGAGGCCAAGGAAGCGGACCCGCTCTCGTATAAGTGTGAGCGGCCAAAACTCGTCATCTATTTCTGGAACGCGCACTTCGACCACGAGTTCCTATATCCGGTCACTGGGATCGATTGGTGGCACCCGGATTCATTCGAGGACGGGATGCTCGCATGCTTCTGCCTGCATGCCGGCGACAAGAACCTTAGCTTGAAGACCAAAGCCAGAACCCTGTTGAAAGACCCTGACGGCAATCCCTACGAGATGACCGAACTGAAGGATCTGTTTTCGGGGAAGAGCAAGAACATACGCTTTGCCCTTCTTAGCCCGGATGAGCCCGGCGTTACTCGGTATGCGGGGTCGGATGCTATCTGCACGTTCAAGCTTTGTGAGCTGCCCGAGATCGTCCCTGCCGTGCGTAAAAAGCATGCGTACACGTATCGCATCGAGAAGCAGGTGTCGAACGTCTTGCGAATCATGGAACGCAGTCGTGTTCGCATCAATCGCGGCCACGTGCGGCAGTTGATGGAGCAGACGCGCTGCGAGCGGGACGCTCTGCTTGGGAAGATCAAGGCGTTTTCAGCCGAGTACGGAGTGGATCTGGATCCTAACTCCCCGAAGCAGCTCTCTACCTTTCTATTCGAGCCACGTCCGAAGGGCCTCGATATCAGTCCGAAGCCTGAGCGCAATGAGGCGAGCAAGCAGTACAAGACTGATGGTGACACCCTAGAGGAGCTAGCGAAGCTCCCGCACGCGCCGGGGATCCTGAAGGATATCGTCAAGTACCGAGAGCTTGAAAAGTTTCTAGGTACCTACCTGATCAAGCTCAGCCAGAATCCGGACGAGAACGATGAGATCCGCGTTGGATTCAAGCAAACTGGCGCGGCATCGGGTCGGTTTAGCGCGCCCGCCGGTAAGCCAGAGCACGGCTACTCGGGTGTGCCGGTCCACGGCATTCCTGGGGAATCAGAACTACGCCGGGATTTCATAACGCGCACGGGTTACACGATGGTGAAGGCGGACTATGCGGGCGAGGAGCTGCGTATCGCTGCCAACATCACCGGCGAGCCAGTCTGGATCACGGAGTTCCTGACAGGCTCCGGCGACCTGCACTCCATTACGGCCCGCGCGTTCTTTGGCAAGCAGGACATCACCAAAGAAGAGCGCAGCATGGGCAAAACCGCCAACTTCGCACTTCTTTACGGCGGCGGACCGCAGGCGGTCGTTAGGGCCACCGGCTGCGATGTCATGGAGGCTAAGCGGAGGAAGGCAGCATTCGATAAGGCCGTGCCTACCTTTGCAGCCTGGATCAAAGAGCAGCACCGCAAGGTGAAGGATGCCAAGGGCGTGCACACGGCGTTCGGGCGCTGGCTTGCGCTGCCCGACGCCACGAATCCTGACCCGAAGATCCGAAGTGCCGTCGAGCGGCACTCAGTCAACTACCAGATCCAGGGTGCCGGCGCGGACATCATGAAGATCTGCCTCATCATGCTGGCCAAGAAGTTTCACCGTCTCGGGTGGCTGAAGAGTGGCGGGGGCGATGATTCGGTGCGCCTGCTGCTTACGGTGCACGACGAGGTGGTCTTCGAGATTCGAGATGACCGAGTAACCGAGGCGATCCCGCTCATCGTCGATTGTATGGAGTACCCCTGGCTTATACCTCAGACCCCAAAGTGGAGGGTGCCGCTCGTCGTGGAGCCGCTCATCGGGCTGAACTGGAAGTCTGGCTACGCCGCGGAGCGCGCGAGGACTGACCGGCACATCAAGCTCGCGGATGTCGAGCGTGTGGAGCAGGGGATCCCCCTCCGCAAGTTCGAGGTGTTGGTGAACGGCTTTATATACAGCACCACGCGTGAGCCTAAGAAAGACAAGAATACCCGTGAGATTGTCGAGACGCTGGACCGTCAAGAACAGCTCGAGGGCACGGTCTTTAGGATCATCGATCCGCCATGGCTGGTAGGGGCTGTACTGCCCCCGCCCTCAGGAACAGGTGACGAGCCCCCCATGACTCGACCAGGGTCCACGGAGCCGCCGAAGGAGTTAGCTGAAGCAGCCCCGGTAGCCCCGGTAGCGCCCCGCGAATGGCAAGAGGTGGGACCTACGCAGAGGGTGGTGACGTACGCGGAACCTCCGGCGCCGACACCGGCGGCACTGGAGAAGATCAAGGTCACTTTGCAGCTGCAAGGGGATCGCGTCATGGGCCAGCTGGCTGAGATCGTGGAAGCGACCAGGGCCGAGACCCCTGATGTGTTTGCGAGCGTGTTCGAGTGCTCTGGCATGGAGCCCGTTTGGGAAGACGCAGCGAATAAGGAAGGTTTATTGCGTCGGCTCATTGAGAGGAATCTCGTGCGTGAGCGCGACCTGTATTGAATGCGACGCCTTGACTTATACGCTCAGTGCAACGTTGAACCGCGTGCACCTCTAGATGTATTCACCGCGGAGTGCTGTGCGCTTTGCGTGAATCCTGGGTGCACGCGCAGCACGTACGGAAACACCAAGTTCGAGTCACGCGTGAGCAATTGGCACGAGCGGCTCTTCGTGAACGTGCCTCGTATGCGCCCGGACGATGAACGCTTCGGGAAAATATCTGGGCAGAAGTTTCTGTTGATCGATCCCGCCGGCTCGGTGTCCGCACCGAGCCAAGGCTGGGTCGATCCTAGAGATCTCAAGCCCGCCCGGGTGCAGGTGCCCGCTCGTATAGAGCCCGCTCCTCCTTCTAAGCAAGCAGAGCCGATGCCGGAAGCTGTACCGCCCAGTAGGGCACCAGAGGCGCCAGTAGAAACGACGCGGGGACCTGCGCGCCCGGAGACCGCCTTTGTAAATACGCCTGTCACACAAGGGCAGATGATCGGGGGCAAGCCAGCACCTGCGGCGCCTGAGTGGAAGAGCCCGGTACCTATCGTTACAACTAAGGAGGATAGGGTCGTAAAGACCGGCGCCAAGATCAGAATCGGTTCCTAGCTGCTGGTGTAAGGGAGACCGCAGCCCATTCAAGGAACTGGTTATGAAGTTCAAGATCACAATTGGCAAAGACGGAACGGCAGTCACGGAGGTTCTCGATCGCGAGGGCAGTGACTGCAAGAACGTCTACAAGCTCACCGAGCGTCTCGGTCAGACGACCGATGAAGAGATCACTGGTCCCGACTGCGACACCGCAATCGAGACCTCGGTCGATTGAACCCGCTAGGAGCAAGGGAAAAACAAGGTCATGTCGAGACGAATCACCAACAAGCTAAACATCACTGATCGGGACCTGGCGATCGAGGCGTTGCAGCTCGCCAACTACACGTACCGTGAGAACGGGAATACACTCTATATCGATAACGGGGCGCTGCGTAACGCCCGCCTGAATCTTACCACTGGTGAGATGAGCGGCGATTCGGACTTCGGGCATACCGAGGAACAGTTTGGGCTGCTCCGTCAGTACTATGCGGAGGCCCAGGTGCGGTCTGAGTGCCTGAAGAGCGGCGTAACGATCGACGAGAGGCAGACTGACTCAGAAGGCAACATCGTGCTGATGGCTCACATGGCGTGAGCTAGCTTATAGCGCATTCTCAACGAAGCCCCGCCATCCCGCGGGGCTTCGTTGTTTCGGTGTATGAGGCTCCCATGTCACACGAGTTCAGCTTCTACCTCAACTGCATCACGCGCCTGATCTACGTCGTTACTGACGAGGAGGATCGGTTTCTTAATCAATTGCGGGAGGGGTTCCGTGCCGAGGGTCAGGCCGATAACGTGCGCGTGTACAACGCGGCCTTCGGCTTGATCAAGCTAGGTGACCTCTTGGATGACTGGCGCAAGCGCGAGCACAAGATTGACAAGGACACGTTGAATATTCACGACGCGCTCACCACGATCTACAAAGACGATGGCACCAAGGTCAGCAAGTATTATGTGCTCACTGATCCTGAGCGCTGGTTGGCAGACGTCCACGTGCAGCGGCGAATACTCAATATTCTGCATCAGATGCACAACGACCTGGATACGGCCAAGGTGCTTATCTGTGTCGGCAGTCGTAGGTTCATCCCGGAGAAGCTCGCGCGCTACACGGAGGTTGTCCACGACACGGGTTTGACCGCTGACGAGATACTCAAGGTTGCTGTCGAGACTTGTTCGCTCCTTGACGCCCCGGTTCCTGATGGGGTGGAGGAGATGTTTAAGGGCCTTACCTCCTTTGAGGTTCAGAGCGCTGTAATCCAGGGGTACAAACGCGACGGGCTACAAGATCGTGTTGAGCTGGCGCGGTACAAGTTCCGGCAGTTGAAGAAGACTGACCTGGTGCAATTCATCGATACCGGTGCGACCTCGCTTGAGCACGTGGGCGGGGCCGGACGCCTGAAAAAGTGGGCCGATGTAATGCGCGCAGCGTGGACGCCGGAAGGACTAGCCTTCGGGCTAGAGCCCCCGAAGGGCGTGCTGCTCGTCGGGGTATGGGGGACCGGTAAATCCATTACCGCTAAAGCACTCGGAGCGACCTGGGGCTTGCCCGTGATCCAGCTGGAGATGGGTAAGCTGAGGACAGCGGAGGTCGGTGGTACAGAGGCCAATGTCTACCGGGCCATTCGGATTATAGAGTCAATGGCGCCCTGCTTGGTCTGGGTGGATGAGGCGGAAAAGAGTATGGCCGGAAGTCACTCGTCCTCGCACAGTGACGCCGGCACCACGAGTCGATCCATCGGTATCTTCTCTACATGGCTCGCTGAGACCAAGGCGCCGGTATGCATGGCGATGACCGCCAATAGCTTGAAGACACTACCGGTGGAGTTCGTCAATCGAGCGGATGATCGCTGGTTTTTCGATCTACCCTCGGCCGAGGATCGAGTGGACATTTTGAAGATCCATATGCTGAGGCGGCTACAGGACCCGAATCGATTCGACCTGGCAAACCTTGCTGACAAGGCAAAGCTGCTGGTGGGCCGGGAGATAGAGCAGGCGATCAAGGCGGCTCTCATTACTAGCTTTGATGCTCGTAAGAAAGGGCTTGACGAGGAGCTGCTGGCCCTGGAGCTTGAGCGCAAGCCGCGCATCGTGAAGACCATGGTCGCCGAGATCAACGAGACCCTGGAGTGGGTGGGGTTCGATCCCGAGGTTGACGATGGCGTTCGCGCCCGTTTTGCCGCCGATCCCGCGGGTCGGGATCGACAGT
>WUUC01141755.1_pt1 | contig 11948 bp, 9 predicted proteins | sample 6278441 | NCBI WGS metagenome assembly WUUC01 (sample SAMN13675441, study PRJNA597444) | soil metagenome | isolation source: soil | place: USA: Washington | collected 2017-10 | reverse complement strand
TCGCGCGTTCCGAGTAGTACTCGCGCTGCTGTTCGAGGCAGCGTTGGCACTTCACGAATTCCTCGCGATAGAAGTTGGTCAGGGAATGAACAACGGGATCGCCGTGCGGACGTGAATCGGTCAGGAAGCGTGACATACGGCTCCGTGACGGCGGCATATCTTGGTGTCCTTTCAGTGTACGAGCGCGCCGACCACCCGTCAAGGGCCGGAAGGCTACGCCGCAGTTCGCGCGGCAGCAAATCCGCCGATGCACCCGACTGCCATGCCACCCAGAACCAGCCATGCACACGTGCGAAATGGCAAAAACTGTAATGAGCCGGTATCGATGACGGTGCCGAGCGGGCCACCCCACCATGCGAGGGTTGCCCTGAAACCCAACCACAACACGACGAGCGCGACGATCGCCCCGATGCCGCCTTGCAACAACCCCTCGGCCACGAAGGGCCCGCGGATGTAGGCGTACGGCGATCCAACGAGTTGCATAATTTCAATTTCGTCACGGCGCTGATGCAGCGCGAGACGAACCACACTGGCCACGGTCAATGCAGCCGCAACCATCATCACCAGGCCCAGCGCGGAGCCAACGCCCTGAACGGCGCCCAGACCGGCCGTCACCCGCTGCAACCACTCACGGTCGTATCGCACGTCGGCGACGCCTGGCTGCGCGGCCAATCGGGCGACCAATGCTTCGGCCGCGCCGTTCTGTTGCGACTCCGGCGTGACCCGCACCTCCACGGACGCGGGGAACGGATTGTTCTCAAACGAGTCGGCGAGCGACGCGAGCTCAGCAAAATCACGGCGGAAGCGGCCAAGCGCATCAGCCTTCGAAACGTATTGCCGCCCCGCGGCAACGCCCGATTGGTCAATCAGCGATTCGAGCGCTCCCCTCTGTTCCGATGTCGCGTCGTCGTCGAGGTACACAGAGAATTCGGCTGCGGACGACCACTGGGCGACGAGACGCTCGGCGTTGGACGTGAGGAGCAGCAGCCCTCCCAAAACGACCATCGCGAGCGCGATTGCCGTTATCGCGAAGACGCTCGAACCGCGGCCGCGCCACAAGCTCGCGGCAGCTTCGCGGAACGAGTACTGCAGCGCCCTCATCCCACCTCGACGACGTGGCCCTGGTCGAGAGTAATTGTCCGGCGCCCAACGAGCCGGATCAACTCACGATCGTGGGTGGCGACTAGCACTGTAGTGCCACCGGCGTTCACCTCGCGAAACAGGTTCATGATCTCGAGCGAGAGATCCGGATCGAGGTTGCCCGTCGGCTCGTCCGCAATGATGAGAGCAGGCTCGTTGACCAGCGCTCGTGCGATGGCGATGCGCTGCTGCTCGCCGCCGGACAGGTCCTTCGGGTACGCATTGATGCGATGCTGCAGGCCCACCCACTTGAGCACCTGGAACGCGCGGCGTCGCTGATTCGCTGCGGACACCCCGAGGACTTCCGGCACGAACGAAATGTTTTCGAGAACCGTGCGCGTCGAAATGAGCTTGAAGTCCTGGAACACGAACCCGATGCCGCGGCGGTACTCCTGCGTCTCGCGCCGATTCAGCTTTTCGAGGTGATAGCCGTTCACCCAGACCTCGCCCTCGCTGGGGCGATCCTGGAGCAGGAGCATGCGCAAGAACGTGGACTTGCCTGCGCCGCTCGGTCCGGTGAGAAAAACGAACTCGCCTTTCTGTACCGAAATCGAGAGATCTTTGAGCGCGTACAGACCGCGACTATAAAGCTTCGAGAGATGATGTGTCTCGATCAACGCTGCCTGTGCACCCGGGGCGACCGGTTTTGGTTGGTGTGCCTTCAGTATAGCAAAGAACTTTTCGGGAGTAGGCCCGATCTTCGGGCGGCCGCCTTGGTTGATGTAGCCGCCGCCTAGCTTCCATGTTCGGGCGACCTTCGAGGTCGGGCCCATCCGTTACGGCGTGTAACTGACGAGCTCCAGCCTGATCCGTCCGAAGCCCGCTTCGAGGTCGAGCGCAAGCGGCACTTTCCTCGAATCATCGCTCACCCACAAGATCGCTGCCGCCGCGCGGCGCGGCGCCGCGCCCTGCCGTACACGCGGATCCAGCCGAATCGCGGACATGTCGCGCCCCTGCACGGTGATTCGCTCGCGACGGGTAACCGCAAGCTCCACGGCAAGCTGCCGTCCCGCTTCGTTGACAGGGATCACGAAGTGGCGGCCGGGCTCGAGCGGGAGCGTGCGCGCATAGAACACCGCGGCGATCGCGTCGCGGGATCCGGGCGCGAGTGGAAGGCTCACTCCATCCTCGCTCATCGCGTGCTCGGCCGTGCGGCCGATCCGCACAATGCCTTCGTCGTGCCGATACGCATAGGCGCGGGTCACGTGGCGAGCGCCTTCGCGTTGATCGCGCTCGTGCAGCTGCGGCAACAACTGGTCGTCCGTTCGTGTCATGAACAGGTCGCGCGCCTCGAAGAAGCGCGACACCCACGGAGCGGTTTCGGCGCGCACGATCAGCGTGTATGCCGGCGGCTGCACGGCAATCGTGATCTCACCCGCGGAAAGGTCAACGGCGGCGTTCGCCCATTGCACGGAATACCGCGCCGTTTCGCCTGGTGTGAACGGAATCGGGCCTGGTGGATCGGGTGTAACTGCGAGCTCGCGCGCAAGGCGAGCCGCGATGTCGGGCGTCCACTGAAATTCGTACACCACCCCGTCCGCGAACCGCGCGCGCTCCACGAGCGGCCACGGTGCGGTCGCGTCTGGTGGGTTGACCGTAGATGGAGTGACGACGAAGCGCACACCGATTTCGTGCAGCGCTACGAGGGACGTGTCGGACGGAAACGACTTCAGGACATCCACAAGCGCGCTATAGAAGTTCGGCCGCTGGCCGCTGTAGCCGTTCACGAGCGGCCGTCGATGCTCGAGCGACTGCACCATGGCCGGTGTGCTTTCAATGTCGAGCGCGAGTGGCAGATAGACGACAGCGCCGGCCTCTTTCTCGCGGCGCAGCCATTGTCCGATTTCCGTCTCGCGCGGTGGCGCGGCGGTGAGTGGAAGCGGGATGGTGAGGAATTCGACGCCTGCGAGCGCGATCAGGGCGAGCAGGAGATTGTTGTTGTAAGCGCGAGCCCTTGGACCCGCGCTCAGCGCCGCGTGTAACTCCCGCCAACCCAAGGCCGCGAGCGTCGCCAGGGCGAACATCACGAGCACGGCGAATCGTGCCGGTGCGCGGATCGCCGCGAATCCGATGACGTAACGTTGCAGCATGGCATACAGGTCCCGCCACCCTTCAGGACCGAGCGACAGGACGAGTCCGAGCGCGCCGACAGCCAGCATCGACCCGACCAGCGGGCGCGCATCGGTGCGGCGACCGCGCATGATGCCGACAACCGCGAGCCCCACGACCACCAGTCCGGGAAAGAGTTCCCGCTCCGGTCCGGCTGACGGCAGCAATCCCGTGCGGCCGTACACCATGTTTCGTGCCGGCGCCTGCACGTAGCTCTGGAGTGACGCAGCGCCGCGGCTGGCCTCCACGAGATTGCGCCCGAACCCTTCCTCCTGCTGCACGAGCCAATAGGTCCACGCGACCGGTGCGATGATCGCGCCGCCGACAAACGCCGCGAGCAGCAATCGTCGCGCAATCAGGCTGCTCCGCCAGCGGCCGACGCCCATCGTCAACGCGATCGCGCCCACGAGGAGACCGAGCGCGCCGATCACGGCGTAATACACCGAGGACACGGCTTGCAGTCCCGCCATCACGCCGACGCACAGCGCGTCACGCCGCCGCCGCCCAGCCACGAGCCGGTGGAGAAAGAGAAACGCGAGCGGCAGGAAATAGAGCGCCTGCAATTGGACGTGCAGCAGGTGCGCGAACCGGTACGACCAGAATGCCCACGCGAAGCCCGCAAGATAGGCGCCGCCCGTCGAACCGACGACGGCGCGCACGAACGCGTGCATCGCAAGGCCGCTCGCGACGAGCGAGCCGAAGAACAGCACGTTGTAACTGAGCGCGAGGTTACCGGTGGCCGCGTACACCGGCGCGACGAACGCGCTTTGCAGCAGCATGTGGTCGGAGTACGTCAGCGTCGAGTCGGCGGGATAAAAGATGTTGGCGTTGAACACATCGCCGCTGAACAAGCGCGCCGGTTCGCGCAGGATCGTCTGCATCCCCCAGCCGAGGATCCACAGGTTCAGAAAGGGATCGCCGGCGCCTATCGGCGCAGCGAGATGGCTCGTGGGGTGGAGCACCAGCGGCCACGTGAAGAGCACAGCGGCCGCGAGGTAGACGCCTACGGCGGTCATTGGGCCTTGGGATGTGACTCCAATTCGACCTTCAGCAGTTCGTTGGCAAGTTTCGGGTTCGCCTTCCCTTTCGTGGCTTTCATGACCTGGCCGACAAGAAAACCGAACGTCTGCTGCTTGCCCGCGCGGTACTGCGCGGCGGCGTCCGCGTTGCGCGTGAGCACGTCGCGAATGGCCGCGACAATGGCGGACTCGTCGCCAATCTGCGCGAGGCCCTCGGCCTGGACGATCTCATCGGCGGCGCGGCCCGAATCAATCATCCTGGCAAACACATCTTTGGCAATGGCGCTGCTGATCGTGCCCTTGTCGATCAGCATGATGAGATTGGCGAGCCCGCGCGGGGTCACTGGCGCCTGGCTCACGTCAACCCCTCGTTCGTTCATCACGCGCAACAGTTCGCCCATGATCCAGTTACTGGATGCCTTCGGATTAGACGAGGCGGCGGTTGTCTGCTCGAAGTAATCCGCCAGCGCGGCTGATTGCGTCAGTACCCCGGCGTCGTACTCCGGCACGCCGTACTGTGCGACGAACCGCCGACGCCGCGCGGCCGGCAACTCGGGCATGGTTTCGCGCACCGCGGCCACGCGCGCCTCCTCCACGTGAAGCGGCAGCAGGTCGGGCTCGGGGAAGTACCGGTAGTCGTGCGCCTCTTCCTTGCTGCGCATCGAGAACGTGCGCCCCGTCGCGGAATCCCAGAGGCGGGTCTCCTGCCTGACTGTTCCGCCCTCGCGCAACACATCGATCTGCCGATCGATCTCGAACTCCAGTGCTTTCTGCAGGTAGCGGAACGAGTTGACGTTCTTCACCTCGGCCTTCGTGCCGAACTTCTGCTGCCCCACGGGGCGCACCGACACGTTGGCGTCGCACCGGAGGCTGCCTTCCTCCATGTTGCCGTCGTTCACGCCCAGCCACACGAGGATGTCGCGCAGGCGGCTGAAGAACTCGGCGGCTTCCTCGGCCGATCGCATGTCGGGTTCGCTCACGATCTCGATGAGCGGCACGCCACTTCGATTGAGATCGATGTGCGTCTTGCGCGCCGAGTCCGCGAATCCTTCGTGCAGCGACTTCCCCGCGTCCTCCTCCATGTGGATGCGCGTGATCCCCACGCGTGTCGTCGTGCCCTCGACGGCGAACTCGAGCGATCCGCCAAGCGCCAGCGGCTTCTCGTATTGCGAGATCTGGTACCCCTTCGGCAGGTCCGGGTAGAAGTAGTTCTTGCGCGCGAAGATCGACTCCCGCTGAATGCGGCAGCCAAGCGCAAGCGCCGCCTTGATGGCGAAATCAACAGCGGTGCGGTTGAGAACAGGCAGCGCACCGGGCAGCCCGAGGCAGACCGGGCACACCTGCGAATTCGGCGCCGCGCCAAAGGCCGTGCTGCACCCGCAGAAGATCTTCGTTCGTGTCAGCAGCTGCGCGTGAATTTCCAGCCCAATGACTGGTTCGTAATTCACGGCCGTGGGCCGGCCTCTTTGACAGCCGGCGACACGTCCTTCTCGAACGCCTTGAAATTGTCGACGAACATCTGCGCGAGCTTGCGCGCCTGCGCATCGTACAACGCCCGGTCCTGCCACGTGCTGCGTGGATCGAGCACTTCCGACGGCACACCGGGGCAACTGGTCGGCACGTCCACGTTGAAGATCGAATGCTTCTGGTATGGCACCTTGTCCAGGTGCCTGCCGAGCGCCGCCGTAATCATTGCGCGCGTGTGCGCGATCCGCATGCGGCTGCCGACGCCGTACGGGCCGCCGGTCCACCCGGTGTTCACGAGCCACACGCGCGACTGGTGCCGTGCGATCTTCTCGCCCAGCATCTTCGCGTAGACGTTCGGGTTGAGCGGCAAGAACGGAGCGCCGAAACAGGTGCTGAACGTGGCCTTCGGTTCCGTCACCCCTTTTTCAGTACCAGCCACGCGCGCGGTGTACCCTGACAGGAAGTGAAACATCGCCCCCTCCGGCGTCAGCCGCGCGATCGGCGGCAACACGCCGTACGCGTCGGCAGTGAGCATCACGATGTGCGTGGGATGTCCAGCCTGGCCTGAGGGCACCGAGTTCTCGATGAAGGAGATCGGGTATGAGCCGCGCGTGTTCTCCGTGTGGCTTGGATCGTCGAGGTTCAGGCTTCGCGTTCTCGGATCGATGACGACGTTTTCGAGGATGGTGCCGAAGCGTCGTGTGGTCTGGTAAATCTGCGGCTCCGCCTCCGGTGACAGCTTGATCACCTTCGCATAGCAGCCGCCCTCGAAGTTGAACACGCCGCGGTCGCTCCATCCGTGCTCATCGTCGCCGATTAGCTGCCGCTGCGGATCGCTCGAGAGTGTTGTCTTGCCCGTGCCGGACAGGCCAAAGAAGAGCGCCGCGTCGCCGGTGGGCCCAACATTTGCCGAGCAGTGCATCGACAACACGCCCTTGAGCGGCAGCGTGTAATTGAGAACCGTGAAAATCGATTTCTTGATCTCACCCGCATAGCTCGTGCCTCCAATGAGCACCAGCTTGCGGCCGAAGTTCACGAAGATGAACACGTCTGATCGCGTGCCGTGCCTCGCCGGATCGGCCTTGAAGCTCGGGATGTCAATCACGGTGAACTGCGGCGCATGGTCGGTGAGCGTCGCAGCATTCGTTTCCGGGATGAACATGTTCCGCGCGAACAGGTTGTGCCACGCAAACTCATTCACGACGCGAATCGGCAGACGGTAGGCAGGGTCGGCCCCGGCCCAGGCGTCGAGGACGAACAACTCCTTGTCCTGGATGAAGGCCATCATGTCGCGATGGAGCGCGTCGAAGTTCGCCTCTTCGAGCGGCCGATTCACGGTGCCCCAGTGGACGTGCTTCTCGCTCGACGGCTCTTTGACCACAAATTTGTCATTCGGCGAGCGGCCCGTGTGTTGCCCCGTGCGGCAGACCAGCGGCCCCTCGGCCGCGATCAGGCCTTCGTTCCTGCGGATGGCAGCTTCGTACAGGACACCGGGGCTCAGGTTCCAATGAATCTGCCCCGACCGTACGATGCCGAGCGCCTCGAGGCCATGGGTCCGCTCAACCTGCGTGCTCATGAAGTGGCTCCTGTACCCCTTCCCAAAAACCGAAAGATCGTACTGGCCGCGGTTCGGGCAAGTCAACCGGACGTTCAACCGCCAACCCGTTCCGGTATAAAGTGATGGCCGGTAAACACCTGAAGACTCGCGGCGTATTACATGTCCAGAACCCGTGAACGGGTCGAACGGGACCGTCCCGAGCGATCCGAACGCCTGTCCGCTGACTCGGCCATCGCAGCCGAGGTGAAATCGCTGGTCGTAGCCGGCGAACGGGATGCTGCACGTGAGCGCTTTGGCGATCTGGTAGCCAGCCAGCAGCGTCGGGCCGTCCGCCTTGCTTATCAATATCTGCGCGATACGCACGACGCGGACGAGGCGGTGCAGGACGCGTTCGTGAAGGTGTTTACGCACATCACGAGCTACCGCGAGGAACTGCCCTTCGAGGTCTGGTTCACGCGAATTCTCGTGAATGCGTGTCTGGACCTGCGGAAGGCGCGAGCTCGGCGGCTGCGGTGGGTGCTCCCAATCGAGCGGCCCTACGCTCCCGAGGGGACGCGGCCCGAGGTGCCGGACCGGGGTCGGACGACGGAAGACAAGCTGGTGGCGCGGGCGCGCGTCAAGGAAATCGCCGCCGCAGTGGACCAGCTGCCGGAGCGACAGCGCACGGTGTTCATGCTGTCCCACTTCGGCAACCAGACGACAAGCCAGGTGAGCGAGGCGCTTGGCGTGAGCGAGGCCACCGTGAGAGTTCACCTGTTCCGCGCCGTACGAAAGCTGCGGCGCCTGCTGGAGCGCGAGCCATGAGGCCATCCGCACACGTATCCGACGACCGGCTCGTCGAAGTGTGCCTCGATGAGGCGCCCACCGAATACGAAGTCGCGCATCTGACCGCTTGCGAGCGGTGCCGTACGCGCCGATCGCGCCTGGTAGCGATGTTCCGCGAAATGCACCAGGCCGCCGACGTCGAGACCGACGAGATCTTCCCCCAGGAGCGGCTTGCCGCGCAGCAGGCGCGCATCCTCCAGCGCCTCGAGCAGGATGGCCGACCGGCGCGGGTGATTGCGTTCCCGGCCGCCGCGACAGCAGACGCGCGTCCACTGCGGACACGCCCCGCGGCCCGGTGGATTGCGGGGGCGGCAGCCGCCGGACTCACGATCGGGCTGCTGGCTGGTGAACTAGTCCACGATCTGCCAATCCTCGGTCGGCCGTCGCGGCCAGCGCTCGTCAGCAGTTCGGCCCGCGCCGCCACGAGTCCCACGCCACCGCCAGCCGCGGAAATCGTCAACGCCTCGTTCAACGACGAGGAGTTCCTCGGCGAAATCGAGAACGCCCTCAACGGCCCCCACGTCCCCGCCCTGCGGCCGTTGAACGACCTGACGCCGCGATAAGGGCAGGTTCGTGAGTTCGTAGGTTCGTGAGTTCGTGGGTTCTCGGTTCGCCGAACCCGAACCCCCGAACCCACGAACGTATAATGTCTACTGCGTGCCACCCCTCATTTTCCGTAAAGGCCTGGATCTCAAGCACGAGGTCGCGCATGTGCTCGCCGAGAGCTACCACAGCGACCTGGTGAATGCGATTAAGGAGAACGGCTACCGCCACAGCGCCGGCCGGCTGACGATCTATCTGGCGCGCGAGTTCGGGTTCTGTTACGGAGTCGATCGCGCTGTTGATTACGCCTACCAGGCGCGGAAGCGGTTTCCGGATCGGCAGGTCTACCTGACCGGCGAGATCATCCACAACCCCCATGTGAACGATCAGCTCAGGGACCAGGGCATCCGGTTCCTCAGCGACGCGGGCGAGTCGATGGGCACTCTTACACCGGACGATGTGGTGATCCTGCCGGCGTTTGGCGTGACGATCGAGATGCTGCTGGACCTGGAGGCGCGCGGGTGCACGCTCGTGGACACCACCTGCGGCTCCGTGCTGAATGTCTGGAAGAACGTGCGGCGGTACGCGGAGGACGGGTTTACCTCGGTGATTCACGGGAAGTACTGGCATGAGGAGACGCAGGCCACGGCGTCGCAGGCGATGAATGCCGCCGGCGGCCAGTACCTCGTGGTGCTCGATCGCGACGAAGCGCAGATGGCATGCGACTACATCCGCGGCACCGGCGACCGCGCCAGTTTCCTGCAACGGTTCGCGCCGGCGGTTTCGAAGGGATTCGATCCCGACGTGCACCTGCAGCGTGTCGGCTGCGCCAACCAGACCACCATGCTCAGCTCCGAGTCGCTGCAAATCGGAGAGATGTTCCGGGCGGCGATGGTCGAACGCTACGGCGAAGCCGAGGCCAGCACGCGCTACCGCGCGTTCGATACAATCTGCAGCGCGACGCAAGATCGCCAGGACGCCGTCAACGCGCTGCTCGCGGAAGAAACACTCGACCTGATGATCGTGATCGGCGGGTATAACAGCAGCAACACGTGTAATCTTGCCCGCATTTGCGGCGAGCGGCTACCCACCTATCACATTGCCGAACCGACCGGCATGATCTCGGGGCGCGAGATCCGGCACAAGCCGGTTGGCAGCAAGCACGAAAGTGTGTCTGAGGGCTGGTTGCCCGAGCGTGGGCCCGTGCGGATAGGTCTCACGTCCGGCGCGTCGACGCCGGACAATCTCGTGGCTGCAGTGATCCGAACGCTGGATCGGCTGGCGAATCCTCCTCAATAAACCCAGGTCCCGCAACGTGGGATTTTGAGTAACGCCTTACATAATCGCGGCGTTATTCCGATTCCGGATCCGGCTCCACCGTAATACGCACGCGCTTTCCCGATTTGCCACGAAGGAACGCGTGGAGGTCACTGCCCGGCTTGACGACCAGCATCGTTTGCTGGTCGATCGCGAAATACCCCTCATCCGCTTCCTGGTCGGTGGCGCTGAGACGGCCTGCCAGCACGAACCCCTCCTGAGCGGCGACGGTGAACCCCACCAACATGGTTCCCAAGAGCGTGATGAGTACCAGCAAACGTCTCATAACATCCAACTCCCTGCCGGTGTTACGGCAAGGGGTGTGCCACCGCGTGGTATCATCCCCAACTGCCTTTACCCGCCTTTGATTCCGAACTCTGCGGAGGATTTCATATGTTTAGACGACTAATAGCGCCGGCTTTCCTGGCGGCGCTGGTCGCGGGAGCTGCGATCGCCGTACCTCGGGCCCAGACGCAGGTACCGACACCGGAGTCGGTCATCGGGTGGGCGCCGTGCGCCGACTACAAATTGGCCACATACGAGACCATCTCGGACTACTTCCGCAAGCTCGATGCGGCGAGCGACCGGATGCAGCTCTTCGAGATTGGCAAGACGGCGGAGGGGCGCACGCAGATCCTCACTGTCATATCCTCGGAAGAGAACCTGAAGAATCTCGCGAAGTACAAACAGATCGCGAAATGGCTGGCGTTGAACCGCGACGAGAACGGCCGCCCGCTCACGGACGAACGGGCGCGGCAACTGGCGCGCGACGGCAAGGCGATGATCTGGATCGACTTCGGCCTGCACGCCACCGAGATCGCGCACTCGCAAACGGCGCCCTTGATGGCGTGGAAAGCGGTGACGGAAGAGACCGAAGAAATGAAGGCGATCCGCGATCAGGTGATCTTCATCCTGGTGCCGAACATGAACCCCGATGGCGGCACGCTGGTCGCCAACTGGTACATGAAGCACGTGGGGAAACCATGGGAGATGCAGATCCCCGAGCTGTACCAGAAGTACGTGGGGCACGATAACAACCGCGACTGGTTCATGTTCAACCAGCCGGAGTCGCGGAATATCGCGAAGCAGCTCTACGAAGAGTATTTCCCGCAGGTCGTCTACAACCAGCACCAGACCGCGCCCTACCCGGCGCGCATCTTCGTCCCGCCGTTCGAGGACCCGGCTAATTTCAACATCCCGCCGCTCGTCATGCGCGGAATCAACACCGTGGGAGATGCGATCACGCGCCGACTCGATCAGGAAGGCAAGGTGGGCGCGATTTCGCGCGTGAGCTTCGACACATGGTGGAACGGCGGCATGCGTACGGCGCCGTACTTCCACAACATGGTGGGGATCCTCACGGAAACCGCTCACGCGTCGCCGACGCCGGCCGACAACGATCCCGCGCGTTTCCCGCGCCGGTTCTCGAACGGTGAATCCACCCTCGAGCCGAGCACCTATTATCCGAGCCCCTACAAGGGCGGGCGCTGGACGCTGCGGCAGTCGTGCGACTACATGGTGACCGGCTCGATGGCCGTGCTCGACATCGGCGCCAAGCGGCGTCAGGAATGGCTGTACGACATCTACCAGATGGGCCGCGACGCGATGAAAGACGCCGCGAATGAAACCTACGTCGTCGGGGCCGACCAGTGGGATCCGAATGCGGCGGTGCGCATGATCAACGTGTTGCGCATCGCGGGCGTCGAGGTTGAACGCGCGACCGCGCCGTTCAGTGCGGACGGAAAGCAGTACGCTGCCGGCGCCTTCATCATCCGCGGCGCACAGCCGTGGTCGCCGTACGTGCGTGACTTGCTCAACCCGCAGGTCTACCCGGACAGGCGCCTGTATCCGGATGGTCCGCCGGAACCGCCGTACGACGTGAGCGGCTGGACGCTGAATCTGCAGATGGGCGTCGCGGTAGACAAGCTCACGAGCGGCGAGGTGAAAGCGCAAACGGAGAAAGTCACCAC
>WUUC01088444.1_pt1 | contig 11948 bp, 1 predicted proteins | sample 6278441 | NCBI WGS metagenome assembly WUUC01 (sample SAMN13675441, study PRJNA597444) | soil metagenome | isolation source: soil | place: USA: Washington | collected 2017-10 | reverse complement strand
CGATGAGCGTCGCGCTGTCGGCGAGCTCGAACTGAGCCATCGTCCAGATGGCCCACGATCCCATCGTCACGATCGAGTACCAGTCCGCGAAAATTTCCACGGACCATTTGCCCCACGTCGCGGCATCCTCGTCGCCAACCGCGGTTTCGACGGCTGCGCGGAATTTCTTCACGAATGCATGGTCGGCTGCCATGAGCGTCTGGATGAAGTGGCCGGTTTCGTGTCCGATGAGCACGAGCATCCATGGATTGGAGACCGTCGAAATCGGCAGTTTGAGGATGGGGACAGGAAGTTTGTCGAAGGCCTCTTTGACGAGATCGAACTCCTTATTCTTCTGGCCCAGCACTTCCTGCTGGTCGCGCCGCAGCGCCAGAGGCGAGTACTCCGTCTCGATGTAAGGAAGCGGAGCTGGCTCAGGGATTCGATCCGTTAACGCGGTCTTGAAAAAGGGGCGATAGCAACTCCAAACGACTTCATCGGCGGCTTGCAGTGTCGCCGAGAATCTTTCGTCATACCGCTGGTCGAACTTGTCGCGGAAGAAATACCAGACCCGCCATAACCAGGTGATCTGCTTCTCGATGTTGGTGCAGCGGCCGTATAAAACGCCAACATCATCGTCGGCCTGGAGATTCTTGAGCTCCGTCTTGATCAACGTTGCAGCGCCGACGACCTCTGAACGGATCGCGGCAAGCTGCGTCTCGTATTGTTCGTTTTCGATGTCTTCAGCCCACTCGTCGAACTCCGTGGTGAGACGGTCTATTTCGACGATTGCCTGCTGACGGCGAGCGTGACGTGACAGTCGCATGGCGTTTGTCCGTAGTGGCGCGGGATGCGGCAGATTCTGTCACAACTCTGCAGTATCGCGGTGGGTTTTTCGAAGCGTAGTCACCGTAGATGCGGGCGTCGGGATATCGAAGATTGTTTGGAGGAGCGTGGTCATAACCATGTGGGCGCTCGTAAATCCGAGTCACACGGCGTGTCGTCGGCCTGTGACTGCAACAATTGCCAGAGTTCAGTCGATGATGCTCGCGGGTGTGAGTCGTGTGCTTGCGCTTTGGCATGATGATTCACGCTCAATGTTTTGATCAACAGAGCTGGCGCGGCGACCAAACTGAGACGGTGACGACTCCGTTAGGCGTTGCCATGGAACAATAACCGACACTGAAGATCTGAGAAGTGCGGAAGCAAACCTGAGCGACTAAAGAAGTCAGAAGATTTTCACTTCGTCCCGACACCATCCCGAGTACGTCGCGACCCCTCCGCCTGGGGTCAACCTTTCGAAATGATTGTGCAATGCGCTTGCTTTTGTGTTGTAAGTCCTTACAGTGCGGAGCTACCATCCACATTCTTTCTAGCATCCCTGTGTCATGGGCGGCATTCGCGGTTCCGCGCTCACCCCGCTTCTTCTCCATAACGAGCTCACTATCGATCCGCGAACAGGGACAGCGCGTCTCGTCATTCCACTTCGCTTGAGCCCGGGCCGCAGCGAAATGCAGCCTGAGTTGGCGCTCGTGTACAGCAGCGGCGCGCGCAATAGTCCATTTGGATTTGGATGGATGCTGTCGGGCCTCGACGCGATTGCAGTCGATTCGCGGCGAAGCGTGCCCACGTACGAAACAGGACGCGACGGCTACGTCCACGGCGGCGATGAGCTGGTCGCGTACCGGCGACCGATCCTCGGTGGATGGGAGCCAGTTGCCGACGTTCGCGGCGACCATCGCGTCGAGCGATTCCGCAGCCGCATCGAACAATCGTTCCAGCGCTTTGAGCGCTGGAGCCATCGTCCGACCGGCCGCGTGCACTGGCGCCGCATGGATCCAGGCGGCGGCGTGTCGATCTTCGGCGTCTCTGGCGACGGCACGACACGCATCGCGGATCCAGCAGATCCCGATCAGCGCACGTCCGAGTGGCTTATCGAAGCGGAGTACGACGGTCTGGGCAACGCGATCCGCTACGAGTACAAGGCCGAAGATGACGCAGGCGTCGACGGGACGCTGGCGTACGAAGCTGGCAGAGTCCTCGACGGACGGAGCTTGACGCAGCGCTACATCAAACGAATCTTTTACGGGAACACCGTCCCACTGTCGCCCGACACTCCACACGATCCGGCGAACCGCTGGCGATTCCAGGTGGTGTTCGACTACGGCGAGCACGCGACGGCCGCGGTTCCCACGCCGGCCGAAGTGCGCACATGGCCCGTCCGCGCCGACGCGTTCTCTTCCTGTCATGCCGGATTCGAGGTCCGCACCCGGCGGCTCTGCCGCCGCGTGCTGATGTTCCACGACTTTCCCGCGCTCGGCGGTTCGCGGCTGGTCGGCGCCACCGAGCTGACGCATGCCGAGAATCAGGCTGCCGCGGTGCTCGAGCGAATGACGTGGCGCGGCTACCGGACGAACCTCGGCACCGACGCCGTCGAGGACCGCGCTATCCCGCACGTTGAGCTGCGATACAGCTCGGCGCGGCCTGACGACGCGTTCGTCCAGGCGGAGGTCACGGAAAATCTGCCCATCGGTATCGACGGCCGCCGTCATCAGTGGATCGATTTGCGCGGCGAAGGACTTCCCGGCATTCTCAATACCCTGCAGGGCGGCTGGTTCTTCAAGGAGAACCTTGGCGATGGCCGCTTCGGGCCGCTGCATCCCTTGGACGAGGCGCCGGCGCGCCCGTCCGGCGGCTTCTCTCTCCACGATTTCAACGGCGACGGCAATATCGATTTGGTCGGCTTCGAAGGCCGTGAAGCCGGGTTCTTCACGCGCGAACGCGGGACCGGGCGGTGGGAAGGCTTTCAGACGTTCAGCAGCATCCCGCGCGTCGACTTTGCCAACGCGCGCGTGCAGTGGATCGATCTCAACGGCGATGGATATCCCGATCTCTTAATCGACCGCGACGACCGGTTGACATGGTACGCGTCTGAGGGTTCGGAAGGATTCGCGGCGGCCGTGGAACTGGCCAAACCAGAGCGGCGCTGGGGCGGCGTTCCCACCGTCGAACAGGACGGCCGCGTTCACACGTTCTTTGCCGATATGAACGGCGACGGCCGCGCTGATCTCGTGGACGTCGACCAGGGACGCGTCGAGTACTGGCCGAACCTCGGGCACGGGCGCTTCGGCCCGCCCGTCACGATGGAGAACGCGCCGACGATTGCCGCGTTCAACCGTCTTGACGCCGATCGCCTGCGGTTCGTGGATTTGGACGGCAGCGGGACTGCCGACCTGATCTACCTCGGCGAAGGCGAGATTTTCATCTGGACCAACCAGAGCGGCAACCAATTCAGTGCGGCGCGGCGAATTGCGGGCCTGCCGTACATCGACGATCTGGCATCGGCACAAATCCTCGACTTCTTTGCGGACGGGACGTCATGTCTCATCTGGTCCACGCAGTTGCCGGGAACCGAAGAGCGTGCCGTTCAAACGTTGCGACTTACCGGTGTGGTGCCACCGCGGCTGCTGCTCTCCGTCTCGAACGGCGTCGGTCGCCTCACAACGCTGACGTATCGGTCGTCGGCGCGCGACTACTTGCGCGACAAGGCGAACGGCCGCTCCTGGACTGTTCCGCTCCCGCATCATCAGACGGTCGTCGCACGATCCGAAGCCACCGATCAGATTGGCGGCGGCCGGCTCGCGACGTGGTTCGAGTATCACGACGGCATCTGGGACAACGACCTCAGACGGTTCAATGGTTTTGGGTTTACCGACACCTTCGATGCCGACGTCATCGTGCCGGGTGGTACGATTGCGCCCGAGCAGGTCGCGCCACCGTCTGTCGTGAGACGTTGGTACTACACGGGCGATGCGATGGGCGGGGACGCCGCGCGGATCAGCGAGCATTACTCCGGTGACGCGCTCGCGCCGCATCTTCCGCCGCCGCATATCGAAGACATCGCTACCCATACCACCGAGGAGCAAGTCGAGAGCCTGCGCGCCATTACCGGCCTGCCGTGGCGCGAGGAGGTGTACGAAGTCCTGCCCGACGGCTCGCGTGCGCCGCACCCACTCCGCGTAACCGAGACTGCGTATCTGATCCGCCGGATGCAACCCGGCGAAACGGCCGAAAAGGCTGTGTTCTCGCCGATACCGATCGAGACGCTGAGCTGCGACTACGAGGGAACGGCGACAGACCCGCGAATTGCGCACGACGTGGTGTTGGCGGTCGACGCTGACGGTCAGGCAACACGCCGGGTGTCGCTAGCGTATCCCCGGCGGCCGGTCGCAGGAATCCTGCCCGAGCAGCAACGCCTCCTCGCCACGCACGCCTCGGTCCGCTTCTCACGCGTGGACGACGCTGATCATTATGAGACTGGAGTCCTCATCGAGTCGCAGCGGCAGGTGCTGACGGGCGTCGCTCCGGCGGTCGCAGGTTTGTTCTCGCGTGCTGCCCTCCTCGCCCAGGTGGACGATGCGCTCGCGCATCCGCTCGGCGTGTACGCAGCGGCGGCGCACACCGCGCGGGAGTCGCGCCTCGTGCAGTGGGAGCGGACGTACTTCTGGAACGCCGCACAAACAGCGGCGTTGCCCCATGGCACCATCGGCCCGCGGACACTGCCGCATCACTCAGAACGCGCGTGCATTCCCGACGCCGAGCTGAACACCGCCTTCGACGGCAAAGTCACCGCGGCCATGATGTCAGGCGAGGGGCGGTACCGTCTCGCCGACGGATACTGGTGGGCCGAGGACACGATCCGGCTGTTTGCGGACGCCGCTCATTTCCATATCCTGACGGGTGAGCGGATGCCTGGGGCCGGCGATCGCGCATACACCCACGACGCTGAATCGTTCTTCGTCGTCTCCACGACCGAAGGTTTCGCAAACGCCATCCAGACCGTCGTCGATCTGCAGTCGCTCGGCCCGGCCCGCGTCACGGATCCGAACGGCAATGTCAGCGAGACGCTATACGACGTGTTTGGCGTGCCGTTCGCGTCGGCCACGAGCGGCACGCAGCGCGGCAGCGACGGCGCCGTGCATCCCGTGGGTGAGAACGGCCTTGCGGCGTGGGCGCCTCCAGGCGCGATTACTGCGGCAGCGATCGTGGCAAACCCGGCGGCAATACTGCAGGGCGCGACCCGTTTTCTCTTCCATGACCTCGGCGCGTTCGCGCGCGGCGAGGGTCCGCCGCTCACGATTGCCCTCGAGCGCGAGCGCCATGTCCACGATGGGGAGGGCACCGCGCCGGCGCCAAGCCCGATTCGCGTCACGATCGATTATCTCGATGGTTTCGGGCGAAGCATTCAGACGAAGACGAATGCGGGATCAGGGCCGGCCATCCAGCGCGACGGCGCTGGCCAGATCGTGCTGAACCCTGACGGCACGCCGGCACTCGCGGCGGCGGCCGCGCGCTGGCACTCCTCCGGCCACGATGTCTTCAACCAGAAAGGCCTGGGCGTCCGCCAACACGAGCCGTTCTTCACGGTGACGGCGGCGTTCGAAAACGACGCGACGCTGCGCGCGCTCGGCGCGAGCACGCGCTTCTGGTTCGACGCGGCCGGACGCAACGTCCGCGAGGAGTTACCCGACGGCTCGTTCCGGACGACGTCGTACAGCGCGTGGTCGACGCGCGAAATGGACGAAAACGACAACGTCGCCGGCTCCGGCTGGGAAGCCACTCGCCAGGCCCTTCCCGCCTCCGACCCCGAGCGGCGCGCGCTCGATCAGGCGCAGCCGCACGCGAACACCCCGTCGATCGTCCACCTCGATCCAATCGGTCGCGCATGCCGGAGGGTCGAGACGGGCATCGGCGGCGCCGATCGCGTCACGTTCACTGAGTACGGCGCCTTCGACGGCCCGCTGCGCGTCGTCGATCCGCGCGGGCTCACCGCGTTCAGCTACCGCTACGACCTGCTCGGACGGGCCGTGTTCGAGCGCTCCATCGACGCCGGCGATCACTGGACGCTCTTCGACAGCGCGGATCGCCCGGTGCACCGCTGGGACGGACGCAATGTGCACGTCGCCTTCAGTCATGACGCGGCGGGACGCCGCATCGAGACCGCTGTCGAAGACGCGCCGGGCGCCGCGCTGCGCGTCGTCGAGCAGATCGTCTACGGCGACAATCCGCTGGTCGCGGACGCCCAGGAACGAAACGCCCGCGGCCGCGTGATCGAGCACCGCGACGAAGCCGGCCGCGTGCGGATCGATCGCTACGATCTAAAGGGTCAGGCGCTCGATGTCTTCCGGGCGATGCGCGTGGATTTCCGCGCGGCTGCGGATTGGTCGGGGCCTGCACCGGCGCTGTCAGCCGACTACCGGACGACGCTCCGCGTCGACGCATTCGGGCGGACATTGGTGCAGGCCTGCGCCGATGGCACGACGCGCGAGTACCTGTGGGCGGCATACGAGCATCTCTCCGAAATTCGCCTCAGCACTGCCGACGGCGTGCTGAATCGCGTGGTGCTTGCGACCGGCGTCGCGCACAACGCGCGCGGGCAGCGCGCCGCGCTCCGGCTCGGCAACGGCGTGGACGTCAGCTGGCAGTACGACACCCGTACGGCGCGCCTGCGTCACTTCTCGGCGGCGCGCGGGGGGCCGGCGCCACGGACTTACCTCGATCTCTCGTATACCTACGATCCGGTCGGCAACATCACCAACGTGATCGACGGCGTTCAGGATCCCGCGAGCCCCGCGCCGTTGTTGCAGGGTCTGACCGTGAGCGCGTCGCAAGACTTCACCTACGACGCGTTCTATCGTCTGAGGACGGCGAGCGGCCGCGCGCATCAGGCGCTCATTGCCGCTGACGATTCAAACGGGCCCGGGTCGCTGAAAGGCACGCGCCACATTACGCTCGCTAACGGCGCCGCGATCGAGCGGTACACGCGCACCTATCAATACGACCTCTCCGGAAATCTGCGCAGCGTGCGGCACGCCGGCCAGACGCAGAACTGGACCTCGAACAACTGGATCTCGCCGACTTCGAACAGGACGCTGCCGGACGACGGCGCGCCGATCGCCGCGCCCGAGTCGTGGTTCGACCCCGCCGGCAACAACATCCGGCTGCCGCACCTCCGCGAGATGGTGTGGAACCACGCCAACCGCCTGACTCGAACCACAATCATCGATCGGTCGGCGGCGGGACAGCCGAACGACGCCGAATACTACGTGCATGGGGCCGACGGCCGACGCGTCCGCCGCGTCACCGAGCGGCTCGTCAGCGGCCAGCTCGAGGTGGTCGACACGCTCTACCTCGACGGCTGCGAGATCCGGCGCGCGACCCTCGGGGCTGCCCTGCGTCTCGCGCGGACGACGTCGTTCGTCGACGACGGCCCCGCCCGCCTGGCGACCCTGCACCAGTGGACGGCCGACACGACGAACGTCGAGACGGCGTCAATCGCCGACAAGAAGCTGCACTATCTCGTTGGCAACCACCTCGGCTCGGTGACGCTGGAGCTCGACGCAAATGGCAACGTACTCACGTACGAGGAGTACTTCCCATACGGCAGCACCAGCTTCATTGCTGGAGATGACCTTCGCGATGTGAGGTTGAAGGACACTCGCTACGCCGGACGGCTCCGCGACGATGCGACCGGTTTCTATCATTACGAGTTCCGTGAGTACGCGCCGTGGATCGGACGGTGGATGAGTCCAGATCCGGCAGGACCGGAGGACGGCCCGAATCTGTACCTCTATGTCCACGCGAACCCGATCCGCTTCATCGATCGCGACGGGCTGAACGGCACCGACACGCAGGTGAGGCCGACGATTACCCACGAATTGCCGGAAGGAATTCGCACGCAGCTCGATGCTAATCCCGATCTCGCGGCGCGATTCGATCGCAACGAGGTTTTCTTCCTCCCGCAAGAAGACGGCTCCTATCGGGCGATCACCCGAGCAGAGGCGGAAGCCTGGGTGCGCGAGCAGAACGAGGCCGGCAACACGCCCACGCTGTCGCTGTTCTCCGACGCCCCGCCCGAACCGGAGCCGGATCCAACAGAGGAAGAAGTCGAAGAGATCATGCAGGAGCTCGAGGCGGCGCTGGCGCAAATCGGGGAGATCGAGCTGCCCGATCTCTCGAACGTCGGCACAGGCGGCGCCGGGCTCAACGCACAAGACGGCAACGGCGACGCGAACGCGGGCACGGCGCACCCCGCCGACGGCAGCTCAGGCTCCGGCAATGCTCAGGACGGCGAGACGGCGGAGTCGGGATCCGGAGGAAGCGCGACGACCGGCACCGGGCCGGGTTTAGGAAACAACGGCGGAGGCGCCGGCGCAGCGGGTGAAGGCGGCGGAGCGCAGCGCGACGACACGAACACGGGGGCGACCGGCGGAGGAGACGCGGACAAGGGAAACGGTCCGGGCGGTAGTGGCGCCGGTGAACGACGAGGCGCCGGAGGCGGCACCCGGGAGGGCACGGGTGACGTCGATCGTCGAGGTGTACAGGGGGGAGTCGAGAACGGTGTTGAAGGCGGACGCGTCGGTGGAACGCCCGGCCTTCCGCCAGTGCCTCCCGGCTATCAACTGGGACCGGATGGGATCCCGTACTCGCCCGATCTCCCGCCGCCGGCGGGAACTGGCAGGCCCGTCACCGATCCAAGCCAGGTGCGAAACGGCGTGGCCGAAGGCGCCGACGATCGCGGCGAGCCCGGCTCGGATCGATCCGGACGCGCGCGGCCGGGCGGCGTCGAAGGCGGACGCGAAGGCGGCGCCGAAGCGCGCGAGGGTCAGCGCGAAGGCGGCAGCGGGGATCGGCCCGGGAGCGGCGAGCCCGCATCGGCGCTCGACACCGCCACGCGTTGGGCCGGTTACCTCAACTTCGTGTTCGAGGAGGGCGAGGACGGCGTCCGCGGCGGCATCCCCGGCGGCCTCGGCCTGCTCGGGTTGAGCGGCAAGTTCTTCCAGGTCCTGTACATCATCACGACCGTTGTCTCCACCTTCTTTATGGTGAAGACGATCATCCAATCCGTCTCCGGCGCCGCGCTTCGAGCGGGACTCCGATCGCTGCTCAACCTACTTCGCAATCCCGGTCAGATCTTCCGCGGGCTTTGGAACGCTGGTCGCGGGTTCATCGACGAGGCAGCGGGCGCGCTGCGTTGGCTCCGTCAGTCGTGGCGCGGCCGTACGGGCAACGTACGCTGGTGGCACACCATTTCGCGCATCTTCCGGGACGCGCGGCAGTGGGCCTCGGCCCAGAGCTGGCGGAACGGGTCGTTCTGGTTCAGACCGCGCTGGTTCGGCCAGAGTCCCTTCTACAACTGGGAGCACACCGTAACGCAGGCCTTTGGCCGGCGATTCCCAGGGCTGCAACCGTACATCAACAGTTACCTGAACACGTTCCTACGTCTGCCGGTCGGTACCAACTCGTGGCTTGGCAACAACCTAGCGCGCAAGGCGATGTTCTACGCCGGCGCGATCGAGGCCAACATCCGCTCCTGGCGGCTCGGCCAGTGGATCGGAGGACAGGCGGCGGAGGAACTGTACCGCGAACCGGATTACGCGACGGCGGACTAGCCGTCTGCATTCCACAAGCGGCGTGATGCCGCTGGAGGATCCCGTGAAGAAGGAAGAACTCCTCGCTCTTGACAAGAACGCCCACCGGACGGTGGCCGACGTGCAGAAGCGCATCCCGGAGCTTGCTGTACCGTTCAAGGAGCGGCTCGAGGCTCGCACGCGCCGCGAAGTGGACGACGTGGCAACGGCGGGCTCGGATCAACTGCGCGAAGTCCTGAAGAACATCGCGGTCGCCGTTCCCCAGGACGCGGGCGAATCGTTGTCGCGCGCCACGCTGTCGGCGATCCGCACGCATGTCGAGACGCATGGCGGCGCCAATCGCGATCCCCTGCGCGAGGAAATCGAGAAGCTCGAGAAGACGATGGCAGAGGCACCAGCCGACACCAGGCGCCCCGACGTCACCGTCGGCGAAGCGATGGGCCTGGAATTGCCGGTGGCGTTCCATCCTGACTTCAGGCGCGAACTTGATATGGCGCGCCTTTACCGCCTGTCCGACGCGGCGAAGGTGGGTGACGACGCCGCAAAGGTGCTGGTCGACGAAATCGGCGACATCGGCGGGATCAAGGACGAACGACTCCGCGAGCTGGTCAGTGCCAACAAGCTCACCGACGTGCAGGCGCGGAAGGCCGGCGTCGCCGCGGCGCTGTGGAACATCCTCGACGAGCGACCGGAGCTGGTCGCCACCGTGGCCGCCGACGTCAAGGAGCCACGCGAGCTGGCGCGTAAGAACAAGGACGAGTTGAAACAATTGATCGACAGCAGCGGCGTGGCGCCGCCGGGCGGACTCTCGTCCGACGTTTATGCCGGGATCCTCGAAGCCAAGGTCGATTCGCTCTTTCCGGCCGATGCACTGACCAAGCGCCTCCGTCCGATTGGCGCCACGGATGCACGTGTCCGCCACGCGTATCCCGGGCTGCGTCTCGGGCAGGTGCTGGACGACGCGGCGAGGCCGGCGGCGGAGCGTCGCGCGGAAGTGACGCGGCGAATCGAGCTCTTCAATAAATTCCTGACCGATAACCCCGGCGCGCTGGCGGCGGATCTGACGGCGCGCAGTGAGACGCTCCCGAAATTGCAGTTCTCAGCGCAGGCAACCCCCGCCGAGCAGGCACAGGTGCTAAGTACCGTCCGCTCCTACCAGCGCGCGCAGGCAGTGACGCACGACGTAGCGGACTCAGTGGCGATTGTGAGCGGCGGGTTTCCTGCGGCGGTGTCGATGGCCATGACCAAGCCCGAGGAGGTCGCCTCGCGTACGGGACTGCCGCTGGAGAAGGCGAGGGTGTATCACGAGAGGTCGCGCGAGATTGCCGCGGCGGTCGGCGCCCAGGCGACGACGCTTCTCGAGATCTCTTCCGGAGCGTGGATGGGACCCACGGTGCCGAGCACGCTACCTGCCGCGGTCCAGGACTACTTGAAGGAGCTGCCCGGATTCTCCGACCTGTTCGGCTCACAGGATTTCTGCCGCTGCGAGCATTGCCAGTCGATTCTCGGGCCCGCAGCGTACTTCGTAGACCTCATGCGTTTCACCGACCGCAACGTGACCCAGCCGCATTTCTCGGCAAAGCCGAATCACCCGCTCAAGCTGCAGAATCGCCGGCCGGACCTCTGGACGCTCGAGCTCACGTGCGAAAACACCAACAAGCCGATCCCCTACCTCGTCATCATCAACGAGATTCTCGAGAACGCCGTCGCGCGCGAAGTAGGCTTCGCAGGCAACTTTGCCGATCGCGTCGCGGTCGGCACGGCAGTGTATCGCAACACCCTGCCGACGCGGATCAACAGCTTCAGCCAGCCTTTCCATCTGCCGATCGCTGAACTGCGCACCTACCTGCGTCACTTCGAACGAACGCTGGGCGATCTTGGCGAGGCCGGCCAGGCGACCGGCGACGCGTTGGCGCGCCTGCGGTTGTCGCTGGCGCCGATGGACTTCCAGTCAATCACCACGCCCGACGCTACGATCGCCACGTTGCGGCGCGTCTACGGCATCGCGTTCACCGAGACCGGCGGCACGATCGATCCGATCAATGCGCAGCGGTTTCTGAAGCCGATGGGCGTCTCGCGCGACGATCTCGGCGCGTTGCTGGCGGCGCGGTTCGTCACCGCCAACGGCGCGGTGCCGATCGTCATCAGAAGCGAGAAGAGTTCGGCGCAGAGTGTCCAGAACGATATCGAGAACGTTCGCGGCCTCACCCTCGCTGCGCTCGATCGGCTGCATCGGTTCGTGCGGCTGTGGCGGGCAACGAAGTGGGGCGTCGGCGAGTTGGACCTTGTCCTCACGCACTTGACGGCCGCGGGCGCAGCGGCGCTGGATGCAGCGATGGCCCGTAGCGTCGCGCGCGTGTACCGCTTACACGCGCGCACGAAGGTCGCGCTCGAAGAACTCGTGGGATTCTTCTCGCCGGTGCCACGCGTGGCCGCCGCGCTGCCCACCGATCCCGGAGCGTCGATGCCGCCTCCGGCGACGTTCCCGCCGCAGCCCTCGCCGCGCGCGTTGCTGTACACGCCGCTCTTCGATCGCCT
>WUUC01016911.1_pt1 | contig 11948 bp, 9 predicted proteins | sample 6278441 | NCBI WGS metagenome assembly WUUC01 (sample SAMN13675441, study PRJNA597444) | soil metagenome | isolation source: soil | place: USA: Washington | collected 2017-10 | reverse complement strand
CGGGGACCCAGGGTGCTGTCGGTCAGCGCAGGGGTTGGTCGGTCCAGTCGGCGCGGTCGGCGATGACGGTGAGGGCGCGGTAGATGCCCTGCACACCGTCCGGGCTCAGCGGCGCGACGGCGGCCGCCGTCGTGGCGTCGATGATGATGTTGGCCTGGACGCCGCCGTCGAGGTCGTAGACGTACAACCGGTCGGAGTACTCCGGCCTGCCGAGGTGGTCGCCCTCGACGTTCTCGTGGCGGGCCGGGTGGCCGTCGACCTCGGTGTTGGGGGGCCGGTTGTCGGAGCTGGTCGGGTGGACGGACACGCTCAGCCCCGGTCCCTCGCCGCCGGTTCTGAGGTCGAGGCTGGCGTGCCACGGCCAGGTCATGCCGCCTTCCTCGACCCGGCTGGAGGTCGGTCGCAGGTCGGCGGGCAGTCCGGTGAGGTGGAACGGGAACCGCAACCGCTCGGTGCCGCCGAGGCGGAGCCCGCTCGCGATGCGGTGGACGGTCTCGCGCGGGTCGCCGCTGAGCAGGGAGGCGGACAGCTCGGCCCAGGCGTCGGGTGCGTACTGCCACTTCAGGAGGACCCGGTCCGGGTCGCCGGGCACACCGACCCAGGAGGCGGGCGCGCCGTTGACCGCGGGCGCCTCGGTCACCGGGCCGTAGTGCAGGGTCTGCTCGCTACCGGCCGGAATGTCCACCTCGATCGGCTGGGCGCTCCTCGGCTCGACGCCCGCGGCGTTGAGCTCCAGGCTGACCTGCGCGGCCGGCAGCGAGGCGTTCGGGCCGTTGGCCGGATCCGGCGCGTACTTCTGGGCGTTCAGCGTGATCCGCTCGGGGTCGATCGACGTGGACCGCCACCCCAGTGCGTCCTGCTCCGGCAGCCAGCCGAACGAGGCGTACTGGACCAGCGGGTCGAACTGCCGGGGCGCGGCGGTCACGGGCGCGGTGGCCGCGGGCGCGGTCTTCACCGTGGCGGCGGAACCGGCGGAGGGCTGCGCGCGGTCGGTCATGGCGTAGGTCAGACCGGCCGCCGCCCCCACGACGAGGACCCCCGCCGCGGCGGACACCAGCACGCGTCGCAACGCATCCAGCCCGCGTGCTGTTTGGCTCTTGACGGTTCCCTGGGAGCAGCGGAGCACGTCGGCGACCTGCTCCACGGACAGGTCGCAGTAGAACCGCAGCACGAGCGTGGCTCGTTGCCGCGGCGGCACCGCGGCCAACGCCGTCCGCACCGCGATCCGACTGGTGTGGTCCTCCAACGTGGCGGCGGCGGGTTCCGGCGGGTCGGCGATCAACCGGACCCGTGCCCCCCACCGACGACGCTCGCCGAGAAACGAGCGCACGAGGACCGTGCGTGCGTAGCCGTCCAGGTTCTCCACCTGTGAAACGCGCTGCCAGTGCTTGTACAGCTGGGTGATCGCCGTCTGCACCACGTCGTCCGCACGGTGCCAGTCGTGCACCAGCAGGTAGGCCAGCTGACGCAGCCATGGCAGGCGAGCGGTTACGTGGTCGACGTACTCGCGGTCCCGGTCACGCACGAACTTTCTCCTGTCCTCGGCAGCTCCCACCCCACTGATGCGCCGCCTGACCACGAGGTTGCATGGCAGTTCGAGGGTCTCTAGCGCTGCCGCTGGAGGGAGCTGGCCAGCCGGGCGGTGACGCGGTCCACGTCGGCCCGTTCGGCCGGGGGGAGCGGGGCGCCGACGGCGGCGCGCTCCGCCGTGGCCTCGGCCAGCAGCTCGGTGGCGCGGTCGTGCTCGCCCGCAAGGGAATGCGCGCCGGCCAGTCCTTCCTTGGCCAGTGCGACCGAGCGCGGGTCGCCGCCGGCCTCCGCGGTGGTCAGCGACCGGGTGTGCCAGGTCAGCGCCGCCTCGGCGTCGCCGCGCAGCTCGGCGACGAAGCCGAGCTCCGCGGTGGCCAGTGCGACGCCGGGGGAGTAGCGCACCTGCTCGTGCCAGGCCAGGATCTGGTGCAGCAGGGTTTCCGCGGCCGCCAGGTCGCCGGTGCGGCGGGCGCCCAGGGCCAGGCCGAGGTCGGCGTGCACGATCCCGGCCTGGTAGCCGTGTTCCTCGGCGAGGCGGCGGGCCTGCCGGTGCCGGGACTCGGCCAGGGAATGGTTGCCGGACAACAGGTCCAGCCGGGCCAGGCCGGTCAGCTGGTCGGCGACGTCGAGCCAGAGCTCGTGCTGCCTGGCCAGGTCGAGCGCGGCGGTGCGCAGCTCCACGGCCATGGGGTAGTCGCCGGTGATCTCGGCGAGCGTGGCCAGGGTGTGGCTGGCCTGGGAGCGGCCCCAGGCGTCGCCGAGCGCGGCGAACACCTCGTGGGACTCGGTGGCCTGCCGGTGGGCGGTGGCGAGCTCGCCGCGCATGATGGACTGGAACGCGGTGACCGCCAGGACCGCCGCCCGCAGCCACGGGTCCACAGTGGACACCGAAGTCAGCCGTTCCGCGCTGGCGGCCAGGTCGCCGCCCGTGAGGTAGAGGCAGACCCCCAGGAACCAGGTGGCCTCCGGGTCCGTTGTGGACTGTGCCGCGGCGGACCGGCGCGCCTCGGCGTCCGTGCCGCCCCGGCGGAGCAGGGCGAACCCGGTGCGCCACGCGGAGACCGGGTCGCGCAGCGGGTGTTCGCCCGGCAGGGCAAGGGCGCGGTGGAGCTCGCGTTCGGCCTCGCTCAGCCGGCCGCGCAGGAACCAGTGCCACGCCAGGGCGCGGACCAGCCGCAGCGCGCGGTCGAGGTCGGCCGCCCGCACCGCGGTGTCCAGTGCGTGGCGCAGGTTCGCCGACTCGCGGTCGAGGCTGGGGAGCCAAGCCCGCGCCTCGCGGCCGCGTTCGGCGAGGGCGAGGTAGTGGTCCAGGTGGCGGGCTTGGAAGACGGCGAGCTCGTCCGCCTCGGCCAGGCGGGCGCGGGCGTAGTCGCCGACGGACTCCAGCAGGCGGTAGCGCGGCCCGTCGGCGACCACCACCAGGGACCGGTCGACCAGGCGGGACAGCACGTCGAGCACGTCCCCGGCGGGCAGCAGCGCGTCGGCGGAGACCGTCTCGGCGGCGGCCAGTGTGCTGCCCTCCGCGTGCACCGCCAGGCGCCGCAACAGGATCCGTTCCGGCTCGGTGAGCAGGTCCCAGCTCCAGTCGATCACCGCGCGCAGCGTGCGCTGCCGGGGTGGGGCGATCCGGCCGCCCGTGGTCAGCAGCCGGAACCGGTCGTCCACCCTGGACAGGAGGTCGGCCGGGTCGAGCACCCGCAGCCGGGGCGCGGCCAGCTCCAGCGCCAGCGGCAGGCCGTCCAGCCGAAGGCACAGCGCGGTGAGGGTGTCCGGATCGGCGGCGCTGAGGTCGGCGCCCGCGGCCTCGGCCCGCGCGATGAGCAGCCGGACCGCGTCCGCCGGGGCCAGCGGCGGCACGGCTTCGAGGCGTTCCCCGGGCACGCCGAGCGGTTCCCGGCTGGTGGCCAGCACCCGCAGGCCGGGCGCGGCACGCAGCAGCAGCGCCACCAGGTCGGCGACCGGGGCCAGCACGTGCTCGCAGTTGTCCAGCACCAGCAGCAGACGCTGGTCCCGCAGTGCCGTGGCCAGGTGCGCGGGCAGGCCGCCGCCGGCGTCCTCGCGCACGTGCAGCACCCTGGCCACCGACTCGGCGACCTCCGCCGCGTCGGTGAGGTCGACCAGCCACACCCCGTCCGGGAAACCGGCGGCGTCCTCGGCGGCGGCGAGCGCGAGGCTGGTCTTGCCGACGCCACCCGGCCCGGTCAGCGTGACCAGCCGGTGCGCCGCCAGCAGCCCGCGCACCGCGCGGACCGTGTGCTCGCGGCCGACCAGTCCGGTGAGCGCGGCGGGCAGGTTGGTCCTCGGCCGTGCCGCCACACGCAGGCCGGGGTCCTGCCGCAGCATCGACTCGTGCAGCGCGACCAGCTCAGGGCCGGGGTCCGCGCCGAGCTCCTCCGCGAGCCGCGCCCGCAGCTCGGCGTACCCGGACAGCGCCTCGGCCTGCCGGCCGGCCAGGTACAGCGCCCGCAGCTGTGCCGCCCGCAGGCGTTCCCGCAGCGGATGCCGTTCGGCCAGGTCGCCGAGCCCGGCGAGCGCCGCGTCGACCTCACCGAGCGCCAACCGGGTCTCCGCGACCAGCTCCTCGGCTGCCAACCGCTGCTCGGCCAGCCGGTGCGCGACCGGCCTGGCGAAGTCCTCGTCGGCGAACTCCGCGAACGCCGGTCCCCGCCACAGCCCCAGCGCCCTGGTCAGCAGCTCCACGCGAGCCCGGGGCGGCACGTCCTGGGCGGCGGCCAGCAGCCGGTCGAACTCCACTGTGTCCACCGTGCCCAGCTCGCCGCGCAGCCGGTACCCGGCCGGCCCCGACTCCACCAGCTCCGGCCCGATCGCCCGCCGCAGCCGGGACACCTTGGTCTGCAACGCACCCAGCGGGTTCGCCGGCAGGTCGTCGCCCCAGAGGTCCAGCAGCAGCCGGTCCGCGGACACCGGCTCGCCGTCGCGGGCGAGCAGCGCGGCGAGCAGGGCGCGGACCTTGGCCTCCGGCACCGCCACCGGGGCGCCGTCCGCCGTCCACACGGCCAGCGGGCCGAGCACCCCGAATCGCACGCCGCCACGGTACCCGCTGTCGGGCGACCGCCAGCGAACCGAAAGCGCGGACGGACACGCTGGTCACACCAACCCCCGACGACAAGGAGTGATCATCGTGAGTGACGAGAGGACCCCGGTCAGCGTGCTCGGTCTCGGCAGGCTCGGCTCGGCGCTGGCCGAGGCGTTCCTGGCGAACGGCCACCCGACCACGGTGTGGAACCGGACCCGGGAGAAGGCCGCGCCCCTGGCCGCCCAGGGCGCGACCGTGGCCGGTTCGCCGGCCGAGGCGGTGACGGCCAGCCCGCTGGTGCTGACCGTGGTGCTCGACCACGCCGCGGTGCGCACCCTGCTCGAACCCGCCACGGCGAGCCTGCGCGGGCGGACCCTGCTCAACATCAGCTCCAGCGCCCCGGACGACATCCGCGCCCTGGCGGACTGGGCCACCGGCCACGGCGCGGACTACCTGGACGCCGCCGTGATGGCCGTCCCGCAGGCGATCGGCACCCCCGACGCGCAGCTGCTCTTCAGCGGCTCGACCACCGCCTTCGACCGTTACGCCGCGCAGCTCGGCATCCTGGGCAGCACCCGCTACCTCGCCGCCGATCCCGGCGTCGCCGAGCTGTACAGCCTCGGCCTGCTCAGCGCCGCGTACGGCACGCTGTTCGGCTTCGTGCACGGCACCGCCCTGCTCGACTCGGCGCAGGTGCGCCCGACCGACTTCCTCGGCCTGGCCGTGCCCTGGCTGAACGGCATGCTCGCGTTCCTGCCCGAACTGGCCAGGGAGATCGAGACCGGGGACTACACCGCGGGCCAGTCCAGCCTGGAGATCAACGTGCACGCCCTGGAGTACATCGAGTCCGCCACCCGCACGGCCGGCGTCGACCCCGGCCATATTCCGCACCAGCTGAACCTCGTGCGGCAACGAATGGCGGCCACGAAGCCGACGGAGAGCGTCGCCGGCGTGTTCGAGCTCATGCGCGCCAGGTCCACCTGAGCGGGCCTGCCGGCCCTATCGCGGTGACTATCAACCGGATATGGATTTTGTGTGGATAAGACCCGCATATCGTGCCCGGAACAGTTCCATTCAATCGCCACACAAGGGAAGTAGCTCATTAAGACCCGCATGCATACCACCCATATGGGTGATGAGTCTCGTATTGGTGCGGACGTCGGGTAGTGTCACCATAGTTCTCTAACTGGAAGTGTTTGTTCCGCAACGGCTCGGGGGTACCTGATCGAGGTACCCCTACCGTGAAACTTGGTCTTCCGTCTGTAGGCTCTGCGGTGCTCACCAGCGCAGGCCAATCTGGTCTATTGCGGATGATCGGGGGAACGAATACCTGTGGGGACGCGTATACCGACCGGTATCCTTCTGGTCGCCGGGCTCGTGCTGCTCTTCGTTCGGCCCGGCGAGTGGATCATTGTGGTTTTAATGGCCGCCGTCGTCGTGATCCGTATTTGCGATCTTCGTCGCGGCACGCTCAAGTTCGCGCCGTGGCCGCTGACGATTATCGCGCTGTTCATGCCGCGCCCGGCCGCCCGGTCCTATCTCGAGGAGCTCGGCCACAGCGTCAACCAGGTGTGGGGCCGGGAGCGCGGGTGGCACGTGTGGGACGCGGTCAAGGCGTTCCCCGGCACGCTCGTCACCGTGTGGCACTGCTGGCTGCGGGCGAAGGTGGTGACACTGACCGTTCGGGTGCTGTCCCGCCGGGTCCACCAACTCCTGCTCACGGACATGGCGGTGAGCCCTCGGCGGGCTCTCCGACGGCTGCGGCGGTACTGCCGGCTTGTTCTCTACGCCACCGGCAGGGCGCAGTACCGCATGTACGCGGACTCGGCACGCGCGCTGTTGCGGAGCTGCGAGCAGTTGACCGAACACGGTGGTGGCGTGGAGCTGGACGCGCTCGTCCGACAGGAAGCGGAGAAACTGGCCTGTGCGTTGACTAGCCGGCGTCCCGACCGTGCCTGAGCCGGGGAGCGGTGACGAGCCCCGGCAGCGCCTCGTTCGGCGACCATTCCCAGCGTCGGGCCGCGGAGGCCGCCTTCTCCGCGCGTCGCGCCAGTTCCCGCGTGGCGAGTTCCACACCGCGTGGGGTCATCTTGTAGTAGCGGCGCCGGGGTCGCTGCTCGTCGTGCGGGTCGATGGTCTCCCACCGGGACGTGACCCAGTCGGCACGTTCGAGGCGGACGAGGATCGGGTAGGTCGTGCCCGGCAGCAGCCCGGTGTGCGCCGCGATCTCCAGCCCGTAGATCTCTCGTTCCGGTTTGGCCAGGAACGCGCGCAGCACGGCCTGTGTCTGCATCGTCATTCGTGGGCCTGCCATGAAGCCACCTTATATTGACGGCTCAACAGTGCGACATCCCCATGTGTCATGGATCGCCGGTATGACCCTCGCGGCACCCTATGTTGAGTTAAGAGTAGGGTACGTCTCCCGGGGCCCGGGAGTCCCGCTCTCTGTCTCCCGGGAGCCCGGGACGTCCACGCTGCTCGTAACAGGCCCTTCGGGGCGCCGTCAGACCCAAGGAGAACGCGATGTCCGCGATCGAGGAAGGACTGCCGCCCCTCTGGCACCCCGGGAGTGGGGACCTCGAGATCTGGTACCGGACACTCGAGGTGTACGCCGCGTCGGCGCCGCAGGACGACGCCCACTTCCACGGACCGCACGTCGCGGTGCCGGTCCCGCTGTCCCGGGTCGAGGAAGGCCTTCGCTGGCTCGAGACCCAGCACGGGACCGAACCGGGTGCCATGCCGTTGCCGACGCTCGAGCAGCTGCGTGCCGAGTTGGCGTCCCGGCGCCATCCCCGCGACGACATGACCGCCCGCCACAGCGGATCCCCGTGCCACAACCTGTGGCACTGGATCAACGGCTGACGGTGGACAGACCTGTTTGAAGGGGAGAGACGTGCGGAGCGACCGAGCTTTCCTGAGTTTTTCCGGCCCCAACAAGGAAGTGCTCATCTCCCGCCTGCTCGCGGTGGCGGCGGCGGCGTGTCTGGTGACCGCCGCCGCCCGGCTGCTCGTCGCGGACGTCGCACCCGTCGTCCACATGAGCCAGTGGGTGCTGGCCGTGATGTACACCCTGCTGGGCCTGCGCATCGTGGCGCACGCGCCGCGCAACGCCGTCGGCTGGCTGATCCTGGTGATGGGCCTGTGCAGTGCGTTCACCGTGGGCGCGCTGGCCATGTCCTTCTGGTTCGTGCCGGCCTGGTTGAGCACCTGGTTGTGGTGGCCCAGCTACGCGCTCCTGCCGGTGGTGGCCCTGCTCTTCCCCGCAGGCCGGCTGACGTCGGCGTGGTGGTGGCCGGTCCTCGTCACCGCCGCGCTCGGCCTGCTGCTCCCCATGATCGGGGTCGGATGGGCTTCGTGGTCGTCGCCGGCCACCTTCTGGGACGATGCCGTGAGCGGCACGGCGAAGGGTGGTCTGCCCGCCACCGTCGCCGCCGTGGGCATCGGCTGTCTCTTCGCCGGCCTGGTCGGGTCCCTCTGCTCTCTTCTGGTGCGGTGGCTCCGGGCCGACCGCAGTGAACGACGCCTTCTCGTCTGGTCGGTCGTCTGCACGACGGTGCTCACCCCCGTCCTGTTCCTCGACATGCTCGGCGTGCTCTGGGGGGCGTGGGCGGTGGTCGTCGCCGCGTTCCTGGTCGCCATCGTGATCCCGATCCTCCGGTACGGCCTCTACAACATCGACCTGCTCGTGCACCGCTCCGTCCTTTTCGGACTGGTCACGGCGATCCCCGCCGTCGCGTACACGGTCACCGTGTCGGTGCTCACCTCGCCGCCGACACCGGGGCACGTCATCGGCACCGTGGCGGTGGTGCTGCTGATCGCCCCGCTCCACCGGCGGCTGCGTGCGCGGCTGGACCGCAGGCTGTTCGGCGACCGCGCCGACCCCTACCGCGCGCTCTCGCGACTCGGTGAGCAGCTCGAGAACCTGCTCCAGCCCGACGAGGTCTTCAAGACGGTCGCCCGTTCCGTCGCCAGCGCGCTCAAGCTGCACTACGTCGCGGTCCGGGTGGACAGCCTGCACGCCACGAGCGGCGTCAGCCGGCACTGGCCGCAGCTCACCTTTCCCCTCAGGTACGACGGGGCCGACATGGGCGCCCTCGTCGTCGAGGCACGCGCGCCGGAGGAAGGCTTCGGGCGGAGCGAGCGGCGCCTCCTCGTCGACCTCGCCCGCCAGGCCGCCCTCGCGGCCAGGTCGGCCCGGCTCGCGAAGGAGCTCCGGCGGACCGGTGAGGAGCACGTCGAGGATCTCGTGTACATCACCGGCGAGGTGCACGACAGCGTCGCGCCGGGCGTGGCCGCGGTGCGGCTCCAGGTCGACGCGTTGCGCCGGACGATCCTCTGCACGGACAGACGTCTCGGCACGAAGCTCGGCGACATCGTCGAGGACCTCACGATCGTCCTCGGCGAGATCCGGCAGGTCGTCCGGTCCGTGCGGCCGCACGGACTGCACGCCGGCCTCGTCGAGACCGTGCGGCGCCGCGCCTCGAAGTTCGCGAACCAGGACCTCGTGGTGACCATCACCCCGGTCGGCATGCTCGACCGGCTGTCCGCGAGCGTCGAGGACGAGGCGTACCGGATCGTGAGCGCGGCGCTGAGCAACGTCGCGGAACACGCCGGCGCGTCGGCGTGCGAGGTCCTGCTCGTCCAGAGCGCCGAGCAGTTGGAGATCAACGTCGTCGACGACGGCGCGGGCATCCCACCGGATGTCGTGCCGGGCGTCGGACTCGAGTCGATGCGTCGCCGCTGCGAGACACGAGGCGGGTCGTTCCGGATCGAGCGCCTCCACCGGGGGACGCGGATCATCGCCGTCCTTCCCCTCGGGGAGCTCACCGCCAATGCCTTACGTCACAAGGAAACAGATGGCCGCTGACCCAGGAGTGCCGGCGACCGACGCGAAGATCAGCGTCGTGATCGTCGAGAACCACGCCCTGTTCCGGAAAGGACTGTGTGCCCAGTTCGAGACGGACTCCGCGATCGAGGTGCTCGCGGAGTTCGACACCGCCGCCGAGGCCGTGCGCGAGGTGCTCGCGCTACGGCCATCGGTCGTGCTCATGGACCTCCACCTGTCGTGGCTGCGCGGTGATCACCGGACCTACTGCGGTGCCAGGGCGATCAGGCAGATCCGGCAGGAGTGGCCGGAGGCCAACATCGCCGTGGTCACCATGTTCGAGGACGAGGAACGGGTGCGGGAGGCCCTCAAGGCCGGTGCCCGGTCCTACCTCTCCAAGGATGGGGAACCACACGAGGTGATCGAGGCGGTCCACCTGACCGCACGCGGGATCGCCGTGCTGAACCGCGCGGCCAGCGAGGTCGTGGCGAGGAACCTTCCCCACACTCCCAACGGGGCCACGTCGTTCTCCGAGCTCGCCCGGCGGGAGAACGAGCAGCTGGCCCTGGCCGCGGCCGGCGCCACCGACCGGGAGATCGCCGAGCAGCTGACCATCACGCAGAAGACCGTGGCCAACAACTGGCCGAACATCAAGAACAAACTGGGGGTGTCGACCCGTGAGGAAGCTATCGAGTTGGCCAGGGCCAACGGTTTCCGGCCGGACGGGAACGGTTCGGGAGATTCGGGATGAGCTCACCCCTGTCGCCCGGGAAGGCGGGAGCGGCACCGTTCCCGGCATGATCCGCAGAGAACAACCGTGTTACCGCACAGTCTTCGGCGTCGACGTCGAGAGCTCCACGACGCGGAACAACAGCGCGAAGGCACGGATGCGCGACGCCATGTACGCCCTCGTCACGGAGACGTTCGTCCGCAACGACATCACCGTGGACGACCACGACCCGTTCCTCGACCGGGGCGACGGTCTCGTGGCCCTGCTCCGGCCGGCCGACCGGGTGCCGAAGACGTTGCTGCTGCGGTCGGTCGTCCCGATGCTCAGCCGCCTGACCGACGAGCACAACGCGAACCGCCCGGCGGACCGGCTCCGCTTCCGCGTCGTCCTGCACGCGGGCGAGGTGCTCTACGACACCCGCGCCCCCTTCGGCGAGGCACTCGACGTCGCGTTCCGCCTGCTCGACTCACCCGTGGCGAAGCGCGCCCTGCGCAGGTCGACCGCCCCGCTCGTCCTCGCCGTGTCCGACGACCTCTACCAGTCCGTCGTCCGCCACCAGTACGACGGCATCGACCCGCTGTCCTTCACGGCCTTCGTGACCAAACGGAACTCGGCCACCTGGGACTCGGGCTGGTTCCACGTGCCTGGCCAGACCGGCCACCCGTTCCTCGGCGCCGACGTGGCCGACCGGCCATCGGTGTCCACATGAGACCGGTCAGGCGGTGTCCACTGTGAGCAACAGCTGCTGGACGCGCTCGGCGTCGGCGGTGCGGTGGTGGGCCCGGAACAGCGCCACGGCCTCCTGCCACGTCTCGCGTGCCTGCTCGTGCCGGCCGAGCGCCACGAGCGGGTGGCCGAGCCCTTCGAGGATGTCGGCCTTGTTGTAGGTGTTGCCGATGCTCTCCAGGCGTTCGACGGCCCGCTCGTAGTAGTCGACGGCCTGGTCGTGCTCACCGAGGTGGCTGGTGATGTAGCCGAGGCTGTCCAGGGTGCCGGCCTCGGCTTCGGGGTCGCGATGTCCGGCGAGCTGGGCGAGCGCGGTCTCGCAGTACGTTCGGGCCTGGTGGTAGTCACCGAGCTGTGCGTGGCAGTAGCCCACCGCGTTGAGGCCGGCGGACTCCCATGCCGGAATGTTCAGGCGCCGGTACAGGTGCAGGGCTTGCTCGCAGTGTTCCAGTGCGCGCTCGTGTTCCCCGCGCCGCGACAGGATACTGCCGATCTGGCGGTGGACGTCGGCCTGCCCCTGGACATCGCCGACCTCCTCGGTCAGGGTGACGGCTTGCCGGAGGTGGTCGAGTGCTTCCGGGAGCCGGTCCGCCCGGCTCAGCGCGCGGCCGAAGCCGCGGTAGGCCCGGGCTCGGATGGTGGGGTCGTCGAGCTGGACGGCGGCGGCCAGCCCCGCCTGCCAGACCGTGGCGTTGTCGTGGCGGTGTTCGCGACGGTCGTGGAAGTTCTCCAACGTGCCGGCCAGCTGCCACACGACGTGGTGCCATCCCCGCGCCGCCGCCAGCTGCTGCGTCGCCAGTATGCCGGAGTGTTCGGCCTCGAACCACGCCACGACCGCTGCCTCGTCGGCCAGCGGATGGGGTTCCTCCGGCGTCGGGAGGTCGAGCTCGAACGGTTGGCGGGGCGGCGGCAGGATCTGGTTGCCGGCGTAGGCGGTGTGCAGGAAGAAGGCGGCCAGCCGGCGCAACGCGGCCTCCCGGTCGGCCGGGGTCTGGTCGGTGGCGGCCCGGTCGGCGGCGTGGTGGCGGACCAGGTCGTGCATCCGGTACCGGCCGGCGGCGTCCTGGTCGATCAGGGAGACCTGGGCCAACCCACGCAAC